>Ga0126312_10003072_pt1 | contig 11235 bp, 10 predicted proteins | sample Plot104A_FD_92537 | JGI IMG/M metagenome (GOLD analysis project Ga0126312, IMG submission 92537) | Serpentine soil microbial communities from UC McLaughlin Reserve, CA, USA - Plot104A | ecosystem: Environmental > Terrestrial > Soil > Grasslands | place: USA: UC McLaughlin Reserve, Lake County... | reverse complement strand
GGCCTGATCGTCGCGCTCGACGCGTTCGGCCCGATCACCGACAACGCCGGCGGCATCGCCGAGATGGCCGACATGCCCGAGGACGTCCGCAACGTCACCGATCCGCTCGACGCGGTCGGCAACACGACGAAGGCCGTCACCAAGGGCTACGCGATCGGCTCCGCCGCGCTCGCCGCGCTCGTGCTGTTCGCGGCCTTCAAGATCGAGCTCCAGGAGGAGCTCGGCAGGCCCGTGCTGTTCGCGATCGACGACCCCGAGGTCCTGATCGGCCTGCTGATCGGCGGCCTCATGGTCTGCCTGTTCGCCGCGCTCTCGATGGAGGCCGTCGGCCGCGCCGGCGGCGCCGTCGTCGAGGAGGTCCGGCGGCAGTTCCGCGAGCACCCCGGGATCATGGACGGCACGGAGAAGCCGGAGTACGGCCAGTGCGTGGACATCGTGACCAAGTCGGCCCAGCGCGAGATGATCATCCCGTCGCTGATCCCGATCGTCTTCACCGTGATCGTCGGCGTCCTCTCCTACAAGGCGCTCGGCGGCCTGCTGATCGGCGTGATCGTCGTCGGCCTGTTCTTCGCCATCCTGATGACCGCCGGCGGCGGCGCGTGGGACAACGCGAAGAAGCTGATCGAGGACGGCGCCTTCGGCGGCAAGGGCTCCGAGGCCCACGCCGCGTCGGTGACCGGCGACACGGTCGGCGACCCGTTCAAGGACACCGCGGGCCCCGCCATCAACCCGATGATCAAGGTCGCCAACATCGTGGCGCTGCTGATCATCCCGCTGGTCGCGTAGGCGCCCGGCACTTCGCTTCGCCCGACGGGCGGCCTGCGGGCCGCCCGTCGTCGTTCTAGTGCCTGCGGATCCCGACGAGCCGGGCGCCGGTGGCGGGCAGGTCGCCGCAGCCGATCAGGCGCTCCTCGAACTCGCGCAGGCCGGGCGGGAGGTGCCAGCGGTGCAGGTAGGGGCCGCGGACGGGCTCGCCGAGGGCGAAGTAGGGGGCGAGCGCGGCGAGGACGTCGTCGAGCGCGTGGATGTGCCCGCGCATGCCGTCGAGGATGCTCTCGGGCGTGTGGTCGTCGTCGTGCCCGGCGGCGCTGCGCTGGTGCAGCCACCAGGCGGTCGCGCGCTCGTCGTAGCGGCGGATGTCCAGCTCGTCGATCGCGAGGACGCCGCCCGGCTCGATCAGCTCCGCCAGGTGCGCGCAGGACTCCGCGAGCGGCTCGACGTGATGCAGCGAGACGACCGCGATCGCGGCGTCGTAGCGTCCGTCCGCGTCGAGCAGCGCGGTCCGCTCGACGCCGCTTCCGTCCTCCGCCTTCGGGTCGATCGCGGTCACCGCGTAGCGGTGCTCGCGCAGCGCGGCGGCGAGCCCGCCGTCGCCCGCGCCGATCTCGAGCACGCGCGCCGGCGGGGGCGGCAGCGCGCCGCGGGCGAAGGCCAGGACCCCGGGTTCGAGCATCGCGGCGGCACGGTAGCGTGCCGCACCATGGCACGGCAGATCGCGCTCCTGCGCGGCATCAACCTCGCCTCGCGCAACCGGGTCCCGATGCCCGGCCTGCGCACGGCGCTCGGCGAGGCCGGCTACGAGGACGTCGCGACGCTCGTGCAGAGCGGCAACATCGTGCTGACCTCGTCGAAGAAGCCGAAGACGCTCGAACGCGAGATCTCGAAGCTGGTGCTCGACGAGTTCGGCGTCGAGGCCGCGACCGTCGTGCGCACGCGCGACGAGCTCGAGGACGTGATCGAGCGCAACCCGATCCCCGACGGGCCGTCGATGCCGAAGCTCTTCCAGGTCACGTTCTTCTCCGACGAGCCCGACGCGGAGCGCGTGGCCGCGCTGCTGGCGGAGGACTTCGGCGACGAGCGGGTCGAGGCGATCGGCCGCGAGGTCTACGCCTGGCACCCGAACGGGGTCCAGAAGTCCAAGCTCGCCCGCAAGCTCGGCAGCGGCCTGCGCGGCGACGGCACGGCCCGCAACTGGAACACCGTCACGAAGCTGCTCGAGCTTGCCAACTCGGGTTAGCCGGGGCGCGGGCGAACGTCAACGGCGGCTGGGTGGGGAGGGGGTGGTTCGAGCGTCTTGGTCAAGTGGGGACCGTTTGCGGGCTATGGGCCGGTCAACCGTCTCCAGTTGCCGGATTTGAGCTGCGGCCGGCACCCTCACACCCCTACCCAGCGCCGTTGACCCGGCTCCGCGCAGCGAGGACGGCCGCGCCGAGCGACGCGACAAAGACGGCGGTGAGCGAGGCAGTCTGGAGCACGGCGTCGACGGTCCCCAACGCGTCGAGGTGGGCGCTGTGCCAGGCCAGGTGGATCGCCGAGAACAGCGCGAACGCGCTGCACACCGGCACGACCAGCCCGCGCGCCGGCCGCCACGCGGCCCACGCGAGCAGCAGCGCGAACCCGAGGTAGAACGCGCCGACGTCGGTCACGAGATGCTCGCTGTAGGCCGGCAGCGCGGCCGTCCAGTGCCGGTCCGCGCCCGGGAAGGTGTCGAAGAACGAGCGCGGCGCGAGCGTCGCCCAGGCGCCCGGGTAGGCCGCCGAGACCGCCAGCGCCGCGAGCAGCGCGCGCATCAGCGCTCCACGTGCTCCGCCCACCAGCCGCGCCAGTACGGCTCCTCGACCGCGCCGCCGAAGCTCGAGAGCGTCATCGCCGCCGAGCCGGCGTGCGGTTTCTCCCGCACCGCGAGCAGCCCGTCCTTGGTCACGATGCCGGCCTGGTGCTCGGTCCGGTACCACGGCGCACCGGGCAGCTCGGCCGCCAGCGCCGCCGCGCCGGGCGTGGCAGCGGCCGCCGTGAGGTGCAGCGTGTGGCGCTCGGCGCGGCCGCCGCGCTCGACCGCGAAGCGGAGCTGCTGGGCGAACGTGATCCAGCCCTCGGCGATGTCGTCGTAGCCCTCGGAGGGCGCGCCGCGCGTGATCCGCAGCACGGTCTCGGGCCCGCGGTCCTCGAGCGCGAGCCGGTCGCCCTCCTGGATGCCGTCGCCCCACTCGAGGACGTGTGCGCGGTCGTCCACCCTCGCCTCCTGCAGGAAGATCACGTCGATCTCGTGGCCGAGGCCCTCGTAGTCCCAGCCGAACCAGCGCGAGATCAGTGCGGGCTCGCGCAGGTGGCGCCAGACATGGTCGGGCTGTGCGGGGAGGGTCAGCTCGGAGACGATCACGGCTCGTAGGCTAAGCCGCCGTGCTCACCGACGTCCCGTCCGCGCTCACGCACCTCGAGGGCTCGGCCTCCGGGCGGACCTACGACGCCGACCGCTTGGCCGGACTCGACCCCGCCGACGGCCGCCCGCTGCTGGCCCGCTACGACCTCGAGCGCGCGGCCGCGACGCTGACCCGCGACGCGCTCTCAGCGCGCCGCGCCGGCGGGCTGTGGCGCTGGGCGGAGCTGCTGCCGGTGCGCGACCCGGCGCACCGGATCCATCTCGGCGAGGGCGCGACTCCGCTGCTGGCCGCGCCGCGGCTGGGGCGCGAGCTCGGGGTCCCCGGGCTGCGCGTGAAGGCCGAGGGCCTGAACCCGACGGGCTCGTTCAAGGCACGCGGGATGGCCGCGGCGGTCTCGCGCGCGGCCGAGCTCGGCGCCACCGGCCTCGTCGCCCCGAGCGCGGGCAACGCGGGCGGCGCGCTGGCCGCTTACGGCGCCGCGGCCGGGCTCCCGGTGACGGTCGTGATGCCACGCGACGTCCCGGCGGTGAACCGCGAGGAGGCGGCCGTGATGGGCGCGCGCGTGATCCTCCACGACGGCCTGATCGACGAGTGCGGCGCCGTCGCGCGCGAGATCGCCGCCGAGTCCGGCGCCTTCGACGTCTCCACGCTCAAGGAGCCCTACCGCGTCGAGGGCAAGAAGACGATGGGGCTCGAGCTCGCCGAGGACCTCGGCTGGGCGCTGCCCGACGCGATCGTCTACCCGACCGGCGGCGGCACCGGCCTCGTCGGCATGTGGAAGGCGTTCGCGGAGCTCGAGGCGCTCGGCTTCATCGGGCCCGAACGCCCGCGGATGGTGTCCGTCCAGGCCGAGGGCTGCGCGCCGATGGTGCGCGCCTTCTCGACTGGCGCGGAGACCGCGGAGCGCTGGGAGGGCGCCTCGACGAGAGCCGGCGGGCTGCGCGTGCCGCAGGCGGTCGGCGACAAGCTGATCCTGGAGGCGCTGCGGGCGTCGGGCGGCACCGCGGTCGCCGTGGGCGAGGACGCGCTGACCGAGGCGCAGGGCCTCGCGGGCCGGCTGATGGGCGCCTACGTGGCACCGGAGAGCGGCGCGGCGTTCGCGGCGGTGCGGGCGCTGGTGGAGCGCGGCGACGTCGGCGCGGGCGAGTCCGTGGTCGTGTTCGACTGCGGGATCGGGCAGAAGTACCCGCCGCCGCCCGGGCTCGTGTGAGGGCGCCGGCCCGGTCTCCGGGCTCGAACTGCGGCTGGGTGGGGAGGTGGTGGAGCGGGACGCGCCAAGCGGGGACCGTTGACCCCCCTATAGCGTGCAAACGGTCCCCACCACGCCCCATTCCACGCCGCGGGCGGCACCCTAGCCGCAGTTGACGTTGGGCGGCGTAACCACCGGCGCCGCGGGGTACTCGCCCGAACGTGCGCGTTCACAGGGGATCGCGACGGCCGTCGCCGCGTTGGCGCTCGCGGCCGCGCCGGCGGTGGCGCAAGCTGCGTTCCCGGGCTCGGACCCGGACGAGTCGGTGCGCGTCAATGCGCCGAACGATCCCGCCTTCGACCTCTGCGAGTCCGACGACGAGCAGGGCGCGGACTGCAGCAACGTCTTCGACGAGGAGTACGAGCGCTTCGGGTTCGCTCCCGACGCCTCCGAGCACACCGCGCTGTACAAGAACCCGCTCGACACGGCGCGCCAGCAGGAGCAGAACCTCGAGGCCGGGCGCAACCCGCTCGGCCAGATCCCGGGCGTCAGCGCCGACCGCGCCTGGAAGCGCTCGACCGGCCGCCCCGACGTCAGGATCGCGATCCTGGACACCGGCATCCGCTGGCGCGAGCGCAGCCTGCGCCGCAAGGTGGCGCTGAACACGGAGGAGCTGCCGAAGCCGGACGGCTGCGACGCGTACGACTGCGACTCCGACGGCGCCGTCACGGTCGACGACTACGCCGACGATCCGCGGGTCCAGACGGCGGCCGGCAACGACGAGGCGGACGACATCCTCGACGCCTCCGACCTGATCGCCGTCTTCTCCGACGGCACGGACGCCGACGGCAACGGCTACGCCGACGACATCGCCGGTTGGGACTTCTTCGACGACGACAACGACCCCTACGACGCGTCGAGCTACAGCTCCGCCTCCAACCACGGCACCGGCCGCGCCCAGGAGGCCGGGCAGGAGACCGACGAGGGCGTCGGCGGCACCGGCGTCTGCCCCGAGTGCCAGATCGTGCCGGTCCGCGTCTGGGACACGTTCGTGACCGACACGAACCAGTTCGCGCTCGGCGTCACCTACGCGGCCGACAACGGGATCCGGGTGGTCGAGGCTGCGCTCGGCGGCCTGACCAACACGAGCTTCGCGCGCGCCGCGGCGCGCGACGCCTACGCCCGCGGCGTCTTCATGGCGGTCGTCAGCTTCGACCTCAACACGGCCAACCACAACTTCCCGACGACCTACGACGAGGCGATGATGGTCGCCGGCACCGTGGCCGACGTGCAGGGCCTCGGCAGCTCGGACGCCGAGGTCGGAGGCTTCCTCGGCGACCTCGGGATCCCGACGAGCGCGCCGATCGCGACTTGGTTCCGCAACAGCGGCACGACCCAGTACGGCGGCCATGGCCACATCGTCATGCCCGCCGTGACCGGCAGCGCCGCCACAGGGCAGGCCGCCGGCGCCGCCGGGCTCGTCGCCTCCTACGGCCTCGAGGAGGGCTACGACCTCGCGCCGAACGAGATCAAGCAGCTGATCACCCAGACCGCCGAGGACGTCGTGCCCGAGAACACTCTCGGCACCGGCACGCCCGATCCGGCCCAGAAGGGCTGGGACCAGCACTTCGGCTACGGCCGGCCAGACCTCGGCCTGGCGCTGGAGCGGATCGCCCAGGGCCGGATCCCGCCGCAGGCGCTGATCCACCAGCCCCGACTGGTTCGCGCCGCTGGCGCTCGAGCGCGGCCAGCGTGTCGACATGGGCGGCCGCGTGTCCGCGCGCGGCGGCGGCGTGACCTACCGCGTCGAGTGGGCGCCCGGGATCGAGCCGGCCGAGAGCGAGTTCCGCACCGCGGCGGTCGGTACCGGCGCCACCGACGGCCGCCTCGCCTCGATCGACCTGCGCGCCGTGCGGGCGGCGCTCGACGCGCGGCCGGGAGGCGGCGCGGCGAACGACCCGACCGCGCCGCAGAAGGGCCCGGGCGACACGGACCCCAACGAGCCCGCCTTCACCGTGCGCGTGCGCGCCACCGACGCCGCCGGCACGCGCGGCGAGGACCGGAAGGTCCTCTTCGCCTACCGCGACGCGACGCTCGCGCCCGGCTGGCCGCGCACGCTCTCGGGCGGCGGCGAGGCGAGCCAGCGGCTGTGGGACGTCGACGGCGACAACCAGCTCGACGTCGTCCAGGCCGAGTCCTCCGGCACGCTGACCGTGCTGCGCGCCGACGGCAGCACCCTGCAGGGCTTCCCGGTCCGCACGCGCCCGCTCGCCGCCGTGCACCCAGGAGCGCCCGCGTACACGCGCATGGAGGCACCCCTGGAGCCTCTGCGCACGCCCGCGATCGGCGACATCGACGGCGACCGCCGCGCCGAGATCGTCGACACAGCGGGCGAGCACGTCTACGCCTGGGAGCTCGATGGCACGCCGGTCGGCGGCTTCCCTGTGCGCCTGGACCCCGACTTCTCCCGGCCCGAGGACCGCACACGCGAGAACCACGTCAAGCGCGGCTTCTTCGCCGCGCCCGTGCTCGCCGACCTCACCGGCGGCCCCGCGCTGGAGATCGTGGCGAGCGCGATGGACCAGCACGTCTACGCGTTCGACGGCTCCGGTACCGCCGTCCCCGGCTGGCCGGTGAAGCTGCGCGACCCGAGCCTGCCCGGCGCCGAGATCATCACCGCGCCCGCCGCCGGCGACATCACCGGCGACGGCCGGCCCGAGCTCATCACGCCGACGCAGGAGTTCGACGACGCCGCCCAGGCGCCCGAGGGCGACCTGCCGTCGCTGCTGCGCAGCGGGCTGACCAACATCCTCGCCAACGCCGCCGGCGGCTCGGGGCGCACCTACGCGCTCGACGCCTCCGGCCACGTCCTGCCCGGCTGGCCCGTGAAGCCCAACGGCGCCGTGCCGGACGCGCTGCCGCTCGTCGGCCCCGGCGTCGAGCACGCGATGGCCGACGTCGACGGCGACGGCAAGCTCGAGGTGATCGGCAACGTGGCCTCCGGCGACGTCCAGGTGCGCGAGGGCGACGGGCAGCTCAAGACCACGCTCGACCCCGCGCCCGCGACCGGCGACCACGCCGACAAGAGCCGCGTGCTGAACCTGTTCGAGCACCCGATCGCGGCCGACCTCGACGGGCGGCCGGGCGTCGAGATCCTCAAGGGCGGCCTGACGCTCAACGGGCTCGTGAACCTCGGCATCGCGGTCGGGCAGAACCTGCCCTACAACCACGTGCTGCAGGCCTGGGACGCGACGACGGGCGGCGCGCTCGCCGCCTTCCCGCAGGCCGTCGAGGACTACCAGCTGCTCTCCAGCCCGGCGGTGGCCGACGTCGGCGGCGGCGCCGAGCGCGAGGCGATCGTCGGCACCGGCCTCTACCTGCTGCGGCGCTCACCGCCTCCGGCCAGGAGCCCGCCGGCTTCCCGAAGTTCACCGCCGGCTGGCTGTACGCGGTCCCGGCCACCGGCGACGTGGACGGCGACGGCAGGCTCGACATCGCGGCCGTGACGCGCGAGGGCCGCGCGTTCCTGTGGAGGACCGGCCGGCCGGCGTGCGGCGGCAACGGCGAGTGGTGGACCTCGCGCCACGACGAGCGCTCCACGGGCGCCCACGGGACCGACACGCGCCCGCCCGGCACCGCCCGCAACCGCGCCGCGACCTTCAGGGCCGCCAAGGTGCAGCTCGCCTGGACGCCGCCCGGCGACGACTGGCTGTGCGGCACCCCGGCGCACTACGAGGTCCGCGACGCCGCCGGCTCGATGGTGGCGAGCGGCACGAGCGGCGGCGGCGCCGCGGTGCCCGGCCGCAAGGGCGACGTCTTCACGATCGCGTACGCGGACGAGGCCGGCAACTGGGGACTTCCCGCCCAGTTTCCTGCCGCGCGCTGACACAAGCCTAGAATCGCCTGCCGATGGCAAGACGCCGGCTGGAGGGCCTCGAGCGCGTACTCGGGGCGAACGCGCTGTTCTCGACCGCCTACGGGAACGTCGGCTCCTCCATCTACTACGCGCTCGGCCTCGTCGCCTCCTACGCGCTCGGCCTCACCCCGCTGGTCTTCGTGATCACCGGGTTCTTCTTCTTCTGCACGGCGGCCACCTACGCCGAGGCGACGACGATGTACCCGGAGGCCGGCGGCTCGGCCTCGTTCGCACGTCGCGCCTTCAACGAGTTCTGGTCGTTCTTCGCGGCCTGGGCGCAGATGCTCACGTACATCTGCACGATCGCCATCTCGGCGTTCTTCGTGCCGCACTACATCGGCGGGCTGTTCTGGGAGCCGCTGCGCCACGGGCCCGGCGACATCATCGTCGGCGCGTTCGTGATCGCGCTGCTGGCCGGCATCAACATCTTCGGCGTCAAGGAGTCGACCGGCGTCAACGTGCTGCTGGCCGTCATCGACTTCATGACCCAGCTGCTGCTGGTCGTTGTCGGCACGGTGCTCGTGCTCTCGCCCGAGGTGCTGGTCGACAACGTCAACCTCGGCGTGGCGCCGACCTGGAAGGACTTCATCCTGGCGATCCCGATCGGCATGCTCGCCTACACGGGCATCGAGACGATCTCGAACATGTCCGAGGAGGCCAGGGACGAGGCGAAGACGATCCCGGCGGCGATCAACCGCGTGCGGATCGCCGTCTTCGCGATCTACTTCACGTTGCCGGCGGTCGCGCTGTCGGCGCTGCCGGTGCAGCAGCGCGCCGACGGCACCTACTACACGCTGCTCGGGCTGACCGAGGAGGAGGGCGGCTACGCGGGCGACCCGATCCTCGGCTTCGTCAAGCAGATCGACCTCGGGCCGCTGCAGGGGGCGGGCGAGCTCTACGTCGGCCTGCTGGCCGCGACGATCCTGTTCCTGGCCACGAACGCGGGGATCATCGGCGTCTCGCGGCTCGTCTACTCGATGGGCATCCACCGCCAGATGCCCGACGGGCTGCGGCGCCTGCACCCGCACTTCCGCACGCCCTACATCGGCATCCTCGTCTTCTCCGGGCTCGCGATCCTGATCCTGCTGCCGGGCCAGGAGACGTTCCTGGGCAGCATCTACAGCTTCGGCGCGCTGCTCTCGTTCACGATGGCGCATGCGTCCGTGATCCGCCTGCGGCGCAAGCTGCCGGACTTCGCGCGCTCCTACCGCGGGCCGGGCAACCTGCAGATCGGCGACTACGACGCGCCGCTGTTCGCGATCGCCGGCGGCACGTTCACCGCGGTCGCGTTCGTGGTGATCGCGGCGCTGAACCTCACCGTGGCGGCGATCGGGGCCGCCTGGCTGCTGTTCGGCACGCTGGTGTACTTCGCGTTCCGCCGCCGCCACGGGCTCGACATGACCTCCACGCACAAGGTCGCGATCCCGCAGCCGGTGGTCGATCACGAGGCGGAGTACGACTCCGTCCTCGTTCCCGTCTCCGACGGCTACGACGACCACGTGATGGCGACCGCGACCAAGCTCGCGGCCCGCAAGCGCCGCGGCATGCACATCGTCTCGTTCGTCACCGTGCCGTACGCGCTGCCGATCGACGCGCCGATGCGCGAGGCCGAGGCGGATGCGGAGTCGGTTATCGAGCAGGCGCGCGTGCAGGGCGGCCGGCGCGTCTCGGGCCACGTGGAGCGGATCCGGCCCGGGCAGGCCGGGCGGCGGATCGTCGAGGAGGCGATCGACATGCGCGCGGCCGCGATCGTGCTCGCGCTGCCGCGGCGGGTCGACGGCGCGTCGCTGTTCGGCAAGACGCTCGAGACCGTGCTGGCCGAGCGCCCGTGCCGGGTCGTGATCGAGTCGATGCCGCCGCCGGAGTCGCAGACAAAGCGCCGCCAGGCGCTCGAGCAGGCGAAGGTGGCCCCGTGAAGGCGCTGACGCGGCTGACCTCGTTCCTGCTCGTGTTCCTCGGCGTCGGGATCATCGTGCGCACGATCGACGCCGGCGGCGGGGCGGCCGCCTTCGGGTTCCTCGTCGGGCTGCTGTTCGTGGCCGCGGGCGCCGGCCGGCTCTACCTCACGCGCGAGCCGCGCGACCCCGAGGAGCCGCGCTGATGCCGCGCGGCGATCCCTCCGAGCCGATGCTGCGCCGCGGCATGAAGGCCGCGGGGCAGCTCGACACCCTGCCGCAGCTCAAGAAGGGCCTGGGCTCGCCGGCGCTGTTCGGGATCGTGCAGGGCTTCATCGGCGCGTCCGTGTACTTCGCGGTCGGCGTCGTGGCGGCGAAGGCGCTCGGGCTGACCTGGGCGGTGTTCGCCGCCGGCGCGCTGTTCTTCGCGGTGCTCGTGCCGAGCTACGTGGAGGGCGCCTCCCTGCACCAGGAGCGGGGCGGCGCGACCGTGATCGCCCGCTACGCCTTCAACGAGCTATGGAGCTTCGTGGCCGGCTGGGCGATCCTGCTCGACTACCTGATCCTGATCGCGCTGACGGCGTTCGCGACGACGGACTACGCCGCGGTCTTCTTCGAGCCGTTCGACCACGGAGCGCCCGAGTTCCTGCTCGGCGCCGGGGTCGTGATCGGGGTGGCCGTCGCCAACGTGCGCGGCAGCTCGCCGCGCCGGTTCGCGCGCGCGTCGCTGATCGTGCTCGCCGACCTCGTGCTGCAGCTGCTGGTGGTGGCGTTCGGGCTGTTCCTCGTCTTCGAGCCGGAGGTGCTCATCGACCCTGGCTCGATCGCGGGCTCCCCGTCGCCCGAGGACCTCATGTTCGCGTTCCCGCTCGTGCTCGTGGCCTTCAGCGGCATCGACGCCTCGTCCGGCCTCGCCGGGCAGGTGGCGATCGGCCGCCGCGGCCTGCGGCGGCTGATCGGCGTGCGGCTGATCGCGGCGTGCGTGCCGTACGTCGGCATCGCGCTCGTCGCCTCGACCGCGCTGCCCACCCAGCCCGGGACGGAGTGGGTCGAGGCGCCGATGGTCGGGATCGC
>Ga0126312_10003071_pt1 | contig 11235 bp, 11 predicted proteins | sample Plot104A_FD_92537 | JGI IMG/M metagenome (GOLD analysis project Ga0126312, IMG submission 92537) | Serpentine soil microbial communities from UC McLaughlin Reserve, CA, USA - Plot104A | ecosystem: Environmental > Terrestrial > Soil > Grasslands | place: USA: UC McLaughlin Reserve, Lake County... | reverse complement strand
TCCCGGCACGCCTCGCGGCCGCCGCCCGAACGGCTTCCGGGCGGCCGGCTGGATCAGAGGCGCCGCGACTCCGGGCCCCGGCGGTCGGTACTTACGGCCGAGGACGAAATGTCGCTAAAGGCATGGGGAACGCTAGGCCGTCACCCCGCTGCCGCCCGTGAGCTGGATCACAGTGCAACGCTGCGCCCAGACGCCCCATGCGCGCTTCCGCGGTCGCCTAGGGTGGCTCCGTGCCGTGCCCGCGCGCACATACGCGGCGCCGCGGCTGATGCTCGCCGAGCTCGGCGTCGCGGCGGGCCTGGCCGCCGCCGACAGCCTCAATCCGGCCACGGTCGGCCAGGCGACGATTCTCGCGACCGGGAGGCGACCGCTGCGGTCGCTGGCCGCCTTCTGGAGCGGCGCGTTCGTCGCCTACATGGCGCTCGGCCTGGTGCTCGTCCTCGGCTCGGCCCGGCTTGTCCAGGGTCTGGCGACCACCCCGTCTCCGGCGTTACGGGCCATCGAGCTCGCGGTCGGCGTGGGGGCGATCGTCGCGGGCGTCGTGCTGTGGCGCCACCGGCGCGTGTCGAGCTCGGGCGCCGCCTCCTGCGCGGCGACCCCGACCTCGCCTTCCGCCTGGGCGTGCTCGTGACCGTGTACGACCTCCCCACGGCCTTCCCCTACTACGCGCTCGTGGCCCTGCTCGCGACCTCCGGCATGTCGGACGCGCGCCAACTCGCCGTGCTGCTCTTCTACACGTTCCTGTACCTGCTTCCCGTGCTCGCCGTCCTCGGCCTCCGGGCGGCCGCGTTCTCTTCTTCGTCGCGCTGCTCGCGCACGAGCTCGGCCATGCGGTCACGGCGCGCCGCGAGGGGATGGAGATCGACGGCATCACCCTATGGCTGTTCGGAGGCGTGGCGGCGTTCAAGGGCCAGTTCCCTTCGGCTGGGGCGGAGTTCCGGATCGCCGTCACCGGTCCGCTCGTCTCGCTCCTCATCGGCGGGCTGTTGACCGCGCTCGGCTTGCTCGTGCGCCTCCCGGCCGCGGTCGACGGGGTCGTCACCTGGCTCGGCTACACCAACCTCATGCTGCTCGCGTTCAACCTGCTGCCGGCACTTCCTCTGGACGGGGGTCGGATCGCCCGCTCGGCGCTGTGGCACTTCAGGGGCGACTTCCGCAGCGCTACGCGCATCGCCGCCGGGCTCGGACGCGCCTTCGGCCAGGTCATGATCTTAGGAGGCGTGCTGCTCGTGCTGTTCGCCGGGGCGCTCGGCGGCATCTGGCTGGCCCTGATCGGATTCTTCCTGGCGAGCGCGGCCGACCAGGAGGCGCGCTTCGCCGAGGCGAGCACCGCCCTCGGTGGGCTCTCGGTCGCCGACGTGATGATCCGCGACCCCGTCTTGGTCCGCCCGGACCTGACCGTGCGCGAGTTCATCGACGAGGTCTTCCTCGCCCACCGGCACGCGACCTATCCGGTGGTCGAGGACGGGGCGCACGCTCGGCCTCGCCTCGGTGCGTCGCCTGGCGGCGATGCCGCGCGGCGAGTGGGAGCACCGCCGGGTGCGCGAGGCGATGACGCCGGTGGGCGAGACGCTCGTCATGGAGCCCGGCCGCCCACTCGCCGATGCCCTCAGCGACCTGGCGGGGTCCCCGGTCGGCCGGGCGCTCGTGTGCTCGGGCGATCGCCTCGACGGCCTGCTGTCGATCACCGACGTGGCGCGGGTCGTCGAGCTCCGCTCGGCCGAGCCGGACGGTGCGCGCGCCTCGGGCGCCGGGATGGCCGCCGAGCCGGTCCTGGGCAAGCTGGGGCGCTGAGGGCGACACTCAGTCGAGGCCAGACGCCGAGGCGCCTCGGTGCGCTCGGGCTCCGGTTCTACCCTTCCCCCGCACGATGAAGGTCACGCTCCCCGACGGCACCCCGCTCGAGCTCGCCGACGGCGCCACGGGCGCCGACGCCGCGCGGGCGGTGGGGGAGGGGCTCGCGCGCGCCGCCCTGGCCGTGCGCGAGCGCGACCCGTCCGGCAGCCCGGCAGAGGACGGGTTGCGCGACCTCTCGGCGCCGCTCCACGACGGCGCTCGGATCGAGGTCGTCACCGCCCGCGACGAGGACTCGCTCGCGCTGATCCGCCACGACGCCGCGCACGTCCTGGCCACCGCTGTGACCGAGCTCTACCCCGGCACGAAGGTCTCGATCGGACCGCCGATCGACGACGGCTTCTACTACGACTTCGAGTTCCCCGAGGGGGTGAAGGTCTCCGACGCCGACCTCGAGCGCGTCGAGGAGCGCATGCGCGCGCACATCCGCGCCGACGAGCCCTTCGAGCGCACCGACGTAACCGTCGAGGAGGCGCTCGAGCGCTTCCGTGCCGAGGGCGAGGACTACAAGGTCGAGCTGATCGAGGACCTCGTGCGCGACCAGGGCGTCGACACGGTGTCGCTCTACCGCAACGGGCCGTTCGTCGACCTGTGCCGCGGGCCGCACGGTCCCAGCACCAAGCGGATCAAGGCGTTCAAGCTCACCCACCTGGCAGGCGCCTATTGGCGCGGCGACGCGAGCCGCCCGATGCTCACGCGCATCTACGGCACCGCCTTCCGCTCGCAGGAGGAGCTCGACGAGCACGTGCGGCGGATCGAGGAGGCCCGCGCCCGCGACCACCGCAAGCTGGGCCGCGAGCTCGGCCTGTTCACCTTCTCGGACGTCTCGCCCGGGGCCGCGTTCTGGCTTCCGCTTGGCACCCAGGTGTGGAACACGCTGCTTGAGTTCACGCGCGAGCTGTGGCGCCGTCACGGCTACATCGAGATAAAGACCCCGCAGCTCTACGACGCCGAGCTGTGGAAGGTCTCGGGGCACTGGGACAAGTACCGCGGCAACTTGTTCGTGACCGAGGCCGAGGAGCGGCCGATGGGCATCAAGCCGATGAACTGCCCCGGCCACGCACACCTGTTCGGCCAGGGGCGTCACTCCTACCGCGATCTGCCGGTTCGCTACGCCGAGCCCGGCCTGCTCCACCGCAACGAGCCGAGTGGCACATTGCACGGACTTCTGCGCGTGCGCCACTTCTGCCAGGACGATGCCCACATCTTCTGCACCGAGGACCAGGTCCAGGACGAGGTGAGCGGCTTCCTCGACATGGCGTTCGAGGCCTACCGGGTGTTCGACATAGCGCCCCGGCTCGAGCTTTCGACGCGCCCCGAGCAGCGAATCGGCACGGACGAGATGTGGGACAGGGCCGAGGGAGCGCTCGAGCGCGCGCTGCGCTCGCGCGAGCTCGAGTATTCGGTCAACGAGGCCGATGGGGCGTTCTACGGGCCGAAGATCGACCTGCACATGACCGACTCGATCGGGCGCTCGTGGCAGCTCGGCACCGTCCAGCTCGACTACTCGACGCCCGAGCGCTTCGGGCTCACCTACACGGGCACCGACAACGCGGAGCACCGGCCGGTGATGATCCACCGCGCGGTGCTCGGCTCGCTCGAGCGCTTCATCGGCATCCTCGTCGAGCACTATGCGGGCGAGCTGCCCCTGTGGCTAGCTCCCGTGCAGGCGATCGTGCTCCCGATCGCCGACCGCCACCTCGAGTACGCGTGCCGCGTCGAGGAGGAGCTCGCGGTGGCCGGGCTGCGCGTCGAGGTCGACGCGCGCGGCGAGTCGGTCGGGCGCAAGATTCGCGACGCCGAGTTGCGCAAGGTCCCGTACATGCTGGTTGTGGGCGACGGGGAGCAGTCCGAGGGGACGGTTGCCGTGCGCCGGCACCGCGAGGGCGACCAGGGGAGCGAGCCGATCGGCTCCGTGGTCGAGCGTCTGCGAGGCGAGGTGGAGTCGCGTCGCACCGCTATACTCGCCCGCGAATGAAGGGCACCCACATCACGCGCCGCCGCCGCTGACGCGCTCGTGCCCTTCCCGCAGCGACCGCCTCCTCACTCGCCTTTGACGTCCAGCCGCGCACTCGCCTAGTGCCGATCCCGCGCAGGTTCGATCGGCGCCCGCCCGAGCGGGACCAGACCCGAGTCAACGAGCGCATCGGTGTGCCGCAGGTGCGGCTGATCGCCGAGGACGGTCAGCAGGTCGGCGTGGTCGAGCGCGACGAGGCGCTCAAGTACGCCCGCGACCGCGACCTCGACCTCGTCGAAGTGGCACCGCAGGCGCGCCCGCCAGTGTGCCGCGTGCTCGACTACTCGAAGTACAAGTACGAGCAGGAGCAGAAGGCCAAGGCGGCGCGCCGCCACCAGAAGTCGGTGACCGTGCGCGAGATCAAGCTGCGGCCGAAGATCGCGACGAACGACTACGAGACGAAGAAGGGGCACGTCGAGCGCTTCCTGCGTCACCAGGACAAGGTCAAGGTGACGATCATGTTCCGCGGCCGCGAGACGACGCACCCTGAGCGCGGCGAGCAGCTCCTGCTGCGGCTCGCCGAGGACGTGGCCGAGCTCGGCACGATCGAGCAGCGCCCGAACCTCGACGGCCGCAACATGACGATGATGCTGGCGCCGCTGCCGCCGAAGGCGGACGGCGGCGGAGACGGCGGTGGCCAGGCCGGAAGCGCTTCGCGTTCGAACGATGGGGCAGGCGGCGAAGGCCGCCGCGACGGGGGCGGGGGCAGCGCGGGGGAGGACGGCTCCGAGCCGGTTCCCGCCGCCACCACCAGCGACTCCGGCTAGACCGCTCAGGCATCGCCCGCGGGCCGCGAAGCGCCGCCACCGCGCCCTCGCCCGCGACGCAGAACGGCCGCGGCGGCATTCACCGCCACGACCGTCCCGATCATGCGCTTCGCGTGCGGCTCAGCGCATCTCGGTGGCGCCGGTCTGGTCGCCCGGATCGGTCTCGCCGGCGGTGGAGGCCCCGGTGGCGTTCCCCGGCGCGTCGGTCTTGACGCCGTCGCGCGTCTCGGCGCCGGTGCCCTGGGTCTGCTCGCTCGCGCCCGTGCCGTCCGCTCGGTCGGTCTCACCGGCGGTCGACGCGCCGGTCTGCTGGGCCGCCGGCCCGGCATCGGTGTTGACCCCCTCGCCGGTCTCGTTACCGGTCTCGGCGTCGGCGGCCGTTCCGGTCTCGCCGTCCGTGCCGTCGTCGCCCTCGGCGTCCGGGTCGCCGTCAGACTCGCCTTCCGACTCGCCGCCGTCTTCGCCGCCCTCCCAACGCGCGATCACCGCCGGGTCGCCGCCGTCCGTGGACGCGCTGGCGCCGGCGGCCCAGTACAGCGGCACCGACAGGAGCAGGACGAGCGCCGCGAGCCCCATCGCGGCGCGCCGGGTAAGCGAGCGCTGGTCGCTCGCCGCGCTGCCGTCAGCGGCGAGCTCGAGGAAGATCGCGGGGGCGGCCCAGGGCTCGCTCCGGCGCGCCCGCTCGGCGCGTGGGTCGGATGGCTAGGCGACATGGACTCCTCCTCGGCGGTCGTGTGGCGGTGCGCTCGGAGGGTCGGCGCAGGCACCGGAGCGCTTGATGCGCGAGGGCGGCGCATGGACGCATGTCCACCGGCCCGACGAGGAACGGTCGGGTGGCGACGACCGGCGACGACCGCCCGCGGCCGCGCCCGGCGTCGCCTAGCGCATCCTCGCGCCGAACCGCCCGAACGTGAGCTTGCGCGGCAGGGCGGCGACGAGCGGCTCGAGGGCGCGGACGAGGTCAGCGGCGGTCGGCCGCTCAGCGGGTGCCCTCGCGAGGCACGCGTGGATCAGCTCACCGAGCTCACGCGGCAGCGCGTCGGGCAGCGGCCGCGGCTCCTCCCCGAGCTGGGGGAAACGGACATGGGGATCGTCGCTGTCGCGGGCGCCCGGCGGTCGCGGGAAGGGGGCGTCGCCCGCGATGGCGCGATAGAGCGTTGCGCCCAGCCCCCACACGTCGGAGGCGGGGCCGATCTCACCGGGGTGCTCGTCGGGCTTGCACTGCTCGGGCGGCATGTAGGCGTCCGTCCCGATCGGACCGCGGACCTGCTCCGCGCGCGCGAGCGTGCGGGCGATCGAGAGGTCGATGAGGCGAGGAGGTACGCCCATCACGATGTTGTCGGGCTTCGTGTCGAGGTGGACCCAGCCCTCCTCGGCCATGTAGTGCAGCGCGGCGCCGACGTGGGCGGCGAGCGGCAGGAGCTGCTCGAGCGGCAGGGTCCTGCCCCGGCGGGTGGTCCGCCGCAGCGTCGGTCCCTCGAGGTGCTCGATCAGGAGATGCGGGTGAGCCCCGGCGAGCACGGCGTCGAACCCGCGCACGAGCACGGGATGCGAGAGGCGCTCGAGCGCGGTCGCCTCGTGCTCGAGCTCCCGCAGCGCCCGCGGGTCCTCGGCCTGGTCGGGACGAACGACCTTGGCCACCGCGAGCGAGAACAGGTGCTCGTCCCACACGAGGAACACCTCGAAGCGCCGGCCGCCCCCGAGCGATCGCACGACGCTGCGCCGCGGGGCGATCTCGGCCCCCTCCTCGAGCTCCCACGACGCCGGTTCGCCGCCGTCCGGCGGGGCGGCGGGGTCGCGCTCGGGCCCGGAGCTCGCCTCCGGCAGGCCGTCGACGGGCTGGTCCTCGCCGGAGGAGCCGCGCGCGTTTCGGAGTGATCGGAGGGAAGGCAAGGAGGGGCGGGGTTGGCGTGCGCGCTTCGACGCTCGCCCAAAGTCAATCGGAAGCGGCGGCCGTCTGCTTGAATAGACCGCTCCTATGCCGAAGATGAAGTCGCACTCCGGCGCGAAGAAGCGCTTCAAGGTCACCGGGCGCGGCAAGCTCCGCGCGCGCCATGCGATGACGAGCCACATCCGCGTCAAGAAGAACGCCAAGCGTCAGCGGCGTCTGGCCGAGGACCTCGTCGTCTCGGACGCCGATCGGCCGCGCGTCAGGGAGCTGCTCGGGCGATGAGCCGCGTCAAGCGCTCCGGGCACGCGCGCAAGAAGCGGCGCGCGACCCTCGCCCGCGCCAAGGGCTACCGCGGCGACGCGCACAAGAGCTACAAGCGCGCGAAGGAGGCCCTGCTCAAGGCCGACACCTACGCGTACCGCGACCGGCGCAACCGCAAGCGCGACTTCCGGCGGCTGTGGATCACCCGCATCAACGCCGCCGCGCGGCGTGAGGGGCTGACCTACGGCCAGTTCATGCACGGGCTCAAGCTCGCCGAGATCGAGGTCGACCGCAAGATGCTGGCCGACATCGCCGTGCGCGACCCCGAGACGTTCCGACGCTTTGCCATGACCGCCCGCGAGCACGCGGAGCGGGCTCGCTCCGGCGGGCACCGGGAGGCGGCGGCTGCCTGACGTACGCGGAGGCAGGCTCGCTGAACCTCGGGGCGCCGGAGACGGCGCCCTTTTTCGTTCCAGGACCACGATGATCACCTCACCCGACAACCCCAAGCTCAAGACCATCGGCCGCCTCGCCGACGTACGCCACCGGCGCCGGACCGGCCTGTTCGTGGCCGAGGGCGAGGACCTCGTCGACGCCGCCGCCCGGGCGGGAGTGGAGCCCGAGTGGCTGCTCGTCGCTGGAGTCGACGTGGAAGCGGGCCTGCTCGACGAGGTGAGCTCGCTCGGCTCGGGCACGCGCGTGGTCGGAGTCTATCGGCAGCGGTTCTCCGAGCCGGGCGGCGAGCTGTCCGTGTACCTGCACGGGGTGGCCGACCCGGGGAACGTGGGGACGGTCATACGCTCGGCGCACGCCCTGTGCGACGGACCGGTCGTGCTCGGGCCGGGCTGCGCCGACCCCTACTCACCCAAGGCGGTACGTGCCAGCATGGGCTCGGTGCTCGCCCGCCCACCGGCGCGTGCGGACCTCGGCGAGCTGCGCGAGCGCTTGCCGATCGCGGCCATCGCGCTCGACCCGGGCTCGGAGCCCGCGCTCGCCGAGCTGCGGGCATCCGAGCTCGAGCCGCCGGTGGTCGTGTGTCTCGGGGCCGAGCGCGAGGGCCTGCCACGCGAGCTGCGCGAGCGCGCCGACGTGGTTGCGTCCATCCCCCTGCGCGCGGACGGTCCGGACTCGCTCAACGCGGCGATGGCCGCCACCGTCGCCTTGTACGAGCTCCGTCCCAGGATGGCCCGCCGCCGCGCCGGCGACCGCCCGGACGGGACCCTCTCCACGACTAGGATGGCCTCCGATGTCTGAGCCCGCCGCCAAGCGCCGCCTCGAGGAGCTCGAGGCGGAGGCCGAGGCCGCGGTTGCGGCGGCCGGCGCGAGCGACGAGCTCGAGGCCACGCGGGTGCGTTACCTCGGTCGCAAGTCGGAGCTCACCGCGACGCTGCGCTCGATCGGCGACCTGCCGCCCGCCGAGCGTGGGCCCTTGGGACAGGCGGCGAACGCCGTGCGCTCCCGGCTCGAGGACCTCGTCGCCGCGCGGGGGGCGGAGCTCGAGGCCGCCGAGCTCGATCGGCGCCTCGGTCAGGACCGCGTCGACGTGACCCTCCCCGGCGACCCGCCGCTCCCGGTCGGGCACCTCCATCTCGTCACGGATATCCGCCGCCAGCTCGAGGACGTCTTCGTCGGGCTCGGCTACCGGGTGCTCGAGGGGCCCGAGGTCGAGTACGAGTACTACAACTTCACCGCGCTCAACCATCCGCCCTCGCACCCCGCGCGCGCGCCGCAGGACACCTTCTACCTGTCCGACACCGTGCTGCTGCGCACGCACACCTCGCCGATGCAGGTGCGCGCGATGGAGGCCCGGGAGCCCCCGATCCATGTGGTGGTGCCGGGGCGGGTGTACCGCCCCGACACCCCCGACGCGACGCACGTGCCGATGTTCCACCAGCTCGAGGGGCTGGCGATCGACGAGGACATCACGCTCGCCGACCTCCAGGGCACGCTGCGCGAATTCGCGCGCGCGATGTTCGGGCCGAGCGAGGAGGTGCGCCTGCGGCCGGGCTACTTCCCGTTCACCGAGCCGAGCGTCGAGGTCGACGTCTCGTGCTTCGTATGCGACGGGACGGGAGCCGCGGGCGGCGAGCGCTGCCCGACGTGCAAGGGCGAGGGGTGGATCGAGATCCTCGGAGCGGGGATGGTCGACCCGAACGTCCTCGCCTTCATGGCCGACTCGGGCTACGACCCGGAGCGAGTGCAGGGCTTCGCGTTCGGCATGGGGATCGAGCGGATCGCCATGCTCAGGTACGGCGTGCCCGACCTGCGCATGCTGTGGGAGAACGACGTGCGCCTGCTGGAGCAGTTCGGGGCATGAGGGTCCCGGTCGGATGGCTGCGCTCGGTGTGCGATCCGGGGCTCACCGCCGCGGAGATCGCCGACGCCCTGACCCTCGGCGGGGTCAAGCTCGAGCGGCTCCATCGCACGGGCGTCGGCGACCCGTCGGCGTTCGTCGTGGGTCGGGTGCTCGAGGCCGAGCGCCACCCGAACGCCGAGCGGCTGTCGGTGTGCCGGGTGGACGACGGATCGCGCGAGCCGCGCACGATCGTGTGCGGGGCGCCGAACGTGGCGGGCGGGCAGACGGTCGCGGTGGCGCGACCGGGTGCCGTGATGCCGGACGGCACCGTGCTCGACGAGGCGGAGCTGCGCGGGGTGACCTCGAGCGGGATGATCCTCGCGGAGGACGAGCTCGGGATAGGCGACGATCACAGCGGAGTGCTCGTGCTCGACAACGGGTTCGCGCCCGGGGCGCCGCTCGTCGAGGCGCTCCCGATCGCCGACGAGGTCATCGAGATCGAGGTGACGCCGAACCGGCCGGACGTGATGGGCGTGTACGGCGTCGCGCGCGAGCTGCACGCGGTCACCGCCGCGCGGCTCGCCGAGGACCCGACCGTCTCCGATGCCTCGCCGCTCGGCGACGACCGCGCCGAGAACCACGCGCGCGTCGAGATCGCCGATCCCGACGTGTGCCTGCGCTTCACCGCCCGCGTGTTCGAGGGCGTGCGGATCGGGCCCTCGCCGGCGTGGCTCAAGCAGCGCCTCATGGCCGCCGGGCAGCGGCCGATCTCGAACGTGGTCGACATCACGAACTACGTGATGCTGCTCACCGGGCAGCCGCTTCACGCCTTCGACCTCGACCGCGTGCGCGGCTCGCGGATCGTCGTCCGGCGCGCGCGCGACGGCGAGACGATGGTCACCCTCGACGGCGTCGAGCGGCGCTTCTGGCCGGAGGTGGCGCTCGTGTGCGATGCCGAGGGCCCGAGCGGGATCGCCGGCGTCATGGGTGGCCAGGTGTCCGAGGTCTCCGACGCGACGACGCGCGTCCTCATGGAGGCGGCGACGTGGGTGGGGCCGAACATCATGCGCACCTCGCGCGACCTCGCCCTGCGCACCGAGGCCTCGGCGCGCTTCGAGAAGGGCCTCCACCCCGAGCTCGCCATGGCCGCGCAGCGTCTCGCGGCCAAGCTCATGGTCGAGCTGTGCGGGGCGCGGCTCGTGCCGGGGACGCTCGACGCCTATCCGCGGCCGGTGGCGCCGCGGCAGGTCGGGCTGCGGCTGGCGCGCATCGAGTCGCTGCTCGGCGCCCCGGTGGCCGAGGACGAGGTGCGCGTGATCCTCGCCCGGCTCGGGTTCGAGGTCGATCCGGACGGCGAGCCGGGACGCATCGAGGTCGCCGTTCCGCCGTGGCGCGACGGCGACGTGCAGCGCGAGGCCGACCTGATCGAGGAGGTCGCGCGGGTCCACGGGCTCGACCGGCTGCCCGCAACGCTCCCGGCGCGAACCGCGGCTGGGGGTCTGAGCAGCGCCCAGCGGCTGCGGCGCCGGCTCGAGGACGCGCTGCGCGATCGCGGCGTGTTCGAGGTGGCGAGCTACAGCTTCACCTCGGAGGCGGCGCTCGAGCGGCTGCGGCTCGACGCGGGCGACGCGCTGCGCGTGCGCAACCCGCTGAGCGAGGAGGGGCGCGTGCTGCGTCCGCTGCTCCTGCCCGGGCTGCTCGGAGCCGCCCGGCACAACGCGGCCCACGGTCGGCCGGCGCTGGCGCTCTTCGAGTCAGCGCACGTGTACTCGCCGGCGGCCGCGTCCGGCGACCCCGACGCGAGCACGAGCGCGCCCCACAGCCCGCGCGGGGCCCATCCGGCGGACGAGCGCCACCACCTCGCCGGCCTGCTGACCGAGGCGGCGCCGGCGACCTGGCGCTCCCAGGCCCGGACCGCCGACTTCTACGCCGCCAAGGCGCTGGTCGAGGCGGTCCTCTCCGTCGCGCGCGTCGAGTGGCGCGCCGAGCCGGCGGCCCACCCGTTCCTCCATCCCGGCCGCGCGGCCCGGGTGATCGCCGCCGGCGGCCGTGAGCTCGGGTGGCTCGGCGAGCTGCACCCGCTCGTCGCGGGGGCGTGGGAGGTGCCGTCGGCCGCCGCGTTCGAGCTCGACGCCGACGGCCTCGCCGC
>Ga0126312_10003070_pt1 | contig 11237 bp, 8 predicted proteins | sample Plot104A_FD_92537 | JGI IMG/M metagenome (GOLD analysis project Ga0126312, IMG submission 92537) | Serpentine soil microbial communities from UC McLaughlin Reserve, CA, USA - Plot104A | ecosystem: Environmental > Terrestrial > Soil > Grasslands | place: USA: UC McLaughlin Reserve, Lake County... | reverse complement strand
CTGGTTCGCCCGTGCCTCGGGGTCTCCGATCTGCAGACCGCAGTTGTCCCACTCTTCGGCCAGGGGCAGTGGGGCTATTCGTTCGACTGCTTCCGTTATCTGCGCCACGCGTACCAAGGCCCAGGCATTGTACAATCCCCTGACGGTGAACCACCTCAGGCTGGCCGAACTCGTTTCAGCGGCAACCCGCCTGCCGCTCATCGCCGTTCCGCTCTTCCTTGCCGTCGGGGTCGAGGCTGCCGGGCTGCAGGGCCTGTTGTGGGCCGTCCTCTGCATCTTCCTGACCAGCGGGCTCTCGCTCCTTTACCTCATCTACCTCACCCGCTCGGGGAAGGTCAGTGACCCGCGAGCCATCTCGCGAATCGAGCGGGTGCGGCCCCTGCGCGTCGTCGCTGCGCTGCATGCGGCGGCTTTCGTGATCGTCTCTCTTCTAGGCGGACCGGCGGAGCTCAGGGCCGCGCTTCTCTCTTACGCGCTGGCCACGCTTGGCTTCGTGCTGATAACATCCGTGAGCAACCTATCCCTCCACGCAGCCGGCGTCTCCGGCGCCGCGGTCTGCCTGGCTTACGTTTTCGGCGCGTGGGGTTTGCCAGCCTTATTGCTGCTGCCGGCCGTGTTCTGGGCCAGGCTCGCGCTGGCTCGCCACACGCTGGCCGAGCTGGCGCTCGGTGCCCTCGTCGGGGCCGGGGGGACCTGGATCTCGTTCAACCTCATCAGCTGACGCGGCTACAGGCAACAGGCTTCAGGATTTGAACCAGAAGGCGATGTGTTGCAGACGCGAGAGGGTACGGAAGGATACACGCCGGTGGAGGATGTTCGATAGCGGCTTATCCGGTAGGCTGCCGGGGAGTGTGGATAGGCTACGGAGGGAGATCAGATGCCCACAGAAGATCCCGAATCCCCGACGCTGCCGAGGTTGCTTTCTGTTCCTGGTCTCATGGCCGTAGCCATCTTCGGGATCTCGGTTATCGTGGCGTCGCGGCTGTTCGGTCCCGAGAATATCCTGAGGGAGGTCGTCACGGAGTTGCTGGCCAGCTTCGGCAGCACGATCCTGCTCATCGCCATTTTCGGTTTTTTCTTCAGGACAGGCCTACGGCGCTTGCTTCGCCGGACACCCGGCGGGGAGACCTTCGAGGAATCCGCCGAACGCCTGCGTGAGCTTCTGCAAGACTTCGACCAGCGAGGGAAGGAGTCCGAAGATTCCCAGGAGGGAGAGAAGCTGGATCGGATCGAAGAAGGAGTCAGGGCCCTGGCCGCGGACGAAATACCCCGGCTGAAGAACGAGATACAGGAACTGCGGAGGATGCTGGCAGACCCTGGAGACGAGAGGGAAGATCAGGCTTTCGAGTGAGGCCGTCTTCAACGTATCGAAGCGCTTTGTTATCCGCCGCCAGCGGTCTGGAACGGGCCGCGTGGAGGATAGCCCTAAGTGGTTAACCCTGATGAGTTGCCCGAAGAGTCGGGACGCTTCCGTACCAACCAAGGAACCGGGACTCTTTTCGAGCCCCGATCCCCGTAAGGAATATCGTGTCGTCGTTTTACCAGTCGGGAGCCCCAACTGGAGAAGACCAGGAATCCTTTTACGCTCCCTGGTCCACCGCCCAGTAGTGAACGTCTAGCGGACCGACACCCTAGAGCAGCCCGTGCCTGCTTCGCGCCTGGCATCCACGATACACCAGTCGCCTCCCGGGCCGCCAGAGGCCGTGTCGTGGCGGTCGCCGTCGGCGACGTTGATCTTGTCATAGCCAGAGCCACCCTTGACTCTATCAGTGTCGTTGGTGTATCCGTTGGCAAGTACGAGGTCGTGGCCGCCCTTCATGATTATCTTGTCGAAGACTCCGTTGCCCTTCCGCTCGTAGATCTTGTCGTCGTTGCTCGTCCCGTAGCAGGGCACAGACTTGCAGTAGATTAGCTGGTCCGCAGCGAATGCCACCGCAGCGAACAAGGGCACCAGCATCACCACCAGGGCCACCACCAGCGTCAACTTGCGCACAAGTCTTCTCCTCTCCTGTCCTCGTCGGGGACTCACGCCCCTCTACCTACACCGTCGCCCGCACACTAACAACGCTCTCCAGGAGCGCGCAACCCCAAATGGATCAATCTCTGAAAAATAGACCCCTATGTGTAGAAAAACAAGCCTGGTCGCAAACGTCCTTAGACGTTCCCAACGCTTGTCCAGAGAGAGCGGCTGGCAACGGGGACGCTACATGCTTCTCGTAGTTACAGAAAGAGTCTCTGCCTGAAAGCCGGGATCTTCCGATATGTTGTCTTTATCTTGCAAAACCGGGGGTTTGCGGGGTGGACCCGACGAGACTCGAACTCGTGACCTCCGCCATGCGAGGGCGGCGCTCTCCCGACTGAGCTACGGGCCCGTGAAGCCTCAGCAATCCTAGCAGCCGGGGCCCGGATTGCAAGGCAAGGAGCGAAGGGTGTGCATAGCGTGCGATTTCGCGACTGCGCGGTAGGGGTTTCGGCTCTCTGACAACTGAGTCCTAGCACCGGAATAGTTTCCCTAAATAGTTGCGGTACCGAAATGACCTGGCACCCATTATCCTAGAGTTATGAAGGAGAACAGGCGCACCACGTACAGGATCTCCGAAGCTGCCCGCGAGCTCGGCATCTCTGCCGAGTGGCTGAGGGCGGGGGAGAGAAGGGGCTTCTTCCCTCCCGCCCTGCGCGACCGCAATGGCCACCGCTACTACACCGAGGAAGACATGGAGCGGATGCGCAACAGGCGCACGTCCCGCAGCACCCGGGAACCCGCCGGCGAGTCTCCCAAAACGGCCGGGGAGTGAACGAAGAGCTTGAGCAAACGTCGATGAGAGAGAAGATAACGCACACCCAGGGGTAAGAGGAGCCGCTTGGATTTCGACACCACAAGAGACGGCCGCAAGGATCTCTCAGGCCGCGGGTCTCCCCCCATCCCAGGAGACCACCAGGCCGGCCGCTTCGCGACCGCTCAGATCGACCATCTGTCGTCAGACTTATGGAACGTTGAAGCTTTCGACCACCCCTGACAGAGACGAGGATGTTGCGGGCGGCGAGACAGCGCCAACGCCCATTCCCCGCTTGGCGAAACCCGCCCACACCTCCGGTAGGTCACCGGGGTCGAGGACGCTCGCCGCCGTGATGATCCCATCGCGCGCCTGGGTAAGAGTGGGGCTCGGCGGGGTAAGCTTCAGTCCGCCGACAACGTAAGCGAGCATTCGCTTTTCGGCCTCTTCGTGCTGGTGCTTGGCGACAAGGTTGACGAACACTTCCCACAGGGTCGCACACCAGACCTCACCAGCGTTGTGCACCTCGTTATTGGGACCTCCGGCGATCGGGCTTATCGTCGGACCTGCCGGCAGTACAACCCCGTCGCTGATGTGTTTGAACGTCAGCGGGTTCTTCGTCATGTCCGCCGTGTAGGGGTAGCGCCGGATCGAGAAGTAGTAGTTGTCGCAGAAGCCCGATATCAGGTCCGTCCAGCCACCCACGGCGAAAACACCGCCCGCGAAATCGTCTGTGCTCTGGCTGGTCATGCAGATAGCAAAGAAGTCCCCCCAACCTTCCCCCATAGACCTTCCTTGTACGTTGATCAGTCCGCTCGCATTACCGACGAGGCGGTTGGTGATGTAATGCCCCATCTCGTGGAAGGTGATCAGCGCTTCGAAGTTGCTGGTACGGGTGGGGTTGGTACCCGTGAACACGAACATCTGCATCCGGGGACTGGAGCCGTCGGCAGGGGTATTCATGTTGGCGTTGTCGGTGCCGCTGAAGTCGTTGCCCTCGGCAAGGATGGGATCTCCGCCCAGACCACCTCGCCCGAAGTTGTCCTTCTGAGCGTTGCCCGATGCCTCGTCGAAACCCGCCTCGTACCACCGATCGTGGAGCCAGTTGACGTGGAAGAACATCCCCACGAGGGTGCTCTGCAGGTTCTCCGGGTCGGTCGCCGGCTTGGAATGATTGTACTTGTAGTTGAAGAACCCTTTCGACTTGACCTTGCCCATGATATCGCCGGCGCCCAATCCGTTCGGGGGCTGCAAGTCAGCGTACGCGATGCAGTTGTTGCCGTCGGTGGTCTGTGCATCAGAGGGTAGCCATGGATCACCGGGGAGGAGACTCTCCATGTGGACGACCTTCTCCTTGATGGTCGGCCCCTGGAAGCAGTCAGGCACACCGGTCGGGTGCGGGGTGCCCGGCGCCGGGCCGTCTTCCGGACGAGAGACATTATCGCGCGTGTTGAACACGCGGTATCTGAAATCTACCTCGGAAGTCAGATTCCTTCGGAAGAGCACATCCGGCGTTTCGACGGCGTCGATTACATAGGAGAAGGTGGGGAAACCCTCGATCCAGAGTTCCATGTAATAGGCGGATGCGAATTGCCCCTCACCAAGCGGGAACATCACGTCTTTGAGCCTCACCGGGCGTTCGAAAGATGGACGAGGATCTTCTTCGTCTATCGGCGTGAACTCGTAGAAGCGGTACGGATCGCCGTCCGGAGGGGCTTCAGTCGTAGAGAAGTCGGTGGCTTGGTAGGTGATGTTCGTCAGGTCGAAGGCAGCCTTGGCGATCGCCTCTTCCCCTGAGGTTGTGGTGGCCGCCCCGGCCCTCTGGCTTGCGGCCGCAGCGCTCGGGAAGAGTTGGCCGGAAACGGAGATCACCTCGTTGTTGGGACCGACAGCGACGGTAACGTCCGAGTTGAACACCTCTTTGCCTTCGACGCGCTGAATCACGTTGACCGTGTTCAGACCCTTCCGGCTAACGGATACCACGTCGACCGTCGACGCGTCCTCGGGCGTGAGGTTCCAGAGATCGCCCCTGTCCTGGATGAACTGTACGACCGCATCCTCCGGAGAATCGGCCGGCGCCGTTGACAGTCGCGCCGCCGGCTCTCGACTGGCGACGAAATTGGGAAGCCGCGTGGCCTCATCGTAATCCACCACCAGGTCCGAAACATCCTCAGATAGACGCTCAGAACCAGCGGTCTCCAAACGCGCTGATACTTCGGGTAATGTACCGCGTGCGGCCCGAAATCCTCGGTCATAAAGGGCATGGAAGTCTTCGGGGATCTTCTTGTCCGCCATGCTGCTCCTCCTGTGGTAGGTCCTGTGTCCTATTAGATGCTGTGCCTGGCAGACATAGGAACATAGGCCGATGAATTCCCGATGAATTCACCGTGAACCAGGGCGGACGGACGGCAGCGGCCGCCGACGAGAATTGCTGCGACGACAATCCGGGCCGGAAGGTCGGTGAGTCACTCGACCATTCGGCGTATCGCTGCTCGCACCCGCTGCCACGGTGTGGGCTCATCGGTGTCCTCTGACATCAGTTCGGGGCTCGGCTTCACCCCCTCTACGAAGCCTGCCGCCACTAGTCCAACCACCGCCTCTACTACGGCATGCGACGCGGGCGCCTCGTACCTGGCCAGGTACTCCGACGTGAGATCCTGCAGGGTGTGCTCACCGTCGAGGCGCTGCCAGACGAACCAGCCGGCGGGCGAGAGACGATGGTAAGTATCGCGCCTGGGGTCCTTGAGGGTCGTGATGGCCTCTCCGGTAAGAGTGGTGCGATGGTGCACCTCTATCCCACGCACCCAACGCGGGCGATCGCGCATCCGCACAAGCTCGAGCATCCGCTCGCGCGTTTGCCGATCCTCGTCGAGGACCTCCAGGAGGTCGGTCCGACGCAGCGCGAGCAACGTGCACGGCTCGAGGGCTCTCACCGTGGCGTTGCGTGGTTCGTCGGTGAGCAGGGCTGCCTCCCCGAAGAGGGAGCCGGGACCTAGTGTGGCCAGATTGTGTTCGTCGCCTTGGCCTCCCCTCGCTAGGACCTCCACACGACCACTCCTGAGCACATAGCACTCTTCGCCGGCTTCGCCCCGGCGGATGATGGTATCCCCGGTGGAGACGTCGAGGCGCTCGAGCCGGGCTGCGAGGCGCCGCAGCCGCCCGCCGTCCAGCGTGGAGAAGGGACTTGCCTGCTTGAGAAGCTGCGTTACCAACAAGTCGTCTGCCAACTTTTCGAAGGCAGAACGGGCTTCGGGATGTGCGTCGAGTGCCCGGCGGAAGTCTGCTGCGCGCAGGCCTAGCAAGAGGAGGGGCTCGACGGCGGTAACCGTGGCCTGCCGCCTGCTTCCGCGCTCGAGCAGGGATAACTCGCCGAAGAGTTCCCCCGACCCTAGCGTCGCCAGAGGCACAATGCCTGAAGGCCCGGTCGTCGATGCCTCGGCCCGACCTTCCACGATCAAATAGAGTCGGTCGTCCGTATTACCCTCGAGAACCACGGTATCGGCAGAGTGGAAGCGCTCCTCCGTCAAGCGTGAAGCCAGTTCCTCCAACACAGGAGCGGGCAGGTGCGAGAAGCCTGGCATGCCTGCCAGTAGCCCCAGGCGCCTCCCGGGTGAGATGGTCCGATCCTCCGATCCCGGTTCCTTCACGGCCGCCACAAACCTTTCCCGACCTCCGACGTTTCTCTCTAGAGATCATTTAACACCAGCCCGCGCCCGGATCAAGCGCTACCCGGTTTCGCTGCGGGCTGCGGGTCGTCACGTTCGACGTAAAGAATGGTTTGACTGGAGAGACCTCAAGGGGATAAAGGATGATTCTTTGCCACCTCGAAGTATGGCTCCGGCATAGTGCAGAAGCGGGCCGAGAATTGCTGCCACTTCTCAGGCCGTTGCTCAGCTACGGTATAATCGCTTGTGGCATAGAGTGGGGAGCGATGCCGTGTCGGATCAGCAGTCCATACTGACCCCGGACCAGCGTCTCAGGGTGTTTGTAAGCTCCACCTTGCAGGAGTTGGCCGAGGAGCGCAAGGCGGCGCGCCGGGCCATCGAGAGGCTGAGGCTCACACCGGTGATGTTCGAGCTTGGCGCCCGTCCGCACCCTCCAAGGGACCTCTACCGCGCCTACCTGGATCAGAGCCACGTCTTCGTAGGCCTCTACTGGCAGCGGTATGGTTGGGTGGCTCCCGATCAGACCGTTTCGGGCCTGGAGGACGAGTACGACCTTTCCGGTTCGAAGGCGAAGCTCATCTACATCAAGTCTCCAGCGCCCGAGCGCGAGCCTCAGCTCAAGGACCTCCTGAACCGAATCCGCGACGACGATCATGCTTCGTACAAGTCCTTCGAGACCCCATCCGAACTCAGGAAGCTCATCGAAAACGACCTGATGATCCTGCTCAGCGAGCGGTTCGAGCCAACGCAGGTCGCACTTGAGGGACTGCCGGGCGCAGACAAGCACAACCTGCCAGCCCCGCGAAGCAGCTTTGTCGGCAGGGAGCGCGAGATCCTGGAAGTGAAGCGTGCCCTTGGTATGACCCGACTGCTCACCCTCACGGGGGTGGGCGGCGTGGGCAAGACGCGGCTGGCGCTCGAGGTGGCGAGGGACCTCATCGCGTCTTACTCTGACGGGGTGTGGCTTGTGGGGCTGGCACCGCTATCCGAGCCGGAACTGGTGCCGAAAGCGGCAGCCGGCGCGCTGGGGGTGTCAGAGCGGCCCGGCCAGCCGCTCACCAGCACGCTCGTCGAAGCCCTGCGACCAAAGGAGGTGCTCCTGGTACTGGACAACTGCGAACACCTGGTGGTAGCCGCGGCTCGTCTGGTGGACACCTTACTCGATTCTTGCCCGAACGTGCGGTTTCTTGCCACCAGCCGGGAGACGCTGAACGTCACGGGCGAGACGAACCGACCGGTCCTACCGCTCGGGGTGCCTGCTTCGGAACGCGAGCCAACGGTCGCGGAGCTTGAAGAATCCGAGTCGGCGAGCCTTTTCCTGGAGCGGGCTCGCCACCGGAATCCCTCTTTCGTCGTCGAGCCCGAGGAGACGCGAACCGTCGCAGAAGTGTGCTGGAGACTCGGTGGGATGCCTCTAGCCATTGAACTCGCCGCTGCCAGAGTAGGGGCTTTGTCTGTCGAGCAAATCGCTGGGAGGCTTCGGGACTCGCTCGAGCTACTAAGCGGCGGCCGGACGGCGCCGTCTCGACATCGGACGCTGCGGGATACTTTGGATTGGAGCCACGAACTGCTCGGGGAGCGGGAGCGGACGCTGTTTCGACGACTCTCCGTTTTTGCGGGCGGGTCGACCCTGGAATCGGCTGAGATCGTGGGGACGGGAGAGGAGGTCGAGGAAGGAGACATCGTGAACCTTCTCTCAGGGCTCGTGGAAAAGTCGTTGGTGATCGCTGAGACCAGGGGAAAAGGCGAGATGCGCTACAGGATGCTCGAGCCGGTGCGCCAGTACGCGAGAGACAAACTGCAAGAGTGCGGCGAAGCGGAGGTAGTCGGACGCCGGCACGCTAACTTCTTCCTTGCGCTGGCGGAGGAGGAGCCGGCGACGTTCAAGGGCGGTGGGCGGCTTGAGTGGATCCGGCGCCTTGACGAAGAGCACGACAATCTCAGGACCGCGCTCTCGTGGTCTTTGGAGTCGGACGAGGTCGAGTTCGGGCTGCGGTTGGCGGGGGCTTTGCAACCATTCTGGGCCAGGCTGGGTAATTACAGTGAGGGTCGCAGGTGGCTCGAGGCGGCACTGGCGAAGGATGATCGGGCATCGGCGGCGGTGAGGGCCAAGGGGCTGAACGCGGTGGGATGGCTGGCACAGTGGCAGGGCGACATACAGCGGGCGTCGGCCGCCGCCGAAGAGGGCCTGCGGCTGAGCCCGCAGGTGGGAAAAGAGGACAGCATCGCGAACCACCTCCGGCTCTTGCTGGGCTTTACTGCCGGAATGCGGGCCGATTACGAGCGGGCAACCGAGCTGTTCGAAGAAAGCCTGAAACTCAGCCGGGAAGCGGGGGATGGGTGGACTACTGCCGCTACTCTCCTCCACCTGGGGAACGTGGCAGATGAGCAGGGCGACAGCGAGCGGGCGGTAAAGATCTACGTGGAAGGTATAGCGTTGTGCCGGAAGTCGGGTTACACGGTACTGCTAGCCGATATCTTGGTCAACCTGGGCTACACACGTCTGCTCCAGCGTGATTACGAGAGGGCGACAGCGCTCTGCGAGGAAGCCATAGCGCTCTACCGGGAGCAGGGCTACAGGTACGCCCGTCTTGAGTTTCCCATCGACAACCTGGGGTGGGCAGCGTTGCTCCGCGGTGATGAGGAGAAGGCTAGCGTCCTGCACCAAGAAAGCCTCGTGATATGCCGGGAACTGGGAAACCGTCTGGTCGCCGCTGAGAGCCTCGAGGGGTTGGCATGCGCTGCAGCGGTCCGGGGGGAGGCCGGACGATCGGCACGGCTCTTTGGTGCCGCGGATGCCCTATTCAAGTCGCAAAACATCTCTCATCTGCCCGCAGAGCGGGAGCTGCGAAAGCCGTATCTGGAGGCCGTCAGCCCTCGACTGGACGAGGAGGCATGGGAAGAAGCATTCGCCGAAGGACAGGCCATGACGTTCGAAGAAGCCATCGAATACGCCCTCGCGGGAAACCAGTCTTCCTCATCCGCTTTGCCTACGTCGGGGCAACCCTCCATGGAGGGATAATCGGGCGCCCTTGCCTGCCGGCATGACGGGGTGTGCTAGTGCGAAACCCGAGGCATCGGTGCTGCGGGGGTATCTTTTCGGTTGGGCAACACCCTTAGTGAGGGTTCATAGAGAGAAGCTCACTGTCGCAAGAGTGCTCTTATCACAACCCTCGAACCCACCATGACCGTCAGGCTGCCCAGGACGAGCGCGGCAACCAATGAAGGACCGCCGGTCCTTCTCAAATAACGAATACAGGGTTGCTGCACGGATACCAGGGCGACCGGGGCGAAGGACATAGCGAGTGAAGAGCCGGCGGTCGGTTTCGCATCGCGAGAGCAGGGCTTCTGTCCCTGGCTGGTGACTTCCGTGGCAGGCCTAACCGCGCTCTCCCTGCCTACCGCGTAGTCCTGTGCCGTAGCGGTCGGCGCTAGAAGCGCGACCATTACTGCGCTTACGGTCAGCCACAGCAACGCCTTTTTCACGGAGATCCTCCTCTGAAGATTGCGTGCAGCATAGGGTACCCACCTTCTACGCAACTACATTCTGGCTAACTTGTACATCCTGGTCAAGGGGCGTTGAGAGCAGCATTGAAGGCAATGAGGCCTCATCACAGCGCTTTCAGCCTTCGATTCATCGGGGATTCATCGTAACCAACTATAGTGCAGCCTTGGGAGAGCAGGCGGCAGACGAGGGTAAAGATGACAGACAGAATACTCGACGTCGTTGTTTGGATTCTGATAGCTGTATTCGGTTTAGCAACCGCTTACGTAACCTTCGGGATACTCAATTCGCAAGCTAGTACGGTAGTGCAGGGATACTCAGTCCAGGGATCACTTGCAGGTTTCGTAGTGTCCGCTGGCGTGCTTACCTCCATCTACCTACAAGTCCGTAAGTCCAGCGATGAAGTCAAGACACTTCGTAACCGTAATCTGGAATTGCAGCGAAAGCTACTCCGAGGAGCACCTCGTCCTCTGGGCTTCGAGACCGAAATCTCGGAGCGGGAGAGGATCGTGCTCGCCAGGCCCGGAGAGTGGCAGCCTAGCGGAGGAATAATCTTCGATTATCAGCTTCCCCCTGATACTCTCCCAACAGAGGATCGCTTTCCCCCGCAGTTCCGTGTCACTTATCAACCGATCGAGGAAGACAAGGACAACAGAAGATCCAAACATCCAGACGTGGAGCAGACACAATACTACGTAAGCGTGCAAAATAATCTGGAAGGATTGCTAGATGATCATGAAGGTGTATTGGACAAGTACGCCTCCTGGCAATCGTACTCCGCTGAGTACATCTCATTGGGTGGAGACACGCAACCGATCAAGAGCCTGAAGTTCATCGCGCACGAATATGTACACGTCGACATCAAGCCCCCGGATAGGATGCATACACGAAGCGCCGTCAGATGGCGTCCTATTACAAAGGGCGAATACGATTCCAAAGCCAACGGGAAAAACGCTTCCGCGCCGCAACTGCGCGCTTTCGACACCGAAATCATCTATGTATTTGTCGTTTGCTATTGCCAACAGCTCAACACGATCTACCATTTTCATTTCTGGGATGACATGCACAGCTTTGTCGCATCTAGTGAGCAATTCAATCAGATCATCAATTCGGTGCGATTCCTGACTTGAACACCCGAATATGTGGACTTGCCCCGGTATGACCAGCGATGCGCTCATCGAGGAGATCAACGCAGCGTACCGGCGGCTGAGCTCCACAACGGGGGACCTGGCGAGGGCCGACCGTGAGCTCACCGAGCACGTCAGGAGGGTCCGCCTAGACAACGCCGAGGCT
>Ga0126312_10003069_pt1 | contig 11239 bp, 11 predicted proteins | sample Plot104A_FD_92537 | JGI IMG/M metagenome (GOLD analysis project Ga0126312, IMG submission 92537) | Serpentine soil microbial communities from UC McLaughlin Reserve, CA, USA - Plot104A | ecosystem: Environmental > Terrestrial > Soil > Grasslands | place: USA: UC McLaughlin Reserve, Lake County... | reverse complement strand
TGAAGTCGTCGACGTACGAGCCGCCGGCCGCCCCCGCGGCGACGCCGAGCGCGACCAGCACCACCGCCACGATCGCGAGTGAGCGCTTCCAGTGTCCCGCCGCACGCGCGGCCAGGTTTCCGATGAGATGAGCCATGGTCGATGAGGAAAGCACAGCAGGTGCGATTTTGCAACCTCTGCATGCTTGCGATGAGCGATTCGTTGCACGTGATGCACGGTTTCGCTACGATCGGCACATGCCACAGGGGCTGAGGGAACGCAAGAAGCAGCGCACACGCGAGCAGATCATCGAGGCGGCAATGCGCCTGTTCGCCGAGCGCGGCTATCAGGCCACGACGATCGCCAACATCGCGACCGCCGCAGACGTAGCACCGCGCACGTTCTTCGCCTACTTCCCTTCAAAGGAGGCGGTCGTCTTCCACAACGTCGACCGCGACCTCGACAGCCTCGCGAGCGCGCTGCGCGACCGCCTGCCCGGCGAGACCGCCTTCGACGCGCTGCGGCGCTGGATCTCCGCGATGTTCGACCAGTGGCAGGAGGAGGAGGACGAGGCGCTCCTGCGCAAGCGGCTGCGCCACGAGGACGAGGGGCTGGCCAACTTCCAGGGCGGCATCATGGCTCGCATCCAGGATCTGCTGCTCGAGGCGATCGCAGACGATCTTGGCGAGTCCCGGGACGCCCTGCGTCCGCGGCTCGTGACCGCCGCGGCGATAGCGGCGCTGACCTCGCTCGAGGGCACCATCCACGAGAAGACTGAGCAGCGACTCGCCAAGGGCGAGGCGCTCGCCGTGCTCGACGAAGCCATGCGCTTCCTGCGCGGCGGGCTCGACGCGCTTCAGGACCCGCCCGGCCTCTGATTCGGCCAGGTCGAGCGCGCGCGGGTCGTCCGAGGCGCCCTCGACCTCGCGCTCGCGCGTGCCGCTCCCGGCGCGGACCCCGCACACCGCGGAGCGAGAGACGACCGGTGCCAGATCACCGGATGCGGTGCTGTGCAGGAGATGGAGGAGCCGGGAGGTTGGTGGCCCGGTTGTCACCCCGTTCACAGCCGCGGCGGCGAGACTCGCCGGCCGGCTGATCCGACCTCGCCCGAATGGGAGCGTCGCAGGCACGCCCGCCGGCCGACGCTCGCGAGCCGTCCGGGCGTGGCGCCCGGACGGCTCGATCAGCGAGCGCTTCTCTACGCGGCGATTCGCACTCGCCGGCTGGCGGTCGCGCTGCGGCCGTCGCTTGCGGTAGCCCGGATGCGAGTGCTCGAGGACCGTATGCGGACCGATCACGGAGCCGCCGAAGAGCCAACCGGAACAGGACGACGTATGACCACGACGTCCAGCACGCCCATGGCGCCGATTGCACTGCAACCGGACGAGGGAGCCGCCGGAGCGTTCGTCTACGGCCCGCGCGACGTCCCACACACATTGACCGTCCCCTCGGAGCACGCCCGCTTCCTCCCGGTCACCGAACCGGCCGGCTTCGAGAATTTCATGCGGGCCCTCTCCGACGCGGCGGGCTCGACTGGAGATCGCGCCGGCCCCGACCGCACTCCCGGACATGGCTCCGATGCTCCGGCTCGCCGCCAAGCACGGTATCGAGATACTCGGGCGTCCCGGCATCCCGGCCCGACAGGGGCAGCATGATCTCAGAGAATGCAGGAGCAACCAGCACCGCGATCGACTTCGCCGAGCGGAGCCGGAAAGGACAGGCCATGACCAACGAGAGCTCTCAGCCCGCGATGGCGCGCGACGAGTCGTCCCGCCAGAACCGCGCATCCGCAGCAGAGGACAACAGGATCGCCGCTCGTCGATGGATCGAAGCGTTCAACGCCCGTGACGACGATCGCGAGGCCGAGGCTCGAACCGCCGACTACGTCGCGCACGCGCCCGCCAGCATCGAGCCCGGCCCACTGGACTCCGACGCATGGATCCAGTTTCTCTCCGTCTTCCTCGAGGGCTTCCCCGATCTCCACCTCGAGGTGCAGGGCGCCGCGGCCGACGAGCAGATGGTCGCGCAACGCATCCTCTTCACCGGCACGCACACCGGCGTTTTCCGGGGTCTCCCACCCACCAACCGGCAGGTCACGTTCTCCGGTCTCGAGATCAATCGCATGGTCGACGGAAAGGTCGCCGAGCACTGGTTCCAACTGGACCAGGTCACACTCTTCCAGCAGCTGGGCCTGCTCGTCGTGCCAGGCCCGCGACTGCTCCCACGGCTCCTGGCTCAGGCGGTCAAGAAGCTTTTCAGGAAGCGGCCGAGCAAGGCCCAGTCATAGGGCACCGGCGCTGGCGCGGTTACGAGGGCCGCACCCGGCTCGCCAGCCGAGCCCTGCCTTGCGCTCAAAGCGAGCGCGGGAACGGCGCGACCGGCGCGCCTGCCTCGGACGACCGGCGGGCGTGCCGGTCTGGCCAGTGTCGACTACTGCAATGCTGCGCTAAGCGGGTGCTCGCGATGAGTTCCGGGCGCTGCGATCGACGACCGCGCAGGGTGGGCGCGACCGTCTTCAGGCCCTTGAGTCCGACGCAGCGTCGTCGACCGCGGCCCGGGTTGAGCTAACTGAAGTCGCCGTCCTCGGGCTCCCAGCGCGGGCGGCCGGCTCGACCTCTGCGGCGGCCGGCTCGGCGGGCGCCGGCGGCTCGAGCTCAACGGTGTCGAAGGCGTCTGTCGGCTGTGTTTGGTTAGGACTCATCAGTCGCGAACACGAATACCATCTCGGGCCGACGATCTGGGGTGACGAGCGGCTGCGATTCCGCCGGTCGGGGGTCCGATCGGGTATCGGCGGAGCGCCGGCCGATGACCCCGCCGCGCGCCAGCGTCGTGACGGGTTCGAGTCCTCTTCGGCGCGGGCGAGAAGCCCTGCACCCCCGGGGCATGCGTTGGGAACGCGCTCCTCGAGCGCGGCCCTGAACCGGAGCAATCGACCGGCGTGTCAGCTCAGCGCGGGTAGGGGGCGCTCGGCGACGAGCCAGCCGTCGAAGCGCCGGTAGATGCTCGTGCCCCGCCGCTCGATGTCGGCGCCGTAAACGTGGATCGAAATCGTCGGGCCGTCGCCGACCGCGGTGACTGCGTGGATATCGCCAGTCGACGGGACGATCACCTCCACGTGCCCGGGAGATGCGTCGATGCTGCCGACGGGCTCGAGGTAGCGCAGGCCAGCGCCCTCGACGGCGCGGTAGCGCGTCTCCCGCTCGCGCCCCTCGTAGACGCCGACGACGCACCACGACACGTGATCGTGGATCGGTGTGCGCTGCCCGGGCAGCCAGACGAGCGCGACGATCGACAGGTTGCGCTCGGGCGACACGTACAGAAGGTGCTGGCGGTAGTTGTGCGGGTCCGGCTGGCGGTGCGCGGTCGCCAGCCAGCCGTCCTGGCCGAGGAGCACGCCCAGGCGCGCGCCGATCGCGTGCGGATCGTCGATGAGCCGCCGCGCCTCGGAGGCGAAGGTCGTGAGGGCTGACGGCGTCATGCCCAAAGTGACGTGCCGGCACGCGGTTTATTCCGGATCCGCCGGCTCAGCCGTTCAGCGGAGCGCCTCCGCCCACATGTCGTGCACGTCGCCGCGCACGTCGAGTTCGGCGTCCAACCAGCGTGCCAGCCGCAGCAGCGAATGCCCGATCTCGGCGCCGGCGTTCGCCGGCGCGTCGGGCTCGGCGGCAATCGCTTCAACGTGAAGTGTTCCGGCGCGGCGATCCAGGCGTGGGTCGACGCGTCCGACCAGCCGATCGCCGTGCAGGATCGGCATCACGAAGTATCCGTGGCGCCGCTTGCCGGCGGGGCGGTACAGCTCGGTGCGGAAGCGGAAGCCGAACAGCGCCTCGGCCCGCCGCCGGTCGGCGATCAAGTTGTCGAACGGCGACAGCAGCGTCGTACGAGGCCGCCACTGAGCCGCGCACACGTCGCGGTGCGCATACCAGGCGCCGCGCTGCCCCTCGACGCGGACCGAGACCGCGATGCCCTCGTGCACAAGCGACGCGAGCGCACGGTCGGCACCGCGCGTGCGCACGCCGTCGAACCCGCGGCCGAGCACGGCCGCCGGTGCGATGCCCCAGGCGCGCAGCTGCCGGTCGACGAGCCGGCGGGCCAGCTCGCGCTCGCCGAGACGCTCCCCGGCCGGAGCCGCAACATGCCAGATCCGCTCACGACCCTCACGCCCGACGATCGTGATCTGCCCCGCGAACCACAGCGTGTCGAGCATCCGCGCGAGGTTCTTGCCATCGTTCCATCCGCCCGTCTGCCACGGCACCGCGGCCCGGTCTTCGAGATCCCGCGACCTCAGTGGCCCGCGCCGCCGCAGCTCAGCCAGCACGTAGCGGCGGAAGCCGGCGTTCGCAGCCAACCACTCGCGCGTGTAACGCGCCCTGGCGCTCGTGCCGCCCGGATGCCTCCGCATGGTCGGGCGGTGCAACGCCAGCTCGTCGGCCGGCACGATGTGGACCCAGTACTCGGCGAGTGCACGCTCCTCGTAGAGCAGACGGTCAAGCTCCGCCCGGTCGTACTCACCGAGCCTCGACCACAGCACGACGTACTCGGTCGGCGCGACCGCGGCGATCGGATCGCGCTGCACCGCGCCGAGCCGTCGCACCACGGCCCCGACACCTGCGGGCGCCGGGCCGGCGAGCAACTGCCCCAGCAACGCCAGTCGGCGCGCTTCTTCAGATCCAAGGACGCTTGTCACATTACTCGCGGAGCCTCGCCTGGCCACCAGCGTAGATCGTCGTCGAGCGGGCCAAGCAGCTCCCACCGGTTATGCGACGGGGTCCGCGGCCAGGCGGCGCAGCGGCCCGTGGGCAGGCCGTCGGGCCGGACGAGGAGCGAGTCGCCGGGGGCGATGCCGAGAGCGCCGGCGGTCCGCGGTGGAAGTTCTCGCACGGTTACCGGCGCCCCTCGTCCTGCGCCGTCAACTTCCCGTGAGGAGGCGTCGGCCGTCGTGAACAGGGTCAAGCCCAGGCCCAGGAGGTCGACGGTCGAGACCCGCTCCGCCCCCGAATCGACCCACGCATGGGGGATCCGGCCGCCAAGGTCGACCTCGAGCTCGGCGGCGGCTTCCCGCACGGAGCCGTTCGGATCGGAGGAACGGCGCATGTTGTGCTCGGCGACCGGTCGGCGCTCCGCCTCGTAGGAGTCGAGCAGCTCATCGCCGGCCCAACCCTTCAGCACCCAGGCCAGCTTCCAGCCGATGTCGTGACCGTCGCGGATCGCGATGTTCATGCCGGTCCCGCCTCGCGGCGTGATCTGGTGGGCTGCGTCGCCGGCGAGGAACGCGCTACCGCTGCGGAAGCGCTCGGCGAGCTTCGCCACGAACCGGACGCGGCCGATGCGGTCAATTCGCGGCTCGAGCTCGGGGATGCCGGCCGCCGTCCTGATGCGCGCGACCATGGCGCGTACCTGCCGTGTTCCCGACGGCGAGGCTTCCGACTCGCCGGCGTGCGCGTAAACCCAGCGATCGCCGCGGCCCGCGGGGAGGAAGGTTCCCTCCGCCTCTGGATGCGTGATCGGGTAGAGGACGTAGTGAGGCCGCTCGATCCGCTCCCACAAGGGCGCGCGGAACAGAGTGGTGACCCGGTGCGCCAGCAGGCCGGGGCCGTGCATCGTCACCCCGAGCGCGTCGCGGACGCGGCTGCGCACGCCATCGGCGCCGACCAGGTAGCGGGCGGCGACCGTCTGCGGGCGGCCGCTCCGCCCATCGCGGATCCGAACGAGCACACCGCTCTCCCCCACCGCCACGTCGACCAGCTCGGTGCCGAAGCGCGCGCCGGCGGGGCTCAGGCGCTCGAGATGTCGCAGGAGGACGGGCTCCAGGTGGTCCTGGGGGGCGGACACCGGCGCGACGGGACTGACTCGGGCGGCCTGCTCGGGCGTCGGGTAACCGAGCGGTATCACGGAGCCAGGGCCGGTGAGAGTCTCGCCGATGCGGCCGAGCAGGCTCACGTCGATAGCGCCCTGCAAGACCTGCGATTCGAGCCCCCACGAGCGGAGAACCTCCATCGAACGGACGCTGATGGCGGTCGCGCGTGGCTGGTGGGAGAGCTCGTCACGGCGCTCGACCAGCAGGCTCTCGACGCCATAACGGGCGAGGGTGATCGCGGCGGCGAGACCGGCGGGGCCGCCGCCGACGACGAGGACGGGGACCGATGTGATGTGTTCAGTGCGGGGCATTTCACTGGACACTATGTCTTCCAATAGACATGCTGTCAAGTCAAAGCGATAGACTGACGCCATGACTCCTCGTCGCTACGAGCAGCGGCTACGGGCCGAGTCCGCGGCTGAGACGCGCCGGCGCATCGTCGATGCGGTCTACGAGCGCCTGCGAGAGGCGCCGGCAGAGGCGGTCAGCGTGGAGCGGGTCGCGAAGATGGCCGGCGTCGCGCGCTCGACCGTCTACCTCATCTTCGAGTCCCGAGCCGGCTTGTTCGACGCGCTCACCGCCGATCTCTACGACCGAAGCGGATACTCCCGCCTGCTCGAGGCCGTCCGCGTCGACGACGCCTGGGAGTCCGCGAGCGGCGGCATCCGCGCGGGCGTCGACATCTTCGCCGCGGACCGCGACGTCTTCCGGGCGCTGTACTCCATGCAACAGCTCGACCCCGACGCCGTCGGCGGGACGATCCGCCGCAGCGAGGAGCGGCGGGCGGAGGGGATGGCGTGGGCGGCACGTCGCCTTCGCCGGCAGGGATACCTGCGCCCGGGAGTCAGCGCGAACGAGGCCGCCCACATCCTCTGGATCCAGGCCAGCTTCGAGGCCTTCGACCTGCTCTACACCGCGCGCGGCCTACCAGCGAAGAAGGTCGCCGACCTCCTCGTGGCGATCGCCCATCGCTCGCTCGTCGCGGAACCTGCTCCCTAGGCGTATCGGTCTCCGCTGCCGGCCCGGTGATCGCACTCGGCGCAACGCGATCACGCCGCTCGGAACGCAGCGCTCGCTGCGCCGCCTCAGGGCACCAGCACGGCGCGCCCGAGCACCTTGCCGGCGTCGAGGTCGGCCAGCACGGAGCCGGCGGCCGCGAGCCCATAGACCTCGACATGCGTGCGGACGCGGCCGGCCTCGGCTAGCGCGAGCGCCTGCCTCAGATCGCTACGGGTGCCGCCGAACGTGTGCACGATTGCGACCTCGCGATCCGGCGCGCCCCCCGCTCCCATCTGCGCCGTGATCGCCAGGCGGCCGCCGCCTCCCCCGGTGACGACGATCCCGCCGCCGCGCCCGGTGACCTGAGCGGCGAGGTCGAGGCTCTCCTGCGCGCCGACGAAGTCGAAGACGACGTCGACCTTGCGACCGGCGTTCGCCGCGAGGATGCCTTCGGCGGCGTCCGGTCCTGTCAGGACGCCGCCGTCGGCGCCGATCTCGTCGGCGAAGTCGAGGCGCGCGCGGTCGACGTCGACGGCGAGGACCTGGACTTTCGACGTCGCGCGCAGGAACTGCACCGCGAGGTGGCCGAGGCCGCCGATCCCGACGACCACGGCCGTCGCGCCCGGTTCGAGCAGCGATCGGCCGCGCTCTACGGCATGCAGCGCGGTCATGCCCGCGTCGGTCAGCGGCGCGGCATGGATGGGATCGACGTCGCCGAGCGACACGAGGTTCCGCGCCGGCACCACGACGTGGTCGGCCATGCCACCGTCGCGCGTGATGCCGATCGCTCCCGGGACGACGTCGCGGCAGACGTTGTCCTGCCCGCGATCGCACGCCGTGCACCGGCCGCATCCGAGCAGTTCGTAGGCGGCCACGACGGCCCCGCGCTCCGGCGCCCGCACTCCCTCGCCCAGCGCGATCACCTCGCCGACGATCTCGTGACCGAGCGTCACGGGAAGAGCGAGCCCGGCGCCGCCGCTGCGCAGCAGGGCGACGTCCGTCCGGCAGACCCCCGCCGCGAGAACCTGTAGCAGCACCTCGCCCCGCCCGGGCTCCGGGGGCGGCAGCTCGACGACGTCGGCGCGATCCGCACCGATCAATCGGTAGGCGCGCATGCCCGTTCCCGCTGGGTGCGGTGGAGTTCGAGCGTCATGTGCGAGAGATTACCTGAGTCGAAGTCAATTCGTGACCACTTCCGGCATCTGCATCGCGCGGGTACTAGGGTCCGCGGGTATGGACCTCGTCCCGGCGCGTGCATGACCTCTCCCCTCGGTGAGTTCATTCGCCGCCAGCGCGAGCTCCAGGAGCTCTCGATGCGCCAGCTCGCCGACCTTGTCGGCATCTCCAACCCGTATCTGTCGCAGATCGAGCGCGGGCTGCGCGAGCCGTCCGAGAAGGTGCTCGACGCGATCGCGCAGAACCTCCAGCTGTCGGCGGACGCGCTGCACGAGCACGGCGGCCGCCGGCGCGACAGCGACGCGGACGAGGGCAGCGAGCCCGCGGTGGTGGCCGCGATACGGGCGGATCCGCAGCTCACGGCGCGTCAGCGCCAGGCGCTGCTGGAGGTCTACGACGCGTTCGTCGACCGCGGTCGCGCCGCCGGGTGACAGTCGCGCAGCCGCGTGACGGTCGCGCCGCCGGTGACGGTCGCGCCGCCGCGTGCCGGTCGCGCAGCCGGTGACGGTCGCGCCGCCGCGTGCCGGTCGCGCCGCCGGTGACGGTCGCGCCGCCGGGTGACGGTCGCGGCGCGGCGCGCCGCGACCGTCGTGGCCGAAGTGCGGCTCAGGAGACGAGCTCGCGAGCCGCGCTGGTGTACGCCTTCGCCACCTCGCGCGTGAAGTCGGCCTGGGCGCCGGCCGCGCTGACGATCCAGTCGACCTTCGTCGTGCCGGCCGCCTTCTCGTAGGACTCGGTGAGCGAGATCACGGCCTTCTCGTACGTGTCGAGGATCGCCGCACCGGTCTTCTTGCCGTTCGCGACGGCCTTCTCGTTGAGCTCCACGACGCGCTCGGCGGCGGCGTCGATGCTCTCGGTGACGGGGCTGGACTTGGTCTGGGCGGTCATTGCGGCTGCCTTTCGTGCGTGGTTGAAAGCGACTGCGTTAGCGACGTTAGCAAGCCACTTTGCTAATGTCAACCTAACTTCAGTTCGAGAGGGCGTAACGCCGGCGCAACTCGCCCTTGAGCACCTTGCCGCTGGGCGTACGCGGAAGCTCGTCGAGGAACTCGACGGAGCGCGGCAGCTTGTAGCCGGCGAGCCGCTCGCGCGCGAACGCGATCAGCTCCTCCTGCGCGGGCGGCGCGCCCTCGCGCGGCACGATCAGGGCCTTGACCGCCTCGCCCCAGCGGGCGTCGGGCACTCCGATGACCGCCACGTCGGCGACGCCGGCGTGCTGAGCGAGGGCCTCCTCCACCTCGACCGGATAGACGTTCTCGCCGCCGCTGACGATCATGTCCTTTATCCGGTCGGTCAGGAAGAGATAGCCGTCTTCGTCCACGTAGCCGCCGTCGCCGGTGCGGAGCCAGCCCTCCGGCGTCAGCGCCGCGGCCGTCTCGGCGGGGCGGTTGAAGTAGCCGGGCGTGATGTTCGGCCCGCGTAGCCAGACCTCGCCGACCGACCGTGGGGGCAGCGTGACGGCGCTCACCGGATCCACGATCTTCAGCTCGACCCACGGATAGGGCCGGCCGGCCGACCGCAGGAGGTGCTCGCGCGGCCCGCCGGGATCGTGGTCCTCCGGCTCGAGCGCGATCACGCCGCCGGTGCTCTCCGTCAGGCCGTAGAGGCCGAACAGCGCGCAGCCGAACGTGCGCAGCGACGCCTTCAGGACCGGCGTGGTGATCGGGGCAGCGCCATACGCGATCGAGCGCAGCGCCGGGTAATCCCGCTCCGCGGCTCGCGGCACGGCGGTGAGCATCTGCAGCATCGTCGGCACGAGCACGGCGTTGGTCACGCGCTGGTGCTCGAGGATGCCGAGTACGCCCGCGGGATCGAAGTCGCTCACCAGGACGGTGGTCGCGCCGTGCCAGAGCCCGCAATAGGTCCAGCCGATGCCGCCGATGTGGAACATGGGGAGCGGCGTGAGGCTCACGGAGTGCTCGTCGAACGCCCATCGCCGCGACGTCTGCGCCGTGATGGCGAGGTTGCCGTGCGTGGTCAGGACGCCCTTGGGCACGCCCGTCGTCCCGGACGTGTACATCTGCACGATCACCTCGCCGGCATCCCCGCGGTGTCCCGGGTCGCTGGGTTCGTGCGCCGCAACCCAGCGCTCGTACTCCTCCCCCACGACCGTCAGCTGCGGCGCGGGCGACAGCCGCTCGAGCACGGACTGAGCGAGCTCGCGGAACGCGGGACCGGCGATAAGCACCGGAGCGTGCGCGTCGGCTAGCACCGCGCCGAACTCCGGCGGCGCGAGCCGCCAGTTGAGCGGCACGAGCACGGCGCCGACCTTGCTCGCCGCGAACAGGAGCTCGACGACCTCCGGCGAGGAGCGGTCGAGATAGGCGACGCGCGTCCCGGCGCCCGCACCCCGCGCCAGCAGCGCCTGGGCGAGCCGGTTCGAGCGCTCGTCGAGGGCCGCGTACGTGAGCTCGCGGTCGCCGTGCCGGAGCGCTACCGCCTCCGGGCGCAGCGCCGCGTGGCGCCGGATGACGTCGGCGACGCGAACGTCCGGCGCGAGCATCACCGAGCCCCCCGGAAGAACCGTGTGATGTCCTCGTCGACCTCCGGCAGCTCCGTCGAGTAGAGATGACCCGCGTCGTCGAGGATCCGGAGCTCGGCGTGGGGGATCCTCTCGGCGAGGATCTCCGCGTTGGCGACCGGAACCATGCGGTCCTGGCGGCCGTGGACGACGAGCGTCGGGACGGCGATCCGCCCGATACGGCGGTAGCAGTTGTGCAGCGCCGCCGCGACCATCTGCGCCCGGTAAGCCTGCTCGGGGAACGGGTGCGCGAGCCGGCGCCGGATGTCCTCCGCGATGCGGTCCTCGTGCTCGCGGCGGCACCGCGGCCCGTAGTTGAACGGCACCGACGCGCGCGCCGCGTCCCGGGCCGTCATGCTCGCCCGGCGGCGGAAGAAGGCGATCACGTCGGCGCTCGGCCGCACCGCGCGCGGGCCGCCCGGATGCGTCGCTCCCAGCACGAGCGAGCGCACCCGGTCGGCGTGCCGGAGAGCGAGCTGCTGCGCGACCATCCCACCCAGCGAGAAGCCGTAGACATGCGCCCGGTCGACGCCGGCCGCGTCGAGGACCGAGACGGCGTCGTCGGCCATCGCCTCGGTGGTGTAGCTGTGCAAGCGCGCGCGCGACCGGCCGACGCCGCGGTTGTCGAACGTGATGACGCGCAGCGATCGCGAGAGCACCGGAACGGTGCGCCACCAGGCGCCGCCGCTGAGGCCCAGGCCCATGAT
>Ga0126312_10003068_pt1 | contig 11241 bp, 11 predicted proteins | sample Plot104A_FD_92537 | JGI IMG/M metagenome (GOLD analysis project Ga0126312, IMG submission 92537) | Serpentine soil microbial communities from UC McLaughlin Reserve, CA, USA - Plot104A | ecosystem: Environmental > Terrestrial > Soil > Grasslands | place: USA: UC McLaughlin Reserve, Lake County... | reverse complement strand
CTGGCCCACGAGGAGTTCGTCTACTGCCACGACGTGCGCGACGGCGAGCTCTTCCACGGCATGGGGGAGTGGGCGTGGGCGGCCGGCATCGCCCCCCTGCTCGGGCCGTGGCGTCTTGGGGCGGTCCAGTTCGTCTATGTCCGCGAGGGTGGCTTCGACCCACACCAGCAACTTGAGGTGCTGTCGCGTCACCGGGTCGACAACGTCTTCACGACGCCGACCGCGATGCGGGCGATGATGGCGGTCGAGGATGCGGGCGAGCGCTACCCGCAAACGTTCCGGATCGTCTGCTCCGCAGGGGAGCCCCTGAACCCCGAAGCGATCCGCTGGTTTCGCGACGAATACGGCATTACGGTGCTCGACTACTACGGGCTCACCGAGTCCTATCCGCTATGCGCGAACTATCCCTTCATGGAGGTGCGGGAGGGCTCGATGGGAAAGCCGATGCCCGGCTGGGACGTGCAGATCCTCGACGAGGACGAGAACCCGGTCGAGCAGGGAGATCGCGGCGAGATCTGCTTGCGCGCGAGGTCGAACCCGCACTATCCGCTGGGCTACTGGAACAACCCCGAGGCGACCGAAGAGGCGTTCGGCGGGGAGTGGTTTCACACTAAGGACGCAGCGCAGCAGGACGATGACGGTTACTTCTGGTACGCGGGCCGCGCCGACGACGTGATCATCTCGGCGGGCTACCGAATCGGCCCGTTCGAGGTCGAGTCGGCCTGCATCGAGCATCCCGCCGTTCGGGAGGCTGCTGCCGTGCCCTCACCGGATGAGAGGCGGGGCCACGTCGTCAAGGCGTTCCTCGTGCTCGCCGCAGGGAACGAGCCATCCGACGAGCTCGCCGAGGAAATCAAGAGCCGCGTGCGCGGACACCTGTCCGCCTACGCCTACCCACGCAGGATCGAGTTCGTGGACGAGCTGCCGAAGACCCTCACGGGCAAGATTCGCCGCATCGAGCTCCGCGAGAAGGAGCTCGGTCAGACGGGCTAGCGATTCTTCGCGCTTGCGTAGTAGGCGGCGGCCATGTCCTCGCCGCCGTGACCGAGCTCGATTGCGTCCGCGATCCGGCGCTCGATCGCGCGCGTTAAGGGCATCTCGGCACCGTCCGTCTCGCCGGCCTCCAGCACGAGGCTCGCGTCCTTGGCGGCGAGATACAGCGGGAAGGCCGCGGGGAACTCCCGCTCGATCATCATCCGGCCCTTGAGCTCCGCGTACGGGACGCCGATCGGGCCATCCTTGATCACCTCGAGGAATCGCGAGGGCTCCACGCCGAGCCGCTCGGCGAGGGCGATCGTCTCGGCGAGCCCGACGGTGATCGCAAGCAACCAGCTGTTGAGGACCAGCTTCATCCTGCTTCCGTTGCCGGCTTCGCCGAGGCGCACGGTGCCGGCGCCCACGGCCCCGAAGGCCGGCTCGCAGCGGTCGAGGGCACCGTCAGGTCCTGAGGCGAGGACGACCAGCTCTCCTTGCTCCGCCGGCTGCTTTGTCCCGAGCACCGGCGCATCGACGAATGCGACGCCTCGCTCGGCGGCAAGCTTGGAGAGCTCCTCGGTCCCGGCCAGCCCGACCGTGCTCATCTGAGCCCACACCGCGTCGGGTGACACCGCAGCGAGCCCGCCGCCATCGCCGGCCATTGCCTGGCGAACCGCGCTCGCGTCGGCGAGCACCGTTACGACGGCGTCCGCGCCGCGGGCGGCGTCCGCGGGGGAGACGACGATCGAGACGCCGTCGGCGGCGAGCGGCTCCGCCTTCTCGCGGGTTCGGTTCCACGCTCGCAGGTCGAGTCCGGCGTGCGCGAGGTTGCGCGCCATTGGGCCACCCATGATCCCGGTGCCGAGCACGGCGACGGTCTTCACCTCTGCCATTGCCGGATACGTACCCCATGGATCAGGCCATGAACCGATCCGGCCGGCTCGGTGTCGTCGAGCGAGCACCCGAGTCCGGCGTACCATCGAGTGGCGTGACCCACGTGGCACCGACTGGGGGCTGGCCCTGCTGGTGGCCGTCCCGGTCGCGACCGGCTTTCTGACATGGTTTGGGGGGAGGAGGACGACGCGTGGGTGTTCGCAGCTCACGGCGTCGCGGGCAGCGCGCTCGCCCTGTGGGTGGAGCGGCTCGAGCTTCACGAGGCACTCGACTACGGCCCCTTCCCGTCGACGCTCTGGAGCAGCTTCACCGCCGAGGGCCGGAGAAGCGCGTAAGGGTGGCGGAGCCGGCCAGTTTGCTTGCGGTCGCCGCCGTTGCCCCCGGCGATGCAGGAGGCCGGCCAACCTCCCCTACTGGTCCGAGGAATAGGCGAAGCGCGATTCGTAGCCGCAGCTGCCGCTGAATTCGAACTGCAGGGGCTGGACGTCGCGGGCCACCAGGGACTCCGCGTAGACCTCGCGTCCACGCTGCTGGTGCCCGGGGATCACGCACGTGACCGTCTCCTGATCGGGCACCGGCTCACGGATCCGCACCTCGACGTGGCCGTTGGCGCGAAACCAGCCGCGCCCGGGCGTGTGGTCGACCTCTATCTCCGCGTCGCGCACTGCTACGAGGAAGCTCTCCTTCCACGCCCACGGGAACTGCTTCAGGGGAGTCCCCCCGAGCTTTCCGGTGTAGATCCGGGTCAGGGCATCGCGCTGGCGCTCGTCCGCGCGCTCGTCCAGGTAGAGGACGATGCTCCACGGCGATCGGGGTTCGTCGTCGTGGTAGCGGCTGGCAATCACCGCGTCGAGCCCGGAGAGGTTGAGCTCCCCGGCGCGACCCTGCTCGATCCGCCACGAGAGCGCGCCGAGGCAGAGCCCGTACGTCGAGCGGCCTCCCTTCTTGCCGCCAATCGTCCGGCACGGGCAGATCGCCTCGCAGTTGCAGGACTCGAGATAGGTGCCGGAGAGGTTCCAGGGCAGAAGCTCGGCGATCCGTCGAGGCTATCGGGCTGGTTCGTGCGCCGCCGCCGCCGACGGAAGCCGACGAATCCGTGTTCGGCGGCGCCCCCTCGGACGGAAGGCGACGGAAGGCGACGAATCCGCCGTTGACCGCCTATTTCGCGGCCCAGGGCGGTTTCGTCGGCCGCGTGACCAAGCGCGGTCTCGTCAGCCGCGTGACCAAGCGCCGTTTCGTCGGGATACATGACCCAGGGCGGTTTCGTCGGTTTGGGTGTTGCCCGCTACGATGGTCCGTGGATCGTGCTAGGTGGGGCGCTAGCGGTGCCCTGTAACCCGCAATCCGCTCTAGCGGGGCCGAAAGCCCGTCCGAGGGACGCGGTCTTCGAGGCCAGCCCGTCGCGGGCGGCGTCGACGGCCAGGTCCCGCGCAATGCGCGCCCGTGAACCAGGTCAGGTCCGGAAGGAAGCAGCCTTAAGCGGTAGCGGGCATGTGCCGCGGACCAGCCTGGCCCGAGCCAAACGCGGCGCAAGCGCTCCGGGAACGCTCTCGAAGGCGGGCCGCACGGTCCTCCTCGCATTCGCGTAGGGGGCACCTTTGCCGGGCACGGCAGCGAACTGCGAACCAAAGCTCTTGCGCGGCATCGCCTAGCGGTACTCGGGAGCCACGGGCGCGAGCTTCGTCGCCAGCTTGCCCGACGAGGTGCCGCCGGTCGCGATGCCACCGCCGTCGCCCGACACGTCCGTGCCCCCCGTCGAGCGCCGGGTCCTGTGTCGCTGCCTGGCGGGCGACTCGGTGGGGCACCGGCGCGTGTAGACGACTCGGGCGGGGTGCCTGGGCTCGGTGACGGAGTGCGCCCAGGACAGGTGCAGATGATCGCCGCGGCCATGCTCTGGATCGCCGTTCCAGCCCACCCAGCGCCAGGGCATGATGGGCTTGTCCTGTCTCGGCTCCGCCAGCTTGGCGAGGTTGTCGATCCTCTTCCAGGTGCCGCCCGCGGCCTTGTTCGGGACGATGTCGGTGGCCAGACCGATCGGGTGCTCGCCCTTGATCGCGTGAATCGGATCGGTGGAGTAGCCGTCGGTGATGAAGATCAGGAAGCGTCGCTCCATCCACGAGATGTCGGGCAGGAGGCGCCGGTCGATGATCTCGCCGGGGAAGTCCGGGATCGGCACGAAGCGCCCGCCCCCGATCGTCTTGCAGAGGTGGCGGTCGAGCTTCATGCTGCGCATCTGGGCGGAGGCAGGCGAGGCCAGCACCGCCGCCACCGCCAACACGACTCCGACGCCAAGGAGCAGGCGCAGCGTCAAGCCGCGCCGGAGGTCTGCGTTACCTGCCATTGGCCTTCCATCGGCAGCGCGGCCAGATCCTGAAGTCTTGGGCATAGACTCTCGCCCCTCACGATCCAGGAAGGAGAAGCCGAAATGGCGGTAGCCCCCGATCTCGAGGCGGTCAAGCGGATCCAGCAGCAGGTTTGGTCGCAGGGAGACTTCTCGAAGATCGGGGTCTCGGCGCAGATCGTCGCCGAGGAGCTCTGCGAGGCCGTGGACGTGCTTCCCGGTGAGCGCGTCCTCGATGTCGCCTGCGGCGCCGGAAACGGGGCAATCGCCGCTTCCCGTCGCCACACCGAAGCCGTGGGGGTGGACTACGTGGCGGCGCTGCTCGAACGGGCCCGCGAGCGCGCCGCGGCAGAGGGCTATGAGATCGAGTTCATCGAGGGCGACGCGGAGGCCCTGCCGTTCGAAGACGCGTCGTTTGACGTAGTCCTCTCCACCTTCGGCGTCATGTTCGCTCCCGATCAGCGAAGAGCAGCCGACGAGCTGCTTCGCGTCTGCAAGCCCGGCGGTCGCATCGGGATGGCCAACTGGACCCCAGAGGGGCTCGTCGGTGGCGGCGTATTCGCCATCACCGCGAAGCACGCACCGCCCCCGCCCGGAGTCCTCCCGCCGCCGCTCTGGGGCACGGAGGAGCGTCTGCGCGAGCTGTTTGGAGACCGCATCTCGGAGCTTCGGCTCGAGAAGCGCCACCTCAACTTCCGCTATCCCTCGCCCGAGTGGTGGCTCGACTACTTCCGCACCTACTTCGGACCGCTGAAGGTGTCTTTTGAACGGGTTGGGCAAGATGGGGCGGCGGATCTGCAGAACGACCTCCTCGAGCTGATGCGGAGCCACAATCGCGCCGGCGACCGCGCGCTCGTCACCCCGGCGGAGTACGCGGAGGTCGTCGCGGTTCGCGCCTGAGCGATTCCGGCAGCCGTTCGCCGCAACGAGCGGGAGGCGATCCAGCGGCCTCCTGACCGTAGCTAGACTGGCTCGTCCGTGGCCGAGACCTCCCTTTATCGCCGCCACCGCCCCCAGGCGTTCGACGAGGTGGTTGGGCAGGAGCCGGTGGTGCGAACGCTCCGGAACGCGGTCGAGCGTGATCGCGTCCACCACGCCTACCTCTTCGTGGGCTCGCGCGGCACCGGCAAGACGTCCGTGGCGAAGATCCTCGCCCGCTCGCTGAACTGCGTTCAGGGACCGATGGTGACCCCGTGCGGGGAGTGCGAGTCGTGCCGGGCGATCGCGGCCGGCACCTCGCTCGACGTGATCGAGATGGACGCGGCCTCGAACCGCTCGGTCGACGACATCCGCGACCTGCGGGAGCGGGTGGGCTACGCGCCCGCTGCCGGGAGCTGGAAGGTCTACATCCTCGACGAGGCGCACATGCTCACCCGGGAGGCGTGGAACGCCTTCCTGAAGACGCTCGAGGAGCCGCCGCCCAGCACCGTCTTCGTGCTCTGCACGACCGAGCCCCACAAGGTGATGCCCACGATCGTCGACCGTTGTCAGCGCTTCGACTTCGCCCGTCCCTCGCTCGAGCAGATCGCGGAGGTGGTGCGCCGCGTAGCGGCCGCGGAGTCGATCGAGATCGAAGACGGCGCGGTGGCCGCGATCGCGCGAGCCGCCACGGGCAGCTTCCGCGATGCGCTCGGCACACTCGATCAACTCGTCGCCTACGGCGGCAAGCAGGTGGCCACGGAGGACGTGCTCGCCGTGCTGGGCGTCGCGGAGGCGGAGCTCATCCTCGCTGCGGCCGACGCGATCGCCGCCGAGGATGGAAGGGCGGTGCTGCAGGGGAGCGAGCGGCTCATTCGCTCCGGTCGGGACGTCTCGCAGTTCGGACGCGATCTCCTGGCCCATCTCCGCCAGCTTCTGGTGATCCGCACCCTCGGTGAGATGCCGGACGCATTCACGGTCACCGCCGCGGACCACGAGCGCCTGCGCGCTCAGGCGGATTCGTTCTCGGATCTATCGCTTTCACGAGCGATCGATGTGATCGCCAAGGCGCTGGCCGATGTGAAGGAAGGCGATGAGCCGCGCATGACAATCGAGCTTGCCCTGCTGCGTGCCGCCCAGCCGCAACTCGATCCGAGTCGGCGGGCGTTGCTTCAGCGGCTCGAGCGGCTCGAGCGCGTGATGGAAGGGGACGCAGGGGGGCCGGCGGCTCCCCCGGCGTCCCCTCCACGACAGGAAGAGCCCGGCCAGGAGGCGAACGAGGGTCTTGATTTCGAGCGCATCAGCGACCTGTGGCCGGCCGTGATCGACGAGATTCGAAAGTCCGGCTCCGAGCTGCTCTCCACGGTGTTCGCCGCCGCCCGTCCCGTCGCCTTCGACGCCGAGCAGGGCGTGCTCAAGTTGGGCTTTCCACCGAGCGCCGCGTTCAACAGGCGAAAGGCCGAGGCGCAGGAGGCCCGCGATCGGTTAGCAGAGGCGGTGCAGACGATCGTCGGCGAGCGGCTTCGCCCCGTCTACGTGCTCCTCGACGGGGATGAGGAGGCTGAATCCGAGGAGCGGCTCAGCGAGGAGGAGCTGATCGAGCGGCTGAAGTCCGAGTTCGACGCCGAGGAGTTCGAGGAAGCCGAGGAGGCGAGATGACCCGCAGACCGACGGGACCCGGTGGGCTGGACGTGAACGCGATGATGAAGCAGGTCCAGCAGATGCAGTCCGAGATGGCGGAGGCGCAGGAGAAGCTCAAGGACGAGGTCGTCGAGGCGAGCGCTGGCGGCGGCATGGTGAAGGTGAAGATGAGCGGTGACATGCGCCTACTCGAGATCGCGATCGATCCGGAGGCGATCGACCCCACCGACGCCGAGCTTCTCCAGGACATGGTCCTCGCGGCCGTCAACGAGGGGATCCGCTCCGCGCAGGAGCTTGCCACCAGCAAGCTCGGCGGCATCGCCGGCGGACTGCCGGGTCTGTAGTTCAGCCGAGCCCGCTGGATGCACCCTGCCCCGCCGCCCGGCTCGCTAGGTTGAGCATGTGTATCCGGCGGCGATCCAGCGGCTGATCACCGAGCTCTCGCGGCTGCCGGGAATCGGGCAGCGGACGGCCCAGCGGCTCGCGTTCTATATCCTGCGGGCGGACGACGGTGAGGCGTTCGACCTCTCAGATGCGATCAGGGAGGTGAAGGAGAAGGTCGGGCTCTGCGAGCAGTGCTTCAACCTCGCCGAGGGCGCCCGCTGCGGGATCTGCGACGACGAGCGCCGCGACCGCGCCCTGATCTGCGTGGTGGAGGAGCCGTCCGACGCGATCCCGATCGAGCGCACGGGCGAATACAGGGGGCTTTACCACGTGCTGGGCGGGGCGCTATCGCCGATCGACGGGATCGATCCCGATGACCTGAGGATCGCCGAGCTCGTGCGGAGGATCGAGGACGGCGAGGTGCGTGAGGTGGTCCTCGCCACGAACCCGACGACGACCGGGGAGGCCACGGCGCTCCACATCGCCGAGCTGCTGCGGGACCGCGTCGAGATCACTCGCCTTGCCAGCGGCTTGCCGGTGGGCGCCGACCTGGAGCACGCCGACGAGGTGACGCTCGGTCGCGCCCTCGCGGGCCGGCGGGCCCTGGTGGGTTAAGCGCCTCAGTAGGGCCGGTCTTCAGGAGGTGGCGGCGGCTGCTGAGCGTGGCGATCGCGGCCCCAGTAGCGATACCAGCGCGAGCGCTCGCCCGCCCAGATCAGCTCGTACAGAAGCGAGAGCACGAAGCCGACGGCGCCGACGATCATCAGGATGAGCCCAACCGCGTCGATGTCGACGTCACTGACCTCGAAGCTGGTGGCATAGCGCAGGATCGCGCCCACCGCGATCAAGAACAGCGACGTGCCAAACGTCATAGGCCCCGGTTACCCGGACGGAGTCGCGGCCAACCCCTTACGCGGGGCTCAGGCCGATCCGCGCGTGCAGGCGACGAAGCGGCGTGGGCGCCCACCAGTTCCAGCGGCCGAGCAGCTCCATCAGCGACGGCACGAGAAGGGCTCGGATGAGGCTGGCGTCGATCAACACCGCAAGCGCGGTGCCGATCCCGTTCTCCTTGATGAAGATGATCTGGGAGGTCGCGAACGCGCCGATCGCGACCGAGAACAGGAGCGCCGCGGCGGTGACGATCCGGCCCGTCCGCTCGAGCCCGATCGCCACGGACTCCGAATCGGAGGCGCCGTTGTCGCGGGCCTCCTTGATCCGCGAGAGCAGGAAGACGGCATAGTCGGTGGAGAGGCCGAAGGCGACGGCAAAGAGCAGGATCGGCATCGTCTGCTCGAGCGCCCCCTGGCTCCTGTAGTCGAGCAGGCCCTCCAGATTGCCGTGCTGGAAGACCAGCACGAGGATTCCGAACACGGCGCTCAGGTTGAGCACGTTCATGAGGAGTGACTTGATCGGGAGGATCAACGAGCCGGTCATCAGGAAGAGGATCACGATGGTCGCGCCGACGACGATCGCGAGCGCCGCGGGCGCATGAGCCTCCAGGCTCGTCTGAAAGTCCACGAAGTGCGCCGACGCGCCGGTCACCAGCACGGTGGCCCCGGGCGGGTCCGGCAGATCGCGAATCCGCTCCACCGCCTCGCCGCTCGCGTCGGCGATGAACGGGGTCTTCGAGATTGCATCGACCACCCTCAACCCGTCACCCAGGCGCTGGGGCGGCTCGACCGCAGCGATCCCCGGATCGCGCTTGGCGTCGGAGGCGACCGCCGCGGTTGCCCTCGACCCGCCGCCCTCGATCACCAGCCTGATCGGCGTGTCGCGGAAGGGCGGGAAGTCCGATCTCATCACGTCGTCGACCTGTCGCGCGCTGGCGCTCTCCGGCAGCACCTGGGCGTCGACCGAGGTGAACTTGAGCCCGAGGAACGGGACCCCGAGCGCGATCAGGGCGGCTGCGCTGATCGTCGCGATCGGGATCGGGCGCCGCATCACGAAGCGCGAGAGCCGGTACCAGAAGCCCTGTTCCATCGCCGTCGCGTCCCGGGCGGCGCGCCGCTGGAGGAAGCGCGGGGCGAGCGCGTTGACGCGTGGCCCCAGCATGCTGAGGACGGCGGGAAGGACGACGAGCGCTACGGCCGCAGCGAGCAGCGCTACGAGCGATCCACCGATCCCCATCGAGTAGAGGAGCCGCTGCGGGAACACGATCAGCGAGGCAAGTGCGGCCGCGACCGTGAGCGACGAGAAGAGCACCGTGCGACCGGCGGTTCGCATCGTCGCACGCAGCGCCTCCCAGCGCTGCGTGCGGCCTCCGGTGGTGACGGACTCGACGCCGCGACGCGCCAGCTCCTCGCGGTACCGGGAGACGATGAAGAGGCTGTAATCGATCGCCAGCCCGAGGCCGAGGCCCGTCGTCAGGTTGAGCGCGAAAATGGAGATCGAGCCGAGCTCGCTGGCGATCCTCAGCACCAGGAAGGTGCCGACGATGGCGAGGCCGCCGATCAAGAGCGGCAGCAGCGAGGCCACGAGACTGCGAAAGAAGAGCAGCGAGAGCAGGAAGAGCAACGGGAAGGCGAGCATCTCGGCTCGACGCAGGTCGGACTCCGTTTGCTGGTTGACCTGCTCCTGGGCAAGCGCCGGTCCGCCGACCAGGACGTCCCGGTGGTCGTCGAGCTGGCCGGCGATGTCGGATGCGGCGTCCTGCTGCGCCTTGTCGTCGGTGGGCCGGAGCGCTACCGCGAGATACGTCTTGCGCCCGTCGTGGGAGACGAAGTCGCGCGAGCTCGTGTCGTAGTAGCTCGTCACGCCGGCGACGTCGGGGCGAGCGCGGAGCTCGCGCTCGATCCCGAGGACGCGATCCTTCGTCCGCGGGTCGGAGGCCGGCGCATCGCGCAGGAGGACGATCACGCCGGTGTCACGAAAGCCGTGCTGGTCCAGCAGGTTGTCCGCCTTCACGCTCTCGGTGTCCGGGTCGTCTGCCCCGTAGGGATCGAGGTGGTCCGCCACGGACCCGCCGACGCCACCGGCCACCAGGAAGAAGGCGGCAGCGCCGATGGCCACGATCCGGCGGCGGCGGTAGACGAACCTGGCGAGCGCGTCGAGCATCAGGCGCTCCTCCGCTCGGCCCCGGGATCGCTTTCGAGCATGCGGCTCGTCCGCTCGCACCAGTCGGCGATCCACTCGTTGAACTCGATCCCGTAGCGCAGAACGAGGTGGGCGTAGCCCTCCGGCTTGCCCGTCCTCTCTATCTCCCGCAGCTGCTTGAGCTTCTGCTCGTGGTAGCGGCGCTTTCCGGCGAGGGCTCCCAGCGCCCCCTGGCGACCGCCAGCCTCGGCGAAGAAGAGCTTCAGGAGGCCCTCGTCGCGAAGCTCGAAGACCTCCGGGTCTTCCTGCAGCCAGGCCCGAAGCTCCGCGCGGCCAGCGGGCGTGATCCGGTAGACGTTTCGCTTGCGCCCGCCCTGAGGGCTCGCCTTTCCCTCGATCAGGCCCGCCTGCCGCAGGCGGCGAAGCTCGGGGTAGATCTGGCCGTAGCTCGCTGCCCAGAAGAAGCGCGTGGAGCGGTCGACGAGCGACTTGATCTCGTAGCCGCTCATGGGCCGCCAGCCCAGCATCCCCAGGATCACGTGTGCGGTGCTCGAGAGCTCCATGTATCGCGAAGATATATCGCCGGAGGGAGCTCTTGTGTGTGGGCTGCGTCACACACCGTGGGGTTGGTCGCGGCATCCAGCGAGCTTTGCGGAACCCACACGCCGGCCAGCGGGGGATTCTCGGTCGTATCCATGCAAAAGACCCCGCGAGCCAAGACGAGGGCAGGCGGGGGATTTTCCGTCGTATCCACGCAAAGGACCCCGCTGGCGAGGCATCACGAGCGACTTCGTAAGCTGCTCGTGAGCAGGCCTTCCCAAGCCTCGCGAGCAACCTCCTTATCCTCAGGCGCTCACGTGGCAGCGAGCGGCGAGATTGTCGTGATGAAGTTCGGGGGGACGTCGGTTACCGGCGCGGAGGACATTCGCCGCGCCGCGCGCCGGATCGTCGCCGCCCGCGAACGGGGCAGACGTGTGGTGGCCGTGCTCTCGGCCCGCGGCAAGACGACCGACCAGCTCGTGGAGATGGCCTACGAGGTCTCCGAGACCCCGGCT
>Ga0126312_10003067_pt1 | contig 11243 bp, 11 predicted proteins | sample Plot104A_FD_92537 | JGI IMG/M metagenome (GOLD analysis project Ga0126312, IMG submission 92537) | Serpentine soil microbial communities from UC McLaughlin Reserve, CA, USA - Plot104A | ecosystem: Environmental > Terrestrial > Soil > Grasslands | place: USA: UC McLaughlin Reserve, Lake County... | reverse complement strand
TCGGCGTAGTCCTGACGTACGACACTTACTACAAGGGGGTCGGAGAGCTCACCGGCGTGCCGCTGTTCGAGCAACGGCAGGGCGGCAGCGTTCCCGATGCCGCCCAGCAGGTGCCTTACGGCCGCGATGCGATGCGGTGGATTCCGCAAGCCTCTCCACTTCTCTTCCACGCCGAGGTCGCGCTCTCCGAAAGTTTTGAGCGGTTAGGGGGGCCCGCGCTCACCGTCACCTACGCGCCGTTCGAGGGCCGAAGGTCCGTCGTCGATCTGGCAGACGCCCGTGAGAGGTTCCCGTTTCCGGACTTGTGGTGGGCGGCCGGACGGCCGATGCCGTACAAGCTAGGGGCGCTGGTCCCGTTCCTACTCGCCCTTTCGGGCGCGATCATGCTGGGCCGCCTACTGGCTCCGCACAGGCCGCGAAAACTCACGCTGCGATCGGCGAGGGCACGGGACCGCGAGGCGGTGTGAACGCCGCTGGATTGGCCACGCCCAACGTGTCGGCTCCGGGAACGTGTCCTCCGAAGAGCCAAGTTGCGGGGCCGGGGACCCATCGGCGACCTTCGCTTCCGAAGTCCAAGGTTGCACCTACGATAGGAGTGCCGGACAGGACACGCCCGGACGTGGGCCCAGGTCTCTTGGAGGCGCGAAACTTGGCGGAACGAGACATCTTCGTAGTGATCCCCGCGCGAGGGGGAAGCAAGGGCATAAAGAGCAAGAACCTGCGCCCTGTTGGCGGGCTTCCACTAGAGGGCTGATGTGGGTTCAGCGTCCGTCATAGGCGACGAGCGCGCGTGGGGGGCGGCCGGCGAGCAGGTTGATGAGCATGCCGAGTGTGAGGGCGAGCAGGCGCTCGGCGGAGGATGTCCCGCTCGTCGTGGAACTTCACGACGCCGGTCCGGTGTGACGGTCAGTTGGTCGCGACGATAACGGCCTCCTCGGTCGGGGTCGGGGCGGCGGTCTGAGCGAGCTCGCGCTCGACGGCGGTGGCGAGCTTGGCGAGGTCGCGGTAGCCGATGACGCGGCGGAACTGGCGCTCGGCCTCGAGCATGCCGGCGCGGTCCAAGCGCAGCGCCATGTCGCCCGACTGCCAGCGCTTGACGTTGCGCGCCGAGCGGCGGACGCACTCGATCATCGACTCGCAGGGATTGGTGGACTCGAGCGCCAAGCCTGCGATCCAGCCCCAGAGGCCCGACCGGCGACCCACAACGACCCACACACCCGGCATCACCCCCGATCAAGCCCCCAATGATCGAACGACTCGGCGGATCGGTGGATCGAGGCTAAGCCCCTAGGATAGGAAGCCGGGCTGCACGCCCACCGGACTTGGGCCATCCGCATCAGGAGGAGGGTTACTTGGCTGAACGAGACATCTTCGTCGTGATTCCGGCGCGCGGAGGGAGCAAGAGCATCGGAAACAAGAATCTCCGGCCCCTTGTGGGTGTGCCGCTCGTGGCCTGGAGCATCGAAACGGGCAAGCGCCTCGTCGACCAGGAGCGTCTGCTCGTGTCCACCGAGAGCGCAGACATCGCGGATGCCGCCCGTCGCTACGGCGCCACGGTCGTCGACCGTCCCGCTCGGCTGGCCAGTGATCAGTCCCCCACCGAGCCGGTCATGGAGCACGCCCTCGAGTGCGTGAGCGCGCCGGAGGACGGCATCGTTGTGCTGCTCCAGCCGACCAGCCCTCTCCGGCGCGAGTCGACGGTTCACGCGGTGGTCGGAGCCGTGCTGCGCGGAGCGACATCCGCCCTCACCGTGCGCTCGGCTCACGACTTCCACTGGGGTCTCGAAAGCGGCACGGCCGTCCGCCGCTACGGGCACGTATACGGCGCCAGGACATGGAGCGCGACTACGTGGAGACGGGGTCGATATACGCTTCCTCGATAGAGGCGTTTCGGTCGTCCGGAGAGCGGCTGTCCGGCGAAACTCGACTCGTCGAAGTGGACGCCTGGGAGGCGCAGGAGGCGGATACACCTGCCGATCTACAGGTTCTCGAGTGCCTTGCCGCTCAATGGGGCACCCAGCTCCGGCGTGAAGCGTCTCGCGACCAGCCGGCATCTGTCGGGGACCCGTCGTGAACGCTCTGGACATTCACCGGACACGCTCAGGTGCGGAGACCTTTGGCCCGATAAAGACCTCACCAAGGCGGCACTATGCTTGCCCCATTCCCCGCCGGCTCCCACGAACTCCACGCAACCCAGGATGAGCGCCCTCAAGGACCAATTCGACCGCGAAGGCTATGCAGTTGTCAGGCAGCTCCTGTCGCCGGACGAGGCCAAGACGTACAAGGCACTACTGCGCCAGCACTCAGGCCTCGACGACACCTCCTTCAGCAAGCGGTTTGCCAGCTCGGGGGGGTGGTCGAAGCCCGATGGTGTGACCTCCACGCCGGACTTCTGGCCACTGATCTTCAACGAGCGGCTCCTGGAGGTCATTCGAGAGACGCTCGGACCGGATGCGCGCTATACGCAACACTCGGACCTGCACGTGCATGTCGGGTCCGTAGGGTGGCACCGCGACTCGGCACACCGGACTTTCGGGGAGGGGCCCGACTGGGACGAGTCGCGCGTCCCGTACCTCATCGCCCGCGTGGCAATCTATCTCCAGACCCACGCTGAGAGCGGCTCAGCGCTCGGCGTAATCCCGGGAAGCCACCGGCAGGACGAGGCGTCTCGCCGCGTGGCGAGGGAGGTCCAGCGGGGGGCGAAGCTGCTTGGAGCGCTTCGGATCAAGGAGCAGCTTCCGCCACTCCTGAGGGCGCGTCCCGTGTGGATCAAGACCGAACCCGGGGACTGCGTCATCTTCAACCAGCGCCTCTACCACACGGGTAGCAAGATCCGAGGGCCTAAGTACGCGATGTACCTCTCGTACGGCGCCCCGAACGAGCACGCGCAGAACCATCGGCGCTACTACCTAGAGAACCGCCCCGACCTCGGGTACGACGATTATCCCGGCGAGCTGGCGGCTCGTCTTCGGGAGGCGGAGCTCTATCTGGAGCGCGCCTGAAGAGAGCCCGCCGGGCTCGCTGGCGGGGGTGCTGGAACTGCATCGATTGAAGGACTTCCCCGGGGGCACGCCGGTCGCGGGTGCCCTGCGGCGACTGCACGGTCGGTTACGCCAAGCCACGGCGGTGCGCCGGTTTCTTACGCGTGGCTTTTCCTCGGGACTGATTGCCCTCGGTGAGCGCAATAGCTATTTGATCCCAGGGCGCTGGATCACGGTCGACTGGGTGGGCGGCGACGTGACCGCGGATTTCCGCGCCGGCCATGGTCTGCCCTTCAGCGACGACTCTCAGAGGTTCGTCTACTCGGCGCACCTCGTCGAGCACCTCGATGACGACTCGATCTCCCGCCTCTTCGCGGAATGCCGTCGCATCCTGCAACCAGGAGGGTGGCTGAGGGTTGAAACCGTCGACGCGGCCCGCCTGGTCCGGGCATACCTCGAGGGAGACCGATCCTTCTTTGACTACTTTGTCCGCGGTTACCGCCAGTACGCGGTCGAGCGAGTAGGCCTCCCCACCGCGGTGCTCGAGCCGCACAACGTGCTCGTCGGAGAACTGTCGTCCTACATCGACTCCAGGGCGGAACCCGGTGGCCATCTGCCCGTCGTCGTCTCCAAGCCCGAGGTCGACCGGCGCCTCGAGGACCTCGATCTCGACGGGTTTGGCCGCTGGTGCGTGTCGCTCCAGAGCGCCGATCAATACGCAAGCGGAGGACACGTGAATTGCCTCTACTTCGAAAAGCTGGAACGGATCCTCCGTGAGGTGGGGTTCCAGCGCGTGGAACACGCTCGGAACGGCTATTCGGTGTCGGGGTTCCCTTTGCGCGGAATAGAGCGCCCACACCGCGCCTTCTACTCGGTCTACGTCGAGGCCATGGCTTGACGGAAGTCGCGATCAGCGTGGTCGTGCCGTCGCGCGATGGAGCACCGCGCCTGCCCGCCCTTTTCGAGGCGTTCCGGCGGCAGCAGACTGAAATCCCGTGGGAGCTCCTGCTGGTGCTCGACGGACCGGACGACGGCAGCGCGGCAATCGCCGAGCGCTACGACGATCACCCGATCAAAGTGATCTCACTGGACTCACAGCGCGGCCGGCCGGATGCCCTGAACGTCGGCTTCGAGAATGCGAGCGGGGTAGTGCTGATCCGCTGTGACGACGACCTCTCCCCGCGGCCGGACTTCATCGAGCGCCACGCCGCATGGCATCGCTCTTCAACGACGCGGGGCGTCGTCGGACTGACGCGGAACGTGTTCCAACCATCGCGCTACGCCACGGCTTATGGCATCCACATGGACGAGCTGTACCGGCGCGAGGCGTATGCTCGCCCCGCTCCGGCGCGTTGGGTTCACTGGGCCGCCAATTGCTCCATTCACCGCGTCATGTGGAACCGCGTCGGTCCCTACGCCACCGATTTCGCGGCTTATGGAGAGGACGCCGAGTGGGGCCGTCGGTTCACGGCCGCCGGGGGCGAAATCGTCCTCGATCCGGCGCTCGAGACGGATCACCTCAACCCGGTTCTGTCGACTGGGGAGCGCCTTGCTCGTGCCTTCTGGGCCCAAGAGGCGACCGCCCGCATCGAGCGCATTAACGGGGACCAGCCCTTGACCGGATATGTCGATGGCCCCAAGGCGCGATTGTGGAGCTGGCTGGTCGGCCTCGGCGCCGGCCGTTCGGATGCCCACGACTTTCGCCGTCTTGGAGACCGGCTCGACTCGGTGCTCGGCTACATCCCCGCGCCCGTAGGACGCCGCATCGTCGCCTGGGGCGTAGAGTCGGCCGGGGTGGCGGGGCGAAGGGCTGCCCAGATCGCGCCGCCCCGGTGATGCACTCCCGAAAGGTCCTATGGGTCGTCTCGGTGAGCGACATGGCAGGGGTCGCCCGGCACGTGCTGGATGTCGCCGAGATCGGGATCGAGGGCTGGGACCTGAGCTTCGTCCTGCCGGAGGGGCCGCTCGCCGAGGAGCTGCGCCGCCTCGGTTGGCAGACAACAACGGAGCGGTTTGGCCGCGATCTCGGCGTGGTCAAGTCGCTCAACACGCTGCGCCGCGCCATCGGCCGGTTGGCGCCCGACCTGATCCACAGCCATCTGGCGTGGGCTGACGTCCTGGCGGGCTGGGCGAGGCCGAAGGGAACGCCGCTGATGTCCACCGAGCACGGCATCGCGGAGGTGCCCCATCTCTACAACCGCACGTGGATCATGGCGGCGTCGAAGCGCCAGCTTCACCGCCATCGGATGCGGCAGACCGACTGCCTCATACCCGTCTCCAGGGCGACGGCCGAGGCCGCTGTCCACCTGTGGGGCGCGCCCAAAGGGATTACCCGCGTCATCCACAACGGGGTCGATCGCATCGACCAGGGGCTCACGGTCCCATCCTCCGGCACCCGATTCGGCTGCTTCGCGCGGCTCTCGCCCGAGAAGGACTACGTGACGATGCTCAGGGCGTTCGAGCTGCTTCACAACCGCATGCCCGAGGCGACGCTCCAGATCGCCGGGACTGGACCACTGGAGGGCTGGCTGCGACGCGAGCTGCACCGGCGCGGCCTCGAATCCGCCGTCCGCCTCCGCGGCTTCATGCAGCCCGAGGACTTCTTTCGTGAGGTCGACGTCGTCGTGCAGTTGTCGGTCTGGGAGAACTGCTCCTACAGCGTGCTCGACGCCGTCGTGCGCGGAAAGGGCGTCGTCGCGACCGAGGTCGGCGGCTACCTCGAGTACCTGCCAGACCGCTGCATCGCGCCCGTCGGCGACACCGCCTCAGCGGCAGACCGGATGATCGAGCAGGCGACCGACGTGTCGCTGAGGCCCAGCCTCCCTGCCGACTGGCCAACGGTCCGAGAGATGACAAACCGCATCGCCGGCGTCTACGCGGAGGTCGTGGCGAGTGCCCCGCGTCGCCAGCCGCCGCCGCTGACGCAGCCCGTTGGCCCCCGTCCTAACTGATCCTTCCGTGTTGCGGCTCCCACGCCAAGTTCCCCTCTACCCCAGGCAATATCGAACAGGTATGGACCTGTGCCGATGGTGAAGGCTCCGCAGAGGGCCCTGTGGGTGATCTCGGTGAGCACTCTGGCCGGGGTGGCGCGGCACGTGCTGGACGTCGCAGAGACCGGAATCGAGGGCTGGGATCTGAGTTTCCTCCTCCCGGAGGGGCCGCTTGCTGACGAGCTCCGCGCGCGCGGAGCCCCGATCGAGGCGGAAGAGTTCGGCAAGCGGCACGGGACCCTGGCCTCGCTTCGAGCGCTTCGCAAGGTCATCTCCCGAAACTCGCCCGAGATCGTCCACAGCCACCTTGCGTGGGCCGACATCGTCTCCGCGATGGCCGTCTCGAGCGGCTGGCGCCTGCTGTCCACGGAACATGGGGTGGCTCCCGGAAACCTCTACCACCGGCGGCATCTCAAGCGTGCCCTGAGGCGGGCCGTCCATCGCGCCCGGGTCAGGCGGATGGACGCGATCATCGCCGTGTCGCGCGCCACCGCCGCCGTGGCCGAGAGCGCCTGGGGACGTCCGCGCTCGGGCTCGTTCGCGGTAATCCCGAACGGGGTCGATCACCCGCCGCGAACTCGCCGCGTCACCAGCCCCGGGACGCGCTTCGGATGCCTCGCCCGCCTCGCGCGGGAGAAGGACTTCGACACCCTCCTCGCGGCCTTCGAGCGCGTGCGCGAGAGGATGCCGTCGGCGACGCTCGACATAGCGGGCACGGGTGAGCTGGAGCCCTGCCTGCGAGATGAGATAGACCGCAACGGTCTGGCTCCTGCGGTCCGCCTGCGTGGCTTCATGGAGCCGGAGCAGTTCTTCGGCGAAGTTGACGTCGTAGTTCAGCTGTCGCTCTGGGAGAACTGCTCCTACAGCGTCCTAGACGCAGTTGTGCGCGGGAAGGGCCTGGTGGCCACGGAGGTCGGCGGCTACCTGGAGTACCTGCCGGGCCGGTGCCTTGCTCCGGTCGGCGACGCTGCCTCAGCGGCAGACCGGATGATCGAGCAGGCAACCGAGGTGGCCCTGAGGCCTCAACTCCCCGCCGACTGGCCCTCCGTCCGGGAGATGACGGAGCGCATCGCCCGCGTCTACGCGGACGTCAGCGCGACGCGGGCGCCTGGTGAGCGAGCGCCGGCGGCGCCCCCCCCGGTCGTGAGCTCGCGAGCGGGCTGACCTCAGACGTCGACCGGCTGTGGGTGGAGAGGTAGGCGAGCGCCAGGCCGATGAGCACGAACGTGGGCAGCTCGAACAGGACTTCCCCGAGGTTGATCGCGACGATGAACAAGCCGATGAGTCCCCCCTCCAGGAGCAGGTTCCGAGGCCTCGCGTGGGCGAGCTTCCAGACGGCGGAGACCAGCAGCGCCAGCCAGGCGAGGAGCCAGAAGACGCCGCCCTCGATGACGGCGGCGAGGTAGCTGTTGTGCGGAAAGATCCTCCCCCCTTGGACGAGCACCCGGTGTGGGGCCGCGCCTTCGCCGAAGACGGGTGAAGCCTCCATGCGCTTCAGGGTCTCGTGATACACGGCACGGCGAAACCAGTCGCTGTCGCCGCGATCCTGGAACGGCCCCGTTTCCTTCACGTGCTGAGCCAGCTGGAATGCCAGCAACCCGCTGATCACGAGCGCGAAGATAGGAAGCCAGACACGACCCCTCTGGCTGGCGGCAACCCAGATTACGATCAGAATGGCCGCGATCAGCGCCGTGCGCGACAAGGTGGCGACCATCAGCACCAGCAGCGCCCCGCCGATCAGGAGCCTCGTTTGTCGCTTTGCGACGAAGCCGAGCGAAGCCGTGCCGAGCGTAACGATGTAGAAGCCCGCGACGTTGGGATCCCCGAACAGACCGGTGAGCCTGGCTCGATAGCTGGCATCGCCAACCAGGTGAGAGCCCAAGGGAAGCTCGGCGAGGCCGATGAGCCCGCTTATCAGCATGCCGACCAGCAATGCATTTGCCGCCGACGCCGGCTGCACGACCCTCGCGGCGAGCACCCAGGCCAGCATCGCGCCGACGGCCAGGTGGCCGAAGCGGCGCAGCCCTTCGCCGTCCAGGGCACCGTTATAGATGGTGCTGATGAGGAGCAGGTAGAGCATGAGGGCGAATCCGAACGCCAGCCAGGCAGGAGGACGGTCGAGCCGGAGCCTGTCGTCACCCGCAAGGAAATGCATGAACAGGCCGAAGACCGCCCCCGTGACCAGGACCTCGCCGATCGGGACCCCCTTGACGGCTACGTCCGTGAACGGGATCACCGCGAGCCCCACCAGCAGGGCCTGACGGGGGTACAGGAGCACGACCATCGCTGCGACGGTCGCCGCGACGGCCAATAGAGCGTAAACAGATCCCTCCGCCAGGGCATAACCGACGCCGACCTGCAGTGGGATCAGCAGGAGCCAGAGCGTCGCTCGTGCCGACGACTGCGGAACTCCTGCGAGCCGTGGCGCGGCGGCTCTCATGGCGGCGGGAGGGCGCTCCTTAGCTGGGGCTGTGCTCGGAGCCCAGCGGCTTGAGAGCTGCCTCGTCGGGCTCGCCGTGCCCGTTCGTTGCCTCCGCGTACCCATAACCGTACCCGTACCCGTAAGTCTGGGGAGTGCCCAGGCCCGTGGCCACGGCCCCAAGGGCAGTCCCGTCAGCTGTTTGGAGGATCTGGACCACTCGTTTTATCGCGTCCCGGCTCGTCCGGTGGACGCGTGCGACCACGATCACACCCGAGACCTGCTCGAGCAGGGGGATGGCGTCGCTCACGGCGAGCAGGGGGGCGGTGTCGACGACGATGAGGTCCGCCGGGGTCGTCAGCAGCGACTGCATGCGATCCGACGCCAGCAGCTCCGACGGGTTCGGCGGAACCGGCCCCGCGGGCAGCACCGTGAGCGTGCCGTCGCCCGCTTCGAAGCGCTGAAGGGCGTCGTCGAGCGAGTCATTGACGCTAAGTACGCGCGAGAGGCCGTGCGCCCCATCGAGGCCGAGCCGCTCATGGATGCGCGGCTTGTGCAGGTCAGCGTCTATCAACAGCACGCTCTTGCCTTGACGAGCGGTGGCCAGCGCCAGGTTGAGCGCGACGGTGGTCTTGCCCTCGTCGTTGCCGGGACTCGTGATCAATACGGACTTCACCGGCCGGGAGACGTTGAAATAGATCAGACCGGCGCGAAGACGCCGGAAGGGCTCCGCATCGGCACTGCGTGCCGCCGCCACTCCGGCATTGCTCTCCGACGGGAATGCCGCGTCCGGCACCGTGGTCAAGAGTGGCAGACCCGTCAGCGACTCGAGCTCCTCGGGCTTGCGGATGCGGCGATCGAGCTGGTCGACGATGAGCGCAAGGGCGAGGCCGAGCAGGATCGAGATCAGGAACGCCGACAGGGTGTGCCTACGCACAGCGCGGTCGATGGGAATGCCGCGGAAGGCAGGCTCCAGCACCTGTGCGTTGGCGTCCTGCCCGGCGCGCAGCGCCCGCAACCGCTGGAGCTGGCGCGAGAGCTGGGTTCGCTCGCTCGGGTTCTGGATGCCCTTGAGCTGACCCTCGAGCTGCTTGATCGCGAGATCGACCGTCTGCCGAGCCTCCGTCCCACGGTCCACGACAGTCGTCCGGGCGAACGCGTTCGCGATCTCCGCTGCGCGCTTGGGGCTGCTTGCCCTGGCCGTAATGGCGATCACACCGGCAGTGTCGTTCGGGCGGGCCGCTACCTGATCGAGCAGGGAGTGGGGATCCGGCTGCGGCTTGAGTCGCCTGGCGGCGAGCCGGGCGAAGCGTGTGGTGGTGATTTGCCGCGCCGCCGGCTCCAGGCTGGTGGCAGCCGGCGTCTGGCTCTGGAACAGCGAGAGGTCGACCTGCTGCGCCTTCACTTGCACGACGGCGCTCGCTCGGTACTTCTGCTTGGTGGTGGCCTCATTGAAGGCGTAAGCGGCCCCCGTCACCACAACCACCGTGCTCACCACAATCCACTTGCGGCGCCAGAGAGCACGGAACAGCTCTCGAAGTTCGAATTGGCTCGATTCGCTGGGCATCGCTCTCCCGTACTCGTCTCGGCAAACAGGCCGCTCGGCTTGAACCCACCTTAGCCGAGGAAGTCGCGGATGTCCGCTCCCGAAATCAGCGCGGATATCCGCGAAGCGCCTACTCCGGTTGTGCGGCGCGCCGGGCTCGCCGCCATGCGCCGACGGCCGCCGGCGCGCGGCCCACGAGCCAGGCGGCGCGCTGAGCGTACGCGCGTGCGAGCTCGAGCCGGCCGCTCAGGTCACGCCGCAACCAGCCTCGCAGGAACGAGGGCGGCGGCCCCACTGCGTAACGGATCATGGCCAGACGCCGACGCATCGACGCGCGGGCGAAGCGCTCGATCGTGAGCGCCCCTGACGGAGCGAAGCCGGGTGCCAGGGCGATCTTCAGGGGAACCTCACTTGGAAGTCCGAGTCGATCTCCGAGCACCTGGCCGTCCGCTACCAAGCGGAGGCCCGCAGCGAAGGAGTCCGTCGCGTCAAGCTCCGCAGCCAGCCCCGCGGCAGCCCTCCAGGTGGCCTCGTCGGCACGCGCGAGCGCGCGTTCGAGCTCCTCCAGAGCGGGTCCCCAGCCCGGCCCGTGGTGGCACGCGTGAAGGGCAAGCGTCAGCGCCCGGGCGGGGATCGTGAGGACCGTTGCCGGGAAGTCTCGGATGACGAGCGTCTCCGTATGGCGGGAGAGCGTGGACCAGAGGCGGGCCGGGTCGACACCGGCGCCCTGGAGCGTGTAGTGAAGGTCGACCAGCGCGGCGTCCGCGGGGCGGGTCCACTCAACGGCGTGCGTGTTCCACCACGGGGTCGGCGCCAGCTCACCGGGAGCCACGAAGCCCATCTGCGAGAGCACGCGCTGAGCCGCCTCCCAGTCGTTCGGAGCCACCAACAGGTCGGTATCCCGATAGAGGCGCCGCTCGCCCGGTTCATACAGCCAGCGGACCATGGCGGGCCCCCTCAGCACCACGGACGACACCCCGGCCCGGTCGAACGCCCGCAGCGCCTCGGCCGTGGAGTGATCCACGCGGACGTTCCAGGCCGCGGCGCGAAGGGCAGGCGTCAGTCCCCAGCGCGCTTCCATCAAGCGACCAGGGCGGGCGCCGAGCTCAGCAGTAGGCCCATACCGCTTCGATCCTAATACGGCTCGGGGGCGTCGCGTGCTCCCGCGCCCGAAGGCGGGTGCCCCATCTGGGTGGCGAAAGCGCCGCGATACGACTAGGCTCGAAGGAGTTCACGGACGAACGTGCTGGTCATGAGGCACTATCACTCGATCATCAGGGATCGGTCCCCGAGCTGGGCGAGGTCGA
>Ga0126312_10003066_pt1 | contig 11243 bp, 11 predicted proteins | sample Plot104A_FD_92537 | JGI IMG/M metagenome (GOLD analysis project Ga0126312, IMG submission 92537) | Serpentine soil microbial communities from UC McLaughlin Reserve, CA, USA - Plot104A | ecosystem: Environmental > Terrestrial > Soil > Grasslands | place: USA: UC McLaughlin Reserve, Lake County... | reverse complement strand
GGCGCTATGCGCACGACGGTCTCTACGAACTCGTCTGTGTCTTTGGTGTCGATGAGGATCGGCATCGCCGAGACGTTGGCCAGCTGGTGGTAGAAGACGGCTTTCCCCTCCATCACAGGCATCGAAGCCACACACCCGATGTCGCCTAGTCCCAGGACCCGCGTGCCGTTCGTGCAGATGGCCACGCTGCGCCTGATCATGGTCAGCTCGCCGGCGAGCGAAGGGTCCTCGGAGATGGCCACGCAGGCCCGCGCGACCCCAGGGGTGTAGACGTCACGCATGTCCTGCACCGTCCTGACGGGCCGGGTCGACTCGATAGTTAGTTTCCCGCCCTCGTGCCGCAGCAGCGCCCTGTCGCGCGCCCACAGTACTTCGACGCCGGGGAGCGTCTTCAGCATCCCTGATATGTTCTCGGCGTGGTCCCTGTCTCGGACTTCCAGTGTGATCTCGCGCACCGAGGCGACCCGTCCGACGCTTATGGTGGTCACGTCGCCGATCAGGCCCTCGCTCTCTGCTATCGTCCCGGCGACCTTGGCCAACTGCCCCGTGCGGTGCGGCAACTGGATGCGATACGTGTAGTCGAGCGGCAAAGCAGAAACCCCCTGACGTCCCGGCGGTACAGTTACTTCAAGACCGTACGCAGATTCTATCGGAGTCCGCTTCCGCAGGCCATGTTGCCAGGTACCCTCTACCCGATGACCGCGACGGCTTCGATCTCGATGAGGAGCCTGGGGTCTATAAGGGCGGAGACCTCGACCATCGAGGACGCTGGATAGGGCTCTTCAAAGTACCTCCTCCTGACCTCGTGGATCTCATCGTAGTGCCGCATGTCCCTTATGAAGACGGTTACCTTGACTATGTCTTCCATCCCGCCGCCGGCCTCCTGGACCACGGTCTTCACGTGCTCGAGCACCGTCTCCGTCTGGCGCTTTATGTCACCTTCACCGACCACGTTCCCATCTGCGTCCATCGAGACCTGCCCCGAGACGTAGATCGTACGCCCCGCCGGAGCCTCGACGCCAGAGGAGAAAGCACCCCCACGCATGGGCGCCGGCAACCTGGGATTACTGATCACCCGCCTGGACAAAACGACCTCCTTACCTATGTTCCACTCCCACGAGTACGGTAGCATCCGGCCCGTGCCCTCGCCTGATGTAAACTGCGGCGGGCAGGAGATTTCGAGGTGGGAGGACTGATGCAGCGTACTTTCGATGTACAGGCCGTCCGCGAACAGTTCCCGGCCCTCGGCCGGACGCATAAAGGCCGCGGTGTTGTTTACTTCGATGGGCCAGGGGGTTCGCAGGTGGCTCGGCAGGCTATCGACGCCGTCTCTGGCCACATGGAACGCGGCGGTGCCAACCTTCACGGCGTCTTCCCGACGAGCACGGAGACGGAGGAGATCCTGGCCGATACGCGCATGACGGCGGCGGATTTCCTGGGGGCTGCGCCCGACGAGGTCGCCTTCGGGGCCAACATGACCACCCTGACCTTCGCAGTCTCCCGCGCCCTCGCCCGCGGGTGGGACGAAGACTCGGAAATAGTCGTCACAGAGCTCGACCACCGCGCCAACGTGGATCCCTGGCTCCTCGCCGCCTCAGAGCGGGGAGCGAAGGTGCGCTGGATCAAGATCGATCCCGAGACCCTCGCCCTCGATGAGAATGATCTGGAGCAGAACATCGACGAAAGGACGAAACTCGTGGCCATAGGCTTGGCCTCGAATGCGGTCGGTACCGTGAACGACGTAGCCGCCGTCGCCGAGAGAGCCCAAAGCGCAGGCGCCCTCATCGCCGTCGACGCCGTGCACGCCGCCCCGCACATCCCCGTAGACCGCGACGCCATAGGAGCCGACATCATCACCTGCTCGGCCTACAAGTTCTTCGGTCCGCACGTCGGTGTGACGGCCATAAGGCGCGACGTTTTCGAGAAGATGGACGTCTACAGGCTAGATCCGGCACCCGAGCACATCCCGGACAAACTGGAGACGGGCACCCAGAACCACGAGGGCATCGCCGGCGTGAAGGGCGCCCTGGACTTCATATCTTCCCTGGGCGAAGGCGCCTCCCAGCGGGAGAAGCTCACGAACGCTATGCAGACCATCGAAGTGTACGAAGCCGCACTCGCCGAAACCTTCCGCACGACCCTCATGGATCTCCCCGGCGTAAACCTTTACGCCGCCCCGAATGGCGTGCGTAAGACCCCCACTATCGCCTTCAGGGTGGAGGGATACACGCCCGAAGAGGTGTGCGCGCTGATGCTGGAACACGGCTTCTTCATAGCGGCCGGCGACTTCTACGCCTCGACGCTCGCCAAGAAGCTCGGCATCGGGGACAGCGGCGGGTTCATCCGCGCTGGTCTCGCTCCGTACAACACGGAAGACGAGGTTGAACGGTTCGTCGAAGCGTTAGAAGGGTTGCCAAGGAGAGGGTGATACCTGCCCCCGGTCGGCGATCGGACGTCAACGTAAGAGAGAAACAACGGGGCGCACTGACGTCAGAGAGAGTTCTGGTATACTACGTGCCGGTAACGTAAGGTGGGTTTACAGTAGACGGAGCGCCACCCCGTGATGAGAGGGTGGCTTTTTCGTTTAGTGGGGCCCAGGAACACGAAAGGTGGGCTCCGGTATATGGCCCAAGGAACGGTAAAGTGGTTCAGCGACGAGAAGGGCTACGGCTTCATCTCCCCTGACGACGGGGGTGAGGACCTCTTCGTGCACCACACGGGCATAGCAGGCGAGGGCTTCAAGACCCTCGACGAGGGCGCCAAGGTAACGTACGAGGCGACCCAGGGGCGTAAGGGAATGCAGGCGGAGAACGTTACTCCAGCGTAGAACCCGAGAAGCGAGAGAAAGCGCGAAGGCCGGGTTGGTATACCCGGCCTTCGTCGTGCGTGGGGCTGGTGCGGTTGACACGAGGCGCAGGGACGTGTGGCTGTAGGGACGCTTCGCGAAGCGCCCGGGATCAACCCAAGAGGAGATACAGCAACGCTTTCTGCGCGTGCAGCCGGTTCTCGGCCTGGTCGAAGACGCGGCTCTTCGGACCGTCGATGACCCCGGCAGTGACCTCCTCGCCCCTGTGCGCCGGGAGACAGTGCAGGAAGATGGCGTCCTCTGCGGCGAGGTCCATTAGCCTTTCATCGACCTGGTAGGGGGCGAATTTCTCCTTTCTCTCCTCGGCCTCGCTCTCCTGCCCCATACTGGTCCACACGTCGGTGTAGACGACCCTGGCGCCCTTGACGGCCTCGCCGGGATCTTCGGTAAGGTGTGGGGCGGCGCCCAGGGATCCGGCCAGCTCGACGATCCCTCCTTCCGGACCGTGTCCTTCAGGGTGAGCGATGGTGAGTTCTGCGCCACTCAGGGCGCAGGCTATAGCCAATGAATGGGCCACGTTGTTGCCGTCTCCGACGTAGGAGATCCCGGTGCCTTCGACCGAACCGAACTCCTCGCGCACGGTCATGAGGTCGGCGAGAGCCTGGCACGGGTGGTGGGTGTCCGAGAGGCCGTTTACTACGGGGACGTCGGCGGCTCCGGCGAGCTCCTCCAGGTCCCCGTGGTCGAAGGTGCGGATCATGATGGCGTCGATGTAGCGGGCCAGGACGCGGCCTGTGTCCGAAGGGGTCTCGCGCTTGCCGATCTGGATCTCCTCGGGGCTCAAGTGCAGCGCGTGGCCACCGAGCTGGTACATCCCGACCTCGAAGGAGACGCGGGTCCTGTTTGACGGCTTCTGGAAGACCATGGCGAGCGTGCGTCCACGCAACGGCCTGTAGGGGATGTGGCTCTTCTGCAGCGCCTTTATTCGGACGGCCTCGTCCAGGATCAGGGATATCTCCTCGGGGGCGAACTCTGCCAGCGTGAGGCAGTCGCGGCCCGCGAGGGGGGATGGGGGAGCGCCCTGGAGGTCGGGGATCGCCACGCTCACGCTACCGCCGCCTCGGGTACGGTCGTCTCTACGGCTTCGTAAATGCCGCCTCGAAAGGTATCGAGCGCAGCCCGTACCTCCGTTCTGCTCACGGTGAGCGGCGGCGCCATGCGGATGGTCGTGCCACCCACCAGGTTGACGAGGACGCTCTGATCCAGGCAGTGCTCGAAGACCTCCCTGGCAAGGCTGGCGTCACCGAGGTCGAACCCGAGCAAGAGTCCTTCGCCCCGCACCTGGGCGCCCGGTATCGCAGCAGCGAGCTTCACGAGCGCGTTTTTCAGGATCGTTCCCTTGAACCGCACCTCTTCGAGGAACGCGGGGTCGTTCACCACGCCGAGCACGGCCTTCACCGCCGCCATGGCCAGGGGGTTGCCGCCGAAGGTGGAGCCGTGGTTTCCTGGTCCTAGCGCGGCGTACTCCTCCTTGACCATCATCGCCCCGACGGGGAAACCGCCTCCCAGACCCTTGGCGCTGGTTAGTACATCGGGGATGACGCCCGCTCCCTGGTAGGCGTAGAGATGTCCCGTACGTCCCGCTCCGGTCTGGACCTCGTCGAAAATAAGGAGCGCCCCGTGCTCCTGGCAAAGCCCGCGCAGTCCTCTCAAGAAGTCCTCCGGTGGTTCGTTCACGCCACCTTCGCCCTGTATAGGCTCGACGAGTACGGCCGCGGTCTGCGGGCCGATTAGCGTCTCTGCGGCTTCGAGATTTCCGAAGGGAGCGTAAACTATCCCTGGCAGCATTGGGCCGAAGCCTTCCTGTAACGTGGGTTGGGCCGTGGCGGTGAGCCCACCATAAGTGCGGCCGTGGAATGACTTCGAGAACGTCAGGATCTCGTGCTTGTCGGGGCCGTGGAGATCGTGGGCATACTTGCGTGACAGCTTGAGCGCCGCCTCTACGCTCTCGGCTCCGGAGTTGCAGAAGAAGACCCTGTCGAAGTCCGTCGCGCCACAAAGCATCTCCGCTACCTCGGCCTGAATAGAGATCTCATAGAGGTTGGAGCAGTGGATGAGCTTTTCAGCCTGCTCCTGTATCGCCCCGACGAGCGCGGGGTGGCCATGCCCCAGGGAGTTCGTCGCGATCCCGCTTATAAAGTCCAGGTACCGGTTACCCTCTTTATCGATGAGCCAGCTACCCTCGCCTCCGGTTGGCGCTATTCCCAGATGTTTGTAAGTCTCCATTACTGCTTGCATGCCGCGACTCCTTCGGATATGAGAGTTCCAACCCGCTCGCCCGCGATCGCCCCCTCGAGCGTACCTTTCTTGTTGCCGTTGAGGATCCTGGCCTCCACTCCGCCGCGCGCGGCCTCGGCCGCGGCCCGTAGCTTGGGCACCATCCCGCCCGCTGCGAGCCCCCGGTCGACGTAGGCTTCACACCGATCCGGGACGATCTTCTCCACCGTCTCGCCCTCCTCCAGCAGCCCGTCCACATCGGTGAGCAGGAGCAGGTGTCCGGCCCCGAGCCCGACGGCGAGAGCCGCCGCTGCCGAGTCGGCGTTGACGTTGTACGCGCCATCGGAGCCTAGACCTAGCGGCGCGACGACGGGAACGAACCCTCCGGCCCACAGAGCTTCGATGAGGTGCGGCTCGACCCGCACGACCTTGCCGACCCGGCCCAGGTCAGGGACTGGCTCGACCAGCAGCGTAGGGCCGTCGGTCCCCGAGATACCGGCCGCCCGCACCCCAAGCGCGTCCAGCCCGCGTGCGAGGGTCTTGTTCACGCCCCCGGCCAGCACGATCTCCGCGACCTCGAGCGCCTCCTCGTCCGTCACCCTGAGCCCCGCATGGAACCGCGTGGGGATCCCCAGCGCATCTAGCATCCTGGTGAGCTGGAGGCCGCCGCCGTGGACTATGGCGACCCTGTGGCCGGCCGAAAGGAGGCCAGGCAGGTCCTCCAGCGCACCACCCGCAAGCGCGCCGCCGCCGACTTTGACCACCACGGGCTTCACGTCCTGTAGCTCCCGTTGATCCTGACGTACTCATAGCTCAGGTCGCAGCCCCAGGCCGTGGCCGAAGCGTCACCTTCGCTCAACCGGGCAGTGATCTTCACCTCTCCGGAGGCGAGCGTCGCGTTGGCTTCGGCCTCGTCGTGTGGCACGGGTTCTCCGCCAGAGAACACCTTGATAGGACCGAACCAGAGTTCTACTGCGCCGGGATCGAAAGTAACCCCGGAGTTACCCATCGCCGTGAGCACCCTTCCCCAGTTGGCGTCCTCGCCGAAGACCGCGGCCTTGACCAGGTTGCTCGCTACGACGCTCTTCGCAAGCGCCACGGCGGACTCCTCGCTCGCCGCGCCCTCGACGGCGACCTCGACGAGCCTGGTCGCGCCCTCACCGTCGCGCGCGATCTCCCTGGCCAATGTTCGCGCTACGTTCTCGACGGCCTCCGCGAAGATCGGATAGTTCGGCGAGTCGAGCGTAAGCGGCTCATTGCCCGCGGCACCGTTCGCCATGAGGAGGGCCATGTCGCTCGGGGAGGTGTCACCGTCCACGGTGACGCGGTTGAAGGTGCGGTCCGTGACCCGGCTCAGGGTCTCCTTCAGACACGCCCCCTCGACGGCGGCGTCCGTGGTCAGAAAGGCGAGCATGGTGCCCATGTTCGGGTGGATCATACCGCTCCCCTTGGCCGTCCCCCCGACCGTGATGGTCCGGCCCCCGATCTCCGCACGCACCGCTGTTCCTTTCGTACGGGTGTCTGTGGTAAGGATGGACTCGGCGAAGCCTGCGCCGCCCTTACCCAGCACGCCCGCCGCCAGCCGTATACCGGCCGAGATTTGCTCCATCGGCAAGCGCTCCCCAATGACGCCGGTCGAAGCTACGGCTACTTCTCTCTCTTCTATACCCAGTGCCTCAGCCGCGCGACTCTGCATCACATAGGCATCCTCGATGCCCCGCTCACCGGTCGCCGCGTTGGCGATACCACTGTTGGCCACGACCGCCCGCACTCCGCCGGTCTCCACGGCCTCTCGTGTCACGAGGAGCGGCGCGCCACTTACTATGTTGTGGGTAAACACAGCCGCCGTCTCACAGGGGAGCTCGGAGAAGAGGAGCCCGAGATCCCGCCTCCCCACCTCGCGTACCCCACACGCAACCCCTGCTCCTACAAAGCCCGAGGCAGCCGCCGCACCAGAGGAGAGAGACTTTATTCCAATTGTTGAATCTTTATTCACCACGGAGGCGTATTCTCGCACCCACGCATCAGGGCGTCAACCAGTTTATGCAGAAACTTGAATAAATATCCGGAGGTTCTAAAATGGGCGCCATGGGACTGAAGGTCGGCGTCCATGGCGGGAGTGGGTACACGGGGATCGAACTCGTGCGGCTGCTCGGCGGTCATCCCGAGGTCGGGGCTTTGAGTGTTACGTCGCGCGGGTACGCGGGGCGAGGGATCGGGGAGGTCTATCCGCAGCTCGCGGTCGACGGGGTCTATGTGGCTCCGGAGGAGATCGAAGCCTCCGACCTCGACGTGGCCTTCGTGGCCTACGGGCACGGCGAGAGCGCCGGCGCGGTGAAGGAGTTGTTGAAGTCGGGGGCCCGCCTGGTAATAGACCTCTCTGCAGACTTCCGGTTCTCTGATGAGGAGCGATACGTGGAGTGGTATGGGGAGCATCCTGCGCCCGAGCTTCTCCCTGAGGCGCATTACGGGTTGCCCGAGGTCTTTGGTGTTGCCGAGGGGCGGCTCATCGCCAACCCCGGTTGCTATCCGACGGCGGCTATTCTGGCGCTCGCTCCTGTGGTTAGGCGAATGGGGGATGGGATACGGTCCGTTACCATCAACGCTCTTTCCGGGGTGAGCGGGGCCGGGGCCAAGCCGAACGTAAAGACGCACTTCGTGAGCGTGAACGAGAGTGCCAACGCTTATGGGACGCCGCGGCACAGGCACACGCCGGAGATCGAGGGGATGTTGCGGCGCGTCGGCGAGGTGCCCGAGGTCACGTTCGTTCCGCACCTCATCCCTATAACGCGGGGGGAGCTCGAGACCATCGTGGTCGACATCGAGGACGTGCCGGGGGCGGGGGAGGTCCTCGGCTGGTACGCGGAGGACTACGAGGAGTGGGCTTTCGTGGAGGCGCGGGAGGAGTACCCGCACGTCGCGCACGTGGCGAACACCAACAGGTGCAGGCTCTCGGCTGCGGTAGATAGTCGGGCCGGGAAGCTCTTGCTCTTCTCCGCTGTCGACAACCTGCTCAAGGGCGCCTCGGGGGCGGCGGTACAGAACATGAACCTGGCGCTCGGTTACGAGGAGAACCTCGGGCTCGAGCACCTCGAGTAGGAGGACGGTTTTGGCGGCGACGAGCACACACGTGGACAAGACGACGAGGCAGGACCTGATCTTGCGTTTGATCTCCGAGCGCGACCTCGGCACCCAGCAAGACGTCGTCAGGGCGCTCGCCGACGAGGGCGTCGAGGTTGCGCAGGCGACCGTGAGCCGCGACCTCGCCGAACTGGGCGTCCTCAAGGTCGGGAGCCGCTACCTGGCGCTGCCGCACGATCCCGGTTCCGCAGGTATCGAGGTACTCCCTAGCTTCGTGCTCGGCCTCGTGCCAGCACAGAACCAGGTCGTTATCCACACCCGCGACGGAACCGCCGGCGCCGTCTCCAGCGTCCTCGACAGGGTGAAAGGACTTAAAGTACTGGGAACCATCGCGGGCCAGGACACCGTGCTCGCCATTGCGCCCGACGCTGCCGCGGCCGCAGAGGTGGCGAACCTCATCGCTGACGTCTGCCGGGCGAAGACGCGGCCCGCCGGCAACGTCGAGTAGTTGAAGGCCGAGCCTCCGAAGAGCACAGACGCAGCAGTACTTGCCCTGACGGTGGTCAAAGGGCGTCTTGCCGTCTGCCAACTGGATACGGGGGTAGAGATCCCGGGGTGGGCGACTGTAGAATCCTTCTTTTCGGTAACGCGCACGGAGGACGAACTATCCATCGTGTGCCCAGAGGAGAGAGTGCCTGAGGTGGTCACGCACGAGAAAGGCTGGCATCCCTTGAAGCTGGCGGGACCGTTCGAACTCTCGATGGTCGGTATCCTGTCATCGGTAGCGGCACCGCTCGCGAGGACCGGTGCGAGCATCTTCGCGGTCTCCACCTTCGATACCGACTACGTGCTCCTCGAAGAGGGACAACTAAACATAGCCGTCGATACCCTGCGCGAACGCGGACACGAAGTACAAGGGTGAGTAGATAACCTTCGAAGTCATATAGATACATTCCAGGAGGAACCATGTTGGAGAAAAAGAAAGTGGTGCTCGCCTACTCGGGTGGTTTGGACACCTCGGTCTGCGTCAAGTGGCTCGAGCAGCAGGGGGCGGAGCCCTACGCGCTGTACCTGGACCTCGGCCAGGGAGAGCCCTCGGAGGATGTAAAGGCGAAGGCACTCAAGATAGGAGCCAAAGACGCTTTCGTGCGGGACGCGAAGGCGGAGTTCGCCAGCGAGTACGTCGCCCCCGCGATAAAGGCGAACGCGCTGTACGGTGGGAAGTACCCGCTCTTCACGGCCCTTGGACGCCCACTCATAGCGAAGAGGTTAGTCGAGGCTGCGCGGGAGGTCGGGGCGATGCACATCGCGCACGGCTCGACGGGTAAGGGCAACGATCAGGTCCGCTTCGACGTGACGACCGCCTCCATCGCCCCAGACCTGACCGTCGTCGCCCCCGTCCGCGACTGGAACATGAGCCGCCCCGAGGAGATGGCCTACGCCGAAGAGCACGGCATCCCCGTACCCGCAACGAACGAATCCCCCTACAGCGTGGACGAGAACCTCTGGGGCCGCTCTGTCGAAGCGGGACCCCTCGAAGACCCCAACCATGAGCCCACCGAAGACGTCTTCGCGCTCACGACCGCGCCAGAGAACGCCCCCGACAAGCCGCAGTACGTCGAGCTCGGCTTCCAGGAAGGCCTGCCAACGACCCTCGACGGGGAAGATCTACCGGCGGTAGATCTGATATCCGAGCTGGGCGCCGTCGCCGGGGCGAACGGCGTCGGCCGCATCGATATGGTCGAGGACCGCCTGGTCGGTATAAAGAGCCGCGAGATCTACGAAGCTCCCGCGGCCCTCGCCATCATCGCCGCCCACCGCGAACTCGAGACCCTGACGCTTACGAGGGATGTCCTCCGCTTCAAGACGACCGTGGAACAACGCTACACCGAACTCACCTACGAAGGCCTGTGGTTTACCCCCCTTAAATCCGCCCTCGACGCCTTCGTCGCAGAGACCCAGAAGACGGTAACCGGCACCGTCCGTCTCAAGCTCTATAAAGGCAACTGCACCATCGTGGGCCGTAAAGCCCCTCACGCCCTATACAGCAAGGATCTCGCCACCTACGATCCTAACAGCACCTTCGACGAGTCCGCCGCCGCTGGCTTCATAACCCTCTGGGGCCTCTCCGCCCGCCACTGGGCAAGCGTCAACGGCGGTACAGAATACAGCCCAGCATCCTCACAACATTAAATCTACGGTACACGTTGCAAAGCAAAACAGCTGATTTGCAGGATATTTAGAATAGAGAACCGCAAGTGTGCTCCCGCCTGTAATATGAACCCGCACTTCACGTTGAGTATCAATCTATAGTGCAGGTTGATACTTACTTGTTGAATAAATCGGTGAATTGGAGGAGGGCGAAGTGCTGCCTTTTGGCCGTTGGGCAAGCGTCTCGGGCTCTGTGAGGCGGCTCCGTTAGGTCATACAGAATTATGCGGAATCACGGCTGCAATATACGACCTCCTGGGCGTGCACAACTGCTACTCCGTCGCTCTCCATAACCGTCATTCCCGCGCAAGCGGGAATCCTCTGCAGATGGGCACTCGACGCCTCCAACCGGAAGCGATCTACGCATCGCATATCAGGTGCCCTCAGTGTTGCCACCGCGCCGACCAATCCTGGTCGCTTCTTGACGCATCAACTGTCTTTGATGTATACTCGAATCAAGGTTTCTTGATATGAGGAGTGGCTCATGGACGAAGGTCTAAAGCGGCGGGTACGGGACCGGTACGCCGAGGCGGCGAGGAGCGTACTCGAGGAACCTGAGGATGGCGGTTCGTGTTGCGGGGCGGTGCGTCTTGTTGCGGAGTGGCGGAGTCGGGGGAGCGGGCTGCGCTGGAGGTGGATATGGTTGGTGGGAGTTACTCGGAGGCTGAGAGGAGTGAGTTGCCACAGCTCGCCGCCGATTCTTCGCTGGGATGCGGTAACCCGGTAGCGCTGGCGACGCACTCGGAGGGTGAGGTCGTACTTGACCTAGGTAGCGGCGGTGGGATAGACGTGCTTCTATCGGCGAGGCGGGTGGCTCCAGGAGGGAGAGCCTATGGCCTGGACATGACCGATGAGATGCTCGAGTTGG
>Ga0126312_10003065_pt1 | contig 11243 bp, 12 predicted proteins | sample Plot104A_FD_92537 | JGI IMG/M metagenome (GOLD analysis project Ga0126312, IMG submission 92537) | Serpentine soil microbial communities from UC McLaughlin Reserve, CA, USA - Plot104A | ecosystem: Environmental > Terrestrial > Soil > Grasslands | place: USA: UC McLaughlin Reserve, Lake County... | reverse complement strand
GTGATACCCGACATGCGTACGGAGTACCCACCGCCGGACGGGGCAAACGGCGGGAGCGACCGAGCCGGCGCCGGACGGGGCAGACGGGGCGGCGGCTACTCGGTCGGCCTGCCGAAGCTGCTCGTCTCGTCCTCGGGCAGCTTCCCGTCGCGCCCGACGTAACCGCCGGTCCCGCCGGCGACCAGGTAGACCGCAGGCCCGTCCCCGACGTTCTTCACCTTGCGCACCGTCTCGGGGCTCACCCGCGCCACGCCACCTGGGCCGAGCAGGTGAGTGGACTCGTCGTTGAAGGTCATCTCGATCCGCCCACGATGGACGAAGTAGAGCTCCTCCTGGCGCTCGTGATAGTGGCGGCCCGTCTCGTAGCCGGCCGGCAGCTCGATTGCGTTGGCGCCGAAGGCGGTCACGCCCAGCGCGCGCCGCACCTTGCGAAAGCCCGGGCCATCGGCCAGCGCGTCCACGTTGGCGACGGCATAGCCCTCGCCCTCGACGACGTCGCGCACCTCGTCGGCCATGTGAGACAGGAGCCTAGATGACTCGACCCGAACTTCGACCCGCTACCGCTAGACGGCCCTCTCCGCGCTGCGGAGCCCCCCGCGCGCCCAGAGCACGCTGAGCGTGAGCAGTCCCGCTACGACCGCGAACGCCGGCAGCACCTTGGTCGGATCGCCCGCGATGAAGCCGCGACCCGCCTCGAGCGCGAGCGTGAGCGGATTGGCCGAGGCGGCTGCCTGGACCCAGCCGGTCAGCAGGTCGTAGGGGACCCAGACCGGCGCGAGGAAGAGGATCAGGAAGACGGGCACCTGCATCGCCGGTCCGGCTTGCATGGTGCGAAGCCGCATGGCCACGCCGCTCCCGAACAGCATCGCGGCTGCGTTCACCAGCAGGGCGAGCGTGTACAGCCCGACCAGGTCCACTCCGTTCCCCGCGATCTGGAGGCCGGTGATCAGCCCGACGATCGTGATCATCAGGACGTTGAAGCCCGCACGGACCACCGCCGCGATCCAGTAGCCGCCGACGATCCCGCCGCGCCTCGGCGCGGCCAGCATCAGCCGCCGCGAGAAGCCCGACTCGAAGTCCCGGGCGATCGAGAAGCCGGTGAAGATGCCGCCGAACGCGGACGCCTGGAGCAGCACGAAGCCGTACACGAACGCCGTATAGCCGGCCGAGTAGTCGAAGCCGGGAATGGAGTCAACGCGCGACAGGCCGCCCGCGAAGGCGGTGAAGAAGAACAGCGGGAACAGGATTCCGGGCACGATGAACGCCGGGTTCGTGAAGTAGGTGTGGACGTTGCGCCAGCCCACAGCCAGCGCGATCGAGATGAAGCCCCCGCGCCTCATGTCCGCGCCATCCTCGTGCGAAGCGCGGAGGCGGTGGCCGCGAGCGCCAACAGGGCCAGAGTCCCGGCGCAGGCGAACCCGAGCGCGAGCGCCTCGCCGTCCCATCCGGTGATTACGAGCGAGCGGATCCCTTCGAGCATGTAGGAGACGGGGTTCCAGTCCGCGATCGTGCGGAACCAGTCGCTCTCGATCAGGTTCCGCGGGAGCGACATCGACGATAGGAAGAGCGCGGCGAAGAAGAGCGGGAACGTGCCTTGCACGGCCTCGCCGGAGCCGGTGCGCAGCGCCACGAAGGCGCCGATGCAGCCAAACGCGAGGGAGATCAGCAACGACATCGCGACGATCACGAGCGCTCCGCCGACCCCGGCCTTGATGCCCGCCCCGAAGACCAACCCGACGCCGAGGAAGGTGACGGCCTGGATCAGGCCGAGCGCGAGTATCCCCGCCAACTGCCCCAGCAGCAGCGCCACCCGCCGCAGCGGCGTGAGCGAAAGCCGATTCAGGAAGCCCGTCTCCACGTCGTTGGAGACGTTCGTGCCGGCGCTGTTCGCTGAGAAGAGCGCGCCCTGGACGAAGGCGATAGCCAGCGCGAACTCGAAGTACGAGTCGCTCGGGAACCCGGGCAGACGTGTGGCGGAGTCGAGCCCGCTGCTGTTGATCGCGAGCAGGAGCAACGGGAAGGTCAGCGCGGGGATGACCATCGCGGGCTGCCGCAGAGTGCGAACCACCGAGCGACGGGCCAGCATGCCCACCTGGAGGGCGACGGTGGAGCGACTCACGCCGCGAGCGCCTCCTCCCGGGCGGCGGCGTCACGCCGTGGATTCGGCTCCTCCTCCTCGGCCGCGCCCTCCAGCGAGCGGCCCGTCTTCGCGAGGAAGACGTCGTCGAGCGTGGGCGCGTGCAGCTGGAGGTCCTGGATCCCGATGTCCTCGGCGTCGAGCGCGCGGACGACCTGGGCGAGCTGTGCGTCGCCGCCCAGTAGCCGCACCGCGGCGCCCTTCGGCGACGATGCGACGGCCTCGCCGAAGCGCGTGAGGACCTGGCGCATGCGCGGGAGGTCCTCCTCCTCGACCGGCGTCGCCTCGACGCTCGGGCGGCCGATCTCGGCCTTGAGCGCCTCGGGAGTCCCCTCCGCCACTATCCGGCCGCGGTGGATGATCCCGACGCGGTCAGCGAGAACGTCGGCCTCCTCGAGGTACTGGGTGGTGAGGAACACGGTGACGCCGCGGTCGCCCGCCAGACGCTGCACCTCCTCCCAGAGCGCGCTGCGGCTCTGGACGTCGAGGCCGGTGGTGGGCTCGTCGAGGAACAGGATCCGCGGACGGTGGACGAGCGCGAGCGCGAGGTCGAGCCTGCGCCTCATGCCTCCCGAGTACCCCCCGACCTTCCGGTCGGCCGCCTTGCTGAGGCCGACCCGCGTCAGCAGCTCCTCGCCCCGCTCGCGACCCTCCCGGCCGCGCATGCCGTGGAGGGCGGTCTGGAGCTTCATGTGCTCGCTCCCGGTGAGGAACGGATCGAGCGCCGCGTCCTGCAGCGCCGCGCCGATGATCGCGCGGACCTCTTCGCCCTCCGTCACCACGTCGTGACCCCCCACGCGCGCGCTGCCCGCGGTGGGCGGCAGGAGCGTGGTGAGCATATGGACGGTCGTGGACTTGCCCGCTCCGTTCGGACCGAGGAAGCCGTACACCTCTCCCGGCTCGACGCGCAGCTCGATGTCGTCGACCGCGCGCAGGCCCTTCTTGAACTCTCGTACGAGGCCGAATGCCTCGATCGCCGCTTCAGCCATGGCCAGCACCGTAGCAAACTCATTGAGGTTGTCAACTATCTATGAGTGTATTATCATGTGCCTCAACAATGGCTGAGCAAAACCCAGCGGCGGAGGCCTGGTCGCTCATCTGGCAGATCGTGCAGGCCAACAAGTCGCGCATGATCCGGCTGGCCCACGAGCTGGACCTGGCACCGATGCAGCTTCACTCGCTCCGCGTCATCCAGCCCGGCGAGGAGACCCCGATGCGCGCTCTCGCGCAACAGCTCTTCTGCGATCCGTCGAACGTGACCGGCATCGTGGACCGGCTCGAGGCGCGCGGGCTGATCGAGCGCCGGGGCTCCGAGCGCGACCGGCGGGTCAAGATCCTGACGCTCACTCCGGAGGGCATGCAGGTGCGCGAGCACGCCATGCGACAGATGTCCCAGCCTCCGCCCGAGATCGCGGCGCTTCCGCTCGAGCTCCAGGAAGTGCTTCGCGACGCGCTGCGCGCCGCGGTCGAGCGCTGCAGGCAGGGCGAGGGGACCGCGGCGGAAGAAGCGCCCTCGCCGGTGCCGGCCACCACCTGAGGCCAGTCACGGCGGCTCCGGGGGGCGGTTCCCGGCTGCTCCCGCCGATCGCCGCTAAGAACTCGTCGTCCCGGCCGTGTGCCGGCTCTCGTCCTTCGTCGGAGCGGGCTCGCTCGGTGTGTGCAGCAGGTTGTCGACTCCGCGCACGCCCTCCACCTTCGCGACCGCCTGGACGAGGCTCTCGATCGTTTCGCGGTCGGGGACCTCACCGCGTAGATACGCGATGCCCTCCTCTACGTTGATCGACACCTTGTCCTTTGGCGCGTCCGCCGAACGGAAGACCTCGCTCTCGATCTTCGCCTGCAGGGCCGGATCGTTCAGGCGCTCGCCGGCGAACTCGCGGCCGGTGCCGGGCGCCGCCTCCGTCGCCTTCCCTTTGACCTGCCCCGCGACGTAGCTGCTCCTGCGAATCGCCTGGCCCTTGCTCCTGCGCGCGTACTTCATCGCCTTGTCGCGCACGACGTGGCGACGGCGCGTGCCGTCGTTCGGGTCGAGGAACCAGGCGGCCGCGAAGCCCGCGGCGGCGCCGAAGATCAGCTTGCGCATGGGCGTGCTCCTTTCGTCTCGTGCACTTCTCCGCTCCTTCCCGGTGACGGGGGGTTAGAACCCGAGAAGACGAGATGGCCCTAGAACCTCAGCAGGGCTCCGATGCCGCCGTGCGCTTCGATCGCCTCGCGGTCGTGGCGGACCGCCAGCAGCTCGGCCGACTGCTGCACCGACAGCTCGATCGCGGCATCGGTGAGATCGTCGAGCGCGAGGAGCCGCGCGCCGTCGGCCGGACAGCGACGCTCGCCCCCCGGCCCGAGCCAGCCGCAGTCCGGGCACTGGACGCCGGACACTCCCGAGAACTGCTCATCCAGGAGCAGCACCTCGACGCGGCGTTCGTTCAACGCCTGCAGCACCTGCTCGAGCCCGCTGACGCCGCGCTCTCCGAGCCGCTCCAGCGCCTCGGCCTCGCGCTCGCGCTCGAGCTCCTCGAAGCGGGGGCGCGCGGCGGCGAGGACCTGCTCGGGGGTCGCGCTGTCGACGTCGACCTCGACGCGGCCGGCGAGCCGTTCCTGAAGGTACCCATGCAGCTTGGACTCGAAGTCCGCGACGACCTCGCGAGGCCCGCCGACGATCAGGCGCTTGAACGGACGACGCTTGAAGTGCTTCATGAGGGCGTCGGCGGTGTGCTTCAGGTGGTCGGCCTTCTCCTTCTCGATGCCGCGCTGGTAGCGAGCCTGCGACCACCCGCCCTGGTCATGCTGGCCGAAGACTGTGTCGTGGATCTGCTGAATCTCTCGCAGCCCGTCGGGCGAGCCTCGGAAGATGCGTGCGTCGCGGCGGCTCACCAGCGCGACGCACCAGCGCTCGCGCCGCTCGAGCCGGGCAAGCGGCCCGACCAGCGGCGAGTGCCCGATCGCCACGCGACTCCGGACACTGCGCGGGAGCTTCAAGGCCTCGAACAGCTCGGCGGTCTCGCTCGCGAACACGGCCACGGCGTGCGCACCCTCCGTGGGCAGCTCGCGCTGGAGAAACGAGCTGGCGCGCTCGAGCGAGGCCTGGAGCGCCACCCGATCGTCGTGCGCGAGGTTGTCCCGCTCGCGCAGCTTCCGCTCGGCGTCGTCGAGCAGAGACCGCACCGCCGTCGCCCGGGCGGGCGGGGTCGCGAACTCGGACGGGTCGAGGTCGAGGTACAGGCTGAGGACGACCGGTCGGTCGAGTCGGAGCTCCGCGAGCCTGCGCAGTTGATCGCGGTCCGGGGCGCTCACCTGCATGCCCTGCCCTCCTTCGCCTGAACCATCCTCACGGGCCTCTACCCCAAGGGCCCGGCCGCGACACGCGGCACTCTCTGGCGGCCCTCGACAGCAGATCCTCGCGCACCATGGCGGCGCTGTCCATGTGCCATCATTGCCTTACGTTTCGTAAGCAGACGAATAGCCGAATAGCCGCGACGGGCGCGGGCCCCAGCGCCGGCTGCGAATAGTCGCGGGCTTCCCCGGCTACAAGAACGACTCGACCCCGACCCGCCTAAGGGCCGCTCGTGAGACCTTTGCCGATTTGTTATACTTTCGATGTCCGTCGAACTATCTAACGAAGGAGCAGTGACGACTACGGACACCCTGATTCGTCCGGCGGAGACGTCGGAGACTCGTCCCGCGCCCGTGACTGAGCTAGAGGACTCCCTCCAGCTCTTTTTCAACGAGGCGCGACGACACCCGCTGCTCACGGCCGCGGAGGAGGTCGAGCTCGCCAAGCGGATCGAGCGGGGCGACCTGGCGGCCAAGGAGCGCATGATCAACTCGAACCTGCGACTGGTTATCTCGGTCGCACGCAAGTACCAGGGCCAGGGCCTCCCCCTCTCGGACCTGATCCAGGAGGGCATGCTCGGCCTGATTCGCGCTACCGAGAAGTTCGACTGGCGCAAGGGCTTCAAGTTCTCCACCTACGGCACGCTCTGGATTCGCCAGGCAATCGGACGCGGCCTCGCGAACTCGGGCCGGACGGTGCGCCTCCCGGTGCACATCGTGGCGCGAGCGAGGAAGATCGCCGACGCCGAGCGCAAGCTGGCGGTCCAGCTCGGTCGGCAGCCGACCGAGGAGGAGATCGCGGTAGCGGTCGAGCTGCCGTTCGACGAGGTCGCTGACATTCGCCGCGCGGATCGCGGCCCGACGAGTCTCGACCAGGGCGTCGGCGAGAGCGGCGACACCGCCCTCGGCGACCTGATCGCGAGCGACGGGCCTTCCGTCGAGGAAGAGGTCGCGACCGACCTCGACGGCGAGCGGTTGCGCGAGGTGGTGGACAGCCTTCCCGAGGTCGAACGCAACGTGATCACGTTGCGCTTCGGGCTCGACCGCGAAGAGCCGCAGGCACTTCGCGAGACCGGCAAGCGGCTCGGACTCTCGAGCGAGCGCGTACGCCAGCTCGAAGACCGCGCGTTGCGACGGCTCGCGAAGGAAGACGCCGTAGCGGCGCTGCGCGAAGCGGCGTAGCGCCGGCCGCGGGTCGACCCGGGCTCAGCCGACCCAGGCTCACCCCCGGCGCCTCGTGGCCTCGATCTCGCAGTCGTATCTCAGCTCGATCCGCCCGCTGCCCGCAAGCGAGCGCGCCCTGGCAATGACCCGGGCGCGCTCGTCGTCGGGCAGCGCCGCGATCGCGCTGATCGATCCGACCCGTGCCGCGAGCCCGTTCGCGTCCAGCGCCTGAACGAACGGAAAGCGAGCCTCCTCGAGCGGACCGAACAGGTCCGTTCGCTCGAACGCGCCGCGCCATGCTCCCGTCCGGTGGCGCGGGACGCGACCCAAGTGCGGCTCGATCAGCGACTCGATCTCCACGTGGATGGTGTCCTCCCTCCGGCGAACGTTCCAGAGCAGGGCGAGCCAACCACATGGACGCAGGACACGATGGATCTCGGCGAGCGCCGCGTCGCCGTCGAACCAGTGGAACGCCTGCCCTACCGTGACGACGTCCGCCGATCCGCCTAGCAGCGGAATGGCTTCCGCCGTGCCTTCGACCGCCTCGACGCCGGGACCGATCGCGCCACGCATGTCGGCGACCGGCTCCACCGCGATCACTCGTGCGCCCGTGGCGGCAAGCGGCCGGCTGAGCTTCCCGGTCCCGGCCCCGAGATCGGCGACCGTCATCCCCTGGCCCAGCCCGACTCGCTGCGCGAGCCAGCCGATCGCGGCGCTCGGATATTCGGGGCGGCCGCGCTCGTATGCGTCCGCCGACGACCCGAACCCGAGCGCCGCGATCGGATGAACTTCCATCGGGAGCGATTGTTCCCGATCGCGCTACGGTCCCGGGCGTCGCCACCGGGTCAGGAGGGTCCGCCTCGATGGGATGTGGGCGAGAGCGGGCCGTCGTACGATCGCGCGGTCTCGTCGACAAGGAAGCGCTGGAGCTCCGGCATCCCGCCGCGAGCATGCGCCTCGCGCTGGCGGTCTGCGCCGTTTCCCTCGCGGAGGATGCGCTCGACCCCGTCTAGGGCGGGGTCTGTCGAGCCCAGGGCGTCGAGCGTCTCCCGGGTGGCTTCGCGCAGTGGGGTGAGGCGGCCAGAGTGGAGGATCTTCCCGTCGAGGCCGTCCCGACTCGCGCGGAACCACGACCACGCCAGCGCCTGGGCGGACGCGGGCCGCTCGATGGGCAGCTCGGCCGCCCGCCGCGCGAGCGCCTGGACGAGGGCGCCGATTCCGGCCGCCTCCTCGAGTCCTGCCTGGACGTCCAGCTCACGCATCTCAACCGTGCCGAAGCGGGGCTGCAGGCGTATGTCCCACCACACCATCGTGTGGTCCTTCGGGCCGCCGCCGGCCGCGATGGCGTCCAGCTGGTCGAGATACTCCTCCCAGCTGCCAAGCGGAGGCGGCACGCCCCGGCCCGGGTACGCCCTGACCGCCGCCGATCGTGCGCTTGCCATGCCCGAGTCGACGCCGTACCAGAAGGGCGAGTTGGCGGCGAGCCCCTGGAGCAGCGGAAGCGCCTCGCGCAGCCCGGTCAGCGCCGCCACCGCCGCCTCGGGGTCCGGCATACCCACGTGCACGTGGAGCGCGCACTCGGGCGTGCGTCTGATGAGACCCCGCATCTCGCGCTCGACCTTCAGGTAGCGGTCGGCGTCCACGATCCGGACGTCGCCGAGCCGCGCGTCCGGATGCAGACCGGCGGCCATCAGTGTGGCGCCGGCGGAGCGCGCCGCGGCCCGATTCTCGGAGAGCTCAGCGGCGGCTTCCCCCGCGCTCGTGCAGGGACTCGACCGGAGCTCGATCTCGGCAAGGAACGCCTCGTGGTCGGCTCTCCCTTCCCCGAGATCGATCCTCGGCAGCACCTTGTCAGCGACGTGCGCCAGCCGATGCCCATCGGCATCGACGAGCAAGAGTTCCTCCTCGAGCCCGACCGAGAACGGGTCGCCCTCGCCGAAGCGGTGATCGGGCCCCCGCGACGGGCCGCTTCCCATCACGAGTCATTCCCCACGGCTGCTCGGGCGGCTATGCGGCCGAAGACGAGGGCTGCCGCCAGGCCGCTCGCGTAGCCGCCGGTCGCGATCCCGCCGGCGTCGGCACCGCAGGCGAATACGCCGGGCGCTACTCGGGCGCGCTCGTCGATGTGCAGGCCGCCGAGGGTCGTGGTAACTCCGGCGATCGTTTCCACGATCACATGCTCGGCCTCCCGCCGGACGGGCGCGCCGGCGGCTTCGGCGGCGTCGACCATCTCGCCTACGGCGCGGTCGCGGACGCGTTCGCCCAGCGCGGCATTCGGAACTCGGAACCAGGCCCGCGCGCGCGGCTGGCGCGCCGCCCATTGCGCGACGTCGACCTCGGACCAGGTAGCCGTCTCGTAACGCTCCCCGCGCTCGTTCGTCACCTCCGCGTGCCGCGCGTAGAGCTGGGCCAGACGGACGAAGTCATCGGGGGGGATTCGGGCGGGCGGAGCGGCCATGGCGCGCGCGTAAACCTGGTCGAGTCCGGACCCGGCGGCGCCGCCCGCGGCGAGTCCGAGCCGGAGGCCGTCGCCGGTCGAGCCCGGAACCGCGCGGATGAAGACGTGGTCCGCCTCTGCGGTGACATGCTCGCGAAGCAGGCCACGATCGGCCGCGAAGCCGCCGGTGGCGAGGATCACCGGTAGCCGATCGGGGAGCTCGCGAAGGGCGTTCTCGAAGACGACCGTCGCGGAGCCGGCGGCGTCCGCGGCGGCCATCAGGGCGGTTGTCAACCCCGCCGGATCGAATCGCACGCCGGTCGTCAGCGGGTTGCCCGTCTCGCGCGCGGCCACGGGCGCGCCCAGGGACTCCAGCCAACGGACGTCCTCGTCGAGTCGCTCGAACAGGGTCCGCTGAAGGAGCTCGTCCCCGTCCGGGCACTCCGAGCGGAAGCGCTCGAACTCGCGGTGGCGCCAGATCACGCCGCTCGAAAGACGCATCGAGCCGCCGGGGCGGTCGAGCTTCTCGAGGATCAGCGCCTGAGCGCCGAGTCGGCGTGCCTCCGCCGCGGCGACGAGGCCGGCCATACCGGCCCCCGCCACGAGGAGATCCGGCATGGCAGTCAGACGAGGGCGAACCCCGGCTTGTGCTCGACGTACTCGATCCGGACGCCTGCCGGGCCGCGCAGGAAGACGGCGAGCGTGTTCGGCGCGTCCTTGACGTCGTCGATCTCGAACCCCTGCGTCTCTGCACGCTCCTGGACGTCCCGCGCCGAGTCCACAAGCAGTGCGATGTGGTTCAACAGCGGCGACCCTGAGTCGTCCGCCTCGCCCGGCTCGACCCGCACATGACGGTCGGCAACGGCCAGCCGGCCGTCGCGGCGCTCGAAGCCCATGGCGGCTAGCGCGGCGGAGGCCGAATCGGGGTCCGGCAGTCGGAGCACGACGTGGTCGACGTCGTAGTCGCGACCGGGTCCTTGGACCAACCCGATGCGCAGGCCCTCCGGCGCGTCGAACGCGGCGCTCCCGCCCCTCGGATCGACGTCGTCGGGCAGCCGCTCGAGTCGAGCGTCGACTGGCGGCAGCCGCTCGATGTCAGCTTGGTCGATCGGCAACCGCTCGAGCGCCGCATCGAGATCCTGCACGCGCAGCACGACCCGCTCGAGCGCGCCCCGCGACCGAGGCCCGTCGGCCGCGAACAGCGTCAGCTTCCCGAGCTTTGCGTCCACGCCCACCAGCGTGAAGGCGTCCGTCTCCTCGATCACGTGCATCCCCAGGTGATCGCAGAGGAAAGAGGCAAGCGGCGCTCGATCGGCGACCCAGAGGGCGACGTGGTCCAGGCTCGTTGGACGGAATGCTGGAGTCATCCCCGCCGATTACCCCCCGGCGAGCCCGGCAATCTCGTCGAGCTCCTCGTCCGAAAACTTCAGCTCCGCGGCCGCCATGTTCTCCTCGAGATGCGCTCGCGACGAGGTCCCGGGGATCGGCAGCATCACGCGCGCGCGGGCGAGCAGCCAGGCGATCGCGACCTGCCCGGGCGTCGCGTCCTGGCGGCCGGCAATCTCAGCAAGCGGTCCGCCGGGGCGCGCGAGGTCACCGGTCGCGAGCGGCCACCAGGGGATGAAGCCGAGCCCGTCGCGCTCGCAGACGTCGAGCACGGGCTCGGCTTGGCGCTCCACGAGGTTGTAGCGGTTCTGGACCGTCACGACGTCGACGACCGACCGAGCCTGTTCGAGCTCCTGAACGGATACGTTCGATACGCCGACGTGGCGGATCTTGCCCTCCGCCTGGAGCTGCGCAAACGCCCCGAGTGAGTCCTCCAGCGGGACCCTCGGGTCGGGAGCGTGAAGCTGATAGAGGTCGATGCGGTCGAGCTTCAGGCGCCGCAGGCTCGCCTCGCAGCACTCCAGGATCCGCTCCGGGCGGGCGTCCGAGGGCCATCCGCCCGGGCCGGTGCGGCGCAGGCCGGCCTTGGTGGCGATCACCAGGTCGTCCGGATACGGGTGGAGTGCCTCGGCGATCAGGTTCTCGCTTACCTCGGGGCCGTACGAGTCGGCGGTGTCGATGAGGTTCACGCCGAGCTCGAGCGACCGTCGAAGGACCGCTCTGGCCTCGTCGGGGTCCGCGGGCGGGCCCCAGATGCCGCTCCCGGTGATGCGCATGGCGCCGAAGCCG
>Ga0126312_10003063_pt1 | contig 11245 bp, 11 predicted proteins | sample Plot104A_FD_92537 | JGI IMG/M metagenome (GOLD analysis project Ga0126312, IMG submission 92537) | Serpentine soil microbial communities from UC McLaughlin Reserve, CA, USA - Plot104A | ecosystem: Environmental > Terrestrial > Soil > Grasslands | place: USA: UC McLaughlin Reserve, Lake County... | reverse complement strand
TCTACGAGCAGTTCACGGTCGCGGTCGGCCGGATGCTCACGCTCAGCCGTGAGGACCTCAAGCGCGAGGGCGGCCAGGGCGCGACGGAGTACGGCCTCGTCATCGCGTTCGTCGTCCTGACGATCGCCCTCGTCGTCGGCGGGCTCGGCACCGCCATCGGCGCGTTCCTCGGCCGCGTGGCCGGCAAGCTGGACGGCCTCGTCACCTAGGACACGGAGAGGCGAGCACGCGGGCCCGACGTGCAAGCGTCGGCATCACCGCGTGAGTAGGCGCCGCTGGGCGCCGCGGCTCCACCGACCGCGTGCTCGCCTCTGTCTACCGGGTCAAGTGGCCCGACACCGCCACATTGCGGCCGTCGGAGCACGATCCCGTTCCGAATCAGCACCAACCCCAGACGGCGGCCGCACGCATATGGCGAGCGTCCGACACGCCGTCACTCCAGGGTTCCGCTCAGATTGCCGCGTCCGACGAACGGTTAGGCGGGTCTGGACCTTCGGGGGTGGGTCGCGAGACCGCGTTCGGGCTGGATACAGCCATAACGTCAAACCACGTGCGGGCCGCTGAGCGACGCGGCCTGCCGCGACTTACCGGGAGGTAAGGGTATGAACAATCTGTACGAGCAGTTCACGGTCGCGGTCGGCCGGATGCTCACGCTCAGCCGTGAGGACCTCAAGCGCGAGGGTGGCCAGGGCGCGACGGAGTACGGCCTCGTCATCGCGTTCGTCGTCCTGACGATCGCTCTCGTGGTCGGCGGCCTCGGCACCGCGATCGGCGCGTTCCTCGGCCGCGTCTCCGGCAAGCTCAACGCCCTCGTCCCGTAGTAGACGAGAGACGAGCACTCGGACTCGACGTGAACGCTCGTCAGCATCGTGGCGCGGAGTGGGCTCCGAACGGGTTTTCCCGTTCGGAGGCCACTCCTCGTCGGTTTTTCAGGCTCCGTACGGAGTCAGGCCAAGCCGCGGTCGAGTTCGGGCTCGTTGTCCCGTTCATCTGCTTCCTCGTGCTCGCGATCCTGGACTTCGGAAAGGCGCTCAACTACTGGCTCGACGCGAACCACCTCGCGAACGAGGGCGCGCGACTAGCGGCAGTCATCGGCAACCGCCCGGAGCCGTCCCCGACCCTGAGGGAGTTCATCCGGCAGCAAGCGGAGACGAACGAGCTCCGCGACGGCACCGGCTCGGTCACCGCGCCGGCCAACGTCAACATCTGCTTCCCGGACGGCGCGCCGAAGATCGGCGATCCGGTCCGCGTGACCGTGAGCGCCAACTACAAGTGGATTCCGTTCATCGGCGGCGGAACGATCACGCTCAAGGGCAGCTCGACCATGCGCCTGGAGCAACTCCCTGCATACACGGCAGATGCGTGTCCGTAGCCATGGTTCGCGCGAAGACCATTCTTAGCCGGAACGCGGACGAGCGCGGAAGCGTTCTCGTGCTTTTCGGCCTGCTGCTGCCCGTAATGCTCCTGTTCCTCGCGTTCGTCGTCGACATCGGCAACTGGTGGGTGCACAAGCGGCACCTTCAGATGCAGGCGGACGCGGCAGTGCTCTCCGGCGGCGCGCACTTTGGCGATTGCTTCTCGACGGACGCGGCGAGGCTTGCAGCCGCGAACGACACGATCAAGAACGCCGCGACTGAGTACGCCGGGAACGCGGCGAGCGCGTACAACGCGCAGGTCGGCGGAGGCGCAGCTCGTGTGACGACGTTGTTCAACAGCAAGACCTTCTTCCGCGGAAGCTACGTCGACCCCGACGTCGATACGCAAGAGCCGTGCCAGACGCCGCACCTGATGCTCGACGTGAAGCAGACAGAGGCGGACGTTCCATACATCCTCGGCTCGCTGCTCGATTGGGCCGCGCCCGGCTCCGCCACGTTGGTCCCTGCGATCAATGCCCGCGCCCGCGTCCAACTGAGGAAGGCGACGATCCTCACGGGCACGCTGCCGCTAGCGATCCCGGACGTCGACCCGAAGCACGTCACCGCGACGTTCGTCAACGAGGCCACCGGCGCCGCGATCGGCTCACCTGTGGAACTGACGAAGGGCGCCGCAGCGGGCGGGCTCAACTACTGGCAGGCGTCCGGTTCTGTCGCGATCCCCGCAAACGCGAAGGCCGGCGTCCGGATCGGCCTCGGCGCTCAGAGCGGCTCCTGCCTCAATGTGATCGGAGGCACCGGGTACACCTGCTACGACTACTCGACTACTTCGATCGGCCTGGCCGCAATAAGCGGCGTCGGCACGGGTGGCACGCTGACGGCGCCGAAGACGCGCGTGTGGGCGACGACGAACTGCTCGCCCACGGGCGGGCCATTCTTCGCCCCCGAGAACATCACCGCGCCCGCAACGACCTGCGGCGCGTCGATCCAGGTGGTGATGCAGACAGGCGCAAACCCGGTGGACCTCTCGAAGGTCCTGCTCGCCAACGCGATCCTCAACGGCGGCGGTCTCAAGAACGTCTCCCACCCCCTCACGTATGACGCCGCCGGCGGATACTGGACGACGGGCTACGTGTACGACGTTCCCGCCGAAGGTGGTCCCGTGGATGTCTCGCTCGAGTGGCGGTACCAGGGCGGAACGAAGCAGACGTTCGCGAACGTCCAGCGGGTCTACAGCGGCGTGGAGGAGGACTCGGGCCCCGTGAAGGCGCTCTCACTGACATCTTCGACCACAACTCTCGGAGCGCCGTACGCGCTGTCCGCAGGAACGCACACCATCACTGTCCAGGTCGGCCTCCAGGGCAGCCTCAACCTCGCCGATTCGGCCAAGACCACGATGCTGCGCCTCACGGGGGGCAGCCGGTCGAGCGCCATCGCCTGCGACGGCACCGGCGCCGCGGATTTTCGGAGCGCGATCATCAACGGCTGCCGGACGCAGTACCAGCTCAATTCCGCTGGGATCTGTCCCGATCCCGCGCCTCCCGTCGGCCCTGATGATTGCGTTCCGGTAAAGACCGGGACGACGGCGGGGCCGACGCTGCAGGGACTGGACGACCGCTTCGGGACGTGCCCGGCGAACAACTGGCCGAACGTCGACGTGGGCACGGACCCGCGCGTCGTGAAGCTCATCATCACGGACTTCTCCGCGCTCGACGGCACCGGAGCGACCGAGGTGCCGGTGACGAACTTCGGCGCCTTCTACGTCACCGGCTGGACCGATTCGAAATGCGCGACCAATCAGCCTCCCCCCGGAGATGTGAAGAAGGGTGCGATCTGGGGGCACTTCATGAAATACGTCGCACCCGACCCGTTCAGCGGCGGCACCGACGTGTGCGACCCGTTGGCAGTCACGCCGTGCATCCCTGTCCTCGTCAAGTAGTCGATCCGGAGGTACACGAACGATGGAACACGTACAGAAGCTGATCTCGACGAGGAGGGGCTCCTTCTACGTCGCGGCGATCGCCGCGGTGCTTGCCGGCGTCGTCATCCTCGCTTACCTGAACCAGTACCGCGACAGCGTGCGGTCCGGCGGCGCCCCCGTCACGGTCCTTGTCGCGCGAACCAGCATCCCCAAGGGGACGGCCGGCAACGTGATCGCCTCGAAGCAGATGTTCGTCGCGACGACGATCCGCGAAAGCCAGCTCCGCGAGGGAGCGATCAGTGACCCCGCGAGCCTTAAGGATAGGGTGGCGACGACCGAGATCTACGAAGGCGCGCAGTTGACGGCGGCGGAGTTCTCCACCACTGCGACCTCGCTCGCCTCGTCGCTAACCGAAAGCCAGCGGATCGTTTCGCTGCCGTTCGATGCGGCCCACGGCCTCATCGGACAGATCGAGGAAGGCGACCATGTCGACGTCTACGGCGGGTTCAACGTGCTTCCTGTCACGCTCGACGGCCGACCGGCCTCCGGTGGTCAGACAAGGCCCGTCCTCCGGCTGATCGTGCCAGACGTTCCCGTCGCCCAGATCGGCGACTCGGACGCCAGTGTCGGCTCGCGCGGGACGAACGTGAGCCTTCAGGTCAACGACAAGCAGGCGGCGAAGCTCGCCTTCGCGTCGGACAACGGCAAAATCTGGCTGTCCCTGCGGCCGGCCGTCGGGGCCAAGGCATCGCACCCGGACATCGTCACCCTCGAGACGCTACTGCTCGGCGTGCGGCCGATCACGGCGGTGCACTCGCTGGGAGGCCGGCGATGAGCACACGCCCGCTGCAGATCCTCATCGTCCTCGAGGACGGCATCGACTCCGTCCCGCTCGAGGAGGCACTCCCGCCGGGCACGCGCTCTCGCGTCGTCTTCATCGCCGACCTCGGCCCGACCGACTTCGCGGCCGCGGACCCCGACAACGAGCTCCTGATCGTCGGTTCCGACGGGCACTCCGACCGCGTCCTCCCGCTGATCGAGGCCGCGGCGAGGCAGCGCCCGGAGCGTCCGGTCGTCGTCGTCCACACCGGCAGCCCGAACGGCTTCATGCAGCGCGCGTTCGATGCCGGCGCGGACGATCTGATCACGCTCCCGCTGCCGCCGGCCCAACTCGCCTTCGCACTCGAGAAGGCAGTGGCCCGCCGCCGCGGCAACGCGAACCCGTCCTCGAGCACCGGGACGATGATCACCGTCCTCGGGCCGAAGGGTGGAACCGGCAAGACGCTGACGACGTGCAATCTCGCAGTCGCGTTGGCGACGAGCGGACAGAGAACGGTCGTCGTCGACCTCGACCTCCAGTTCGGCGACATCGGGCTCGCTCTCGGCCTCCAGCCGGAGCGGACGATCTACGACCTCGCGGTGGCGGGTGGATCGCTCGACGGCGAGAAGGTCGATGCGTTCCTGGCCGAGCACGAGTCGGGGGCGCGAGCGTTGCTGGCGCCGCTGCGGCCCGACCAGGCGAGCGCCGTACAGCCGGCGTTCCTTCGCTCGGTGTTCGATGTCCTGCGCCAGGGCCACGACTTCGTCATCGTCGACACGCCGCCGGCCTTCAGCCCGGAGGTGATCGCAGCGATCGACAGCTCGTCTCACCTCTGTGTGGTCGGCATGCTCGACGCGCTTTCGCTGAAGGACACGAAGATCGGGATCGAGACGCTCCAGCAGATGGGCTACGACCCCAAGGACGTCACGCTCGTCCTGAACCGGGCCGACACGAACGTCGGCATCACCCAGGCAGACGTCGAGCGACTGCTCGGGCGGCGTCCAGACGTGCTCGTTCCAAGTGAGCGGATGATTCCGCGTGCACTGACCGAGGGACGCACGATTGTCGCAGCCGAGCCGAAGTCGGGCCCGGCGAGGGCGTTCGCCGGCCTCGCCGACATGTATGTGCGAGCACAAACGGCGGTGCCCGCGGATGAAGCCCCAGTCGGCGGTGGGCGCCGGCGCTTTGCCTTCTTCGCGACCGGAGGTGCGTGATGGAGCTCCACGAGCGCCTTCAGAAAGCAGGAGCAGGCGAGCTGCGCTCCGCCCCGCGTACCGATCCGTTCGCCGAGGTCAAGGACCGCATCCACCTCGCCCTCGTGAGCGAGCTCGGGCCGCGCCTCTTCGAGGTCGGGGACAACGGCTCGGTCCGGAGCAGGGTCGAGGAGGAGATTCGCACGCAGCTGATGCAGGAGGCGAGCCTCTCGCGAGACGATCGGGAGCGCGTCGCCGGGGACATTGCGGACGACATCTTCGGCTACGGCCCGCTCGAGCGGCTCATCCTCGACTCGACGATCTCGGAGATCATGGTCAACGGGCCGCACGAGATCTGGGTCGAGCGACGCGGACTGCTCTCGCGGACGGGGTTGACGTTCGCCGACGAGTCCCACCTCCGCCGCATCATCACGAAGATGGTCGGCCAGGTCGGGCGCCGCATCGACGAGTCGTCACCGATGGTCGACGCACGTCTCCCGGACGGGTCGCGCGTGAACGCGATCATCTCGCCGCTCTCGCTCTCCGGGCCTCTGTTGACGATCCGCAAGTTCGCGCAGGGCCGGTTCGACATGGAGGAGCTCGTCCGGATCGGGACGCTCTCGCGCGAAGGTCTCGACTTCCTCGACATGTGCGTCAAGGCCGAGCTCAACATGCTGATCTCCGGAGGAACCGGTACCGGCAAGACGACGTTGCTCAACGCGTTGTCGTCGGCCGTGCCCGACCGCGACCGGATCGTCACGATCGAGGACGCGGCCGAGCTCCAGCTCGCTCAGCAGCACGTGGTGCGGCTCGAGTCGCGGCCGAAGAACATCGAAGGCGAAGGCGAGATCACGATCCGCGACCTCGTCCGCAACGCGCTGCGCATGCGGCCGGACCGGATCATCGTCGGCGAGGTTCGAGGCGCCGAGGCCCTCGACATGCTCCAGGCCATGAACACGGGCCACGAAGGCTCCCTGTCCACCGTGCATGCCAACTCGCCGCGGGACGCGCTGAGCCGCCTGGAGACGATGGTGCTGATGGCGGGTTACGAGCTGCCGTTGAAGGCGATCAGGCAGCACGTCTCTTCGGCGCTCGACCTGATCGTCCAGATCGATCGCCTCGACGACGGGACGCGGCACGTGACGGCGATCACCGAGGTGCAGCGTATGGAGGGTGATGCAATCACGCTCCAGAACCTGTTCGAGTTCCAGGTCGAGCGCGTCGAAGCCGACCGAACGGTCGTCGGACAACTTCAGGTCACAGGGCTGCGGCCCGGGTTCCTGTCGAAGTTCGCTCGGCACGGCATCGACATTCCGCCGAACCTCTTCCAGGGGCAGGTCACGAGCCTGTATGGCCCGCGGGTCGACGACGCCAGGTACGAGCGCCGCGCCGCGGGAGGCAGCCGATGAGGCGCGCGCTGATCACGTTCGCAGGCGCGGCGCTGGTCGCCGTCGCAATCGCGGCGGCGCCGGCGTTCGCAGCGCCGAAGGAGCTCGGGCTCACGCCCGTCGGGCGACTTCCGTTCCCGGAGCGCGGCTTCGTCGTGGACCTGTCGGAGCAGGCAGCGGTCGATGCGGCTTCGGTGAAGGTCCGCGAGAACGGACGCCGCATTCGGGATGTCGATGTCGCGCCGGTTGCGGCTGCGGGCATCCACTTCGGCGTCGTCCTGGCGGTCGACGCGAGCAACAGCATGGCCGGGCGCCCGTTGCAGGGTGCCGTCGAGGCGGCGAGGAAGTTCCTGTCGAAACGGGATCCGGATCAGGAGGTCGGCATCGTCGCGTTCAACGGCCGCGTGAACGTCGTCCAGGCTCCGACCGACGAGGCCGCCCAGCTCGAGCAGTCCCTCGCGGCTTCGCCGGCGCTCGCGTCCGGAACGCGGATCTACGACGCGGTCGACGAGTCATTGCGGCTGCTCGCCCGCGCGCGACTCTCGAGCGGCTCGATCGTTCTTCTGTCCGACGGGGCTGATGTCGGCAGCAAGACGAACATCGATGCGGTCCTGGCGAAGGCACGGGCGCGCCATGTCCGGATCTTCGCGATCGGTCTGCGCTCGGGCAATTTCGACTCCACGTCCCCTCGCAGGCTCGCCACGGCCACGGGAGGCAGCTACGCCGAGGCTTCGTCTGCGGAGGAGCTCGCTTCGATCTATGACGGCCTTGCACGCCGCCTCTCGGGCGAGTACCTGATCACGTATCGATCTGGAGCGGCGCCGCACTCAGGCGTCAACGTCGCGATCACCTTCAAAGGTATCGGAGCCGCTTCTACCCATTATGTCGCTCCGACGCCCTCCGGCCTCGCGCCGTTTCACCGCTCGCCGCTCTCGCGCTTCCTGGGCTCCCCCGCAGCGCCGCTGCTCGTCAGTCTGCTCGTCGGCGCGCTGATCGCGCTGATGGCAGTCGCATTCCTCCGCCCGCGCAGGAGCACGCTCGTCGAGCGAGTCGCTTCCTTCGCCGGCGGGGAGAGACGCACGGCCGAACCGCTCGCCGCGCGTGTGTCTGCCATCCGCTCACGTGCGCGGCGGGGGTTGCTCGGAAAGCTCGAGCGCGACCTCGAGATTGCACGCATCGAGATGTCCGTCAAACGCGTTGTGCTCCTCACGACAGCGGGGACGGCGCTCGCGACGCTCGTGCTCTCGCTGATTGCGCCTGTCTTCGCGCTCGTCGGGCTTCTCGGCCCGCTCGTGACCCGCACATTGATCGCTCGAAAACTGCGAAAGGTCAGGGACGAGTTCGCGGAGCAGCTCGCTCCGAACCTGCAGGTGCTGGCTTCGGCACTGCGGGTCGGGCACAGCTTCATCGGCGCACTGAAGGTGGTCGTCGAGAACGCGCACGAGCCGTCACGGAGTGAGCTCCGCCGAGCGGTGACCGACGAGCAGCTCGGCGTGCCGGTGGACGAGGCGCTCCAACGCGTCGCCGACCGGATGGCGAGCCGTGACCTCGAACAGGTGGCGCTGCTCGCTGAGCTCCAGCGCACGGCCGGCGGCAATGCCGCTGAGGTGCTCGACACCGTGGTCGAGACGCTGCGCGAGCGCGCCGATATTAGGCGCCTCATCAAGACATTGACGGCCCAGGGGCGGATGGCTCGATGGATCCTGACTGCCCTGCCGGTCGTGGCCGGCCTCGCGTTGTTCCTCCTTCAGCGCGACTCAATCCGCCCCATGTTCGAAACCGGCGGCGGGCAGATCGCGCTGGTGGTCGCCACCGGCATGGTCGTTGCCGGCTCGCTCGTCATCCAGAAAATCGTCGATATCAAGGTGTAGGAGACCATGGCCATCTTCCTCTTCGTCGGCGTCCTTCTCGCCGGTACCGCAGTCGCTCTCACCGCACGAGCGCTCGTCCTCGGAAGCGTTCGCAGGCAACAGACGCTCGCACAAATCGCGACCTACGGCTACGCAAACGCCACTCCGGATGCGCGCGACAAACGTGACAACGCTGGCTTCAGAGCGGCGCTCGAGCGAATGGCGACCCACGTGGGTACCGTGGTCCTGCCAAGGCTCCCGGACTCGCACGAGCGCCAGCTCCGCACACTGCTCCGCAGCGCCGGCTCGTATCGCATCACAGTCGAAGCGTTCGTCGGCTACCGCGTTCTGGCGGCCGTGCTCATGCCACTCCTGCTCGTCTGGCTCTTGGGCAGCTCCGGGGGTCTTGGCGCGCGGTCGGTCCTGGTCGTGCTCATGTTCGGGGCGCTCGGCTGGGTGCTCCCGTGGTTCCTCCTCAAGCGGCGCGCCGCCAAGCGACTCCAGGCGATCGACCTGGAGATGCCAGAGCTCGTCGACCTCCTCGTAACAACCGTCGAAGCCGGCGTCGGCCTCGCAGGGTCACTCCAGTTCGTCACGCGCCGGATCGAGGGCCCCCTAGGTCAGGAGCTGCGGCTCGCGCTCCAGGAGCAGAGCATGGGGCTCACGATCGAGGAGGCCCTCGAGAACATGCTCGTACGGGCCGACAGCCCGGCGCTTCGAGCATTCGTCCAGGCGATCCTCCAAGGGCAGCTGCTCGGGGTCTCGCTGGGCAAAATCCTCCGCGACCTCGCCGTCGACATGCGCAAGCGCAGGCGGCAGGCGGCCGAGGAGCGTGCGCAGAAGGCACCGACCAAGATCCTGTTCCCGCTCGTGGTGCTGATCCTGCCCGCGCTGCTCATCGTCTCGCTCACCGGACCGATGATCGGGCTGCTCCGCAGCCTCGGGAGTTTCTGATGCCGGCGCGTCGCCCCAGCCGGTCGGTCCAGACCTATCCGTTTGGGGGGCACGACTTCGCTGCCCAGCCCGCAAGATCGAGATTGATGACTCGCCTCCGGAATGTCCTGCTCCCGTTCGCGACCATCGTCGCGGTCGCGGTCATCGGCGGCGCCGCGGCGCACGCGGCCGCAACGCCTGTCAAGTTCCTCCGCATCCCCTCCGTCGCGCTCCAGGGCAAGACGCTGCCGGTCGTCGCATCGGTGAAGTCTTCAGGCCGTATCTGCACACTGAGCGTCCGCTACGCCGACGGCTTCGTCCAGATGGTCGGTCGCACGATTTCCAGCAACGGCCAGGCACGATGGACGTGGTCGGTTCCGGAGGTCGCCAAGGCCGGACGCGCCACCGTGACCGCCTACTGTGACGGAGCCGGGAGACGAAGCCGCGCGGTCACAATCGTCGGCGACCTTGTTGCGCCGAAGATCGTGGTCGAGAAGCAGGGGTTCTCCGTGCGGCCGAGGTCGAGCGGAAGCTCGGTTAGCTATGGCCTGCTGCTGAAGAACACTTCGCCGAACGCCGACGCGCTCCAGATCTACGTACTCGTCAACTTCGTCATGGCCGACGGCAAGCTGATCGGCACGACGTCCAATATCGTCGATGGCATCGCTGCGGGCTCGACCTACGCCTACGGCGGCTCACTGACGTTCCCCGGCGCCGCGCCCGTCGTCCAGCTCGAGGTCGTCGTCAAGGTTGGCGGCCGGCAGCGGCACTCGATGCGCCTCCCGCTGCTCGACAACATCCGTGTTCTGCCCGGACGCAGCGACGCAGCATGGGTCGGCGAGGTCGACGGCGAAGTGATCAACCGCGACCCGATCCTGAGCCTCCAGAGCGCGAAGCTCTCTGCCGTCGTCTTTGACGGCGCTGGAAACATCATCGGCGGCGGCACAGGCTCTGCGAGCGCATTGCTTCCGCCGGGCACCCGCCAGGTGTTCGTGATGCAGTCCGGCTTCGACGCGATCCCCTGGGCACAGGCTGCGTCCGCACGGGTGAGCGCGTTCGGAACGTACGTCCCGTAGGCGCGCCTGCGTCGTCAGAGCCGCGGGCGAAAACCCATCAGCAAGCGGAGCATCCAGGCACAGCTCAGGAACGCTCCGGTCAGTGCCGGCAGCACTACTGCGACAAGGCCGACAACGGCAGCGTAGCGGCCGAAGTCCGCAACGAAGCCGAAGAGCGGCAAGGCGACGGACATACCGCCCCACGCGACCGCGGCTGCGACGAGTGCCCCAGTGAGCTGCTTCGGGCCTAGCGACGGGAACCGCGCAACGATCCAAAGCGCGAGGACGGCCGCGCCGGCGCAATAGCCGATTAGAACCGTTCCGACGCTCACCATCACCTTCCCTCCGGCCGCGGACGCTCGTCGACGCAAGCGCGTCGGGAAGATCCTATGCGTCTTAGCCGACTAGCGGGAAACGCGCCGCGAAGCCAGCAGCTTGGCAGCGCTCGGATGCTCGCGCGCCCACCGCTCGTACGTCGTCCCCCGTGGGCGGAGCCACGTTGCGAGCTCCCCCTCGCTGCGGAACACGCGCGCCGACCACACGACGGCGCCAGGCCGTCCGGTAGCCGGGATCGACTCGGGGTGGCGCAGGCGGTCAACGACTTGCGACCAGGCCATCGCACCACCGGCCAGCGCCACAGTGATCGCCGCAGCGGGGGCATAACGATGGAGCAGGCGAGAGTTCTTCATGCGCCTCGCCTCGAAGTCAACTA
>Ga0126312_10003062_pt1 | contig 11245 bp, 10 predicted proteins | sample Plot104A_FD_92537 | JGI IMG/M metagenome (GOLD analysis project Ga0126312, IMG submission 92537) | Serpentine soil microbial communities from UC McLaughlin Reserve, CA, USA - Plot104A | ecosystem: Environmental > Terrestrial > Soil > Grasslands | place: USA: UC McLaughlin Reserve, Lake County... | reverse complement strand
CAGGTCAGGGCGATCGATCAGGCCGGCAACGTCGACGGCTCGCCGGCGTCGTATACGTGGACGATCGACACGGTCAAGCCGATCTCGGCCGCCAGCTCGCCAGCGACCACCAACGACACGGCGCCGACCTTCGAGGTCCACTACACAGCGTCGGACGAGCGCTCGGGGCTGGACAAGGTCGAGCTGTATGCGAGCAAGAACGGCGGCGCGTACTCGCTCGCGAACACCGACAGCGCGCCGGACGAGTCGCCGGCGACGGGCACGTTCAACTTCACGCACTCGGGCGACGGCACCTATCGCTTCTACACGAGCGCCACCGACAATGCGGGCAACGTCGAGGCCGTCCCGGTCGACGAGGAGGACGACGTCACGATCGTCGAGGACGACAAGACGCTGCGCGACACCGAGGCACCGACGGTGACGCTGACGGCTCCGCCGACCCCCACGAACGACGACACGCCCACGGTCGCCGGCACGGCCGGGATCCTGGGCGCGGACGACTCGCACGCGGCGGACGACGACCACGTGACGGTCGAGATACTGAAGGCGAGCGACGACTCGGTCGTGCAGACGCACTCGAACGTCGCGGTGAACGGCACGACGGGCGCCTTCCAGGTCGACGCCACGCATCTCGCCGACGGCGACTACAAGGCAAAGGCGACGCAGCAGGACGGCGCCGGCAACAGCGGCTCCGCCACGCTCGCGTTCACCGTCGACACCGACGCCCCTGGCGCCCCCACGATCACGTCCGGCCCGGCCCATCTGACCAGCTCGAACTCGGCGGTGTTCGAGTGGACCGGCGCCGAGAGCGGCGGCACCTTCGAGTGCAGGCTCGATAGCACCGATCCGGACGACTTCGCCCACTGCAGCTCACCCGAGCCCTACGGCGCGCTCACCGAGGGCGACCACCGCTTCGAGGTCCGTCAGGTGGATGCCGCCGGCAACCGCGGCCCAATCGCCTCGTACGACTGGTACAGGGACGCCACCGCGCCTAACACCACGATCGACACGTACCCGCCAGACCCGGACAATGACAGCACCCCGACGTTCACGTTCTCGGGCACGGACACTCACTCGCTGCCGAGTGCCCTGACCTTCGAGTGCAAGGTCGACAGCGGGAGCTGGAGCGCCTGCAGCTCACCGAAGACGCTCGACGAGCTCACGACGGACGGCTCGCACACGTTCCAGGTCAGGGCGATCGATCAGGCGGGGAACGTCGACGGCTCCCCCGCGTCCTACACGTGGACCCTCGACACGCTTGCACCGAGCGCCCCCGCCATCTCCAGCCCCGGCCAGAACAGCTTCCACAAGGTGCACGAGATCACACTCGAGGGCACCGCCGACAGCGGCTCGACGGTCGAGGTCTTCGAGGATGTCGGCGGCACTCCCACGAGCCGCGGCACGACCACGGCGACCGGCGGCACATGGAGCCTGGCGCTGACGGTGCCCGACGGGTCCCACAGCTACAAGGCGAAGGCCAGGGACGCGGCGGGCAACCCGTCCGGCGACTCCAACACGCGCACGATCGTGGTCGACACGGTGAAGCCGACGTCGGCGGCATCGGCGCCGGGGACGAGCTCCACGAACAGCATCACGGTCGGGTACACCGCGAACGACGACCGCTCGGGCCTCGACAAGGTCGAGCTGTACGCGAGCAAGGACGGCGGCGCGTACACGCTCTCCCTCACCGAGAGCTCTCCCGCCGGGTCGGGCAACTTCTCCACCCCGTTTACGGCCAGCGGCGACGGCACCTACCGGTTCTACACCCGCGCCTACGACAAGGCCGGGAATGTGGAGGACGCGCCCGCGACGCCGGACGCGACGACGACGGTCACAACGGGCTCGGTGTTCAGCTTCACCGGGTTCCTGAAGCCCGTCGACGACCTTCCGATGCTGAACCTGGCGAAGGCAGGCAGCTCGATCCCGGTGAAGTTCGGTCTCGGCGGCTACAAGGGCATGAACATCTTCGCGTCCGGCTATCCGCTCTCGCAGCTGATCCCCTGCGACAGCACGGCGCTGGTGGACGGCATCGACCAAGTCGACTCACCCGGAGCCAGCGGCCTCAGCTACGACAGTGTCACGCAGACCTACCACTGGGTCTGGAAGACCGAGAAGAACTGGACAAACTGCCGCCAGCTGGTGGTTAAGTTCGCGGACGGCGTGACCTACGGCCGCGCCAACTTCAAGTTCACGAAGTGACGCACAGGCGCACGCTGACCACGATGCTCACGGTCGTGTGCGTGATTGGAGTCGCCGATACCGCGGCCGCTCATGTGATCACGCGCGCCCAGCTGCGAGGCGGCGCACAGCGCGCCGCGAACTCGATCAAGCAGCAGACCGGAGCGTCGAGCACGCGCGTGCTGCGCTGCCGGCGGACGACCGACCATCACGGGCGCTGCGGCGTCGAGTCGCTCTACGACAATGGGTCGAGCCGGTGCGTGACGAAGGTGGGCATCACACTTGTCGGATCGCGCACGCGCTGGCGTGCGGGCGCGACGACCTGCTACTGAGCCGAGTCGCCGCCTGCCTGCTCCTGCTGAAGGAACTCGATCGCCGTACGAACGTGGCGCAGGCGCTCGCGTAGCTCCTTGACCTCGCGCTTGATGCGCAGGCTGTCGGCCTCGAGCTCGAGGAGCTCGGCGCAGCCACTCGTGTAGAGAGATTCCAGCTCCTGAAGGTCGATTTGCGGCCCGCCCGAGCGCGCCTCCTCCAGTCGCGTCTCGATCTTCTCGAGCATGGGATAAGGATGGAACGGCGTGGAGCGGGCGGCAATTGCCCCGCAAGGCCGGTCCGTGTTCAGTTTCTGAACGCTACGCGCCGGGCGGGCGAAGCAGCTGTAGCGCCGCCTCCCTGTCCGGCGCACCGAGCTTTCGCAGGATCGCGGATACGTGGCGACGGACCGTCACCGACGAGATCCCGAGGAGCTCGGCGACCTCGGCGGTCTCGAGCCCGCGGTCGAGATGCTCGAGGACCTCGCGCTCGCGGCGGGTCAGCTGCACCCCGAGGCGCGACAGCTCGCTCGCGTGGCGCCCGTGCTCGTGGGCGCGCAGCTCCTCGAGCACGCGGCTCATCAGCTGGCGTGGCAGCGCTGCCTCGCCCTTGAGCACTCCGCGCAGCGCCGGGGGGAGCCGCACGGGGTCCATGTTCTTGAGCAGGTAGCCCCGGGCTCCGGCCCGCAATGCGGCGAACAGCCGCTCGTCGTCGACGCTCGCGCTCAGCATCACGACCGCCGTGCGCGGCAGTGCCTCGACAATGCTGGCCGCGGCCCCGACGCCCCCGCCCGGCAGGTCGGCCTCGACGAGGCACAGGTCGGGCCGGCTCCGGCGCGCGGCGTCCCGCGCCGCATCCGCCGTGTCCACCTCGGCACAGACGTCGAAGCCGTCGCCCGCAAGCGACATGCGAATCCCGGCCCGGCTCGCGTGGTCGTCGTCCGCGAGCAGCACCCGGGCCGTTGCGGACGTCACGGAATCCGCACCTCCAGATGCAGTCCGCCCTCGCCACCGGGCGAGAGCTCGAGAGTCCCGCCGACCGCCTCGGCGCGCTCGCGCATGCTGACGAGGCCGAAGCCGCGGCCGTTGGGCGCGTCCGCGGGGAGACCCTTCCCGTCGTCCTCGACCGTGAGACGCACGCCTTCCGAGCCGCTGAGCGTGATCGTGACCGAGCTGGCGCCGCCGTGGCGGATTGCGTTGCCCACCGCCTCGCGTACGATCCGCGTCAGCGCGTCGTGCACCGCGTCCGGCGCACGGAGGCCGGTGGCCAGCTCCATGTGGAGCGGGATTCCGTCGCGCGCGGCCACCTCCTCGGCGGCCTGCCATATCGAGGCGTCCAGAGGGGCATTCACGGGGCGCGCGAGGGTGGCGATCGCCTGGCGTGACTCGTCAAGAGCTCGCGCGGCGGCGTCGGCGATTCGAGCGGCTGGATCGTCGCCTCCTGTCCTGAGGCGCTGCGCCTGGCTGGATATGTAGGCGAGCTCCTGCGCCAGGCCGTCGTGCAGCTCCCTGGCGATTCGACGCCGCTCGCGGTGGACGGCCACCTCGGCCAGCTCGCGCTGGTACGCGGTGATCTCGCGGAGCGCCCCGATGAGGATCAGCGAGTAGAAGGCGACCCGCAGGAAATCGCCGGCGTACACCCACTCTGAGTAGATCGAGGGAAACAGGAAGTAGTTGAGGCGCGAGAAGGCGGCCAGAACCGCGGCCGCCGCGAACCAGGTCGCGAGGTCGTCAGCCGTGCGCTCGGCGCGCCGCACGAAGCCGACCGCCGCGATCGCGTAGAGCAGCATCGCGACGATTTGCGTGACAAGCAACGCCGGCTCGCCCATGAGGTCCGGCCCGGACGGGTCAGGCGGCATGCTGGGGTCGATTCCCACCGGGAGGTGCGGGGCGAGCAGGACGGCGCCTACCCCGGTCGCGACCAGCGCCACGGCAACCGCGCCGAACATCCGCAGCAGCGCTCGCCGCGGGCGCCACACCGGCTCCGCGGGGACCAGCGCGCCGATCGCCAGGCCCGCGGCGCCGAGCAGCCGTCCGACGATCGGGGCCCAGGTATGGAAATGGCCGGGCTGCTCGTCGACCGCCCAGGGGACCACCGAGAAGCAGAGATTCGTCAGCCCGAGGAGCAGCAGCGCACCTGCCAGCACCAGCTCGGACTGCATCGGCGCGCGCGCGAAGCGCCCGACGAGGAGCGCCGCACCGAGCAGTGCGATGAGCGTCGCAGCGGTCTCGATCGCCATATGGACCGTGGAGCTGTGGTAGGCGATGTCCGCCACCGGCAGGAGGCTGACCAGCGTGACCGCGACTCCGGCGGCGCACGCAAGGGCCACCGCTTCGCGGGGGGCCAGCCCGCGTTTTGGGGTACGAGCCATCGGGCCTAATATCGGCAGGGGCCGGGCCGGCATGACTACCCCTATAACGCAGCTAAGGCCTGAGACTCGCGCCTTAGGAGACGGCCAGCAGCCCGCCGGGCTTCACGCCGAACTCGACCTCGGAGAACTCACCAATGTAGTCGCCGTCGACCTGAACGGGGAACGGGCGGTCGTCGATCCGCTCGACGCGCGCGTGGGCGAGCTCGAGGAGCGGCTCCACCTGCCGGTGGCGCATGACGGTGCGGGCGCTGCCCGAGAGCAGGCGGGGGATGAGCGTGGGAAGCTCGAGCGCCGTCGCCCGCTTCAGCACGCCGATCGACAGGGAGCCCATGTTGAGGCCTGCCGGCTCGACCACGCGGATCGGGCGCTTGCGGAAGTAGGTGAACGGGTCCGAGTTCTGGACCACGGCGGTCACGCCCTCCTGGACGCGGTCACCGGCGATCACCCGCACGCGCGGGGGGTTCACGAGGTAGCGGCTCGTGAAGATCGCCACGGCGGAGGTGCTGTAGTACCAGGCGCCGAAGCGGGCCTTCCGGTAGGGGTGGGCATCAACGCGCTCGACCACCGAGGCGTCGAGGCCGGCGCCGGCGGCGAACACGAAGTGGCGCTCGTTCATGAGCCCGAGGTCGACCCGGAAGGGCTCGAACTCGTCGGCCATCCGCAGCAGGTGCTCGGTCGCGTCGACCACGTCGTTCGGGATGCCGAGCGTGCGAGCCCATACGTTGGTCGAGCCGCCCGGGAGCGCTGTCAGCGGCGTTCGCGAGCCGACGAGGCCGTTGGCCGCCTCGTTCACGGTGCCGTCGCCGCCGAAGGCGACCACCACGTCGTAGCCCTCGCTCGCGGCCTCGCGGCAGATCTGAACCGCGTGGCCGCGCTCCTGCGTGTCGATCGCTTCGACGGCGTAGCGCGAGCCGAGCGCGTAGACGACCAGGTTCCGCAGGCGATCCGACACCGTCGTGGCGTACGGATTCACGATCACGAGCATTCGCCGCTTGGGCGTGCGCTCCGGCAGCAGGCGCTCGGCGAGACCCTCCGCGCGCTCGAGAGCGGTTTCGGTGGCCACGACGGCATCAACCCTAACCGGGAGGATGGGTTACCCGGGAGGAAACCTGGGTTACTCTGGAGGGCAGATGCCCCACTGGAACTGCGAACGCTGCGGCGCCCGGCTCTATAGCGCCAGCAAGACCCTGAAGCGCCAGGCCTGCCCGGTCTGCCAGGGCCGTCTGTCGCCCGAGGGCGACCCCGAGCCGCTAGGCCGCTTCGAACACGGTCGTTCCACCTCTGCCGACCTCCCTGACGCGCCCGGCGCTCGTGAGGAGGTCGACGTGCCCGAGCACCTCTGACAGGGTCAGGTATGCCTGGGTGACGGCGACGTTGCCAGAGCGCCTGCGCGAGCTCGTAGGCCGTCCGCGGCCGCTCGGCGATCAGCTGGTGGATCTTCTCGGCCCGCCTGCGGTGGAGCGCGAAGCGCTCGTCGATCAGCCCGCGGTGGTCGGTGATCGGGTCGCCATGGCCCGGCAGCACCAGCTCCACGTCCATCTCGCGCGTGGCCTCGAGCGAGCGCAGGTAGGTCACGAGCGCCTGTGGCCGCTCGGTCGAGTCGTTCCGCGGCCGCGTGATCAGCGGGTTCGACGAGATGTGGCCGAGCAGGTGGTCCGCGGCGATCAGGATGCGCCGGTCGCGGTCGTGGAAGACCGTGTCGCTGGGGCTGTGGCCCGGGCGGTGGTGCACGTGGAGCGTCCGGTCACGGAAGCGCATCTGGTCGCCGTCGTGCAGGACCCGCGTGACGTCGGCGCGGGCGCCCCAGGCGCGGAACGCCTGCGACACCGCGCTCAGCGCGCTCACCACGTCCTCCGGCATGCCGTTCCGCAGCATCACGGCCCGGGCGAACTCGTCGTCCTTCTGCGCCTCCTCCGAGTAGTTCTCGACGAACGGAACCGCCACGTCGATTGCTGCCACCTCCGCGCCAGAGCGCTGCGCCACGAGCGAGACCAAGCCGAGGTGGTCGATGTGCTGGTGGCTGAGGACCACGAGCTCGATGTCCTCGAGCGGATGGCCGAGCGCGGCGAGGCCGGTCGTGAGCGCGTCGAAGGAGGTGGCGGAGTTGGGGCCTGCGTCGACGAGAGTGAGTGGGTCATCGTCGATCAGGTAGACGTTCACCCGCCCGACTGCGAACGGTGTCGGGATTGCGATCCGGTGGATTCCGTCGCTCACGCGCGGATCAGGTCGAGCACCTCATCGCGCCTCTCCTCCATGTGCTCTCGGGAGACGAGTGACTCGAGGTTCAGTCGCAGGAGCGGCTCGGTGTTCGACGGACGCACGTTGAAGTGCCAGTCGTCGTAGTCGATCGAGATGCCGTCGAGTGAGCTGATGCGCGCATCCCAGTAGCGCTCCTCGAGCTCCTTCATCTTGGCGTCCTGATCCTCGACCTCGGAGTTGATCTCACCCGAGATGAAGTAGCGCGAACGGAGCGGCTCGAGCAGCTCGGAGAGCTTCCTGCCCTCGACCGAGAGCAGCTCGAGGATCACGAGCGCGGGGATCGTGCCCGAGTCCGCGCAGTAGAAGTCCTGGAAGTAGTAGTGGCCCGATACCTCGCCGCCGAACGCCGCGCCCAGCTCGCGCATGCGCGTCTTGAAGAAGGCGTGGCCCACGCGGTTCACGTACGGGTGCCCGCCGGACTCCTCCACCAGGTGCGGTACCGCCCGTGAGGCGCGCACGTCGTAGAGGATCGCGGAGCCGGGGTCCTTTCGGAGGATCGACTGGGCGATGAGGGCCGTCAGGAAGTCGCCGTCCACGAACTGAGCGGTGTCGTCGATGAAGAAGCAGCGGTCGGCGTCGCCGTCCCAGGCGATCCCGAGGTCGGCGCCGGTGTCCCTGACCTTTTCGATGATGAAGCGCCGGTTCTCCTCCAGCATCGGGTTCGGCTCGTGGTCGGGGAACTCGCCGTCGGGCTCCCAGTAGGCCCGCTCCTGGTCGAGGGGGAAGTCGTCGAGGATCGGGCCGACCATCGGCCCCGCCATCCCGTTGCCCCCGTCGAGCATCACCTTCATCGGCTTGATGGCGTCCGGGTCGATGTAGCCGAGTGCGTCCCTGCGGAACTGGTCGCCGATCTCCTCGGTTTCGATCCGACCGGGCTGATCGGCCGCAGGGCCCGGGTCGTCGCCGTCCATCACGAGCTCCTTCAGCTCGCCGATACCCGAGTCGCCCGAGAGGGCGAGGGCGCCGCGCTTGACGACCTTCGCGCCCGTGTACGCCTTCGGGTTGTGGGACGCGGTGCACATGAGCCCCCCGTCCAGCTCGCGCGAGCCGACCGTCCAGTAGACCATCTCCGTGCCGACCATCCCGACGTCGAGCACGTCGGCGCCGGCGTCCGCGATGCCGCGCACGTACTGCTCGGACATCGAGGGCGCGGACTCACGCATGTCGCGGCCGACCGCGATCCGCTGCTCCTCGACCGGCGTGCCCTGGAGCTCGGAGAGGACCCGCGGAAACGCCCGCCCGATCCGGTAGGCGAGCTCCTCGTCCATCTGCTCCGGATAGGTGCCGCGGACGTCGTATGCCTTGAAGATGGAGGGGTCTGTCACGCCGCCCGTTGTACTACAGGAAGCCGCGCTTGCGGAAGTAGCCGACCATCGCGACGAGCACGCCGACCATCACGCCGACGATCACCCAGAAGCTCGTCGAGGCGCCGGTGGCCGGGTCGGCGCCGCCGGGCAGGCCGACGTTCATCCCGAACACGCTCGCCAGCAGGGTCAGGGGCAGGATGATCACGCTGAAGGCCGTCAGCACTCGCAGCACCTCGTTGACGCGGTGCGAGAGCACCGACTCGTTCGTGTCCTCCAGCGCCTCGATCACCTCCTTGAAGTTCTCGAGCATGTCCCAGATGCGCTCGGAGGCGTCGACGATGTCGTCGAAGTAGACCTCCAGGTCCTCGGCGAGGTAGCGCTGCTTGGTGCGCTCCAGGTCGCGCAGCACCGCGCGCTGCGGGCGGATCACCTTGCGGAAGTTGATGATCTCCTGCTTCGAGTTCGAGATGTCGCGCACGACCTCCTCGGAGCGGCCCTCGAAGATGTCCTCCTCCAGCCGCTCGAGCTTGTTCCCGATCTTCCGCAGCATCGGGAAGCAGTAGTCGAAGGAGTCGTCGACGATCTTGTAGAGGAGGTAGCCGCTGCCCTTGGAGAGCATGTTCTCGCGCACCTCGTCGTGCGACCGGCAGCGCTCGAACAGGTACTCGACCGGGGGGATCGGCGTGTTCGGCAGCGTGATCAGGAAGTCCGGGCCGATGAAGATGTCGAGCTCGGCGGCGTTCAGCCGACCGACGGTCTTGTCGAAGACCGGGAAGTACAGGACGATGAAGAGGTAGTCCTCGTACTCGTCGATCTTCGGGCGCTGGTTGCGGGAGAGGACGTCCTCGTAGTCGAGCGGGTGGAACTCGAAGTGTTCCTCGAGCCAGGCCCGCTCGGCCGGGCCGGGCCGCTCGATGTTGATCCAGCGGAGGTCGCCCCAGCTGACCTCCTCGACGCGCGGCTCAGTGGCTTCGAGACGTGCGGAATCGACCCGCGCGCGCGCGGAGCGCCTGAGACGTGGCTTCGGCAGGCTCGGCATCGGGTCTGAGGGGGTCGTCCAGCACGTTCACTCATAGTGATTCTACTTCCGCGGGCTGGTATCCTGCGGCGCTCACATAGCCGTTGCATCGAGAGGGGTGGAGGGACATGGCCCGGTGAAGCCCCGGCAACCACTCGGCGGACAGCAGTTCGCGGGGAAAGGTGCCAATTCCATCGAGATGTGACAGGGCGCCTGAACAGGGCCTCCGTCACAGCACCGGCGGAGGTTTTCGACATGAAAGGGGCTTTCATGCCTGTCCAGGCGCTGAAGTGCAAAGAGTGTGACGCGACCTACCCGCTCGACGCCCGCTACGTCTGCGAGCGCTGCTTCGGGCCGCTCGAGGTGGCCTACGACTACGCCGCGATCGACCCGGCCGAGGCGAAGCGGAAGATCCAGGCCGGGCCGCAGACGATCTGGCGCTACGCCGACTTCCTGCCCTTCGAGGGTCAGCCGGCCGCCGGCCTTCCGGTTGGGCTGACGCCGCTCCAGCGCGCGCCGCGGCTGGCCGAGGCGCTCGGAGTGGGGGAGGTGTTCGTGAAGAACGACACCGCGAACCCGACCCACTCGTTCAAGGACCGCGTGGTCGCGGTGGCGCTCGCCAAGGCGCGCGAACTCGGCTACGAGGTGGTGGCCTGCGCCTCGACCGGCAATCTCGCGAACGCGGTGGCCGCCCACGCCGCGGCAGCGGGGCTCGAGTCGTACGTCTTCATCCCGGCCGATTTGGAGGAGCAGAAGGTGCTCGCCACCGGCGTGTACGGCACGCACCTCGTTGCGGTGCAGGGGAGCTACGACGACGTGAACCGGCTCTGCACCGAGCTCTCCGGCGAGCGCGACTGGGCGTTCGTGAACGTGAACCTGCGGCCCTACTACTCCCAGGGGTCGAAGACGATCGCGTTCGAGATCGCCGAGCAGCTCGGGTTCGAGCTTCCCGGCCACATCGTGGCGCCGATCGCCTCTGGCTCGCTGTTCACCAAGATCGCGCGCGGGTTCCAGGAGTGGCTCGACGTGGGGCTCCTCAGCGGCTCGCTCCCGGCGTTCCACGGCGCGCAGCCGTCCGGCTGCTCGCCTGTGGCCCAGGCGTTCGAGGACGGGCGCGACGTGTGCAGGCCGGTGAAGCCCGACACGATCGCCAAGTCGCTCGCCATCGGCAATCCCGCGGACGGGCCGTATGCGCTCGACCTGGCGCGGCGCACCGAGGGCTCGATCGACTCGGTGACCGACGAGGAGATCCGCGCGGGGATCCTGCTGCTGGCCCAGACGACCGGCATCTTCACCGAGACCGCGGGCGGCGTGACGACCGCCGTGCTGCGGAAGCTCGCGGAGCGCGGCGACCTCGGCGCGGACGACCGCGTGGTGGCCGTGATCACGGGCGACGGGCTGAAGACGCTCGACGCGGTGCGGGGCACGTTCGAGTCCTACGAGATCGAGGCGTCGCTCGATTCCTTTGAGAGCGCGCTCGCCGGAGACGCCGTCGGCGCTGTGTAATCTGGCGTTTCGATGGCGGTGACGGTCAAGATCCCGACGCAGTTGCGGAGCGTCACGGGCGGCGACTCGGAGACGGCGGTCGACGGCGCGACGACCGTCGGCGACGTGCTCGACGGCCTCTATGACCGCTACGACGGGCTGCGCGACCGGATCGCCGTGGACGGCGACCTGCGCCGCTTCGTGAACGTGTACGTGGGCGGCGAGGACATCCGCTTCCTCGACGGGCTGGACACGCCCGTCGAGGACGGCGACGAGGTCACGATCCTCCCGGCCGTGGCCGGCGGCAGCTGAGCT
>Ga0126312_10003060_pt1 | contig 11247 bp, 7 predicted proteins | sample Plot104A_FD_92537 | JGI IMG/M metagenome (GOLD analysis project Ga0126312, IMG submission 92537) | Serpentine soil microbial communities from UC McLaughlin Reserve, CA, USA - Plot104A | ecosystem: Environmental > Terrestrial > Soil > Grasslands | place: USA: UC McLaughlin Reserve, Lake County... | reverse complement strand
TGGCCATCAGGATCACACGCCCCCCCTCGCCCTTTACGAAGGCGGACTGCTCCTCGTAGGCTCGCTTTATCTCCGGGAGCAACACTTCCTCGGCGGGATCGAGGTGATCCGTCCCCGCGCCGCAGGCAATCTCGCCGCCCTCTGCCCGAGCCTCCGCCAGAGAGAGCCGGATCAACTCCCTGCTCGTCTCCCACCCTAGGCCCATCCCGCGCTGGGCCGTGTCCATGGCCTCGGCGACGGAGAGCCCGAGCGACCACAGATGCCTCCTGTAGGCGAGGGTCGCCTCCCAATCGAGGTCGGCGTCGAGGGTGGGGTCGTTATCAGCGAGCGGATCGCAGACCACGTGCGCCGCCGCATAGGCGACGCGGGATTTCGAAGGGGCAGCAGGCACGACCGTAACAGGCTCACCGACGGGCGCGTAAGGGTGGAGGTTGCCGTCGTCCCTGGGGAGCAGGATCTCTCTAAGCACGGTCGACCTCCTTCTCCGACATCACCGAGTACTCCAGCTCAGGGACCTCGAACCAGCGCCTCTCCCTCCAGGACCGCAGGCCGAGCTCCGCGAGCTGCACGCCCTTCGCGCCCTCGAGTAGATCGTAGGGAAATGGCTCGCCGGCAAGAACGTGCCGCAGGTATTTCTCCCACTGGATCTTGAAGGCGTTGTCGGGATCTTCGTCTTGCGGGACATCCAACCACCGCGAGCGATAATCGTTCGGGTCAGGCAGATCAGGGTTCCAGATGGCCTTTGGCGTGTTCTCTCCATGCTGGGTCTTGCAGTCCCTCAGGCCAGCAACGGCGCTACCCTGCGTGCCGTCAACCTGCAACTCGAAGAGCTCGTCGCGGTTGACGCGCACGCACCACGACGAGTTGATGTGGGCCACTATACCCCCGGCGAGCTCGAAGGTAGCGTAGGCTGCGTCGTCGGCCGTAGCCTCGTAGGGCTCTCCGGCCTCGTCCCGGCGCCGGGGTAAGTGGGTAGCCCCCAGGCAAGAGACGGACCTTACATCTCCGAAGAGGTTGTCGAGCACGTAGCGCCAGTGGCAGAGCATGTCGAGGATGATTCCACCTCCCTCCTCCTCACGGTAGTTCCACGAGGGCCTCTGCGCCGGGCGGTCGTAGCCGTCGAATACCCAGTAGCCAAACTCGCCCCTGACGGAGAGTATGCGGCCGAAGTAACCTCCGTCGACGAGCCGCTTGAGCTTGAGGAGGCCAGGCAGGAACAACTTGTCCTGCACGACGCCGTTTTTGACGCCCCGTTTGCGGGCGAGGTGTGAGATCTCAAGTGCCTCATCCAGGTTCGTCGCCGTCGGCTTCTCGCAGTAAACGTGTTTGCCCGCGCCTATGGCGGCCCTGACGGCCTCGGTCCTGCGGGTCGTGGTCTGGGAGTCGAAGTAGATCTCGACCTCGGGGTCGGCGAGGCTCTTCTCCAGGTCCGTGCTCCAGCGCTCGATACCGCGCGCTTCCGCCAGGGAGCGCACCTTCTTCTCGTTACGCCCCACGAGGATGGGTTCGGGCACGGCCACATCGCCGTCCGGCAATAGGATACCTCCCTGTTCCCTGATGGCGAGCACGGAGCGCTCGAGGTGCTGGCGGGTTCCCATCCGCCCCGTGACCCCGTTCATTACGATGCCGACGTTCCGCACCAATTAACTCACCACTCCTTCCTCCGATGAGCCCGCATGCCGTCAACGTGTTCCTCAACTAGTTCGCGAGACCACACCCCGTCGCAGAGCGCGACATGGTAGTCGAGAGTGAGCTCCCCTCCCGGCTCCAGAGCGTACTCCTCGTCGAACATGAACGAGCAACTCACGCACGCGTAGGGATCGTTGCGCACGAACCACTGGCACGGGAACCGCACGTTCGTTGGAGAATCCAGGAACAGAATGGTAGAGCCACGTCCGGTCTCGTCGTGAAACCCGCAGTAAGCCAGCCACGGGGACTTTCGGCCCATCGCTTCCGCTCCTTCCAGCCCGTCCGCGGCCAGAATCTCCCCGCCACTAAAGGAGCGCGGCCCCCTCCAGAAGAGCCCCCCGTAACCAGCTGATGGCCTTCCCTCCGTTGTCGGTGAGCCGAAGATCAGGGGTCGCTCCCTGACGTTGGTCAGCCGAAAGGTGAGATCCAGGGTCCAGTATCCCGCTGCAGGATCTATTTCCCCGACGGAGATCCCGCGTTCCTCCTCGATCCAGGTCTCCTCCTGGTGGGAGACCCAGGCCAGTCTTTCTTTGAGCAGAGATCCATCGCCTCGCATCTCTATCCAGGCGCGGTGATCTATCCTCCCCTGGTTTTCGAGCCACTCGTAACCCTTGTCCCTCACGAATGTGGGACCGCCCCAGAAATTCTCTCCCGAGAGGTTGGCCGAGGTCATGGCCAGTCCGGTGTGCCAGGGATGATCGTGGGGCCGAAAGAGCGTTACTTCCTCCCCGGCCAGGGTGCGCAGGGGATGGAAGTACGGCTTGGGTGATTCGGCCGGGTCGACTGCGGATGCGTAGACGTAACGGAACAGGAGTTCCTGAGCGTGGCGCAACTCGACGGCTTCGCCGACCGCGTGCACGAGCCGCATCACCGCCTACTGCCGTCCGAGATCAGGTCCCGCACCGCTTCCTCGTCCGGCCGCACCCCGATACCGGGCCCGTCAGGCAGGCGGACGGTCCCGCCCGACTCGACCTCTGCCTTGGTGGGGAAGAGGGTCGACTCGTCGGTAAACTGGCTACCGTTGAGGGCAGCCGGCCCTGTACAACCAAAGGCTGCGGCGACCTGGCAGACGGCCACCTTGGTCAGCAGGCCGTCGGTGAGGCCGCTCACAAGCAGGGGTAACCCCGCCGACTCGGCGACACAGATCTGTGCCAGCGTCGGCCACAGACCCCCGCTGCGGGTTACCTTGATGACCAGGTAATCGACCAGGCCCTCCGCGGCGTGCGCGAAGAAATCCGCCGGGCTCACGCTCGACTCGTCCACAGCCAGTGGTATCCGGGTACTCCTCCGCAACTCCCGCATCAGGTGCATCCGGTCTGCGGGCAGGGGCTGCTCCAGAACGTCGATACCGGCAGCTTCGAGGCGGGACGCCGCCTCCCTCGCCTGGTGCAATCGGTAACCCTGGTTGGCGTCGGCCCACACAAACGCTTCCGGCCCCGCCTCCTCCCGCACCGCACCGGCGACCTCGTCATCAGCCCCCGAAGCCAATGCCGCCTTAAAATTGAAATGACGGAACCCCGCCTTGCGGGCGAGTGCAACCTGTTCCCCGACCTCCTCTGCGTCGTCCGCCGTCAGGGTGTAGCTGAGCTCCACCGAGGCGCGTTCATTGCCGCCGCCGAGAAAACTCCGCAGTGACATTCGCGCGGCCCTGGCACAGAGGTCATGAACGGCCAGGTCAATGGCGGCTTTGGCGATGGGTTGTCCGGTGCTCGGACCTCTACCGATGGTCGCCTGCATCCTCTGGTGCAGCCCCCACCGGTCGACGACGGACAGGCCCAGTACCGCGGGGGCCAGGTGTTCGCGGATCGTGGTTTCGACGGTCTCTGAGGTCTCGTAGGACCACTGCGGAACGGGGCGGCCTTCGCCCCAGCCTACCTCTCCTTCGCTGTCCGTAACCTTGACGAATACGTGCGGCGCCTTCCCTCCGGCCGCCCCTGCCGACCCTGAGGCAAACCGGAAGGTCTCTAGCACCGGCAAGAGGACGGGGAAGACCTCGATGGTCTCGATCCTCCTCACCCCCGAGTCCCCTCCAATGGCGCCCCGTTCATCCGACTGTAGAAGGGATCACCCTGACCTATCGAGCCGCGGAGTATCGGCTCTCCCGTCATGGCCGCTTTGTACAGGCTGGTGATGAACTCTAGTGTCCGTCTGGCCCCAGAGCCGCTGGTGGAAGGCCGCCGGCCCTGATCCATGCAGTCGAGCAGATCGGCGACCTGCCCTGCGTGCATGGAGAGTGTCTCCTCGGGTATCTCGCGCCACCGGGCGAGCGAGTCCCCGGTGGAGGCGCCGTCCGGTATGCTGTAGCTCCAGTCGGCGTTGGAGTATCTGTACAGACTATCCACCTCCACCGTCGCCTCCTGGAAATCGAAGCGCAGGTGGGTCCGCTGGCGCGGGGAGATGACGCTGTTCACGATGCTACCCATGGCACCGTTCTCCAGAAGCACCGTGGCCATGGAGACGTCCTCGACCTCGATCTCCCGATCCAGCGTGCCCACCATGGCGCGGACTTCCCTCCAGTCTCCGAGCAACCACAGAAACAGGTCCATCGCGTGTATGCCCTGGCCCATCGTGGCGCCGCCGAGCTCGGTCTCCCATTTCCCGCGCCACGGCACGCTGTAGTAGGCCGCGTCCCTGTACCAGGTGGTCTGGCACAGCCCGGCCAGCGGACGTCCCAGCTCTCCTGAGGAGATCAAAGCCTTCAAGTACCCGGCCCCAGACCCGAACCTCCACTGGTACACGCTACTGCAATATTGGCCAGTAGCCCGCTCCGCGGCTTCTATCGCATCCATCTCCTCTAGCGACGCGCAGAGGGGCTTCTCGCATAACACCCAGGCCCCGGCTTCCATGCAAAGCACGCTCAATGCACAGTGCGACTGCGGGGGTGTGCAGATGTGGACCAGATCCGGCGCCTCCTCTTCCAACATCTGTGCGGTGTCCGAGTAAGCCCTGGGTAAGCGGTGCTCCGCACGGAACGCTTCCGCCCGCGCGCCGTCCACGTCCACCGCCGCGACCACCTCGGCCCGTCCACCCATCCTGCCGAGCGCGGACATGTGCGCCCTCGCGATGTTCCCAGACCCGACTATGGCAGCCCGAATGGCCCTCTCCCTGTCCCCATGCCCTCCGGAAACCAGTTCTCCTTCCATCACTCCCCCAACCTCGTGCCCGCTTGACACCCTCATGCAAAACACTATATAAAATATATAAGAAGTGAACCGGAAAGGCATGTATGAGGCTAGCGGTCTCAGAGGAGATGGTTTACAGGACCAAGCAAGAGTTCGTCTACGGGACCCTGCGTCGGGCGATCCTGCGCTGTGAGTTGGAGCCTGGACAGAGGCTCACGACTCAGGAGATTGCGGATCAGCTCGAGGTAAGTCTGATACCGGTGCGGGAGGCTCTGCAGTTGCTGCAGGCCGAGGGGTTGGTCGAGATCAGCCCGCATGTAGGGGCGAGGGTTGCTGCGATCTCGGGTAATTCTGTGGCCGAGGTTTTTACTCTGTTGGAGGGTCTGGAGACCGTGGCGTCGCGGGTCGCTTCGCGGCGGATGACGCAGGAGAACTTGCGCCTTCTTGCGGAGCTGATCGGTGAGATGGACATCGCAACAGAGAGAGGTGAGTACGAGCTCTGGGGTGAGCTCAACACGCGGCTTCACGTATCGATAGCGGGCAACGCAGGGATGCCAACCTTGCGGGAGATGACCGAGCGCGCTTTCGACCTGTGGTACCGTGTGCAACGCTGCTACTTCAGTGAGGTGTTGGTGCGTCGCGTCATGCAGAGCCAGCGAGAGCACCACACCATTCTGGCGGCCTTGCGGGAGCGTGACGAGGCCACCCTCGAGGAGGAGATCAAGGCCCACAACAGGAACGCGTTCGCAGCGTACTCGAAGCACCTTTCAGGAGGATCGACACGCATGCGAGAAGAGAGTAGTATAGGCGATACGGTGGGGACCGCGAAAACATAGTACTATTTCCACAGCAACTATCTCTCCCTGATAGTCGGCGACGGCGACCGCGATGAGCCGCGACTGTTGCTCTGGCGCTACAGGGGTGGACGCTTCGAAGGACCGCGGGTCGTGCTCGACTACAGGGGTTCATTTCACGCACAGATCCTGCACGTCCACCCAAGATTCTCCCCCGACGGGAGCCAGATTCTGTTCGCGAGCGACGCGACCGGGTACGGCAACCTGCACCTGATAGACATGCCGAACTTCGACGCGCTCCCGGACGCGTGAACGGCTCACGCTACAGCGCCGAGCACAACATGCTAGGCCTTTCCTGGAAGGGGCCCGATTACCACACGCGCGTCCCGCAGGGCTCCTGGGTCCACCCGACACGCGAATCGCTGGACTACGCGCTGATGCTCCTCGGGTCTGGCGAAGCAGACCTGGCTTCGTACATCGTCAGAAGAGTGCTCTCGCTTCAGGATACCGACCCGACGAGCAAGACCTACGGGATCTGGCCTTGGCTTCTGGAGGAGCCGCTAGAGGAAATGGACCCGCCGGACTGGAACTGGGCCGACTTCTGCGGCGCCAGGCTCGCCCAGATCCTCATCGAGCACCCTCGGGATCTGCCAGCGGACCTCGTCCAGGACGCACGTACGGGCCTCGGCCACGCTGCTGCCTCGATCTTCCGTCGCAACGTCGGCCCTGGATATACCAACATCGCCGTTATGGGCGCGGGCGTGACGCTCGCCGCCGGAGAATTGCTGGGCGAGCCGCGCTTCGCTGCCTACGGCCGCCGGCGCCTGCGCAACATAGTGGAGCACACCGCTTACCACGGCGGCTTCAACGAATACAACAGCCCCACTTACACCCTCGTAACACTTGCGGAATGCGAGCGTATGCTGCAACTGGTCAGAGACCACAAGGCACGCGCTGACGCCGAGAGTTTGCGCCAGTCGGCTTGGCGGACTATCTCCGAACACTACCACCAGGGTACCAGCCAGTGGGCCGGTCCCCACAGCCGGTCCTACAGCGACCGCCTCGACTCCGGGATCGCCGCGTTCCTCTCCGCACGCACGGGCGTCGAGGTTCTTCCCCATCCCGCCTCGGGCTTGAGAGACAGGTTCGAGGGAACCCGGGCGCTGCCCTGCCCGACCGGCCTGGTTGATCGTTTCGGGACCCCGGTCGGCGAAGAGACCGATCTTCAAAGCACGTTCATCCGCCGCGACGGAAATGACTCCACCATGGGCACGACCTGGATGTCCGAAGAAGCCTGCCTCGGGTCGGTCAGCTACGACAACCTGTGGGACCAGCGCCGAGCTGTGCTCGGCTACTGGAGGACCACGGAGGACCCTGCGGTGGTGCTGCGGTTGCGCTTTCTTCACGACGGCCACGACTTCTCCTCAGCCTGCGTGCGTAACTCCCAGCACGGTCCGCGCGTGCTCTCCGCGATTGGTCTGCTCACTGATATGGGCGACGCCCACCACTATCTCGACATCCCTCCCTCGGGCGCCTTCGAGGCCGAGGACTTCCGGGTCCGTTACGAGCTCGTCGGGAACAGAGTCGCCGGTCGGTCGCTCGGTGAGGGCCGCTTCGAGCTCTCCGCTGGCTCTCACAGGGCGGTGATCCACACCACCCCTGGCCGTTTTGGTCCGCACGAGCTGACGTGGGATCTGGAGGAATCAGAAGGGCGAGTCTGCCTTGACGGCGTCTGCTACCTTGGGTCGCGCCGGAAGTTCGACCCGCAAGAGCTAGGTGACGTAGTGATGGCGGCGGGGCTGGAGGTGTTGGCCGAAGGCCAGCCACCCGCCGTGTCAGCCCCCACGGTGCGTAAGATGGGCGCAGGAACGCTCGAGGCTAACTGGTCAGTGGTAGGAGGACTCGAGATTCAGGCACCCACCCGCGCGCAACCCTACAGATAAGGTCGTCCAGAGATTATGCTAGGAAGATACGAGCCCAGTTCCATCGAAAACGCGCTGATCGAGACGTCGTCCTCACCCCCCTTCCCCCCGGCATCAGACCGCACGGCGTGGGGGAAAGTGCGCGAAGCCCTTGGGGAGGAGAGGGTCTCGGAGTTCCTCGCCGCGGCCGAGGCCGCGACAGAAGTACCCGCACTCCCGGCCACGCTCTACCTGGAGTTCTCGCGTCAAGGATCTCGGGAGGGTTACGAGGAGCCCGCGAACCGCCGGCGAAGGATGCTCGCTAATCTCGCCCTGGCCGAGTGCCTCGAAGGGGAGGGCCGCTTCTTCGATCCGCTTCTGGATGTGGCGTGGGCGATTTGCGAAGAGAGTAGCTGGTCCTGGCCCGCCCACCAGGGGGATCTGGCGGCCATGGATCACCCCATAATAGACCTCAGCGCGGCCATGACCGTGCTCTACCTGGCCGAGCTCGACATGCTCCTCGGCGACCGCCTCGACCCCGCCCTGGGACCGCGCATCCGCCACGAGGTAGACTGGAGGTGCCTGGCCCCTTACCTGGAGCGCCACGACCACGGGTGGCTCTTCGATACCCCGCAGAGGCCGTCCAACAACTGGACGGCGGTGTGCAACGCCGGCGTGGCGGGGGCGGCCATTTATCTGGAACAGGACACCGCCAGGCTCGCGGAAATACTGGCCCGCTCCGCCCGCTCTCTGGACGACTACCTCTCCACTTTCGACGAGGATGGCGGCTCTTCAGAGGGTCCCGCATACTGGTCTTACGGGTTCGGCTACTACACCATCCTTGCCCACCTGGTGGGACACCGCACGGACTGGAAGGTTGACATCCTCGAGGGTGAGTATCTGCGTAGGATCTCGCGCTTCCCTCTTCACACCAGGCTCAGCCCTGGCCTCTACGCCAACTTCTCCGATTGCGATCAGCACGTCCGCCTGATCCGGGCCCACCTGGACTACCTGTCGAGAACGTTGGATCTCCCCGACCTGGCGCGACTGGTCAGCGAGCAGCCAGGCGGTGGGGAGCGCGAAGTAGAGTTGAGTTGGGCCCTGCGCGATATCTTCTGGCGCCCGGAACACGTCGAAGAAGGCTTTTTGCCAGACCGTCATGACTGGTTTGGCGGCATGATGGGGATGGTCTCCCGCCAGGACCCGGAAGATCCGCGTGCCCTGGTGCTCGCGACCAAGGGCGGCCACAACGGCGAGATGCACAACCAGAACGACGTGGGTAACCCCATCGTGCACACGGATACCGAGTCTGTGATCGCCGACATCGGCCGCGGACGCTACACCAAATCCTACTTCGGCCCCGAGCGCTACGAACACATCGCCAATTCCTCAAGGGGTCACTCTGTTCCCATGCCCAACGGCCACGAGCAACTGCCCGGCTCCGGGCACGGCGCGTCTGCTGGAGCACCGGTCAGACGACCAGGCAGACCTGGTGTCGTTCGAACTGCGCGAAGCCTACCCTCCCGAGGCCGACCTGGACTCGCTCCAGCGCACGGTCGTCTTGCGCCGGGATGAAAGCAGGGTAGAGTTGACAGATGAAGTGAGGTTCGCCACCGAGCCAGGCAGCCTCGAGAGCACCTTGACTACCTTCGGGGAGGTTCGGATCTCCCGGGACTCTGTGCTGATACGCGGGGTCCGCGGCGCTCTACGCGTCTACTTCGACCAGGATACAGTCGTGCCCCGGGTCGAGACCATAGAAAGCGTCGACCTGTCCGAAGGACCGGCGGACGTACAACGTGTGATCTTCGCCCTATCGCAACGGGTCACGGAAGGTTCCATCTTCCTTCGCATCGAGCCGGACAGAGGGTAGCCACCGTGCGGGCTCTGACCAAGTACATTGAAGCGGACTGCGTCGGGCTCCGGGCACATGTTCCATCGCACCCACATGTCATTCCCGCGAAAGCGGGAATCCACGAGTAGCAGCAGAAGATAAAGACAAGCACGCAACGACCAGCTTCGCCGTTACTTGAAACTAACGCGGTGTGCGGAAAAGTGATCTTGAGGTAAGAGAGGACATCAGCAAAAGACCTGAAGCCTGAAACCTTCCCTTGCGGCGTGGCTCATCCTTCTCAACAACCGCCAAGAAACTCACTTGGTTTCAGCTTATAGAACGGATACGGTAAGAGATCCCCTCCCTGCTCTCCCTGAACTCTATCTTTAACAAGCCGCAGAGACCGCGTCTATTCTCCAGGCCACCGGTAAGGTGGACCACACGCCTCACCGGGGCGCCGTAGGAGATCTCGACTTCTTCCTTGCCGTGCACCAGCCGCACCCCGCCAGCCTCCACCCTTGCATCGGTCAGAGTCCCGGTGCCAGGGTCGAGCAGGTAAGGGACCAGCAAGACCTTGGGTTCTTCGAGACCCGGCGTCTCTTCTTCGATGAAGACACCCTGGGTCTCCACGCGGGCCGCGATGCGGTACCGGTAAGGGCTTCCCTGTTCCCGCGCTTCGAGCTGCAGGCGGGGCGGCATCAGGCCACCTTCCATCCTGCCGATCAGGGCAACATCGTCTTGTGAAGATCCCGAGCGATGGGCCATGCCGAGGTTCAGGATCCGCCCGCTTTCGAGGTGCTTCATGCTGGACACGAAGTGCAGGAATCTTTCCGGGCCGAAGGTGAGGTCCACAATCCCGAAAGCGTCGTATCCGGGCGCCGGTCTGGCGTTGAAATGTAGACTGTAGGCTCCGTTGTGCAGGACTGCCCTGTAGGTGGGGTCGTGCTCCAGCAAGAGGGAAGCATCCCGTTTGCGGGACGGCTCCGCAATCGGCCCCCTCAGGCCGCTGGACACCGCCGTGCCCAGGAAAGCCGCCGCCAGGTTCCCGTAGTGGCCGTCGGCCGTATACCGCTCATAACCGACCCGTTGACCCGGCAGCAGACGGTTCTCGACCGGGCTATACGGGCGATCCGACCTCTGCCAGCGCCGGAACGAAGAGAGCGCACGTCTGGCAGCTTCTTCGGCGCGTCCCGCCAGCTCGGGGTCACGCCCGCCGAAGTAGTTGGATGCGTGCGTGAAGTACGCGCACTCGGCCCCGAGAGTCCACGTCTGCCCCGTGCTGCGGTGGGCCGAGGCCAGAGAGCCATCGGAAAGCTGTACGCCGAGGCTGCGACTCAGGCCCGTTCGAAAAAGCAACTCCAGATCCTCGCGCCGGCGACCGTCATAGCCTTCCATCAACATGTCGGCCAGGTGGTATCGGGTGAAGAGGTCGTAAGAGTTCGGGTGTCCTGGCTCCTGGTAGACGCCTTGCTCGGTCAGGATGTGCGCCTCGAAAAACGCGTCCAGCCAGAGATCCAACCTCTCCAGCGAGAAAGGAGACAGGCCTTCACGCCACCGTAGCCACTCTCCCGACAGCCAGACAGCGGCCCAGTTCGATGGGGGACGTTGGGAAAAAGAAGCCTCGATGTCTACTCGCGAGATCCGCCCGGCGAAGTCTTCCATGCCGTTAACCCCAAGGTCTCTGAGAGTGAGGAATGACTTCAGGATCGGGGGCCAGAAGAAGTCCCTGTGGTTGGAACGGGCCACCGCCCCCGTCGCGCGGTCAAAGCCCGAAGCGGTAGGAGGCAGGCCGGGTTCCAGGACGTGATCCAGGGCTGCCTCGAGGCCGCGAACGGCACGCTCCACGTACACTGATTCTCTACCGCCGACGGCTTCCCCGGCGAGCACCGCATTGCAGAGGGCATGATATG
>Ga0126312_10003059_pt1 | contig 11248 bp, 10 predicted proteins | sample Plot104A_FD_92537 | JGI IMG/M metagenome (GOLD analysis project Ga0126312, IMG submission 92537) | Serpentine soil microbial communities from UC McLaughlin Reserve, CA, USA - Plot104A | ecosystem: Environmental > Terrestrial > Soil > Grasslands | place: USA: UC McLaughlin Reserve, Lake County... | reverse complement strand
CTGGATGGCGCGCGCCTGATGAATGCCGTCGTTGCCTCCGGCATCCCGGCGGACGAGTACGCGGCGGGCTTCGACACCGCCTGGATCGACTTCACGAAGGGATTGGGCGCGCCGGTCGGCGCGGTCCTGGCAGGCTCGCGGGAGCTGATCGAAGAGGCCTGGCGGTGGAAGCAGATGCTGGGCGGAGCCTTTCGCCAATCGGGAATCGTCGCGGCGGGTTGCTTCTATGCCCTGGACCACCATGTGGAGCGGCTGGTCGAGGACCACGAAAACGCGCGCGTGCTGGCGGAAGGCCTCGCCGAGCTTCCCGGGATTCGACTCGACCTGGCGACGGTCGAGACCAACATTGTGATCTTCGAGGTCGAGGACGCCCGCGGCGTCGTGGAGCGACTCGCACGCGACGTGGAGCTTCAGGCCATCGACGCGCGACACGTGCGAGCCGTGACTCACCTGGACGTGACCCGCGCCGACGTGGACCGCGCTCTGTCGGCGTTCACCCAGGCCCTGGGCTAACCCGCGCGATCGATCTCGTAGCGCAGCTCGACCATTCCGGTATCGAAGGTCCGGGTCCCGGTGAGGCGCATCGGGCCGCCCGGAAGCCGGCGGTCGAAGAGCGGCTTGCCGGTGCCGAGTACCACCGGTACGACCGTCGCGATGACGTCGTCCAGCAGACCCTCGTCGGCGTACTGCGAGACGACGTTGCCGCCGCCGATCACCCACAGGTTCCGCTCGCCCGCGGCGTCGATCATCTCCGCGTGCAGGTCCCGCACCGCGCCGCCGGCGAACCTGACGTCGATCTGCTCACCCTCCGGCAACCGCAGGTCCCGGGACGTCAGCACCCAGACCGGCTTGCCCGCGTAGGGCCACGCCTTCACGTGGTCCAGCACCCACTCGTAGGTCGTGGAGCCGGTCACCATCGCCCCGACCCCCTCGTAAAAGCGGTCGTAGCTGCCCTTCATCGGCTCGGCGTCCGGGCCTTCGTAGGAGCCGTCGTACCCGGTCAGCCATTCGAGCGTGTCGTCGGCCTCGGCGATGAAGCCGTCGAGCGAGGTCGCGCAGTAGTACTGGGATCGCGTCACGCCGGTTTGCGCGCCGACAGGACGAGGTTGTAGAACAGGGAAGGCGGGAGCCTGGGTTCGAGCAGGACGGCGTCCACGCGCTGGAGCGCGATGTAGCCGCGAAATGCGAGCTCGCGCCATCCCCGCGGCACCTCGTCCGGCTCGGCGGAGCCCTCCAACGTCCGTACAGTCCACCCGTAGACGTTGGCCAGGAGCTCCTCGCCGGCGATCCGCGCTTCCTCGAACCCTGCCGTGCTCAACATCCGCTGGAGCCGGCCCGGAGAGAACGCGTGCACGTCAACCTCGGGCTCGAGTTCGCGCCCGTCGCGCTCCTCCCCTGGCTCCCCGTTGCGGGCCGACGCGCCGAGCGCGAGCCGCCATAGCGGGGCGGCGAGCTGCGCGCCGCGCTTCGGGACCGCCGCCAGGAGGTCGCCGTACCGCGACGGCTCGCCGCAGAAGGCGAGTTCCCCACCGGGCCGAAGGACCCGCTGAAACTCAGACAGGGCGGTCCCCAGGTCGGGGAGGTGGTGCAGGATCGCATGACCGAAGACGAGGTCGAAGCTCGCGTCGTCGAAGGGCAAGCCCTCGGCATCGGTAACCGCGGTCTCGATCGCGACGCCGATCCGATCCGCGGTCAGGCTGAGCGTCGCCAGCATCCCCGGGGAGATGTCGGTCGCGACTAGGCGGTCGATCGCGCCGAGCTGGAGGAGGTTCAGCGAGAAGTACCCCGTGCCCGATCCGATCTCGAGAGCGTCCCCGAACGGCACTGCCGGCCACGCGCCCAGCGCCTTGGCGAGCTTGGCACGCACCTGCTGCTGGCCCATCGGGCCGAAGTCGATTCCCCACTTCGAGTCGTATTCCGTCGCCGCGGCGTCGTGGTAGCGGACGTTGACGTCCTTGATGTGCTCGGCGGTGGCCGAGGGCCTCGCGGGCATGCGGAGCGAAGAGTAAGCAGTAAGCGCTGAGCGGAGGTACGTTCCTGCGTCTGCGAACTGCCTACAGCGGATCCCTTACGTGGAGCAGCAACACCTTCAAAGAGACCAGCCCCCCGGAGTCCCACCGCTCGCCCTGACCGGCGAACGGACGCTGCCCGACGTTCCCGAGGAGAACTATTGGTTTCGGCGTCACCTCGCCGTCTACGAGTGGATCGCCGAGCGCGTGCGCGGCCTGCGGGTGGCGGACCTCGCGTGCGGCGAGGGGTACGGGGCCGACGTTCTCGCCCGCACCGCGGCGGATGTGGTGGGCGTCGACGCGAATCCGGAGGCCCACGAGCACGCCCGCCTGCGCTACCGGCGCCCGAACCTCCGCTTCGAGCGCGGCCTGGTCGAGGAATTCGATGGGCGCCCGGACGCGATCGTCTTCCTGCAGACGATCGAGCACATCCACGATCCCGCCAAGCTTCTCGACCGCTTGGCCCGGGTCGCGCCGCTTGCCTTCATCACGACGCCCAACAGGTTGACGCTCGCCCCTCCGGGTGCCGAGAAGTCGGAGAATCCCTGGCACGTGCGGGAGTACTCGCTGGGCGAATATCGCGAACTGCTGGAGCCGTACTTCTCGCGAATCGAGATCCTGGGCGTCGTTCATGCCCGCAAGCTGCGCCTCCACGACCTCGCGCTGCGCGCCGGATGGGATCGCGCCCATCCGGCGCTTGGGATCACGAAGCCGTTCTACTCGCGCTTCGTCCCGGCGATCGCCTCCTCCGACTTCCGGCTGACAGTGCGCGGAGACCTCGATCGGGCGCTCGATTTCCTGGCGGTCTGCAGTGCCTGAACCGGTTGAGCCGGCAAACCCGATCGGCGATCTCGCCATCGTCCTCCATTCGCACATGCCCTACGTCGAGGGCTTCGGCACGTACCCGTTCGGCGAGGAATGGCTGTTCGACGCCGTCGCGCGCTCCTATCTGCCGGTTCTCGAGCACGCTCGCGACCTGACGATCACGGTCTCGCCGGTGCTCGCCGATCAACTCGAGGCAGCCGGGGTCCAGGATCGCCTCGAGAAGTTCCTGCGCCGCTACCGGCTCCACGCCGGCGAGCGTGACGCGAGCACCGTTTCCGAGGCGCTGCGTCCCGCCGCAGCCGCCGAGACGGCGCGTTACCGTCGAGCGCTCGACCGGTTGTCCGACCTGGGCGGCGACGTGCTGACGGCCTTCCGGGAGGCGGACCGCGAGCGAAACGTCGCCCTCATCCCCAGCGCGGCGAGCCACGCCGTTCTGCCGCTCGTCGCCACCAGGGCAGGCCGGCGGCTGCAGATTGACGCCGGCCTTCGATCCCACCGCCGCCGGTTCGGCCCCGCGCGGGGGTTCTGGCTTCCGGAATGCGCGTACCGCCCCGGGATCGAGCCGCTCCTGTGCGAGCGCGATCTCCGTTTCTTCTGTGTGGATCAGAGCCGGACCGAGGACCCGCTCGATTCCCTCGCTCCAGTGCGGGCTCCGGCGGGGGTCGTCGCCTTCACGATCGACTGGGAGGCGGTGGAGCTCGTGTGGTCGAGGCGTGGCTATCCGGCCGATCCGTCCTACCTCGAGTTCCATCGGCTCTCGATGGAGGGCACGAGGCTCTGGGCGGTCTCCGGCAGCGCCTACGACCCCGCGGCGGCAGCGGCCCGCGCCGCCGACCACGGCAGGGAGTTCGCGGATTGGGCCGCCGCCCGGCTCGAGCGCTTTCGCTCCGAGCGCGGACGTCCTGGTCTGCTGACGCTCGCGATTGACACGGAGCTACTGGGCCATTGGTGGTCGGAGGGGCCGCAATGGCTGTCCGCAGTCCTGCGCGAAGCTCCGGCCCGGGGGGTCAGGCTCGTTTCGCTCCCGCGGGCCCTCGAGCGGCACGAGCCCGAGCCCCGGCCGCTCCGGGCCTCGACGTGGGGCGAGGGGAAGGACCTTCGAACGTGGGACTCGCCCGCGGTGGGGGACCTGGCGTGGGCGCCCCGGAGGCTGGAGCTTCGCCTCCTCAGAGCGATCGCCGACCGAGATCTCGAACCGCCGGCCGCTGAGCGCGCCGTGCGCGAGCTCCTCGCACTGCAGGCGAGCGACTGGGCGTTCCTCGACCGCCGAGGGCAGGCGGGCGACTATCCGTTTCAGCGCTCGACGGGTCACGCGCGTGCGCTGCTCGAGGCCATACACTCCGGCCGTCGGCCTGCCTCGAGCGGCGTGGTGGAGGCCGATCCACTCGACCCCTGCATGCGAAACCTGGCACCCGATCTCAGCCTCGCTCCACTGCTGGAGCCCTGACGCCCCCATTCCCTGGCGGTGCGGCAGTGAGCACAGTCCTCATCCTGTCCTGGGAGTACCCGCCGCTGATCGAGGGCGGGCTGGCGCGCCACGTGCGAAAGCTGTCCGAGGCGCTCGTCGAGCTCGGCACCGAGGTTCACGTGCTGACACGGGGCGGCGAGGAGTCGCCGGCCGAGGAGCTCGTCGCCGGCGTCTCGATTCACCGCGTCCTCGAGCCGCGGCGTCCCACGGACCTCGGCGAGTTCGTTGCCTGGGTGGAGCGAATGAACGCCGACATGCTCGCCGCCGGCGTCGAGTTGGGCGACCGTTACGACTTCGATCTCGTGCACGGCCATGACTGGCTCGTCGCGACGGCCTGCGACCACCTCGCCCGGCGCTTTGCCTCGCCGCTCGTGACGACGATCCACGCTACCGAGCACGGACGCCACCAGGGATGGGTCGACAAGCATCCGCAGTCGCACATCCACGGTGTGGAGCAGTGGATCACCAACCGCGCCGACCGCGTGATCGCGTGCTCCTACTACATGCGGGAGCAGGTCGCCGACATCTTCGGCGTCGACGACTCCAGCGTCGTGGTGATTCCCAACGGCATCGATCCCGGGGACCTGCGACCGCAGGAGCAGGCCGGGCTCGAGCGGCTGCGCCTGGAGTTCGCCCGGCCGGACGAGCGGCTCGTGCTGCTGATCGGCCGCCTGGTGTACGAGAAGGGCTTCCAGCTCGCGCTCGAGGCGATGCCGGCGCTGATCGAGCGTCTGCCTCGGACTCGGTTCCTGGTCGCCGGGTCCGGGACGCACGAGCAGGAGCTACGGCGCCAGGCGCAAAAGCTCGGCCTCATGGAGCACGGCACGTTTCTCGGGTGGATCGGCGACGACGTGCTGCATTCGCTGTACCCGATCGCCGACGTCTGCGTGGTGCCCTCCATCTACGAGCCCTTCGGCCTGGTGGCGCTGGAGGCCATGGCGTCGGGCTGTCCCTGCATCGTCGCCGACACCGGGGGCCTCCGCGAGGTCGTTCCGCATGAGGAGGCGGGCCTGCGCTTCCGCGCCAGGGACCCGGAGGCGCTCGTGGAGGTGGCCGCGCGGGTCCTCTCGGACGACGACCTCGGCCGCCGCCTCGTCGCCGAGGCCTACGACCACGTGCGGCGCTTCGACTGGGTCGACGTGGCCGAACGGACCTCGTCGGTGTACGCGGAGCTCACGCGCGAGCGGGTCTAGCGCTCAGCTCGATCACGGTCATCGCCCGGAGCCCCCTCCGGCTCCGGCTCGATCGGGTCCGGCCAGCGCAGAGTCTGCGGCGCCTCGCGCATGCGGATGATCCGGGCCGGGACGCCGCCCACGACGGCGTTGGCGGGGACGTCGCGAGTCACAACGGAGTTCGTGCCCACGATCGCGTTGTCGCCGATCCGTACGCCCCGCAGGATGCAGGCGTTGTAGCCGATCCAGACGTTCGAGCCCACGTCCACGTCGCGCTTGTAGATCCCCTGGACCCGGATCGGGCGGTCCACCTCCACGGCGCCATGGTCGAAGTCGATGAACATTGCCCGATCGGCGATCACGCACTGCTCGCCGATCCGCACGTGCTGGTAGGCCGAGATCGTGCACTCCTGCCCCAGCACGGTCTTCGGGCCGATCACGACCTCGCCCTCGTGACAGCGGATCTTGGTCCCGTCACCCACCCACACGAATCGGCCAAATCGGATCGTGCCCTTGCGGCCGATCTGAATCTCAAGGCGGGTTCCGAGGAACAGCGGGCCGTCCGTGTGCCATCGCCAACCCGCGGGCGTTCCGAACCGGCGCCACGCGTAGCGAGCCGCGAGGCGCGCGTACTTCGGGGTGAGCATCCGGTTTCGGACCAGGAAGCTGAGCAGGCGGAGCACGGCGATCGGACTCTACGTGCCCATCTAGACTCAGCGCGCTATGGCGAAAGCCGCGCAATCCGCCGACCCCACGCTCGCGGACCGGGTGCTTGCCGGCGACAAGCGCGGGCTGGCGCGGGCCATCAGCCTGGTGGAGAACCGCGATCCGGAGGGGGATCGGCTGGTCGCCGAGGTGTTTCCACGCACCGGCAAGGCCCGCATCGTTGGCATGACGGGGCCGCCGGGGGTCGGGAAGAGCACCCTGATCGGGTCGCTGACGACCGAGCTGCGAAAGAGCGGTCGGACCGTGGGCGTCCTGTCGATCGACCCGTCCAGCCCGTTCACCCAGGGGGCGATGCTGGGCGACCGCATCCGGCTCGCCGACCATTTCCTGGATCCCGAGGTGTTCATCCGTTCGATGGCGACGCGCGGGTCTCTCGGCGGCCTGGCCGAGGCGGCGCTTCAGGCCGCGCTCCTCATGGACGCCTCCGGCAAGGACGACGTCCTGCTCGAGACGGTGGGCGTCGGTCAGGGCGAGATCGACATCGTGGATCACGCCGACACGATCGTGCTCGCCCTGATGCCCGGCTCGGGCGATTCGATCCAGGCGCTCAAGGCGGGAGTGATGGAGATTCCCGACGTGATCGTCGTGAACAAGGCCGATCATCCGCTGGCCGACACGATGATCAGGGAGGTCCGCTCGGTGCTCGGGCTGGGGCCGCAGGGGGACTGGAAGGTTCCGGTTGTGCGGACGGAGGCGGTGAAGGGAGAGGGGATCGCCGATCTGCTTGGCCAGATCGATGCCCACCGGGAGCACATCACGGAGAGCGGTTCGCTCGCCGAGCGTCGCGCTCGCAACCTGCGCGCCGAGGTCCTGGGCATCGCGGCGGCGCGGCTCCGCCGCCGGCTCGAGGAGCGGGCCGTGAGCGATCCGGATTGGGAGGGGCTGCTGGAGAGCGTCACAAAACGCGAGACCGACCCAGCGAGCGCGGCCCGGAAGCTGCTGGATGGCTAGAGCGTTCCGGTTGCCCAGTCGAATGGCGCCGGCGCGCCGGCCGCTGCGCGCGGGCCGTCGGGGGCCACGATCACGCGTGTGCGGCGGCCACCCGCTTCGCGCTGCACGCGGACCTGGGACCACTCCGCGCATGGCGCGAAGGCCTCCGTCAGCTGCAGAGCGAGTCGGGACGGCTCACGCTTGCGTCCGTTCTGCTTTCTCTCCATTGGATCCCCCAGCTCGAAGGTTCCGACGACGACGCGACTTTACGCCGCCCCCCGGCCGGAATCGTGCCGTCCGTGACAAAGGCCGAGAAATCAACCCCCAAATTGGGCAAATCACGCGAAGCGCCGGTCAGCAACCCAACTGGCGCGCGATCACCATCTGCTGCACCTCGTCGGTCCCCTCGCCGATGGTGAGGATCTTGGCGTCCCGATAGAAGCGGCACACGGGATACTCCTCGATGTAGCCGTACCCCCCGTGGATCTGCACGGCCTCTTCCGTCGCCCGGACCGCGAGCCGGCCGGTCTTCAGCTTGGCCTGGGCGGCGGTAAGCGTGAACGACTCTCCGGCGTCCTTGGAGATCGCCGCCTTGTAGGTGAGAAGGCGGGCCGCCTCGAGCTCCGCCGAGAGATCGGCGATCTTCATCTGGATGGCCTGGAACTTCGAGATCGGCTGCCCGAACGCGCGCCGCTCCTTCGCGTACGCCATCGCCTCGTCGAGGGCGCCCTGCGCTAGGCCGACCCCCATCGCGGCGACGCCGATGCGTCCGCCGTCGAGGATGTGCAGGAACTGCTTGAACCCCTCGCCCCGGCGCCCGAGAAGGCTGGCCTCCGGGACCCGGCACGACTCGAAGGTGAGCGGGCGCGTATCGGAGGCGTTCCAGCCCATCTTGCGGTACGGCTCGCCCTGCTCGTACCCGGGCGTTCCGTTGGCCACGATGATGTTCGAGATCTCGCCGGCGGCACCGGATCCATCGCCGTCGGTGCGGGCCGTGATCGTCACGCAGCCCGAGATGTCGGTGCCGGCGTTGGTGATGAACTGCTTTGCACCGTCGATCACCCATTTGCCGTCGTCCATGCGAGCGCGCGTACGTGTGGCGCCGGCGTCGGAGCCGGCCTCGGGCTCGGTGAGTCCGAATGCTGCGAGGCGGCGACCGCTCGTGAGCTCGGGCAGCCACTCGGCCTTCTGCTCCTGGGTCCCCCAAAGGTGGATGGGCATGGTCCCGAGCGACGTGTGGGCGGCCATCGTGATGCACACCGAGGAATCCACCCGGGCGAGCTCCTCCACAGCCAGCGCGTAGGTGAGCGTGTCGGCCCCGCCGCCTCCGTATTCCTCGGAGAACGGAATCCCCATCAGGCCGAGCTCGCCCATCTTGCGGACGATCTCGTAGGGAAACGCCTTCGTCCGGTCGAGCTCCTCCGCCACCGGGGCGACCTCGGATCGAGCGAAGTCGCGCACCGTGTCGCGCAGCAGCCGTTGCTCGTCAGTGAGGTCGAAGTCCACGTCAGGCTGAGCTCTCGGCCAGCAGCGCCACCAGCAACCGCACGCCAAATCCGGTGGGCCCGTTGCCCACGTAGGCGCGGCCGACGTCCCAGGCCGTGCCGGCGATGTCGAGGTGCGCCCACGGAACCTCGTCTGTGAACTCCTGCAGGAATTCCGCGGCGTAGATCGTCGAGGCCTTGCGCTTGGCGGAGCTGTTCGTCAGGTCGGCATCCTTCCCGCGGGTGAGCTCCTTGTACTCGGGGTGCAGGGGAAGCCGCCAGGCGAGCTCGCCGGTCCGCCTGCCCGCGGCCAGAACGTGCTCCGCCCATCCGTCGTCGTTCGACAAAAGTCCCGCGTAGGTCGAGCCGAGCGCGATCACGACCCCGCCGGTGAGCGTCGCCACGTCCACCAGCCGGTCGGCGCCCAGCTCGCGCACGCAGTGCGTCATGGCGTCGGCCAGGATCAGCCGTCCCTCGGCGTCGGTGTTGTTCACCTCCACCGTCTTGCCGTTGAGCTGCGTGATGATGTCGCCCGGCCGCGTCGCGGTTCCGCTGGGCATGTTCTCCGTCGACGGAACGCACGCGACGACGCTGACCGGCAGCCGGAGCTCCGCGATCGCCGCGATGGTCTCGAGCACGGCGGCGCCGCCCGACATGTCCATCTTCATCTCCTCCATCCTCGCCGAGGGCTTGATGGAGATCCCGCCCGTGTCGAACGTGACCGCCTTGCCCACGAGTCCCACCGTGTCCCCATCGGCTCCGGCGCCCACGTAGCGCAGCGAGATCAGCTTGGGCTCCTGAGCGCTTCCCCTGGCAACCGCCTCCAGCCCGCCCATGCCACGCTCGGAGATCGCGTCCCGGCCAAGCACCTCGACCTCCACCTCCTCGTAGCCGTCTGCGATCTCGTGCGCCCTCGTCGCCAAGTAGCTCGGGGTGACGACGTTCGCGGGCAGGACCTGGAGCTCGCGTGCCCGGTTCGCCGCCTCGGCTGACACTCGCGCCGTCGCGATGGCCTCGCCGAGGTCGTCCTGCGCAGGGGCGGAGATCACGATCCGCTCGAGCCGGTCCGGCGGGGGGTCATCCGGATCGCGCGACTTGTAGCGGTCGAAGCGAAACGAGGCCAGGATCGCTCCCTCGACCAGCCCGGCTGCGAGCGCCGCCGGCGTCGCGGCAGCGCCGCCGGCCTCGGGCAGCGCCCACGCGATCGACGTGGCGTCGTACATGCCTGCCTGGGTGACCGCGAGCGCAGCCGCGATCCGAAGGCGCTCGGCATCGAGCTCGTCGAGCTTGCCCAGGCCCACCACCAGGAGCCTGCGGCTCGCGTCCGGCCGGAGCAGGGTGTGCTTACGGAAGCCCGCGCGAACGTCCGCGGCGCCTGGAAGGGCGCGGTAGGTCGCATCGAGCTCCTGCCCGTCCGCCAGGCCGATGACGTGGAGATCGGCCTCGACCGCGTCGAGCGGCTGTCCGGTGACCTCGACCTGCACGGGCGGCGAGTCTAGTGGCGGTCGACCACTAGCATCCCTCGCAAAGGTCAAGCTCGCGGCCCGCGGCCGGCCGCCCGTCCACGAAAGGCTCACATGTCACAGACCGTGATCCTCGGCACCGCCCGCACCCCCTTCGGAAAGATGGGAGGCGGCCTCTCGTCGCTCGACGCAACCGATCTCGGCGCCAAGGTGATCGAATCAGCGCTCGAGCGCTCCCAGGTAGAGCCCGAGCAGGTCCAATCGGTGATCTACGGCCAGGTGCTTCAGGCCGGGCAGGGCCAGATCCCGTCCCGCCAGGCGCAGGTCAAGGCTGGCATCCCGCGCGAGGTGCCCTCGGAGACCATCAACAAAGTGTGTGCCTCGGGCATGCGCTCGATTGGCCTCGCAGATCAGGCGATCCGCGCCGGCGACATCGACGTCGCGGTCACGGGCGGGATGGAGTCCATGAGCCAGGCGCCGTATCTCTTGCCGGGAGCCCGGTTCGGCTTCCGCATGGGCGATGTCCAGTCCATCGACTCGATGACCCACGACGGGCTCACCAACCCGTTCACTGGGAAGCAGATGATCGACGAGGCCTCCGGGGTCTCAAACGAGCTCGAGATCACCCGCGCAGACATGGATCGATTCGCGGCCCGGTCCCATCAGCTCGCCGCGCGGGCGACCGACGAGGGCATGCTCGCGGAGGAGATCGTGAGCGTGACCGTGAAGCGAAAGAAGGACGAGGTCGAGGTGGCGGCCGACGAGGCGATCCGGCCGGAAACGACGGTGGAGGTGCTCGCGAAGCTTCGCCCGGTGGGTGGCGACGACGCCACACATACGGCGGGAAACTCGCCGGGGGTGAACGACGGGGCCGGCGCCGTCGTGGTCGTCTCCGATGACTGGGCCAAGGGCGAGGGTCGCACGCCGATTGCCCGGGTGCTGTCCTACGGAACTGTCGCCGACGACTTCGCCTACCTGGCGCGGACGCCCGCGAAGGCCGCAATACAGGCGCTCGAGGGGATCGGCAAGTCTCCCGGCGACGTCGACCTCTGGGAGATCAACGAGGCATTCGCCTCTGTGGCGATCAACTCGATGCGCATCCTCGGCATCGACGAGGACAAGGTCAACGTGAACGGGGGCGCGATTGCGCTCGGGCATCCGATCGGTGCCT
>Ga0126312_10003058_pt1 | contig 11251 bp, 15 predicted proteins | sample Plot104A_FD_92537 | JGI IMG/M metagenome (GOLD analysis project Ga0126312, IMG submission 92537) | Serpentine soil microbial communities from UC McLaughlin Reserve, CA, USA - Plot104A | ecosystem: Environmental > Terrestrial > Soil > Grasslands | place: USA: UC McLaughlin Reserve, Lake County... | reverse complement strand
TACCCCGACGTGGAGCGCCAGCAGGCCGAGCGCATGGCGGCCATCGCCAAAGCGCTCGCCGATCCGGTTCGCCTCCAGCTGGTGGACGTGCTGCGCAAGCACGCCGGCAAGGTCTGCGTCTGCGAGCTCGTGCCGCTCTTCGAGCTCTCCCAACCGACCGTCTCCCACCACTTGAAGGTCCTCCGCGAGGCCGGCCTGGTCGGCTCCGAGCGGCAGGGCCTGTGGGCCTACTACTACGTCATGCCCGACGCACTGGAGGAGCTATCCGTATGGCTGAGCAAGTGAGGAGCAAGGACGAGATCCGCGAGGTCGTGCGCGAGCGCTACGCCGAGGCCGCCAACGCCGCGGGGCAGAATGGCTGCGGCTGCGGCCCGAGCTGCGGCGGCGAGATCCTGCCCGTGCAGGAGCGCCAGGTCTTCGGCGCCTTGCAGTACTGCGACGAAGAGGTACCACGGGAGGCGGCGCTCGCCTCGCTCGGCTGCGGCAACCCCACCGCCGTCGCTGAACTCAACGAGGGCGAGACCGTCCTCGACCTCGGCTCCGGCGGAGGGCTCGACGTCCTGCTGTCCGCCCAGCGGGTCGGACCGACCGGCAAGGCCTACGGGCTCGACATGACCGACGAAATGCTCGAGCTCGGGCGCGAGAACCAGCACAAGGCGGGCGCCGAAAACGTCGACTTCCTGAAGGGCACGATCGAGGACATCCCCCTGCCCGAGGACTCGGTCGACGTGATCATCAGCAACTGCGTCATCAACCTGTCGGCCGACAAGCCGGCGGTCTTCCGTGAGGCCGCGCGCGTCCTGCGGCCCGGTGGACGCTTCGCCGTCACGGACGTGGTCGCCGACCCCGACATGGACGAGCAGACCCGCCGCGACATGCAGCAGTGGACCGGCTGCATCGCCGGCGCCCTGACCGAGGACGACTTTCACCGCGAGCTCGCCGCCGCCGGACTCGAGGAGATCGAGCTGATCGAGACCCACCGGGTCCATGAGCACGCCGGCTCGGCCATCATCCGGGCACGCAAGCCCGCCTGATGACAACGGCGATCCACCTCAACGACCCGCAGACGCTCTACCGCCACTGGGAGCACGAGCAGTGGAACCCATGGTCGATCGGCCTAGAGATCGACCGCGAGCAGGGACTGACGCAATGAGCGACGGGGACAAGGGCCTCGTCTACTGGGCGCTGTCCTCGCTGATGGTCGCCGAGGAGCGGATCACTCGAAGTTCGCCGGGCTCGTCATGGCTGCCGATACCGAGGAGGAGGCGAGCTTCCTCGCCTCCCAGCAGGTCGACGAGGCCCGCCACATGCAGTTCTACGCCCGGGTCCAGGACGAGGTCATCGCCGAGCCCGAAGTCATCGCCGCCCACCTCGCACGCTCCCGCGAGGAGCTCGGCGAGCCGTTCTCGCTCATCTTCGACCAGGCGTTGGTCTCTGCGCACGACCGCCTGGCGGCGGACCCCGACGATGCCGCCGCGAAGGTCGACTTCGTCACCACCTACCACCTGATCATCGAGAGCACCCTCGGCCTCACCGCCTTCGAGTTCATCGCCCGCTTCCTGCGCGAGAACGAGCTGCTGCCCGGGTTCGTCGAGGGCTACAGCAAGATCCACCACGACGAGCAGCGCCACATCGGCTACGGCGTCTGGTTCCTAGGCAAGGCTGCTCAGCGCGACGCGGCGCTCGCCGATCGCGTCCGCGTGACTCTGCGCGAGCTGCTACCGGCTGTGGCGTCCGCGCTGGCTCCGCCGGACCGCGACGGCACGGACTGGGACGCCCTCGGCGCGACGAGTGAGGAGATCCGTGACTTCGCCCTGCAGGGACTCAGCCGCCGGCTGAAGATAGTCGGCGTTCCCCTGGACAGCCTCTAGTGCTCGAGGGCCGAGAGCTCGTTAGTACTCGGCGCTGTCGACAACCTCGACGACCGTCGGAGGGATCTCACCGCGATGCCCTCCAGGGCTCCGGATCCCATCAGAGCTTTCGTCCTCGAAGGCGATCGCCTCTACGCTCGCCTCCCGCAGCTCCAGCCGGCCCGCCTCGATCTGCCGCCGGAACCTCCGCCGGGCAGCGCCAACCGCGGCCTCCGAACGGTCGATGCCGGCGACCGAATGTGCCCGAGCGGCCATTTTCCTGAGCGCCACCCCACCCCCGAAGCCCACGTCGAGCGCGCGGTGCTCCGAGGAGACTTCGAGCAGCTCAACGGCGGCCGCGTTGCCGCACGCGTTCGCCAGATTCAAGACGCGGCCAGTCACGCCCGAGGGGCGGGCGAGCTGACGGGCAATCAGCGGCGCTAGACCCATCAGAGGGTTAGTAACCCTCGCGCGCCGCGACCGAGCAGGCGAGGATGGCTGAGATGAACTCCTCGAAGACCTCGTCCGGGATCGCATCCGGGTCAGCCGCGCGCTCGAAGGCGAGACCGTTCAGGGCGGCGCTGATTGCGGTGGCCAGAGCGGGCGCGGGGAAACGAAGACGGAAGCCGCCGTGCGCCGCTACGCGCTCCAGTGTCTCGGCGAGCGCGTCGCTGACGGCCTGACGACGCTTGCCGAACTCCTCCTGGATCTTCGCGTTGCGGACGCCGAACGACCAGAACTCGTAGAACAGGAGCGGCCAGTCCGGGTCGCGCTCGAGGAACTGTCGGAACTGCTCGGCCGCCTCGGCGCCGGGTCGTTCCCCCCGCTCGGCGGCATCTGCTATCGCTCGGATCTCGGCGACGCGATCCTCGACCTCCCTGTCCGCCAGCGCCAGGAAGAGCTCCTCCTTGCCAGAGAAGTTCGAGTACACCGCGCCGGTGGTGAAGCCAGCCTCGGCGGCGATGTCCTCGACGCTCGCCTGCTGGTAGCCGCGCCGCGCGAACACACGCACCGCTGCCTCTAGCAGCCGCTCTCTCGTCTGTTCTTGCTTCTCGCGTCTTGTCAGTACGTGTGCCACGTCACATAATCCTCGTTACTCGGATAGTATCCGTTATCCCAGTCGGAAAAAAGCGATTAGGAGACGGATCGATCGACATGACTGACCCCGCTCAGGCCTCAGAGGAGAAGGTCGAGCATCCGTTCTTCGCGCGCTTCTATCTGCGCATGGCCTCGGGCCGAAAGGCGCGAGGCGAGGACGAATACAGGCGCGACCTGCTCGCCGGCCTTTCCGGCCGGGTGATCGAGGTAGGCGCCGGCAACGGCCTCAACTTCCCTCTCTACCCCGAGACGGTGGCGGGCGTCGTGGCGGTGGAGCCTGAGCCCCTGCTGCGCGAGGCAGCCACGAAGAATGCGACCGAAGCCCCCGTACCCGTCGAAGTGGTCGACGGCGTGTCGGGGACCCTGCCGGTCGACGACGAGTCCTTCGACGCTGGAGTCGCCTCGCTGGTGCTCTGCTCTGTCCCCGACCAGCAGCGTGCGCTGGCCGAGTTCCATCGCGTCATACGCCCCGGCGGCGAGCTCCGCTTCTACGAGCACGTGGTCGCGGAACGAGCGCTGTCCGCGCGGCTGCAACGCGCGGCAGACGCGACCTTCTGGCCCCGAGTTGGAGGCGGCTGCCACCTGAGCCGGGACACCGGGGCGGCGATCGAACAGGCGGGCTTCACGATCGAGGACAAGAAGCGCTTCTCGTTTACCCCTGGGGCGCCTGTCCCCCCGCTGCCGCACATTCTGGGCGTCGCCAGGCGTGCTCGGGAGCGGGGCATATTTCGAGGCGAAGGAGGCGAGGCGAGATGATGGACGGCTCGACTGTGATCGTTGTCGCGATGGTCGCGATGATGGTGCTGATGTGCGGCGGAATGTTTGTCGGCAGCGGCTGGGCGTTCCTGCGCCGCCGCAAGCGTCGCGGCCGCGGCTGAAGATGGCCTAGCCTCCTGGGCGGGAGCGTATGCGTACCGCGATGTCGCTCGAGGAGTTCGCCGACCTGGTGCGGCTGGAGCCCGCGCAGATCGAGAAGTGCGTCTCGCTCGGGCTGCTCGATCCAGAGGGAGAGGGTCGCTTCGACGACTTCGACCTGTTGCGGCTGATGGCCGTCCGCCACTACGAGGCGCTCGGATACGACGCCGAGCGGTTCGCGGGGGCGCTGAAGAAGGGCGAAGTCGAGCCGTTTCTCGGCGAGTACATATACCCCCACGGGGATCGCGTCACGGTCAACGAGGCGGCCATGCGCGTCGGCCTCGATCGCGAGCTGCTGGGCGAGGTCCTCACGGCCCTCGGCTGGGCCCGCCAGGGCTTCCTCGAGGAGGATCTGCGGATGCTCGAGGGCTTCAAGACGATCACCGACGCCGGCATGCCGCGCGAGGGCGTGCTCGAGGGCGCCCGGGTGTTCGGCGACACGCTCCGGCGCCTGGCGGAGGCCCTGGTGAGACTCGTGCACGTCCACATCCACGAGCGGCTGCTGGAGGAGGGCGTGAGCGAGGACGAGGTGACTCGGCGGATCCACGGGCTGCAGGAGGCCGCGCTGCCACTGCTCGACCGGGTCGTCGAGCGCGTTTTCCACGAGCACTTCCTCCAGGCAGACATCGAGGACGCCTACGTCCACTTGGTGGACACCGACTCGGTCGGCGGACGCGGCTCCGTGGACGCCACGATCGTCTTCATCGACGTCGAGTCGTTCACCAAGCTCACCGAGGCCGAGGGCGATCAGGCCGCGATCGAGCTGATGACCCGGGTCGACTCGCTAGTCAGGCCGCTCGCGCTCGAGCACGACGGCAAGGTCGTCAAGCACCTCGGCGACGCCGTGATGCTCGCCTTCCGCCGAGCCGATGACGCCGTCAACTTCGCCCGCGGCCTACACGACGCCACCCGCCGCGGCGCGTCCCTGCCCAGCCTTCGGGTCGGGATCCATCGCGGCTCCGCGATCTACCGCGCAGGCGACTACATCGGCACGACCGTCAACCTCGTTCCCGGGTCACCGGCACTGCGAGCGGAGGCCAAACCGTTCTGACCGAGGCCGTCGCGAAGAAGCTCGGCGACGGGGCACCCATCGAGCCCATCGGCGTGCGGATGCTGCGCGGCGCCGAGCAGCCCGTACAGCTCTACCGCCTCACAGCTCACGAACAAAGACGCGATCCCGCCTGCGGGCGGACCGTAGAGGCGCCACCCGCCGCCCGCCTGCGGCAAGGCGACGAGGAGCTCTGGTTCTGCTCCGAGCAGTGCCTGCGCGACTTCCTCGCAAGAGCACCAAGCGCGGCCTAAGCGGCGCAAGCTGAGCGATTCCAGGCAGGTGCTGGATGCCGGCACGGGCCTCGCCCTCGAGGGCTAGGAGGGCCAGGCGACGCTCTACGCGCCCCGCAGCGGCGCAAGAGCCGCGTCCTCCGCCCAGCGCTGACCCGGACCATCAGTTGCAGCAGTCGTCGGCGCAGGCGTCGGCCTCGACCGCCAGCGGCGCGGCACAGCAGCTATCGCCACGCCACGCCTCGCGCCCCTCGTTGACGGCGACCACGGCAATAAGAAGCGCGACCGCGGGGTCGAGCCACCACAGACCCAGCGCAGCGTTCCCGCCGAGCCCGACGAGCAGCGCGGCCGAGAGGTAGGCGCAGAGCATGTTCTGGCGACCCTCGCTCTTCGTCGCGGACGAGCCGAGGCGCTCGCCGAGCCTGGCCTTCGCGATCGCGAGCGGCGGCATCGTCGCGAGCGTGACCGCTGAGAGCCCGATTCCGATCCAGCTGACCTCGGGCCGGTCGCCGACGACCAGCGTCCTCACCGCCTCGAGGCCGACGTAGGCGGCGATCAGGTAGAAGCTCGCGCCGATCAGCCGCTGGGCGCGGAGCTCGGCGGCGTCCGAGCCTGCGCGGCTGGCGCCGAAGCGCCAGATCAGAACTAGGCCGGCGACGCTCTCGACAAGGCTGTCGGCACCGAAGCCGACCAGAGCGATTGAGCCGGCGACCAGACCGGCGGCGATGGCGACGGTTGCTTCGACGCCGTGCCAGCCGATCCCGAGCCAGGCGAGCAACCTCGCCCGGCGTACGAGTCGCTCTCGCTCGGACGGTCCGGCCGGCGCGCTCTGCCGGCGCTGCGCGAGGGGGAGGTCGATCGTCATGCGGACACCTCGGCGCTGCGGACCGAGCCGAGCAAGGCTCGGCCTTCGTCGGTGAGCGAGTGCAGCACCATCTTGCCGTCGCGCCTTGAAGTCACTACGCCGGCCTCTCTCAGGGCGCGCAGGTGATGCGAGACGAGGTTCTGCGCGCGGCCGAGAATCCAGGCCAGGTCGCAGCCGCAGAGCTCGTCGCCGGCCGCGAGCGCCACGGCGACGCTCAGGCGAGTCGGATCTGAGAGTGCCTGCGCCCTGCGAGCCGAGCGCTCGAGCTCATCCGTGCTTGGAAGCCCGGCGCGGACCTCCTCCGCACGGGGGAGATCGAGGCACAGCAAATCGCAGAGCTCGTCGGCCATCCCATCATTCTAATGCTTGTTGATATGACCTATATGGCGCGGGGCCTCGATCCGGAGCGGCTCGTTGAAGGCGTAGAGCCGCTGGCTCATGAAGTGCGCGCCGGCGATCATGCGCACGCGCGTGACCCGGAACGTGCTCAGATCGACGGTCAGCCGGTACCACAGCGGCGTCCCGGGAGACATCAGCGCCAGCCGCGCAATCGAACCGCCGCCCGTGTGCTCGATGGCCAGCAGTCGTACCTCCTGGGCGTAGCTCGTCCACGTGAACCAGCTGCGCGTGGTGAAGCCTGGCCCGCCGCCGCCGTAGCGATCCTCCCGCCCGGGCTCGCCCCGCGTCCGGGACCACTGGCGCGTCCCGATGACAACGCTTTGAGCACCGCTGTTGGTGGCGTAGGAGAAGCGGTCGGGAGCCTCGAGCCGGTACTCGGTCGCGGCGAAGCTGCCTGGGCCGCTCGTGAGCCTCTCGCGCTGGCGCATGCTGCGCAGCGCCCGCATCGTCGCCTGCGCGCGGCGGAGGATCTCGCGGCCGCGCATGCCGCCACCGGGAACCCAGCGCGCAGGTAGCTGCGCCGTGTACCGATGTCCCCTCTCGTTGACAGAGACGGCGAGAAGTACGGGCCGCGCGCCGAGGCGGAAGCGCCAGCAGCCCGGACCACACGAGCTGAGGGTGGCCCCCTCGATACGAGGCCGCGCTCGGCGCGGCTCGCGTTCGGCCCGACTAGGCGGAGCTCGCCCTCGAGGCCTCCGGGCCCGCTGCGCAGCCAGCCCGCCAGGATCGAAGAGCCCGCCTGCTCGGCGACGCCAAGCCCGTCGCGGCGCGGGCGCGGCAGCGGGCAGGGGCTGCACGGGGCGTTAGCGCCGCCAGCCTCGGCTGTGTCGCTGTCCTTCAGCTGTCGCGGGGGGGAGCGGGAAGGCGACCAGCGTCGACGCCGCGAAGACGACGCCGAGACCGAGCACTGGCTCGGCGCGCAGCAGCCGCCAGTGGTGGCGCTCGCGGCCGGCCGGCGGGTGCGGGTTGGCGGCCAGCAGCCGCGGGCGGAGCCGCAGGGCATGCAGGTAGCTCGCCAGGGCGATCAGCGCGACGAGCCCAATCTTGACCGCCAGCACGCGCCCGTAGCCGCTGTCCCACAGCGCGCTGACCCGCCCGAGCTCGGTCAGCGCGTTGACGATGCCGGTGCCGGCAACGAGCAGGAAGGCCGGCAGCGCTATCCGCCCGAACCGCTCGAGGACCTGGCGCATGGCTCCTAGGCGGAGCTCGCGGCTCGACCGGCTGAGCTGGGGCAGCCAGGCCGCCGCGATCTGGGCGATACCTCCCAGCCAGATTGCGCCGGCGACGAGGTGGAGCCAGTCGGTGAGGACCGCCAGGAAGCGCTGATCGGCGGAGTTGGCGTGGCCGCTCAGGGCGATCGTCAGGAAGACGAAGATGCAGGCCAGCGGGGGTCCGACGCGGAGGCGGCGGGCGCCGAGGACGGCGAGAGCGAGGCCGACGACCGTAGCCACCCGAGCGAGACCTGCCGAGTTGGTCAGCAGGTAGTCGTTCACGTTCTGGAGGCTGAAGCCACCGCCCGCGTCGGACGCCTCCTCCAGAGCGACAGCGATACCCAGGGCCAGGGCCAGGAGGCCGGCGTCGAAGGTGCGCGCAGAGTGCCGCGCCGCAAGGGCTTCGGGGTCGATCCCGTGTCCGATCAGGGTGTCGCGCAGGCGCTGCGGGAGGAGCCAGCCGCCGAGCTCCCCACCGCGGCCGAGTAGCGCGGTCAGCAGCACGCCGCCGGCGAAGAAGAACAGCGCGGCGTAGAAAAGGCCGCGTAGTCCGATCCGCAGCCAGCCTTGGCGCGCCAGCGGGCTCTGCTCGACCTGGTGCTCGCCGCCGCCGGCCGCCGCCCGGACGCCGAAGCCGAACGACCCCTCGAGGGCGTGGCCGTCCCGGGTCGAGACCGTGTGCCACTCGACCCGGTAGGCCCCCGTCCGCAGGGCACCGGCCGGCCACAGGACGAGCTGCTTTCCGCCCGTGACCTGCGAACTCGCCGGCAGACGCTCGCCGCTCTGAACGGCGAACAGCTTGGCCCTGCTCAGACCGCGGTTGAGGGGCTCGGTGGAGCCGAGCGAAACCACCGGCGGGGTGCTCTCCACCCGCGCCCCGGGAGCCGGTGTCGAGTCGAGAAAGGCCGCGTGTCCCAGCGCCGCCGGGGCAGGCACGACCAGCAGCGCGGCCGCCACTATGCCGGCCGAGGCGAAGCGCCTAGTTGTGAGACCGGGCTTCCACATCAGCCAAAAGGCCTCCCGACGGAAGGTAGTACGCGCCGAGTCGCCGGGAGGCTCATGCACCCTCTGGGAGAGTCAGATGCGACCAGGATGACCACGGTTGCCCGGCGAGGGCCTGAAACGTCGTGCGAGGCTGCGGCCCGCTATGAGACGAATCGCAGGGGATCACGCCGATTAGCAGGCAAAACCGGCGATGGCGTGCGAGACCGTGAAAGCGGACGACGGGTCTCGAACCCGCGACCTTCGGCTTGGGAAGCCGACGCTCTACCAGCTGAGCTACGTCCGCGCGTGGGGCGGCGCCCCGGCGGCTCATTCTAGCCTCGGGTCTACCCTTCGTTTCGCTTGATGAGGAGGGTTCTCTCCCCCATTCCGATCGTTGTGATCCTGGCCGTCGCTGCCCTCGTCGGCCTGCTCGCCTACGGCCTCAGCGCGAACGAGCCGGACCGCGGGATCGAACACGCGATCGCAAAGGGCGAGCGCAAGCGCGCCCCCGCGCTCGAGCTCCCGACGCTGTCCGGCGTCGGGCGCGGATCGCTCGCCCGGCAGCGCGGCAAGGTCGTGGTGCTCAACTTCTGGGCCTCGTGGTGCGTCCCTTGCCGCAAGGAATCGCCGCTGCTCGAGCGCTGGCACCGTCGACTTGCCGCGCGCGGCGGCACGGTGCTCGGCGTAGACGTGCTCGACGTGAGCTCCGACGCCGCCGCGTTCGTGCGCCAGTACGGACTCAGCTACCCGATGTTGCGTGACAAGGACGGCGACACGCTCGACGACTTCGGCGTCATCGCCTATCCGGAGACGTTCGTGATCGATCGGAGCGGGCGGATCGCAGCCAGCCGCCGGGGCCCCGTGGACGAGCGCTTCCTGCGTGAGCGGGTTCTGCCGTTGCTGCGGGAGCGGTCGTGAGGAGGGCCGTGGCGCTGTTCGCGGTCGGCGCCGTCCTGACGCTCGTGCCTGGCGCCCTTGCCTCGGGCTGCCCCCGCACCAGCCTGGGCGATGTCGAGAACGAGGTGATGTGCCCGGTCTGCGGCACTCCCCTCAATCTGGCCGAGGAAGCCCCGCAGGCCGAGCGCGAGCGCGCCTTCATCCAGCGGCAGGTGGATCGCTGCCGCTCGAAGGACCAGATCAAGCGGTCACTCGTTGCCCAGTACGGCGATCGGGTGCTGGCATTGCCGGGCGACCAGGGTGACGACGACCTCGGCGACGTCCTCGTCTATGTGGTGCCGGCGCTCGCGATCCTGCTGGCGGGGGGCGCGGTCGCCTTCGGGGCGGCCCGCTGGCGCCGCCGCCAAGTGGAGCCGACCGCGCCCGAGGTGCCGAGCAAGCGTCTCGACGCGGACATGGAGCGCTACGACCTGTGATCGCGACGAGCGGCGTCGAAACCACCGTCGTGGCCGCCTTCGCGGTCGGCTTCATCTCGTTCGTCTCGCCGTGCGTGTTGCCACTGGTGCCGGGCTACCTGTCCACCATCTCCGGCGTCTCGTTCGCGGACATCCAGGCCGGCGAGGGCAGGCGCAGGGTGCTCGGGCCCGCTCTGGTCTTCTGCCTCGCCTTCAGCGTCATGTTCATCGCCCTCGGCATGACCGCCACCGGTCTCGGCGAGACGCTCCAGAACCACCGGCAGCTTCTCCGTCAGGTATCCGGCATCGTGCTGATCGCGATGGGCGTGCTCTTCATCGCGATGCTGTTCGTGCCGCTGCTCAACCGCGAGTGGCGACCAGAGGCGCTGCTGCAGCGCGCTCACACGGGCGGGCCCATCGTGGCCGGCCTGGCATTCGCCGTCGCCTGGCTGCCCTGTACGGGTCCAACGCTCGGGGCGATCCTCACGGCGGCGGGCAACAGCGAGACCGTTGGTCGCGGCGGCGTTCTGCTCGCCTTCTACGCGCTCGGGCTGGCCGTACCGTTCATCCTCAGCGCGCTGGCATTCTCGACCTTCGCCGGGGTCTTCCGCTTCTTCCGCAACCACTACACGGCGATCACGGTCGTCTCGGGGCTGGTCCTCGTCGCGATGGGCGTGCTGCTGGTGACGAACGAGCTGACGCGGCTGAACTCGGAGGCGCTCAAGGCCATGGACGACCTGGGCATCAACTTCTTCTCCGATATCTAACCGGGACCGGCTACATCTCTTCGGGAGCGGCGACCCCGAGGACTTCCAGCGAACGCGCAATCACCCGCCTCGTGAGCACGCATATCGCCAGCCGCAGGTCCTCGTCGCCGCCCTCCTCTGCGGCTCCCACCACCTTGCAGTCGCGGTAGAAGGCCGAGAACTCCTGGGCGGTCTCGTGGGCGTAGGTCGTGAGTCGGTGCGGCGCGCGGCGCTCGGCGGCGTCCGCGACCTCACCCGGGAACTCCAGCAGCCGCTTGACCAGCCCGCGGGCCGAGGGATGGAGCTGCTCGTCGCTGGCGGCCAGATTGGCGGCCAGCGCGTGCGAGACGCGCTCGTCCCCCGCCCTGCGCAGGATGCTCGCGATCCTCGCGTGTGCGTACTGCACGTAATAGACGGGGTTCTCCTGCGTGTGCCGGCGCGCCAGCTCGAGATCCAAGTCGAGCGTCGTGTCGTGGCTGCGCTGGAGCAGGAACCAGCGGGCGGCGTCCACGCCGATGTCGTCGAGCAGGTCGTCGAGCGTGACGAACTC
>Ga0126312_10003057_pt1 | contig 11254 bp, 12 predicted proteins | sample Plot104A_FD_92537 | JGI IMG/M metagenome (GOLD analysis project Ga0126312, IMG submission 92537) | Serpentine soil microbial communities from UC McLaughlin Reserve, CA, USA - Plot104A | ecosystem: Environmental > Terrestrial > Soil > Grasslands | place: USA: UC McLaughlin Reserve, Lake County... | reverse complement strand
CGTTCGGCGGGCGGGACGCGTCGCCGTCGGAGCAGCTCGTCTTCCTCGAGGAGACGACCCGGGCTCGGGCTCCGTACGTCGGCGTGAACTTCGTGGGCTCGTTGCACGCTGGCCCGACGATCATGACCGAAGGCAGCGACGAGCAGAAGAGCCGCTATCTGCCGGAGATCCTGCGGGGCGACGAAGTGTGGTGCCAGGGCTTCTCGGAGCCGGGCGCCGGCTCCGACCTCGCCGCCCTCCGCACGAGCGCGGTGCGCGACGGTGACGACTACGTCGTGAACGGCCAGAAGATCTGGTGCTCGTTCGCGCACGTCGCCGACTACGGCGAACTGCTCGTGCGCACCGATCCCGACGCGCCCAAGCATCGGGGGATCAGCTGGCTGATCCTGCCGATGGACACACCCGGGATCGATGTGCGACCCATCGATACCGTGCTGGGCTCGTCCGAGTTCTGCGAGGTGTTCCTGGACGACGTGCGGGTGCCGGTCGCCAATCGGGTCGGCGCCGAGAACGACGGCTGGCGCATCACGCAGGTGACCTTCGCGTTCGAACGAGGGACGGCGTTTGTCAGCGAGCTCGTGGAGGCGCGTCGCATGGCTGAGGATCTCGCCGGCCTCGCGCGCGACCCGGCCCACCGGCACGAGCTCGGCCATGTGGTCGCCGAGCTCGACGGCGTGTGGGCGCTCACGAAGCGGAACGTGACGCGCGCGGCGCGCGACGGCTCGCCGGGTGACGGCGCGTTGATGGTGAAGCTCGCCTATTCGGAGAGCCGCCAGAAGCTCGGCGACCTGTCGGTGCGCGTCCTCGACCGCAGCGCCCTCGATATCGACAACGAGTTCGTCGTCGAGCGGCTCCGCACACTGGCGCTGACGATCGCGGCGGGGACCTCCCAGATCCAACGCAACATCATCTCGGAGCGTCTGCTCGGCCTCCCGAGGGAGCAGCAGTGGACTTCGAGCTGAGCGACGACCAGGTCGCGCTGCGGGACGGGATCCGCAGCCTGTGTGAAGGCCGGTTCCCGATCAAGCGCGTTCGCGACGGATTCGACCGCGCCGCGCACGCCGAGCTCGCCGAGGCCGGCGTCTTCTCGCTGCGGTCAGACGGCTTCGGCGTCGCCGACGCCGCCGTCGTGTTCGAGGAGCTCGGCCGGGCGGTCGTGCCCGGGCCGCTGGTGTGGCTGTACCTCGCGAACGGGCTCGTCGACGGCGTCGCCGGTGGCCTCGAGGTCACGCACCGTCGACCGCCGTGGATGGTGGAGCACCTCGACGCGCTGGACACGCTGCTGGTCGTCGACGACGACGGCGTGCAGTCGGTGGCGGCCGGCAAGATCGCCGGTGCGGCCCCGGTGGTCCGGCCGCTGGACCCGCTCACGCCCGTCCATCGTGTCGAGCAGCTTCCGGCGGGTGAACCGGTCGGCGACGCCGATCTCGTGGCCCGGTGGCGGCTCGAGGGCGCGGTGGTGACGGCGGCGTTCCTTGTCGGTGCCGCCGAGGCATGCACCGACCTCTCGGTTGCATACGCCAAGGAACGGCGGCAGTTCGACCGGCCCATCGGTTCGTTCCAAGCGGTCAAGCACCTCCTTGCCGACATGCTCGTCCGCGCCGAAGTGGCGCGCGCGTCGGTGCACGCGGCGGCGTGCACGCTGGACGACCCGGACGTCGGGGACGTCGCCCGCGCCGTCGCCGGCGCCAAGACGCTCGCGGGTGACGCCGCGATCACGAACGGCAAGACGGCCACCCAGGTGCACGGGGGCATGGGCTTCACGTGGGAGGTCGACGTGCATCTGTACCTGAAGCGGGCGTGGGTGCTCGACACCGTGCTCGGCTCGGTCGACGAGCACGCCGACGCGGTGGCTGCGACGATCGCGGAATGAGCGACTGGGACGAGCTGCTCAAGGATCTCGAGGAGCGGCGCGACACGGCCCGGGCGATGGGCGGCAGCGAGCGCCTCGAGCAGCATCACCGGGACGGCCGCCTCGACGCCCGGGGACGCGTCGACCGGCTGCTCGACGACGACACGTTCGTCGAGCTGGGCACGCTCGTGGGGTCGGTGCACCGGGGTGTCGTGCCTCCGGTGCCGGCCGACGGGCTGATCGCCGGGCACGGGCTCGTCGACGGTCGGCCCGTGCTGGTCGGCGCCGAAGACTTCACGGTGATGGGCGGCTCGATCGGGCTGGGCACCACCGCGAAGCGCCAGCGACTCGCCGAGCTGGCCCGGCAGGAGCGCGTCCCGCTCGTCATGCTGCTCGAGGGCGCCGGCGAACGGACGCAGAACGCGTTCGAGCGGCGGGGCCGGGCGCCGAACGACCTCCAGACGCTGGCGCACCTCTCGGGTTTGGTGCCGACGGTCGCGGTCGTCATGGGGCCGTCGGCGGGGCACGGTGCGCTCACCGCGCCGCTCATGGACTTCGTCGTGATGGTCGAGGGCGCGTCGCTGTTCTCGGCCGGGCCACCGCTCGTGAAGGAGGCGACGGGCGAGGAGGTCACCAAGGACGACCTCGGCGGGACCGCCGTGCACACGACGGTGAGCGGCGTCGCACACAACGCCGCGCTCGACGACCGGGACGCGCTCGACCTCGTCCGCCGGTACCTCGGGTACTTGCCGTCCAACGCGTGGCAGTTCCCGCCCGGTCTCGCAGGCGCCGACGACACCGCGCCGCGCGACGTCGATGCGCTGAGCGACCTCATCCCGGCCGACCCCCGCCGCGGCTACGACGTGCTGCGAGTCGTGGAGCTGCTTTCAGACCGCGGCTCGGTGCTCGAGGTCGAGCCCGCGTTCGGGCGTCCGATCGTCACCGTCCTCGCCCGGCTCGGTGGCGCGCCGGTGGCGATCGTGGCGAACCAGCCGGCGGCCAAGGCGGGCGCCATCGACAGTGATGCGGCCGACAAGGCGGCGCATTTCATCGACGTTGCTGACGCGTTCCATCTGCCGCTGGTGTTCCTCGCCGACAATCCGGGCGTGCTCGCCGGCACGGCCGCCGAGCGCAGCGGCGTCCTGCGCCACGCGGCCCGAATGTTCGCGGCGCAGGCGCGGGTGCGCTCGCCGAAGTTGCACGTCACGCTGCGCAAGGCATACGGGTTCGGCAGTTCGCTGATGGCGATGAACCCGTTCGATCGTCAGACGGTCACGTTGGCGTTGCCCGGCGCCCGCCTCGGCGCGATGCCGGCGGCCGGCGGTGGCGCCGCGGCCGGCGTCGGCGACGACGCGCAGCGAGTCCTCGATCACGCCGAGCTCGGCGGCGCGTATTCGTCAGCCGACACGATGAGCTACGACGAGGTGATCGAACCCCGCGAGCTCCGCAACGCGCTGCTGGCGGCACTGCGGCTCACTTCCCAGCGCGGGTCCCAGCCTCCCGAACCGGCCCGTCACCACGGCATCCGACCCTGACGGTAGTGTCAGGTCTGTGGGTGAACGGCCGCAGACGACCGTGCTCGAGGCGCTCATGCGCCGCCTCGACGCCGATCCTGACGGGCCGTACCTCGATTTCGAGGGTGACGAGTACACCGCCCGCCGCATGGACGCCGAGAGCAACCGGCTCGCTCGCGCGCTCGCCGGGCTCGGCGTGGGTAAGGGCGACCGCGTTGCCACGCTCCTCGAGAACGGTCCCGCTCAGGTCGTCAGCTTCTTCGCCGCGCTGAAGCTCGGCGCGGTCCAGGTGCCGGTGAACACCGCGTACAAGGGTGACTTCCTGCGCCACCAGCTGGCCGACTCCGGCTCGAAGGTGATCGTCGCCCAGGGCGACTTCGCGGGACGCGTCGCGCCCATCGCCGGGCGGGACGTCCCAGAGTTGGGCGCCGCGATCGTCGTCGGGCCACCCGACGAGGTGATCGACGTCGTGCCCACCCACGACTGGGACCAGTTCCTCGCATCGTCGTCGGACGAGCCCGTGCCGGACGCCGGCGTGCGCCCCGCGGACCTGGCGTGCTTCATCTACACGGCGGGGACGACGGGCCCGTCGAAGGGATGCATGCTCCCGCACAACTACATCGTGGCGCTGGCCGATCAGATCGCCCGTGCGTGGCAGCGCCGGCCCGACGACGTCGTCATCACCCCACTCCCGCTCTTTCACTTCAACGCGATCTCGGTCTGCGTCGTCGGGACGCTCGTCGTCGGCGGCAAGGCGAGCATCGCCCGCCGCTTCTCGGTGTCACGGTTCTGGCCCGAAGTGCGGCGCACGGGGGCGACGATCGCGTCGATGCTCGGGTCGCTCGCGATCCTCGTCGCCGACGCCGACGACCACCCCGACCAGCAAGGGCACCGACTGCGTCTGTGCGCAGCGGCGCCGATGCCGCCCGACATCGACCGCATCTGGAACGAGCGGTTCGGCTGCAAGACGTTCAGCGCCGGCTACGGGCTCACCGAGGCATCGCTCATCTCGATGCTCCCGGCGGGCGAGACGAACAGGCCGGGCGCGGCGGGCAAGCCGAACACGGTCGACTTCGACGTGCACCTCGTCGACGACGACGACGTCGAGGTGCCGGCGGGGGAGATCGGCGAGATCGTGTGCCGGCCGACGGGGCCGAACCTCATGTTCGCCGGGTACTGGCGTCGCCCCGAGGAGACGCTGGCCGTGCTGCGCAACCTGTGGTTCCACACGGGGGACCTCGGCCGCCTCGACACCGACGGCTTCCTCTCCTTCGTCGATCGCAAGAAGGACTACCTGCGCCGCCGGGGAGAGAACATCTCCAGCTTCGAGATGGAGCGGACCTACCACGCCCACCCGGCGATCAAGGACGTCGCCGTGCACTCGGTGGCGAGCGAGGTGGGCGAGGACGACGTCAAGGTCACCGCCGTCCTCCAACCGGATGTCGCGCTCACCGAGGCCGAACTCTGCGAGTGGAGCGTCGAGCGCGTCCCCTACTTCGCCGTTCCGCGCTACATCGAGTTCCGCGACGACCTGCCGCGCAACCCTGTCGGTCGCGTCCTCAAGTACCAGCTGCGCGACGACGGCGTCACGGCCACGACCTGGGACCGCGAGGCCGCCGGCGTCACCTTCGAACGCCGCTAGCGCGGGGGCGTGACATCCAGTTCGATGGGAGTGTTACGCGAGCCCCTCGCGGGTAACAGAGGCGGGGGAGGACGAGCGCCACAGCGAAGGGGACATGGATCTCACGAGCCCCGACTTCGAAGACGGCGGCGAGATTCCGCCTGAGCAGACCTGCGACGGTGAGGACGCTGCGCCCGAGTTGCACTGGAGCGGGGTGCCGAGCGGCGTGGTCGACCTCGCGCTCACGTGTGAGGATCCCGACGCGCCCGGTGGCACCTTTGTCCACTGGGCGGCCTGGGGAATCGATCCGGGCAGCGGGCACCTCCCGCCCGAGGGCCATGCCGGGATCCGACACGGACGGAACGGATTCGGCAAGCACGGTTATGGGGGTCCATGCCCTCCGCCGGGACATGGTCCGCACCATTACGAGTTCACGCTCTACGCGTTGGACGGGCCGGTCGACCTCGAACCCGGGGCGACGATCGATGACCTTCGCTCGGCCATCGACGGCCATGTCCGAGCAACCGCGACGCTGATGGGCATCTACCAGAGGTAAGTCAGCGGATCGGTGTGCTTGCCTCGATACCTCACCGGCGTGCCCGACCGCCACGGTGGCTCCGAAGATCCTCGCCCGAGCGCTCCACGACGCTGTCGGACATACTCGCGAAGGGAAGGCCGATACTTGGGGAGGCAGCATGGCAGGCATGACCCGTAAGAATCTCGATTCACCTGAAGAGACCCGGCCCTTCGAAGAAGGAATGGGACAGGTCGAGATGGTCAACCTGGACGCGGGGCCCGTCGGTCGGGGGACGTTCAACCCCGGATGGAAGTGGTCGAAGCACGTCAAGCCGATCGCCCAGACCGAGAGTTGCCAGGCCGCGCACATCGGTTACTACATCTCCGGCCGGATGAAGGTGGTCATGGATGACGGTGAGGAGACCGAGTTTGGTCCCGGCGACTTCGCGGTGATCCCGCCCGGACATGACGCATGGGTTGTCGGGAACGACCCGTGCGTCGTCATCGACTGGCAGGGCTTCGCCGACTACGCGAAGCGGTAGGAGCGAGGTCAAGACCCGCGATCTGGGAATCTGACGCGCCCGCCCGACCGCCAGCGCGACACCCTGACAGATCTTGGCTCACGTCGCTGGGAACGACGCGGCCGCAAAGTGCGCGCACCGGACCTGTAGATACCGGCGCATCTGAGCACTCGCGCGAGCGGTGCGTACGGGACGCGTAATCTCGTCGCACTCTGGATTCCGATCCCGTCACGTACCACGAGTCGAGCCCGCAACCGGAGCTCCGCGACCACGTCGCCGCCGTGTGGGTGCGCCGCGGCAGCCCGAACGGCAGCCCGCCGCTGCGCGTCGTACCGGATGGCAGCGCCGACATCATCTGGCGCGACGACGGACAGTCCGTCACCACCGTCGTTGCCGGCCCCGATACGGAGGCGCAACTCGCGCCGCTGGCCGAAGGGAGCCGCATGGTCGGGATCCGCTTCGCGCCGGGCGCAGCCGATGCGGTCCTGGGTACCCCACTCGACGCGCTGCGCGACCAGCGGGTGCCCTTGCGCGAACTCTGGGGATCGGCGGCCGAGGAGTTGGCCGAGCAGGTAGCCCGGTCCGACCAACCCGAGCAGACCCTGGCCACCGCGGTTCAGGAGCGGATCACCGCACCGCCGGATCCCACCGCTGCGGCCATCGCACGCCGGCTGGAGTTCGCTGCCGGGCCGGGTGTCGTCTCCGGTCTGGCCGACGACGTGGGTGTGTCGGAGCGACACCTGCAGCGCCGCTGCCGAACCGCCTTCGGTTATGGCCCGAAGACCCTCCACCGTGTGCTCCGCTTCCAGCGGGCATTGCGCCTGGCGCTCGCCGGCGGCCGGCTCGCCGACGTGGCCGCGGTCGTCGGTTACGCCGACCAAGCCCACATGGCGCGAGAAACACGCCGCCTCGCCGGAGTCCCACTCACCGACCTGCTCTGAGAGACACGGGTCGTCAGCCCTCACCGGCGGCCGCATCGAGCGCGGCGGCGAGGCGGCGGGGTTGGTCGAGGTCGGCCGAGCAGGGGAACAGCAGCACGTCGTCGCAGCCTGCGTCACGAAGCCGCTGCAGCTCGCGGTGCAGGTGCGCAGGGGTAGTGAGGACGTCGGCGCGCGCGGCGCCGAAGAACTGATCGCCGTAGTAGTGGTGGATGTACTCGTCTGCGATGGCGTCGGCGTCGGGCCCGAGGCTGAAGTAGCGAGCCACGACGATACGCGGTCGTCCGGGGCGGCCCGCGCCTGACCAAGCGGCCTGGGCCGACGCGACGCCGCCAAGTAGGACGTCGAAGCCATACAGCGGGGCGACCCAACCACTGCCGAGCCTGGCCATCCGCTCGTACGAGCGTGGCGAGAATCCGCCGAACAAGAGACGCGGACGACCTGGCGGCAAGGCGGGCAGCGGTCCACCGGCGCCTGACACCTCACCATTCCACGCGCGGAACATGACCTCGAGCATGTCGTCGAAGACCGCGCCACGACCGGCGAGATCCATCCCGCTCTCCCGGTAATCCTCGGGCCAGCCGCCGAGCGCCAGTCCGGCGATCAGCCGACCGCCGGACATCCGCTCGAGCGACCACATCTGCTTGGCCAGCATCAGCGCGTTCTGCCGCCAGGGCACGTTGAGCACGGTCGTGAACAGCTCCGCCTCTTCGGTCACGGCGGCGGCAGCGGCGAGGGCCACGAAGGGGTCGGAGTTCTCGTAGACGAGGCGGTCGATCACCGCAAGCGATGGGAAGCCCAGATCCTCGGCGAGGCTCGCCCACTCGACGGTCGCGCGGCCCGGAGCCTCGGGTATCGCCGCCGGCAGGCCGATTCCGATCCGTGGCTCTGGCCCGTGGTCCTGATTGTGGTCGACGCGATTCATGCCCCGATCGTCGACGATCCAGTGCGAATCGTCTTGAACGGTTCGGACATACGACGCGCTCCACGGTGTCCGATCTGTTCAAGACGCCGGGGACGGTCCTCCCGCATCATGCACGAATACGTAGTCGTCCACCCACGGAGACGCTCACATGCCTGTTCAACTTGCCGCCTTCGGAATCGTCGTTGACGACATGCCCCGCGCCCTCGCCTTCTACCGGGAGCTCGGGGTCGACTTGCCTCCCGAGGCCGACGACCAGCCGCACGCCGACGCCGCACTGCCTGGTGGCCTGCGGCTGATGTTCGACACCGTGGACACGATCCGCTCCTTCGACCCCGACTGGCAACCACCGCCGGACGGCCTCCATCGGACGGAGTTGGCGTTCCAGCTCGACACGCCCGCCGCGGTCGACGACCTCTACGACAGGCTCACCTCGCTCGGCTACCACGGACACAAGCAGCCGTGGGACGCCTTCTGGGGCCAGCGCTATGCGATCGTGCACGATCCCGACGGCAACGGCGTGTCCCTGTTCAGCCCGAACAGCTGATGGTCGTTGCGATCGACCGGGTCCGGCGGGCCGTGCGAGGCTCTCAGCCGATGCCGGACGAACCGGAAGATCTCGCTGACGTCCCGCCCGAAGAGTTCGTGGCCGCGCGCGACGAGTTGGCGAAGCGACTGAAGGCCGACGGCAAGGCGACCGAAGCGGCGGAGGTGAAGAAGCTCCGCAAGCCGACCGTCACGCGGTGGGTCGCCGATCAGGTCCGCCGGCACCATGCCGAGGACGTCGAATCGCTGCGAACCGCGCTGAGCAACGTGGCGGCGGCCCAGGAAACCGCGATCACCCGCGGTGAGCGCGGTGCACTCGCGGAAGCGACCGCGCAGCGGCGGGACGCGATGACCGCCTTACGGAGCGCGGTCGATGAAGTTCTCGCCGCCGACGAACGTCCTGCCCACCATCGCGACGAGGTGCTCGGCGCGATCGAGGCCGATGTCACGGCGGAGGTCGCATCCGGCGGCACGTTCGGGCTCCGGGACGACCTCGAGGTTCCTGAGCGGCCGGCCAAGGAGCCGGCGCGACGGGACCGAGTGGCACAACGGCGTGAAGCCCAGGCCCGCGCCGCGATCGAAGCGGCAGAGGCCCGCGTCGCCCGCGCACGGGAGGAGCTCGAGAGCGCGGAAGCCGCCCTGGCGGAGCTGCGGGAGCGGCACAGAACTTGACCCCGACGTCGGTGCCGGTGTAGCCAACCATCTGGTTCATCAACCGTCCAGGTGAACAGCCATGGCGATCGACCAGCTCAGCAGCACCTTCTCAGCCCTCGCCGACCCCACGCGCCGGGCGATCCTCGAACGGCTCGCCGACGGGGAGGCGACGGTGAACGAGCTCGCCGAGCCGTTCCCGGTGACCGTGCAAGCCGTCTCGAAGCACTTGAAGGTGCTCGAGCACGCCGGCCTCGTCACCCGCGGGCGCGCCGCCCAGTGGCGGCCGGCCCGGCTGCGCGGGCGTCCGCTCGAGGAAGCCGCCGGCTGGCTGGCGCGCTACCGGCAGTTCTTCGAGGGGAGCTTCGACCGGCTCGACGATCATCTGCGCGCCATTCAGAAGGAGCGTGATGGCTGAGACACCACCCCTCGATCGGGAGTTCACGATCACGCGCGTCTTCGACGCGCCACGCGAGCTCGTGTGGCGAGCCTGGACCGACCCCGAGCACGTCTCCCGCTGGTTCGGTCCACGCGGCATCACCACGCCGCTGTCGACCATCACCATGGACGTCCGACCGGGCGGCACCTTCGAGCTGACGATGATCTCCGACGAGGACGGAACGGAGTACCCGTCGGGAGGGACGTTCGTGGAGGTGCAGGCGCCCGAACGACTGGTCTGGCGCGACCGCGACATCGATCTGCTGGTGACGATCACGTTCGCCGACCTGGGCGACCGGACCGAGATGACGTGCCATGTCGTGGGACGCACCGGCGGCGCGGAGGCGTACGAGGGCTGGTCGACCATGTTCGACAAGCTGGCGGAATCCGTGGCCCGATGACGATGACGATGATCGAAGAGTTTCTCGACGCACCGGTTCCCGACGGCGCGGCGACCGACACCTAGTGCTGATTCCCCGACACACGGAGGTCCTCATGGGAGAGATCGTGGTAACGGAGTTCGTCTCGATGGACGGGGTGATCGAAGACCCGGGTGGCTCCGAGGACTACGAGCACAGCGGCTGGAGCTTTCAGATCGACCGGGGTGAAGAAGGAGGAAAGTTCAAGCTCGACGAGACGATGGCGACCGACGCCCTCCTTCTCGGACGGGTTACATACGAAGGCTTCGCGGATGCGTGGCCATCGAGGGAGGGAGAGTTCGCCGACAAGTTCAACAACATGCCCAAGTTCGTCGTGTCGACGACCTTGGACAGGCCCGAGTGGAACAACTCGACCGTCATCCGCGGGGATGTCGCGGCGGAGGTCCGTAAGCTCAAGGACCAGTTCGCCAACGACGTCGTCGTCCACGGCAGCGCGCAGCTCGTCAACACGCTGAAGGAACACAATCTGGTCGACGAGTACCGGTTGATGGTATTTCCGGTCGTCCTCGGAAAGGGGAAGCGTCTGTTCACCGACGGGGGTGACCGCGTTCCCCTGAAGCTCGCGGAGTCGAAGCAGGTCGGTCCGGACGGCGTCATCATCCTCACCTATCAGCGGGCAACGTAGGTCTCGTCAGCTCCGCCGGCCCCAGAAGTGGACTCGCTTGAACGTGTAGAGGTACGGCTCCCGCTCGCCGATCACGTCCAGCAACCGACGCCGATACCGGTCGACGTACTGCTCGTAGAGATCGTCGGTCAGGCGCGTCCGGAAATACGTGAGGTGCGTTCCCTTGGCCCACTCGACGACATCCGCCGAGGAGCCGAGGTGATGGACGTACACCTGCAACCGGACGTGTTGGTCGCCGAAACCGAGCCGGTCGAGCAACTCGGCGTACTCCTCGGGTGCGAGCACACGCGTCGCCGGATCGGGCGGTGGGTCGTCGGCGAAGACGTCCGCGAACGGCGCTTCGTCGGCGATCGCCATGCCGACCGTGTGCGATGGATGATCGGTGTTCGCCGGGACTTGGACCGCCAGCTGCCCTCCGCTGGACAGGGCCCGAGTCAGTCGGGCGAGGAGGCGGCGGTGGTCGGGCACCCAGTGCAACGCCGCGTTCGAGAACACGACGTCGTACGGCGCGGGTTCCCACGTCGCGATGTCGCCTTGCTCGAAGCGGAGTCCGGCTCCGGCGAGCGGCTTCGCTCGTTCCAACATGTTCGGGGAGCTGTCGATCCCGACTGTCTCGGCCGCGCCGAGGCGAACGTGCAACTCCCTGGTGAGCTCGCCCGTGCCGCACCCG
>Ga0126312_10003056_pt1 | contig 11254 bp, 13 predicted proteins | sample Plot104A_FD_92537 | JGI IMG/M metagenome (GOLD analysis project Ga0126312, IMG submission 92537) | Serpentine soil microbial communities from UC McLaughlin Reserve, CA, USA - Plot104A | ecosystem: Environmental > Terrestrial > Soil > Grasslands | place: USA: UC McLaughlin Reserve, Lake County... | reverse complement strand
GGTCCGGCTCCCAAGTACGTGGCGTCGGCGACCGCACGCGTGTTCAGGCTGCTGACCCCGACCTCGGGCGACCGTGTGGTGCGGACTGCGGTACAGCGCAATCCCTCGCGCCACATCTATTCGGGCAAGAACATGGCGATGCTGAGCGCCATTGCGACCAAGGCGCCAAGAGGGGCGCTGGACTTGAGCGTCGTGAACAAGGCGCGTACCTGGAGGATCCCCGCCACCGTGGCGGTGAAGGGACACAGGATCAGATCGGCGACCACCAGGGAGCTGGTCGGCCCCAGCTACTCCTCGTACAACAACCCCTCGCATCCCCATCGAGTCGACATCCGAACCCGCAACCGGTGGGTCATGTCGCACCGGATGAAGTTGAAGCTCCCCCCGCACTCGGTCACGGTTCTGAAGCTGCGGCGCCGCGCGGGTTAGGCTGGCCGCCCGTTACTGAAACCGACCTCGCCTACGCCGGAGTGGGCTCGGGCTTCGCCTCGTCCGGTGGAACGGCTGGCCGCTCCGGCGCCGGTGGAAGCGCGCCGCCATCGCCCGGTCCGACGCGTGGCAGCCACTCGAGCCACTTCGGCAGGTACCAGTTCCAGTCCCCCAGCAGCTTCATCGTCGCCGGCAGCAGCACGCCGCGAATGATCGTCGCGTCGATCAGCACCGCCACCGCCAGCCCGACGCCCAGTTGCTTGAAGATCAGCAACGAGAGTGTGGCGAAGATCGCGAAGACCGAGATCATCACGATCGCGGCACTGGTCACCACGCCGGCGGTGGTCTTGATCCCGTGTGTAACCGCGTCCTCCGTTGACCATCCCCGGTCAAAGGCCTCACGGATCCGGGTGAGGATGAACACGTGGTAGTCCATCGACAGCCCGAACAGGACCACGAACAGGAATATGGGCATCCACGAGACGATCGCGCCGTTCGAGTGGAGCCCCAAGAGCCCCTCCAGATGACCCTCCTGGAAGATCCAGACGAGCACCCCATAGGCCGCTCCAACCGAGAGCAGGTTGAGCACGATCGCCTTGATCGGGATCACGATCGACCGGAATGTCACCAGAAGCAGCAGGAACGCTGTCCCCAGGACGAAGCCGAAGACCAGCGGCAGGTGGGACTTCATTGTGTCGTTGAAGTCCCTCGAGTCGGCGGTGAATCCGCCCACATCGGCCGTGGCGCTCGGGACCTGTCCGATCGTGGACGGAACCAGATGGTCGCGGAGCTCGGTCAGTGCCGCGTTCGACTTCGAGTCGCTGCCGTCTCCCGCTAGGGGGATGTCGACCTCTTCGACCGTCTGATCGGGATTGATGTCCGTCGTGACCGGCTGCTTGAACAGCGGGTTCGCGGCAGCCTGCTTGCGAAGATCCGTGATCGCACCGCTGACCTCCGGCGAGGTCACGTCGCCGGCGCTCACCGCCACCACCGCGGGGATGGGTCCACCCGGGAAGACCTTCTGGACCTTGTTGTAGGTCTGGACCACGCTCAGGTCTTGCGGCAACGTAGAGGTGCCCGGGGTCGCCGTATGGATGCTGAACGCCGGAATGGCCAAGACGATCAGGACGCCCGCGGCAACCCCCGCCGAGATGATCGGATGTCGCAGCGCTGGATTCAGGATCCGCGCCCAGGCGCTGTGCTCCGTGGGGTTCCAGGGCATCTTGCGGATGACCGGGACGCCCCCCTTCTCGACCCGGTCTCCAAGCCAGGCGAGAAGCGCCGGCAGCACGGTGAGCGACCCCACCACGGCCACCGCGACCACGATGATCGTGCCGGTCGCGAACGAGGTGAAGGTCGACGCTCCCCCGAGGTACATGCCCGCCATGGCGAGCATCACGGTGAGGCCCGAGACGAGCACCGCCCGGCCCGATGTGGCAGCCGCGGCCGCGAGCGATGCCTCTTCGCTGCCACCCAGTTCGCGCTCCTCGCGCTCGCGGCGCAGATAGAACATCGAGTAGTCGACCCCGACCGCCAGGCCGATCAACAGGATCACCTCGTTGATCGAGCTGTCAACGGGCGAGAAGTGGCTGGTCAAAGCGACGATGCCGATGGTCGCGGAAACTGCCGTCAACGCGAGGAGGATGGGAACGGCGGCTGCGACCAGCGCGCCGAACGCGATCAAGAGGATCACGAGAGTGATCGGCAGCGAGGTTGCGAACGCCTGCTTGAAATCGTCGCTGATCGAATCGTTTACCTGCTTGTTGATGCTCGCGTCACCGACCTGCTCGACGGTGAAGTCGGGATTGGCGGCCTGCGCCGCGGCGGTGGCGTCGAGCGTCGCCCCGACCCGGTCCTCGGCCTGGGTCTCGTCACCGGCGATCTCGAAGCGAAGTAGGGCGGAATGCCCGTCGGCAGAGATCTGTCCGGCGTTGCCCGGCTTATAGGGGCTCTCGAAAGCCTTCGTATACGGCACTGCGGAGAGCTGGCGCTGGACGTCGCCGACGACGGATCGGAAGGACCCGTCGGTCGCCGTCGCGTCGTTGCTCTGAACGAGCACCTGCTCCTCCTGGTGCTTCGGGAAGGAGTCGTCGAGGGTGCGCTCGGCGCGTCCGGACTCGCCAACACCGCTCTGAGCCATCTCCTGCGTGTTCGTCCCAACCACGTTGCCGAGCATTAGCGCGACGACCACGAACGCCAGCCAGCCCCAGATCGCCTTCTTGCGATGCTGCGCGCTCCAGCGCCCGGCGCGAACCGCGAGTCCTTTGACTCGATTCCCCGGCGCGCCGGGATTCACCGGACGGGCGCGAGAACCTGCGGACATGCTGACCTCCCTACATCGACTGAACTGGATGGAGGCCAAGCAGATGGCGAGACAAGGCGATCCCTTGCGAAGTCAGCCGATCAGCGCGTCCAACCTACCGGCGCCGACCCTAACACGAGAGCGAGCTGCCGCCAAATCGTCGGCGTCCGCCGGGCGGGACGCTCGCATCCGTTCGCCTCGCTCGTCGGCAGTTGGGAGCTGACCTCTTTCATTGCCGCGGCCACGAGCTCGTGGGCGGCCCAGGCGAGGATGTCTGGGATGCGGGCTGCGCGTACGGAGAGGGTGGGATTCGAACCCACGAGGCGGTTTGACCCGCCCACGCGATTTCCAGTCGCGCACCTTAAGCCGCTCGGTCACCTCTCCGGGCGCCACGACGATAGCGCCCGGGAACCCGTCTAACCGAGGGCCGGCGCCTCGGGCAGACGCTCGAGCGCGGCGTCCATCTCGGCCTCGGAGAACTCCAGATCCTCGAGCTCGCCGGCGTGGTACGCGTCGTAGGCGGCCATGTCGAAATGGCCGTGGCCGGAGAGGTTCACGAGGATCACCCGCTGCTCGCCGGACTCGCGCGCGGCCGCCGCCTCGTCGAACATCACACGCAGCGCGTGGGCGGCCTCGGGCGCGGGAATGATCCCCTCCGCCTGCGCGAAGCGGACCGCGGCTTCGAACGCGGAGGTCTGCCGGATCGCCCGCGCCTCCACGACGCCTGCTTTGACCAGCCCGCTGAGGCTCGGGGCGTCGCCGTGGTAGCGCAGGCCGCCGGCGTGGACCGGCGGTGGACGAAGTCATGCCCCAGCGTGTACATGGGCATCAAGGGAGTCAGGCCGACGGTATCGCCGAAGTCGTAGCGGTAGGCGCCGCGCGTGAGGGTGGGGCACGCGGCGGGCTCGGCGGCGATGAAGCGGGTGTCGGCGCCCTCGCGCAGCCGCCTGCGAATCAGCGGATACGCGAGACCCGCGAAGTTGGAACCGCCGCCGACGCAGCCGACGACCACGTCCGGGTCGTCGCCTGCCTGCTCGAGCTGGGCGATCGCCTCGCTGCCGATCACCGTCTGATGGAGCAGCACGTGGTTCAGCACCGAGCCGAGCGCGTAGTTGGTGTCGTCGGACTTGGCGGCCGTCTCGACCGCCTCGGAGATCGCGATGCCCAGACTCCCAGTCTCGTGTTCGGCCTGTGCGCGACCGGCGTCGGTGAGATCCGAGGGGCTGCGGTGGACGGTTGCCCCCCAGGCCTCGATCATCGCTCGCCGGTAGGGCTTTTGGTCGTAGCTCACGCCGACCATGAAGACCTCGCACTCGAGGTCGAAGAGCCCGCATGCCAGCGCCAGCGCGGAGCCCCACTGGCCGGCGCCCGTCTCGGTGGCGAGCTTTCGCATGCCCTCGCGCTTGTTGTAGTAGGCCTGCGCTACCGCGGTGTTCGGCTTGTGCGAGCCGGCCGGGGAGACGCCCTCGTACTTGTAGTAGACGTGCGCGGGGGTGTCGAGCTCCCGTTCGAGGCGCATCGCCCGGTACAGAGGGGTGGGGCGCCACAGCTTGTAGACCTGGCGGATCTCCTCGGGGATCTCGATGTCTGGCTCGGCCGAGACCTCCTGCTCGATCAACCCCATCGGGAAGATCGGCGAGAGATCGTCAGGGCCCACCGGCTCCTTCGTTCCCGGGTGAAGCGGCGGCGCGGGCGCCCCCGGCAGGTCGGGGAGCAGGTTCACCCAGTGCGTGGGAATCTCGCTCTCGGGTAGGAGGTACTTGACTGGCACGGCCACCGTGAGGCGATTCTATGCGCACCTCGGGCCGGCTACGAAGGCTTCAAATCGATCGATCCAGGAGGCGAAATGGAGACACGGACAACGGCCGGACTCTCTCAGCAGGCCAAGGAGATTCTCGACAAGAAGACGTTCGCCCACTTGGCGACATTGATGCCCGATGGCTCGCCACAGGTGACCCCGGTCTGGGTCGACCACGAGGGCGATCGGATCGTCGTCAACACCGCCGAGGGTCGGGCCAAGCCTCGGAACTTGCGCAATGATCCCCGCGTGGCGCTCTCCGCGACCGACCCGGACAACCCCTACGAGGCGGTTATCGTCCGCGGTCGGGCGAGCGAGATGACCCACGAGGGCGCCGATGACCACATCGACGTGATGGCGAAGAAGTACCTCGACCGGGACAAGTACCCGTTCCGCCAGTCGGGCGAGCGGCGGGTGAAGGTCTACATCGAGCCGGAGGTCGTGAAGGGCGCCAACGAGTGACGGATGGCGACGGCACCTGGAAGGTCTATCTCTCCGGGGAGATCCACTCCGACTGGCGCGATCGAATCGCGGAGGGCGTTCGCGAGGCCGGATTGCCGGTCGAGCTGCTGGCGCCGGTTACCGACCACTCGGCCTCCGACGACGTCGGGGCGAACATCCTCGGCGAAGAGGACGAGCAGTTCTGGCGCGACCACAAGGGAGCCGGCGTGAACGCGGTGCGGACCCAGACCCTCCTGCGCAAAGCGGACGTCGTGGTCGTTCGGTTCGGCGACAAGTACCGGCAGTGGAACGCCGCCTTCGACGCCGGATTCGCCGCCGCCCTGGGCAAGCCGATCGTCACCCTCCACGATCCCGAGTTCACGCATGCCCTGAAGGAGGTGGACCGCGCGGCGCTGGCCGTAGCTGAAACTCCCGAGCAGGTCGTGGAGATCCTTCGCTACGCGATCACTTCTTAGTCCTGACCGGAGGATCAGCCAGTTTCGCCCTGTGGGCCGCGGGTATCGGCGCCCGTATGGGATACCGAGGCCCAAGCATCTTCACGATCATCTACGTGGCGATCGGCATCATCGTCGCCACCGACCACCACTACTTCTCGAGCCTCGACACCGCCAAGCTCATTGCCGAGATGGTGCTGGCCGTGATTCTCTGGCCGTTGCTCCTGTTCGGCGTCGACTTCCGCTTCTGAGGACGGGTCTGCCGATCGAGAGGTGCATTAGGCGGGCTGAGACCGGCTAACGCGCCCCTGGGCCGAATCGGGTCAGGCGCTGCTCGCGTTTCCTGGTCCCGCGGCCCGGGTACCGGGCCACCATGGAGCTATCGCTACTGCTGATCATCATCGGGATCGTCCTGGCGATCTTCGTCAACTACGCGATCGGAATCGCGTGCATCCTGATCGGTCTCGTGCTGCTGATCTGGCCGCGCATCGCGGGCGGAACAGGTGGCACCCGTCGCGTCTGACCACCGGTCGACAGGGCTCAGCCACCGCTAGCCTAGACGCTGCCATCTGGAGGGGTGGCAGAGTGGTTGAATGCGGCGGTCTCGAAAACCGTTACACGTCGTCAAGGCGTGTCGAGGGTTCGAATCCCTCCCCCTCCGCTCCTCCCAGTCAAGCCGGATTCGCGTAGTCGATCAGGTAGGTGATGGGCTCGTTCGGGCTCCAGCGTTCAGAGCGAACCATCGCGATCGCTACCCTTTGTGGTCTGGGCCGATCAATCGTTCGGCTGAACGGTGCCCCGCGTCCCGCTGTTGTTGCCTCACAGCACCCTCCGCGTCGCGCAGTGCACATACCCCGGAGGGGATAGACATGGCAACAGGAACCGTGAAGTGGTTCAACGACGACAAGGGCTTCGGCTTCATCACGCCCGATGATTCCGGCAAGGACCTTTTCGTTCATCACACCGCAATCCAGGGCGGGGGCTTCAAGACGCTCGCCGAGGGCGCAAAGGTCAGCTACGACAGCGAGGAGGCGCCCAAGGGCCCCGCGGCGACTAGCGTCACCGTCCTCTAGGAGCGGAGCCGCGCGGCGACGGAGGCCCATGATGGGTCTCCGTCGAGCTCGCCCCATCGACGGGCGGCGACATAGACCACGACGATTGGACACGCATGGCCGGCAGCAAGAGAAGAACCACGATGGCGAAGCTGAACCGCGAGCGCAAGCTCCTCGAGCGGCGCGCGGCGAAGCAGGCCAAGAAGGATGCGAGGAAGAAGGCCGCGGCCGAGGAAGGCCTCTTAGCAGGCCGATCCGAAGAGGTTGAGCGGCCGCCGGGCGACCTTTCTACCTGAGCCTCGGCGACGGCGCGAACCACCCCGTCCCACCGAGTGGGGATTGCGTCAACGTATCGGGCAGCCCGCGCCCCAGAAGAAGGGGCCCGACGTTCGGTGGACTTCGATCCGCCAGCCGAGCTCCCCGAGGCGTCGCTCCAACGCCTCGGGCGTGTGCGGCACCTTCACGGCCCTGAACGGCGTGCCGTCCAGGAGCCGACGTCGAATGACCGTGGACGATCGCCCCTCGATCAGCTCGTCGGGAGTCCTGTAGGCGTCGTCGGCGAAGAAGACCCGACCGCCGGGGGCGAGACAGTCCGCGACCAGCGACCAGAACGACTCGAAGCGTTCCAGGGGAACGTGTGAGAGCCAGAAGCCGAAGAAGACCACGTCGTAGCGACGATCCGGTTGCCAGCGAAAGAGATCCGCCTGGATGAAGCGAACGCGGAGGCTCTCACCGATGCGGGCCGCGGCCCGCGCGAGCATTTCCGGTGCGGCATCGACGGCGGTGACGCTCTCGGCGTATTGGAGCAGCCGCTCGGTCCACAGGCCGATCCCGCAAGCGAGCTCGAGGACGTTCCCTCCCGGCCGAAAAGCATCGAGTGCCCTTTGCAGCTCGGGCCCTCCTCCCAGGCCGAGAAGCTCGTGCGCGCCCGCCTCGTATTCCGGTGCGCGAGCGCGGTAGTAGGCGATCTGCTCCGCTAGCAGCTGGTCTTTGTCGTCGCTAGGTACTTCATGGCGCCGTTCGTAGGCCACACGGCAATCTACCTCGCCGCAGTGCCGCTACTCCGAGCCGGCGTTGTGTTAAGACATAGCGTTGATCCCACGGTCGGCCAGGGCAGGCATAACCGAAACGGGGGAGAGCGGGGTGACCGAAGAATGAAGAGCGGGAAGAAGCTGGCGGCCTGCGTGCTGGGCCGCCAATCGCGACGGGCAATCATCGTGGTAGGGGTCGTGCTGGTCATGGCCGCGACGGCAAGCGGCGTGCTTGGAGCCGCCGGTGCAGGGGTCTCCGTTGGTCATTCCGGGTGGTTCTGGGGCAATCCGCAGCCTCAGGGAAACGCCCTCAACGGGATCGACTTCGCCGGATCGCGCGGCTACGCGGCCGGAGACTTCGGCACGCTGCTTCGCACCGACGATGCCGGCGCGACGTGGGATGGGCTGCCGACGGGTATCACCGCACCCCTCGTCAACGTGCGGGTGGTCGACGCCAACACCGTGGTGATCGGGGGCGACTGCGCCCTGCGCCGGTCCGACGACGGTGGGCAGACCTTCACTCGCCTCCCGTGGACGGCAAGCGATCAGAACTGCCCGAGCTCCATCGCGGCGTTCTACTTTCCGAGCCCTTCGGTTGGCTACGTGATGACGAATGACGGCAGCATCTTGCGCACCGATGACGGCGGGACCACGTTTGCTCGCAAGACCTCGGTCCCGGGGACCGGGTCTGCCGGCGGCTCGCGCTTGCCGACGGACATCTTCTTCACCGGCTTGAACACGGGCGTGGTGACCACCAGTGGGAACGGTCCCGGAAAGATCTTCCAGACGACCGATGGCGGCAACTCCTGGACCGAGGTCGCCAGCGCCCCGAACGGCCCGGGTGGCGCGCCAAACGGCCTCAACGGATTGGACTTCTCGGGCGGCGCGGGATATGCCGTGGGCGACGGGAAGACCCTCCTGAAGAGCACGGACTCGGGTGCGACGTGGAGTCCTAGAGGGCTCACGGGGATCTCCGGGTCCCCTGATCTCAAATCGATCGGGTGCGCGGGCGCCGCCACGTGCCTGATAACGGAGACGGGGGGCGGACAGCTCGTTCGGACAACGGACAGCGGCAACCACGGGAGCTCGGTCAGCCCATCGACCGAGAAGATCTTCGCCGCAGGCTTCGCTTCGGCCTCGCGGGCGGTGGCCGTGGGCGACGGCGGCGCAACGGTCATCTCGAACGACGGCGGCGGGACATGGACGCCGGTCGGCAGCAGCGTCGCGGGCACCGGATTCGACCGCCTGCGGGCGACCAATTCCCAGCTCGCCGAGGCGGGGGGAAGCAACGGCATGCTCGCGCGAACCGTCGACGGCGGCAGGAACTGGTTCACGGTCGGTGTGCCCACGACGGGAGCTGTCCGCGATGCCTCCTTCCCGAGTGAAAACACAGGTTTTGCGCTCGATAGCGCGGGGGGCGCCTTCAAGACCACCAAGGGCGGCACGACCTGGTCGATCCTGGACACCGGAGCGTCAAACGATCCGAGGGCGATTCTGGCGGTGAACGCGAGCAGGGTGCTCCTGATTGGTCCCCAGGGGCTACGTCTGTCGACCAACGGCGGCGGCTCCTTCAAATCGGTGAAGTCGAAAGCCGTCAGGGGTCGCTCCCTCGATGACGTCGACGTCGCCAGCGGCGCCCTGGTCGCGTTCGGGCAGAAAACTCTCGCCGTGTCGAAGGACAAGGGAACCAGCTGGCAGAAGGTGAAGCTGCCGGAGGACCAAGAGCTGGTCGACGCGGACTTCCTGGGCGGAAGCAAGGGATACGTTCTGACGGATACCGGCGCCGTGTTCAAGACCACGAACGGCGGCGACAGGTGGACGGTCCTGAAGGCGGTCGGAGGCGACGAGGGAACCGGAATCAGCTTCTCGACCGCGAAATCCGGTTACCTGGCTGTGACTCGGTTCGGGAACCAACGCTTCGGCTACGTGTTGCATACGAAGAACGGCGGCAAGACCTGGCAGCCACAGCTGATCGCGCCCAGCTTCGTCGACGTGTGGGACGCGGGCTCTACTGGCTACGCGATCACGTCCAACGGCGGCGGGTTCTTCGCGACCACGACGGGCGGTCAGGCGGGACGCGAGTCCAAGCTGACGCTCGACGTGTCGAAGAGCAAATCGGCAAAGGGGCAGAAGCGGGTGAAGGTGATCGGCAAGCTGTCTCCGTCCGAGGGTGGCGAGCAGATCGTCGTCTCGAATCGCAAGGGGGGTAGTCCGCGGTGGCACAGCGACGCGCTGACGGCGGCGTCCAACGGCCGGTTCACGGCGAAGTTCGACGTCAGGAAGAAGCTCTTCGTCGTCGCGCAATGGAGCGGAGACGACGAGCGTGCGGGGGCGGGCAGCAAGGCCCTCACGCTGAGACCTCCCCGCTAGCGGAACTGGCTCGCCACTTCAGGGCGTGTCGAGGGCGTGCCCGCGACGGCGGCGCTCGGCGGGATCGAAGTCTTGGAGGTCTCGCGGCCCGGCGATCTCGTGCTCGTTCACGACGCGCGCCGGAACGCAGAACTCGCGATAGGGCTTCTGCGTATCGCGGCGCTCGTAGGGCTCGACCTGCGAAGCGGGGACGTCAACGCACAGGGCGACGTCGGGGACCGGCCCCAGCCGTGGGCCGACGTCTTCCTCATCGGCGAGGCAGCGATCCGCGAGCCAGATTCCGATCAGGAGCTCCCGATCGTCGTGGATGACCTCGGCGTCCTGGAATCCCTGCTCGAGGATGAGCTGGGCCGACTCCCGGTCGGTCACGTGATAGAGACGCATGCCTGTCCCTCGATACCCGCCGGCATCCGCCGTAAGCCCGTTGTCCGATCCGGAGTATTGACCCTTGCGCTGCACTGCAATGTGTGCAATCGTAAGTAGTACGACCTTCGTGCAAGCTTGGTCGTACCGACCGTTAACAATCAGAGGAGGATGGAGCCTCCGAAAAAGGGCGGACAAAGCCCGGAAGGTGGCAGCCGTGCCCCTCATGCGGTGCCCGCACTGCGGGGCCAAGAACTTCACGATGGAGGGCTGGGAGGACCTCGATCACTGCTCATCCTGCGGCAAGCCGTTGGGTGAGCTCGAGCGAAACGCGGTCGACGCCGCGGACTACGCGACCCGCGGCAGGAAAGCGGGCCGTCGGCAGAGCCTGGGCGGCGACGGACAGAACGCGGAGAAGCCCCGCCCGGTGTGAGTGAGACGGGGCTTCTCGGAACTGTCCGCCGGTACTCGCTCGCCTACGGCCTGGCGATGAAGTTCCAGGTCTTCGAGGTCGACGGCGGACGGTTGCTGAAGTTGCCCGTACCGTTGCCGTACTGGCTCACGTTCCAGATCCGGTTGGCCGTTGACGGGTCCGGCGTCGCCGCGGCGTAATCGCCCCAACGGCACGGAGCCGTCGCATCGCAGTCGAATCCGCCAACGGGATGCCTGCCGTTCAACACCGACACCTGTCCCGACTGTGCGGCTGCTCCGACCTTGGAAACCATCTTGATCGACGGGAAGGTCCTGGCCGACGAGGAGTTGAAGTTCATCAACATTGCATTGCCACCCTTCTTGATTGCGCCGTTGACCTGACGGTTCGGCGAGATCGCGCCGTTGAACTCGAACAACGAGCCGCTCGTCACCGTGCCCTTCTGCAGTACGGAGTGTGCGGCCGGGTTGAGCTCATACCAGCGCACCTGGGCCCCAGCGCCTCCTTTTACCGTGTGCTGGGTCCAGAGCGCGAGCTTGTTGTGGTGGCCCGGATCCACTGCAGCCACCGCCTGCGTGTTCCG
>Ga0126312_10003055_pt1 | contig 11256 bp, 11 predicted proteins | sample Plot104A_FD_92537 | JGI IMG/M metagenome (GOLD analysis project Ga0126312, IMG submission 92537) | Serpentine soil microbial communities from UC McLaughlin Reserve, CA, USA - Plot104A | ecosystem: Environmental > Terrestrial > Soil > Grasslands | place: USA: UC McLaughlin Reserve, Lake County... | reverse complement strand
TAGTCGTCGGCGGGCATCGCCATCGGACGAAGACGTTGTGCCAGGGCCTCGGCGGTCGCGGGCGCCAGCCGCGGATACATCGCCTCCATTGCCGCCTGCGGCTCCCACACCTTCGTGCCGTCCGGACGGTCCGGCGGGAAGGGGAACCCCGCCCGGAACGGGTCGGGCGCGCCGGGCGGCGGTTCGACCGTCCCCAGCCGCGGGCAGAGATAGACGAGCAGCGACACCGGCCGGGTCGCGGCCACGAGCGGCCCGAAACCCGAGCTCTGCGAATGCGCCACGACGACGAGGGGGCCCTGGACCTCCTCGACCGCCTCGACGGCGGGCCGGACGCGCTCCCGGTAGCCGGCGGCGGGGTCGTGGAGCGGCAGCTCGGGTGCGATCGCGTTGTGCCCGAGGGCCTCGAGCTCCTCCGCCGTCCGGTCCCAGCACGACTGGTCGTGCCAGGCCCCGTGGAGGAGGCAGAACGCCGTCACGCGGAGCGCGCCCGGGCGGACCGGACGCTCTTCTGGGCAATCCCCCAGCGCGGTGGGGCGAGCGAGGAGCGGTGGCGGGCGGCGCTGATTGCCCGGTCATCGTCCCAAATCAGGTGCGGGGATACTGGGTGACCGGTTCGCAGGAAAACGTGGAACTGACCGGTCGCCGCCTGGCCGATCTGCATTTACCCTCTACCTGTGAGGGCGTCGACGCTGGCCCGCCGGTCGGGGATTCGTGTCTCTCTCGGGGCGATGCTGCTTGCCCTGGCCGCGCTGGTTTTCGCCGAAGCCGCGCCAGCAAGTCCGGTGTCGCGCGACTACTACGGCGCCTCGGGCAACGACGTGTTCGTCGACCCGGCGGTGAAGGCGTCCGACCAGCTCGCGGCGATGTCTGCCGGCGGAATAGCCCAAGTCCGGTTCGATGCCGAGTGGGCGAGGGTCGAGCCGAACCCACCGGATGCCCAGACCGGGGCACACGACTACCGGTGGGCTTACTACGACTCGCGGGTGGAGTCGCTCGCCCGGCACGGGCAGCGGTGGTATCCGGTGCTGGCTTACAACACATCCTGGTCGGGTGCCACGCAGGGGGACCTGACATCGGCGCCGGCGCGCGTCTCCGACTACGCGGCCTACGCAGCGAGCTTGGCTCGTCGTTACGGGCGCGGGGGCTCCTTCTGGAGCGCGCACTCCGAGCTGACACCCGCGCCGGTCACCAGCTACGAGATCTGGAATGAGCCGAACTCGCAGTTCTTCTGGCACCCCCAGGACCAGGCACCCGAGCGCTACGCGGATCTCTACGCCGCGGCGCGAACGGCGATCCGGGGGGTGGACTCGGCCGCGCGGGTGGTGACCGGCGGGCTGACGGTGTCGACCACCGGCGTCACCCCGGAGGGCGACTGGCTCAGGCGTATGTACGCGCACCGACCCGACCTGGTCGGTGCCGCGGATGCGGTCGGCTATCACCCGTACATGCCGAGCATCGAGCAGGTCTACCAGCGCCTGGGTGCGTTCAGGAGGACGCTGGATCGTGTCGGTGCGACCGGAGTGCCGCTCGAGCTGACCGAGCTCGGCTGGACCACCGTCCATACTCCCGAGGCCGACCGGGCCGACTACCTGAAGAAGCTGGCGCTCGAGCTGCCGCGCTCCGACTGCGCCGTCGAGCGGCTCATTCCGTACTCCTGGGTGACCGGCGAGTACGACCTCTCGAACCCCGAGCACTGGTTCGGTATCTACGACAAGGACGCGACCCCGAAGCAGTCCGGCGCCGCCTACACCGGCGCCGCGAGGCTGATGGAGGGGCTCGAAGCGACTCCGCCGCCAGACTCGCCAACGCGCATCTGTCGCACCCTGAGCCCGTACGGCAGCGAGATCGCCGAAACCCCCGGTCTGGCGGGTTACTGGCGCTTGGGTGAGAGCCTGGGCAGCGTGGCTCAGGACGAGAAGTTGGGCCACGACGGCAAGTACGTAGGCGCGCCCGCGCTGCGCAGGCCGGGGGCGATCGTGGGGGATGCGGATACGGCGGTCGGCTTCGCCTCCGGGGTCAACGACTACGCGGATCTCGGCGATCGGTCGGTGGGTGAGGGCGGTGAGTTCTCGGCGGAGGCCTGGATCAAGACCACGGGCTCGAGCACCAACAGGTGGCTGGTCGGGGAAGGGAGCACGACGAGCAACAACCCCATCTGGGGGCTGGTGCAGGAAGGGTCCAAGGCGCGCGCCTACTACCGGGTCGACGGCGGCGCCAAGCGCGACCTCGTGGGTAAGAAGACGATCAACGACGGCGCCTGGCACCACGTGGTGCTGACGGTGAAGAAGGGCGGCTCGCTGTCGCTCTACGTGGACGGCGCGCTCGACGGCAGCGCCTCCGTTCCGGCCGGCTCGATCAGCCTCAACACCAGCACGGTCGGGATCCTGCGACGCGCCGCGCTCGGCTCCGAATACGCCGGCGACGCCGACGAGGTGGCGCTCTACGGCACCGCGCTGCCGTCCGGCACGGTGCAGCAGCACCACGCCAGGGGTGCCGCGCCGTAGCCCCAACCCGGGGGGACGAAGCGATCAGGCCGCTTCTCGTTCCGGTCGCGCCACCGCAGGTAGGAGCGGTCCAGTCGGGCGTCCCACCGGTTGACGAACTCGACGACCTTCGCGCGCTTGGTCCGGAAGAGCAACTAGCGCGAACACCTCTCGCTGCGAGCGTCGGCTTGCGCTGATTTCAGACCACGTTGAGCCCTCGCGAGTTCTCCCTGTATGTCCTTCAAGGCTCGCTGGGAGTCGCGCAGGTCCGGCTCGGTCTCCGCTCGCTCCTCGGGGTAGCTGCGGATGTCTCTCTCGAGCTCGTCGATCGTCGTCTGCTCGGCGCGGGCCTCCTCGGCCGCACCGCGGACATCTTTACGCAGCTCGCGACTCGACTCCGCGATCTCGTGGCAGGCGGCGGCGTCCACCGGCGCAGGTTCAGTGGCAAGCGCGCATCCCTCCCGCCGAGCATCCGCTTCGAGCGACCTCAGTTCACGTCGGGCTGTCGTGAGCTCACGCCGGTCGTCCTTCAACGTTCGCTGCGAGCTGTTGAGGTCAGGCTCGATCTCCGCTCGGTCCTCGGGATAGGTGCGGACTTCCCCCTCCAGCCCCTCGACGGTCCTGCGCTCCGCGCGAACCTCCGTCGCCGCAGAGCGAACGTCTCCTCGAAGTTGGCGACCGGTCTCCTTGATCTCGCGGCAAGCGCCGGCGTCCGCCACTCGGCTCTCGGACCGACCACCCCCGTAATCAGCCGTCGCCGCGGTCAAGAGAACGCAGTCTCGGACTTCGAGCGCGGTGTAGACATCCAGCAGTTCCCGGAAGATCGGCTCTTCGCGTCGACGTTCACGTTCGAGGATCTTTCGCGGCTCGCCGGAGCTACTCACCTCGTTGATCAGGCGATCGGTGTCCGCCCAGCCGCTTCGCAGCGCGGCCACCCCACGATCGTGAAGCGATCTGAGCTGAGGCGGTGGTTTGAGGTTGTTGTAGCTTCGGGCCAACGGTGGAGGCGGTCGTTCGCCGTCTCCACCCATCGGGCGAAGTCGTCGGGTTCCGGTCGAGGCACACTCGCGACTACCCCGGCCTGCTCTGCACAGAGCGCATTCGCCTGCTTGCGGTACTCAGACGCGCTCAGCGGCTCCCCACCACCGCCGCAACCGCCGCCGAACGCAACCGATGCACTGACCGTTCCGAGGACGAGGCCATATGCCTGCAGCGGTCGGGCCACGGGCCATGGGAGCCGCATCGATCAGCGCCGTCGCAGCCGTGCGCTCCAGGCCACGTCGCCCGTGTCACAGCGGTCGAACACGCCCTCGTTCGACTCGAAGGCGGCGCTTTTGTCCAACAGGACGCTGCGCGCCCGCCAGTGACCGCGGACCCGTCGCCTGCTCACGAACCTGCCGCTGAACTCGTAGCGCGTCACGTCGAAGAGGCGGCGCCGCTTCCCCTGGCTGTCGATGACGGGATCGAGCAGTTCTGCTGCGCTATCGGAATCCAGCTCGGTCGTCCGAAAGCGCCCACCTCGACTGACCCGTGTCTCGAATGCGAAGGCGAACAGCGTCAGCCTTCCGCCGCCGCACTGTGTGCGGAGCTCGGTCTCGGCGGAGTTCTGGCGCCGCACGCTGCGGCGGCTCATCTTGAGGACCACCCCACGGCCCTGCGAGGTCTTGCCCCTGTAGGTCCCCTTCTTGATCGGCACAGCGCCCGACGCCACAGCGGAGCTCACCAAGAGAACCACCCCCGCGCTCAAGACGATGGCAAGACAGATCTGGAGCCGGACGGTCATGGGACCTCCCCCATATGTTCCTCGTGGCTTAGCTCGAGGCTAACGCCTGCCCTTTGCGGGGCGCAAGGCGTCTTGATGGGCTAGCCCCAGCTGGCGCCGCAGCCCCTAGAGGGCGTAGGGTGAAACCAGGCGTGGAGGAGTCCCCGACCGACCCTCTAGCGCCCCCAAGCGTTACCGGGGTCGGTGTCTCTCCGAACCACGGTGGCGCCATGACCAGCCCCGGCTGAGGTCTGGAGGAGATGAAGTCCCATCCGCTACGCAGTAGGTGCTGCGTTCTTGGAGCGTTGGGGCTTCTGCTCGCGATCGCCGCGCCGGCTTCGGCCGTCGCAGCGGGTGAGCTCGACACAACCTTCGCCGGCGACGGCAAGCTGATCGCGGACTTCGGCACGAAACAGGACGGGGGCGAGGACCTGGCCCTCCAGGCTGACGGCCGACTCGTGGTGGCCACGGGCTCCGGTCTGGTTCGCTACACCCCGTCGGGATCGCCGGACCCGAGCTTCTCCGGCGACGGGCGGGTGCCCCTGCCCGACGACCTCCGCGGGGTGGCGATCCAGCCCGACCGACGGATCGTGGTTACGACCGCGACCGCCGTGGCCCGCTTCCGACCCAACGGAACCCCCGACCCCAGCTTCTCCGGGGACGGCAGGGTGGAGGCTCCATCCTCCTTCGGGGCAGTGGCGGTGCAGGCGGACGGGAAGATCGTCCTCACCGGCCACGGGTCAGCCGCCGGTGAGAGCTCCGTCACCCGCCTTCGCAGCGACGGCGCGGTGGACACCAGCTGGGCGGGTGACGGAACGGCGGCGGTTGCGACGTTCGGCGGTGTCAACGATGTGGCGACTCAGGCAGACGGCAAGGTCCTGCTCGCCTGGACTCCTGCGAGCATGGGCTCGACTGCCTTCGTGGTCATCCGCCTCACGGCGGACGGCTCGATCGACCGCACTTTTGGCGATCACGGGTTTGTGTACACCGACAACTTCGGCGGTGAAAAATCGGACTTCGCCGACGAGTCGGCCTTCATAGACGGGGTCATTGTTCAGCCCGACGGAAAGATCGTGGCCGTGGGTGGCGATGCGCCCTTCGACGGGGGCGACGTGCCGGGGTCCTACCAGTTCGCCGTCGCCCGCCTTAACCCCAACGGATCGCCCGACCGCAGCTTCTCGCGCGACGGAAAGCGCCTGGTGGGCTTCGGCGGCGAGGCCACCGCGTCCGACGTCGCGCTCCAGCCCGGCGGTCGGATCGTCCTGGCCGGCTCCACCAATCCCTTGGATCGCCGCACGGCCGACTTCGCCCTGGCACGGCTGCGGCGCGACGGCTCGCTGAGCGGCAAAGCGGTGACGAGCCTCGGCACCGACGACGGTGCGCGGGCGGTCGCAACTCAGCCCGATGGCATGATCGTGGCCGCGGGGGTGACCGGGCGGCGAAGCGAGTCCGCCTTCTTCGGCGACAACCTCGCCCTCGCGCGCTATCGGCGTCTGCGCATCGATCGCCCGAAGGCGAGGCTCGGGATCCAGCGCCGCCAGCCTCTGAGTCGGGTGCTCCGGCGAGGGCTGGTGTTCAGGTTGAGGACGAAAGGCTTGGTGCGGGGCAGCGCGCGTTTGGTCGGTGGCAGGCGCAGCCTCGGCCGCGGGCGCCCTCGCATCTTCCGCCGCGGCAGCACCAGGACCAGGGTGCGGCTGACGAGTCGCGCCAAGCGACGGCTACGCCGCCGCGGGGGTGGCCGCCTCGTGCTGCGGGTGAGGTTGGTCAACGCCGAGGGAACGTCGCGGACGCTGAGAGCGCGCGTCCTCGTTCGGAGAACCGAGTGATAGTCTCCGCACCAGCGGCTGACTAGTCGGGCATCTCGTACGCACCGGCGAGGGCGCGGACCTCGGCGTACACCCTGTCCGCCCGAGCCTCGTCTATGACGGGCTTTCGGACGCTGCCCAGCGCCCACTGCTGCTGGGCCTCCGTTGACGACGCCTTCCCGTGCAGCTCGATCGCGGTCGCCGAGAAGTCTCGCACCAGCGTCTCGAACGCCAGGTCGACGACATCCGGCGGCGTCTCGTCGAGCTCGGCCTGCTCGAGGATCAGCTGGGCGTACGGGATGAGCGTGAACAGCTGCGCGAGCTCCTGCTGGAAGTCGAGGTCGGTCATCTGCTCAGGCGTCAGCGCGGCGTCCTGAAGCAGGGCGAGGAGCGCGTCGGCCTGCTCGCGGAACAGTGCGACGTTCGGCACCGCGGCAAAGGCGTCGAGGGTCGGGCGCCAGTCGGGGAACTTGATCTTGCCCAGGCCTCGGGTCGGGCCTTGGTCGAACAGGAACGCGTCGTCGGCGTCGTCCCGGCGTGCCGGCGGCGCCGCGAGCTCCTCGCTCCCGAACAGGTAGGCGGGCAGGAACTTCAGCAGCAGCGCTCGGTTGACGTGGACGGTGCCTTCGAGCTTCGGCAACCCGTCGACGATGCTCTTGGCGCTGTCGAAGTAGGAGTCGCGCTCGAAGCCCTTCGCAGAGATGACCTCGGCGAGCAGGCGCACGATGCGCTCGCCCTCCATCGTCACCTGCATCTTGTTGATCGGCGTGTAGAGCAGGTAGCGGCGGTCCTCGCGGCTGGCGCTGCGCACGTAGTCGACCGCCCGCGCGCCGTAGAGCTTGGCGGCCAACAGACGGGAGTACGCCTCGGAGAGGATCCGGCGGATCTGGCCGAACTCGGTTACGCGCTTGCCGAACAGGACCCGGCCCTCGGCCTGCGTGACGGTTTCGTAGAAGCAGTGCTCGGCCAGCCCGATCGAGCAGAAGCCGAGGTTGAACTTGCCGACGTTGATCGTGTTCAGGGCCGCCTCGAACGCTGCGCTGCCGGTGTGAAGGACGTCTTCGGCGGCCACCGGGTAGTCCTCGAGCTCGAACGAGCTGACGTACATCTGCGAATGGACGACGTTCCCGATCAGCTTGTACGCGGGGTGCTGGCTGTCGGCGGCGAAGAACACGTAGCCGTCGGGCCCGTCGACGTCGGCGCGCCGGCCGAACACGGAGACCATCCGAGCCACGTTGCCGTTGCCGATGTAGTACTTGCCGCCTGTGGCGCGAAAGCGGCCCTCGCCGTCGGGTGTGAGGATCATGTCGGTCGAGTAGATGTCCGCGCCGTGGTCGCGCTCGGAGAGGCCGAAGGCAAATACGGCGCCCTCCTCGAGCAGCTCGGCGGCGCGCCGGCGAGCGGCCTCGTTGTCGCTCTGCCAGATCGGGCCAAGGCCGAGGATCGTGACCTGCCAGGCGTACCAGTAGGGCAGCCCGTAGAAGCCCAGGATCTCGTTGAACCGAGCGTTGCGCGCTGTGTCCCAGCGCTTGTCGGGATCCCCGGCGGCGTCGCGCGACGGCGTGAGCAGCGTCGCGAACGCCCGCTCGCTCGCGAGGAACTCGATGAAGTCCGAGTACCAGTCATCGGACCGCGTCTCGGCGGTGAGGCGTGATTTGCCCTTGGCCTCGAACCAGTCGATCGTCGCCCGCAGCACCCGCTGGGTCGCGGGGTCGAACTCGGCCGCCTCGTAGCTACCGGGGTTGAGCAGGCGGGTGGTGGCGGTGAGGGTGGGCATATCGGCAGCCTCTCATGTGGGGAGCGGACGAGGATCACCCGTTGGCCTCTGGCCGCGGCGCGCCCCCACCGAGAGGGGAAGCGCTCGCTCACCTGCTCGAGGTGGCGGACGCGGCGCCCGGGAGCGGGTGGACGCTAGAACCAACTGGTGGCGGCAACGAAGTGAGGAGGAAGCGATGGCAGAGCAGATCTTCGTACAGGCGAAGGAAGGCGCCACGGCCGACCACCCCCTCGGCGGCGCGGTGACCTTCAAGGTGCGCGGGCGGGAGACCGGCGGCAGCCTGACCGCGTTCGAGACGGTGGTCGGACCCGGGCTCGGGCCACCGCTGCATGAGCACGCCAACGAGGAGGAGACGCTGTACGTGCTCGAGGGCGACGTCCGGTTCAAGCTGGGCGACCGGATGGTCTCGGGGCCACCGGGGACGTTCGTCTTCGTCCCGCGGGGGACTCCGCACACGTTTCAGAACGTCGGCGAGACGCCCGCGCGGCTGCTCATCCACTTCACGCCGAGCGGGATGGAGCGGTTCTTCGAGGAATTCGCAGAGCTCCCCGTCGAGGAGACAGGCCCCGAAGTCTTCCGGTCGATCGGGGCGAAGGTGGGGATGGACGCCGTCGGCCCACCACTGGCGCAGTCGAACCCCCTGTAGCGGACTTGTCACACGCCCGTCGCCCGACTGGCTCGACTGCGGGCATCAGACCGAGACCACTCTCCGGCTTGAGACGCCAGCGGCTTCTGGGCGATGGGGCGGCTGGGGTTCAGCGACCTCTCGCGCGTGAAGTAGTAGAAAACAAAGTGGCGGTGGCTGGATCCGGCTCTAGCAAGCTGTTTCATGAGTGGCCACCCCAAGGAGGCGGGTCTGCCGATGGCAGTGGATGTAGGCGGATGTCGGGGAATCGGGCGCTCAGGGCCCATTGGTGAGCCAGAGTGAGCTGATGGCCGTCGTGACCGAGATCGGGCCGCGTACGGGGCGAACTCGCCTGGTCGTGTTCGGCCTGCTCCTGACCCTGTCGGGGCTGGCCTGGGCCGTCACGGCGGCGCGCATGGCGGGGATGGAGTCGGGTCCGGGGATGTACCCGGAGGAGCTGGGCTTCTACCTGAGCGCGTGGGTGGTGATGATGGCGGCGATGATGCTCCCGTCGGTGTGGCCTACGGTCGCCCTCTACGCGGACATGCAGCGCAAGCGGCGGGACCGGGGGCTGGCCGCGCCGGCCGGTGCGCCGGTGGCGTTCGTGGGTGGCTACTTCATCACGTGGGCCGCCGCGGGCCTGGCCGCGTTCGCGCTGCTCGCCGCGGCTCGCTCGCTCGGCTTCGACGGGCTCGCCTGGGAGCGGGGTGGCCACTGGGTCGCCGCGGCGGTGATCGGGCTCGCGGCGGCGTACGAGCTGACCCCGCTCAAGGACGCATGCCTGCGCCGCTGTCGCGCCCCGCTGGGGTTCCTGGTCTCCAGTTGGCGGGAGGGGCGCCGGGGTGCGCTGCGGATGGGCGCCGGGCACGGCGGCTGGTGCGTCGGTTGTTGCTGGGCGTTGATGGCCGCCCTGTTCGCGCTGGGCCTGATGAGCCTCGCCTGGATGCTCGTGGTCGCGATCCTGATCGCCTCCGAGAAGCTCCTGCCCTGGGGCAACGCGACCAGCGCTGGCGTCACCGTGGTCCTGCTCGGTCTGGGCGTCGCTGTCGCCGCGGCGCCCGGGGCCTTCATGGGCTGACGCTCAGTCGGCGGAGGTGTACTCGAAGGTCGACTGGTACCCGCATACCCCGCTCAGCTCGAACTCGAGCGGGTCGGCCGTCACCTCGAGCACGTCGGTGACCAGCTCGCGGCCGCTGCGGTGGTGGCCCGGGATCACGCAGGTCACCGGCTCCTGGTCTGGAACGGGCTCGCGCACGCGCACCGCCACCTCGCCGCCGGCGCGAAACCAGCCGCGACCGGGCGTGTGGTCGATTTCCAGGGCGGCCGCCCGCACCCCGAGCAGGTTCGCGGACTTGAACGCCCAGGGGAACTGCTTGAGCGGTGTGCCCCCGCGGCGCCCGGTGTAGATCTCCGCCAGCGCCTCGTGCTGGGCCGCGTCGGCGCGCTCGTCCACGTACAGGAAGTAGCTCCAAGGCGAGCCTTCCTCGTCATCGGCGTAGCGCGAGGCGAGCACCACCCCGAGATCCGCCAGCTCGACGCCGTCGGCCTGTCCCGAGGCGAACTTCCACGAGAGGGCCCCGAGGCAGATTCCGTGCGTGGAACGCCCGCCGGCCCGCCCCCCGACCCGCCGGCAAGGGCAGATCGCCTCACAGTTGCAGGCCTCGAGGTAGGTTCCCGCGAGCTGCCAGTCGCACACCGGGGGCGAGCCTATCGCCGCGCGCAGAAGCCGCTCGATAGCTCGCCTGGGCTAGAGGGGGTCACCCCGTCGGCGTCGATCCCCGCGAGACGGCTGTCACTGCATCTCGCTGAGCAACTCTGGTCCGCCGCGCACCCCGCGGGCAACCGCGACTTCGTAGAACTCGCGCGAGGGACGCCCTGTGACCTTGTCCGCGAACTTGGCCACCTGCGTCTGGTAGAAGCCGTTCCGCTCGTTCTCGCGGAGGTTCTCGATCGTGTCGCAGAGGTCTATGGCGAGCGCTCGCCCGTCCTCCCGCGTCAGCAGGAGCGCGCCCATGAAACCGGCCTCCTGCTCGGCCGCCGGGACGACCGACTCGTCGAAGAGCCGAACCGACTCCTCGACAGCGCTTGGATCAACCTGAACGTGAGTTACCCGTGCAACCAATCTGCCTCTCCCTCAATCGCTGCCTCGTCGTCCGACCGTACTCCGCCCGGCCTGCCGAGACAACGACGGAGCGCGGCGGCGCTCAGTCCAGCGGTGTCGCGCTCACCGAGACGTATGCGGCGTGCACGCTGAAGGATGGCACGCTGATCCGGCAGCGCGAGTTCGTCGACCACCCCGAAGCCCTCGAAGCCGCTGGGCTGGCTGAGTAGGCGACCCTAGACGCGCGCGGCTGGGTTTGGACCAGCGACCTCTCGCGTGTGAGGCGTTACGCGGGGCAAGCCCGATCGCTGACAGAGTCAGTCCGTCTCAGCTCCGCCGCTTGCCGTCCGGCGCGACGACCCACCACAGGCCGCCGTTGAGGTTCACGTTGTGACAGCGAACCTCACCTGGCCCCTCGTTGGCGTAGTAGTACAGCGGCTTGCCTGCGTAAGTCACCTGCCGGCCGCCGTCGCGCCGCTTGACGGTGCCCAGGAGTGACCGCTTCGCGGCCCCTTGTGCGCGTGGCTCTCCGCGAGTGAGTACCGGCGGCCAGGCCGTAGCGCACTCGCCGTAGCACACCGTCTTCCCTGTCGGGTCGCGCTGAAAGATGTAGATGGCCTGGTTGCGCGGCCCGAAGATCATCGTCCCGAACTCCGAGTCGTCTACGTGAACGGCGGTGCCGGGCCGTGCACTCTTCTCCTCT
>Ga0126312_10003054_pt1 | contig 11256 bp, 10 predicted proteins | sample Plot104A_FD_92537 | JGI IMG/M metagenome (GOLD analysis project Ga0126312, IMG submission 92537) | Serpentine soil microbial communities from UC McLaughlin Reserve, CA, USA - Plot104A | ecosystem: Environmental > Terrestrial > Soil > Grasslands | place: USA: UC McLaughlin Reserve, Lake County... | reverse complement strand
CGAGCTTCATCCGCCCACTCCCGCGCACGACCACGTACACCTCCTCCTGCGTCTTGTGCGTGTGGCCGTACGGAAAGCGATAGCCCGGCGGGACGCGCTGGTAGCCCAGGCCGGATTGCTCGAGCTCGAGCGCCTCGGTCGCCAAGCGGAACTCCAGGTCCGGCGCGCCGTCGAACCTGGACCCGACGTCCTCCAGGTCCTCCTTGAGGTTCCTGAGCGTGAACGGCACGGTCGCAAATCCTACGGTGCCCGGGCTGGGGTCGCCGATCTGATGCGTCGAGCGCCGCGGTGCCAGGTTCCTTCCCGGCGGTCGCCGTTTGCAGGGCGTCGGCCTCCTTGCTCCGGCGAATCGATTCGCGAGCCCGCCGGATCAGGAACTGAACCAACGCTCTCGCCGGCTCGAGGCGAACGCTTCCTTGTCCGCGGCGAGTTCCCGGGAGGGCCCCACTAGTCGCGCCGTTGGTTTCGGCCCGCCGAGGAAGTTGGCCTCGACCCTTCCGACCATTCGCTCGGCCCCCGCCACCGAGTAGTACTCGTACCCACCCTCGGCGAACCCGGGGGGGGCCGCGTCGTCGTAGTCCGCCCCCGAGCGCGATGACCAGGACGTCGGCGTCGTAAGAGTCCTGGTCCGTGGTCACCCGCCGTCTCTCCGGGTCGATCGAGGTCACGATCTCTTGGCGGAACTCGACCCCGTCCTTGGAGATATCGCCGTAGTGCAGCCGTGCCTCCTGCGGCGGCCTTTCGGCCGAGCATGATGTCCAGCTTCGAGAACCCGAAGTTGAACGAGTCGTTCTGGTCCAGGAGGGTGACGCGGACTTCGTCCGCGAGCGATTCGGATAGCCGCGTGGCGAGCTCCAGCCCTGCGAAATCGGCTCCCAGGATCAAGACGTGTTTCTTTCACCTCGAGCCCCTCCTAAGGAGTAGCCCGCAGGTCCGAATCCTGCTCGGGGCGTCCCGGTGGGCCGCTCCGGCGCCCGCTTATCCCCCCGATCACGCACGTCTGCGGCCCGCGCTTCCCGAACAGGAGGCTGGCCCGCCTGCCCGGCTTGATCTTCCACGTGTAGACCCGCTCGCAGTCGTAGGGCTGCGAGTCGGAGGGGCGGACCCCCACGATGTGGCCCGTGCACTTGACCTTGTGCTTGGTCAAGCGGCGGCAGTCCGTGGCCGTCGTGTCGGTGCAGCCCGGATAGAGCTCGGGGTGGTCGGCGCAGTCCTTGGCCTCGGTCTCGACGGTCGCGTCGGCCGCACGCTTCTTGCCGAGGCGGTGGGCGTCGGCGAGCGGGACCACGGCGAGCGACATGAGCGCGACGAGCGCAACGGCGACGAGCGTCCTTCCCATTGACTCTCCCTGGCGTGGTGCTGTCGCTGCAGACTACCCGCGCGGACCGGCTGCCACACTCCCGCGCGTGCGTGCCACCCGCGGCTCGATCGCTGCGCTGCTCATGCTCCTGTTCGCGCTGCTGCTCGCGGGCTGCGACGTGGGCGAGAAGGAGGAGCCGTCACCCCCGCCGGTCGAGACCGCGGACCCACTGCCGAAGCTGCCGAAGCGGTGGAGCCGCCACGCGAACCCCGAGCTCGGGTTCGCCATCGGGGTCCCGCCCCGGTGGTCGGCGGACGACCGCAGCCGCAGCTCGCTGTTCCGCTCCGCCGACCGCCTCGTCGCGGTGTCGGTGTCGGCCGACCGGACCGAGGGAGGCCTGGCCGTCCCGATCGAGGAGTTCGCCCGGCGGGTAACGAAGGCGCTGCCCGACCTCGAGCGCCTGCGGGCCGAGCGCCCGCGTCCGTTCCGCGCCCGCTACGACGCGGCGGCGGTGACCGCGACCGCGCGCTCGCGCGAGGGCGTGCCGCAGCGGCTGCTGGTGGTCGTCGAGCGTCGCGCGCCGTTCGCCACCTACACGGCCGTGGTGGCGGCGAACGCCAAGCAGGGCGCCGGAGCGCACCGCGACGAGGTCCTGCGCATGCTGCGCAGCCTGCGCGGGCGACGCCCCAGCTAGCGGTCGGGACGATCCGGGTACAGCTCGTCGATCGTGACCAGGGCGCGGAACGGGGTGCCGCCCGCCGCCTCGATCGCTTCGGCGCCGCCGGCGAGCCGGTCGACCACGCACAGCACACCGGCGATCTCGAGTCCCTCCTCCCGCATCCGCTCGATCGCGTCGACCACGGAGCCGCCGGTGGTGACCGTGTCCTCGACCACCAAGCACCTGGTCCCGGGCTGGACCGGCCCCTCGACCCAGCGCTGAAGGCCGTGCTGCTTGCGCTCCTTGCGGACGAAGAAGCCGACCAGCTCGTCCCCCTCGGGGACCGCAATTGCGGCGCAGGCGAGCGGGATCGCCGCCATCACCGGGCCGCCGACCGCCCGCGCGCCCAGCCGGGTCGCCGCGTCGGCGATCAGCTCTCCTGCCGCTCGGAATCCCCGCGGTCGCAGCAGCGCCCGGCGGGCGTCCACGTAATAGGAGGTGGTCTGCCCGCTCGACAGGGTCACCTCGCCGATCAGCAGCGCGTGCGCTCGGAGCTCCTCGAGCAGGACGGCCCGGGGGTCCGACTCGCCCACGCGGCTAGTAGACGTAGATCGACATCCCGATCGACACCCAGTTGTAGATGCTGCGGGCGTCGGGGATCGGGGTGCGGACGCAGCCGTGACTCGCGGGGTAGCGGGCCGGCACGTCGTGGTAGCCGTGCACCGCGTATCCGCCGTGGAAGTAGACCGAGTAGTACATGCCGACGCTGTTGAAGCCCGGCTGGCGGCGATAGAAGCGGAAGTGGCCGCGGACGGTCGGCGTCGACGACTTCCCGGTCGACACCGGATAGGTCCGCTGCGCCTTGCCGTTGTCGGCGAGGACGAGCACCTGGCGCCCGATCGAGACCTCGGCGTGCCTGCCGGCGCCGGGGTGCTTGAGCTTGTACGCGCCCTTGCCGCTGGCGAGCTTCTTGAAGATCCCGGAGGTGGAGCGGGTGATCCGCGCCATCCCGTGGACCTTGCGGTAGGCGAGCACCGCGCGCCCCGTCCGCGCGCTGTACTTGCGGCCCCTGGACGGCACGTAGCCCTGCTTGCCGAGCAGTCGGTTGAACACCTTCACGTCCTTGCCCTTCGACCCGTGGTGGAGCGCCGGGTACTTGACCTTGAACTCGTGGCTGCGCGCGCCGACCTGCGGGTCGCCGGCGAGCTGGGCGGTGGCGACGTAGTGACCGGGCTTCACCAGCACCGGGCTGCGGAGCTGGAAGTGTCCCGCGTCGCCCTCGCCTTGCTTCACCGCGACGAGCTCCTTCTTCAGCTCGCGATCGCCCTTGGACAGCGTCACCGCCACCTGCTGGCCGGCGGCGAACGGGCGCACGGTGCCAAACACCCGCGCATGCTTGGCGACCCGGACCTTGCCGTGCTTGACCCCCTTCAGCTCGAGGTCGATGCCGGGTTGGGGCGCCGGCGGCCGCGGGGAGTTCGACGGAGCGGCGACGGCGGGCGCGGCGCAGATCAGCGCGACCGCGCCGGCGGCGCACAGCGCGACAAGCGAACGCGTTCCCTCCCGAATCCTCACCGCGGAAATTCTATTGCCCGCGGGCGCCGGAACATCGGGCCCGGGCTACGCGACGAGCCGGCTGCGAAGCGCGCGCACGGGGACGTAGAACAGCACCACACTCACCACGGCCAGCCACGCGGTGTGGGCGGCGATCTCGAGCGCGTGGGGCCCGGTGGCCAGCCCGCGCGTGATCTCGACCATGTGGAAGAGCGGCGTGAACCACGCCACCACCTCGACCCATCCGGGGAGACGCTCGAACGGGAAGAAGATCCCCGAGAACAGGAACATCGGGGTGATGAACAGGGTGAAGAAGTAGCTGTAGAGGTCGATCTTCGGGATCAGGGAGGTGAACGTGTAGCCGACGACCGAGAAGCACAGCCCGCCGAGCAGGACGAAGACCGGAATCAGGATCGCCCACCATGAGGAGATAAGGCCGAAAGCGGTGACGATGATCAGAAAGCTCGTCCCGTACACGGCGGCGCGCGACGCGCTCCACGCCAGGTCGCCGGCGACCAGGTCCTGGACCTCGACCGGGGTCGCCAGAACGGCGTCGTACAGGCGGGTCTCATTCATCCGCAGGTAGACGTTGTAGGTCGTCTCGAACGCCGCCGACCACATCGCTGCCGACGCGATCAGGCCGGGGGCGATGAAGTCCTCGTAGGGAACGCCGTTGATCCGCGCCACGTAGGTGCCGAGCCCGAAGCCGAGCGCGACGAGGTAGAAGAGCGGGTCGATGAACTGCGGCAGCAGGACTCCCTTCCACAGCTTCGAGAACACCCGCGCGTTGCGACCCCACACCGCCGCCGCGTGCCGCGGCGAGGGGACGAGGTCGCGCGGCGCGACGGGCTTCCCGAGCCCGGCGTAGGCGCCCTCCTGCATCGCACTCATGAATCACCCCCGCAATGTGCTCCGCTCCCGCTCGCTCGCAACTCAAGACCACCGGCAAGTTCGCTCGACGAACTTGCCGTTTCGTTCTGACGCTCGCTCGCTCCCGCGTCCGCCGTTGCGAGGTGATCGATCTCCGTCATTCGCGCAGCGACCTTCCGGTTAGCCGGAGGAACACGTCCTCGAGGGTCGCCTGGCGCGCGATCGCCGACTCGTGCGGGTAGCTGCGGTGGTCGATCTCGGCCAGCAGCGCCTCCGCGTCCGACGTGTACAGCATCAGCAGGTCCTCGGCGAAGTCGTGGCCGTCGAGCTTTCCGTCGAGGCTTGCCAGGAGCTCGTCGGCGTCGCACCCTTCGGCGAGCTGCAGCTCGAGCACCTCGCGCCCGACGTGCTCGAGCACGAGCGCCCCGGGCTCGCCCTCGGTGACGATCTTGCCGTGGTCCATGATCACCAGACGGTCGCAGAGCCGCGCCGCCTCCTCCATGTAGTGGGTGGTCATCACGAGCGTCACGCCGCGCCGCTTGAGCCGGTCGAGCGCCCGCCACACCGCGAGCCGCGCTTGCGGGTCGAGCCCGGTCGTCGGCTCGTCGAGCACCACCAGTTCGGGCTCGTTGATCAGCGCCCGCGCGACGAGCAGCCGCCGCTTCATCCCGCCCGACAGCGCCCACACCCGCTCGCCCCCGCGGTCGTCGAGCAGCGAGAACTCGAGCAGCTCGCCCGCGCGGCGCGCCGCTTTGGCCGGCTCGATCCCGAAGTACCGCGCGTGGACGGTGAGGTTCTCGCGCACGGTCAGCTCGCCGTCGAGGTTCGTCTCCTGCGGGACGACCCCGAGCCGCTGCTTGATCGCGCGGCGCTCTCGCGTCGCCTCCCTCCCCAGCACCGCCAGCTCGCCGCCGTCGATCGAGGCCAGCCCGTAGATCATCTTCATCGTCGTCGTCTTCCCGGCCCCGTTCGGGCCCAGGAAGCCGAAGCAGATCCCCGAGTCGACCACGAAGTCGATCCCGTCGACGGCGAGGCGGCCGTCGTAACTCTTGCGCAGCCCCGCGGCCACGACCGCCGGTGTCCTCTCCCGGTTCACGACACTGGATGTTCGCGCGCGGCCCAACATCAAATTCCCCGCCCGCCCCCACCCTTGTTGAGCCGCGCGCTCACGACGTAGTCACCACCACGAACGCGAGCGCGTTGTTCAAGCCGTGCATCAGGATCGGCGGCCACAGCGACCCGGTGCGCTCGTACAGCCACGCGAGGATGAAGCCGAGCGCGGCGAGCTGCGGCACGACTCCGATGCTGTCCGGGCCGGTGTAGTGCAGGAGGCCGAATACCAGCCCCGCGATCAGGGCCGCCGCCCACCACGGGAGCCGCCGGCGCAACCCGCCGTACATGAAGCCGCGGAAGAAGATCTCCTCGGAGAGCGGCGCGGCGCCGATGATCAGGATCCCGGCGGCGACCGCCCCGATACCGCCCTCGTCGAACCCGAGGTCGCGGGTGATGTCTTCCTGCTCGGGATGGACGATCGTGCTGTACACGGCGGCGAAGATCAGGTACGCGACGTAGGTGGCCGCAGCCAGCCCCGCGGCGGAGGGGGCGAAGCGGCGTAGGCCGAGGTCCCGCAGGCCCGAGCCGAGGGCGCCCCCCCGGGCCGCGAACGCGACGGCGACCGCGATCAAGGTGGCAGCGAGCAGCGCCTGGAGGCCGAGCGTCGCGCCGGTGCTCTCCAGGTCGGGATCGAATGCGCTGATCACCGCGGCCTCGATCGTCGCCAGCACGACCACCGCGAGCACGGCCCACACGACCTGGATCGGGCGCCAGCTCCCCTCCGGGATGCCGATGCTCGCCTTCCAGGGCGAGCTGCCAACGTCAGGCCTGGGCGACGGCGCCGGAGGCGGCAGCGGCGCCGAGGCCCCAGCCGCCGGCTCGCCGGGCGACGTCGGCCCGGTTCCCGCGGCCGCCGCGGCCAGCGCCGGATTGAGGTTCGCGGCTGCCGCGGGGCGACGCTCGCGGACGACCACGGTGTGCGCGAGGCGGTCGCCGAGTCGCTGGCGACGCGGCGTGTCCGCGATCAGCACCGGGCCGATGACCAGAATGTCAACGAGGCGAAGCACGTTTCGGATCGTGGTGGGCCCGAACCCTGGACGGCCTCCCTCCTCGCTCGTCACCCGGATCCCGACGACGGCCTTGCCGATCGTCTTGCCCCACTTCCACTCCGCGAACCAGAAGTAGTTGAACCACGCCGAGAGCAGGGCGAGGAAGATCACCCCGACGACGACGGGCTCGTCGTCGTACACGGAGGCCGGGATGTTGGCCGCGATCTGGCTGATGAAGATCAGCCACGCGAGGTTGTCGATCAGCGCGGCACGGGACCGCTGCCCGAGGCTGGCGTACGTCGCTTCCTGTGCCACGGCTGCGTTCACGGCTGGAGATGGTCCTCGATCTCGCCCAGCGAGGCGATCCGACCGTCGCCGTCCGCGGAGCCCGAGCGATCGATCAGGAGCGCACGCAATCCGGCCGCCCTGGCTCCCTCGAGGTCCTCGGCGGGGGTGTCGCCGACGTGGAGGGCGTCCGCGGGCGCGCACCCCGCGAGCTCGAGCGCGCGCTCGAAGATCGCCGGGTCGGGCTTGCGAGCGCCCGCCGTCGCCGAGGCGACGACCCCGTCGAGCGACTCGCCGATGCCGCAGCGCGCGAGCACCTCGGGCAGGGAGCAGTCCCAGTTCGACACGCACACCAGCTTCAGCGAGCGCCGCCGCAGCGAACCTAGCGCGGGCCCGACGTCGGGGTAGGCGCGGAACCGGATCGACGCCATCAGGGTGTCGACGTCGACCGGCCGGCCGAGCTCGGCCGACAGCACCTCGGCGCAGCGCCGCCGCAGCTCGGCGAGCGAGCGCGCGTCGGTGCCCTCGTCGCTGTGGGCACGGTAGTAACGCATCTCCGCTCGCACGGCCGCCTCGAGCCGGTCCTCTTCGATCCGGTCGTCGAGTGCCTGCCGCAGGTGGATCCACGGCGGCTCGAGCTCGACGAGGGTCCCGAGAGCGTCGAGGAGGATCGCGCGGGTCGGTGCCATCCGATCATTTTGGCGATGCCCTGACCGCGGGCCGAGCGGGTACGGTGCCCGGGTGGAATCCGGCTTCTGGGACGCCCACGGTCCCGAGATATCGGCGGCGATCACCCTCGCGGTGACGATCGCGGTCGCGCTGCTCGTCGACCGGCTGGTGCTGGCGCGCGCCAAGCGGGTCGCGGACCGGTTCGCGGAGTCGGGCGTCTCGCGCGCCACCCAGACCCGGCTCCAGGTCGTGCGCCGGCTCGTGTTCGTGGTCATCCTCGCGATCGGGGTCGCGCTCGCGCTCAGCCAGTTCGGCTCGATCAGGCGACTGGCGACGGGGATCCTCGCCTCCAGCGCGCTGCTGGGGCTCGTCATCGGGTTCGCGGCGCGCCAGACGATCGCGAACTTCGTCGCCGGGATCCTGGTCGCGATCACCCAGCCGATCCGGATCGGCGACCGGGTCACGTTCGAGGACGAGACCGGTCGCGTGGACGACGTCACCCTGACGTTCACCTATATCGACACCGGCGACGGACGCCTGATGGTCGTGCCGAACGAGCGGATCGTCACCGGTGTCCTCTTCAACCACTCGACCGGCGACCAGGCGGCTCCGGTGACGGCGGCGGTGTGGTTACCGCCGGAAGCGGACCTGCCCGCGGCCCGCGATGCGCTGGAGGCGGCCGAGATCGCCACCGCCACGGTGGCCGAGGTGACCCCCGACGGGGTGCGGCTCGAGGTCGGGACCGGCCGCGAGGCCGGCCGCACGCGGACCGGCGACGAGGAGAACGCGCTGCGCGAGCGGGCTCAGCGGGCGCTCCGCGAGGCGGGCCTTCTGGAGGACCGCTTGCCGGGCCGAGCGGGTTAGCGTTCGTTCACATCCGCCTGGCTACTCTTTTCGCTGTTCATGACGCAGCGGGCGCGGAGAAGGCAGAGGCGCTCGGGCGGGAAGCGGAACAAGATCTTCCTCGGCCTGGGTGTGTTTGCGGCGATAGTCGCGATCGGCGTCCTGAGCGTCGGCATCTGGGCGCTCAGCATCGCCGCCGACGCGCCGCCGATCGAGGAGCTGAAGCCGGTCGAGACCGGTTCCAGCTCGGCGGTGTTCGCCGCCGACGGCAGCCGGCTCGGGTACATCCAGTCGGACGAGTCGCGCACCCCGATCCCGCTGGAGAAGATCCCGGAGGAGCTCCAGGACGCGACGGTGGCGATCGAGGACGAGCGCTTCTACGAGCACGGCGGGATCGACCCCAACGCGATCCTGCGCGCCGCGGTCGAGAACATCGAGGCCGGAGAGGTGGTCCAGGGCGGATCGACGATCACCCAGCAGCTCGTCCGCAACCTCTACATCAGCAACCCGGAGCGCGACATCGAGCGCAAGATCAAGGAGGCGACGCTCGCCGAGGAGCTCGAGGACGAGCACTCGAAGGCGTGGATTCTCGAGCACTACCTCAACACGGCTTCGTACGGGACGATCGAGGGCCGGACGGCGGTTGGAGTCGAGGCGGCGTCGCAGACCTACTTCAACAAGCCCGCCGACGAGCTGAAGCTGACCGAGTCGGCGCTGCTGGCCGGCCTCCCGCAGTCGCCCTCCCGTTTCAACCCGCTGATCAACCCCACCGGGGCGATCGAGCGCCGCAACGAGGTGCTCCAGAAGATGGCCGAGCAGCGGTACATCACCGAGAAGGCCGCGGACCGCGCCTCGCAGGCGGGCCTCGGGCTGGAGCGCGGCTACCGCTACGAGACGATCCGCGAGCCCTACTTCTTCGACTACGTCCAGCAGGACCTGATCAACAAGTACGGCGTTGCGACCGTGCGCCAGGGCGGGCTCAAGGTCTATACGACGATCCAGCCCGAGCTCCAGGAGGCCGCGCGGCAGGCGATCATCGACCACGGGTACACGTCGGATCCCGCCGCCGCCGTCGTCTCGATCAATCCGGCCAACGGCGACATCGTCGCGATGGCGTCGTCGGGCAGCTACCAGGAGAGCAACTTCAACCTCGCGGCCCAGGGGCACCGCCAGCCCGGATCGTCGATGAAGGCGTACGTGCTCACGACGGCGATCCGCCAGGGCGTCGACCCGGACTCCACGACCTACGAGTCCAGGGTGCTCAACCTCAACCTTCCCGAGTACGGACCGTGGAGGGTGACCACCGCCGAGGGGAGCGCCTGCAACTGCTCGATGACGATCCGGGAGGCGACCCAGGCGTCCGACAACACCGTCTTCGCGCAGATGGACCTCGACCTCGGGCCCGAGAACGTGCGCGACACCGCCTACGACATGGGCATCGAGACGAAGCTCGACGCGGTTCCGGCGGAGGGGATCGGCGGCCTGCGGATCGGCGTCACGCCGCTCGAGATGGCGAACGGGTACGCGACCCTCGCCGACGGCGGGGTGCGCAACACCCCGACCGCCGTGACCCGGGTCGAGTTCCCGAACGGGGACGTCGACGAGCCCAGCCGCGGCGAGCGCGAGCGGGTGTTCTCCGACGGCGTCGCCTACGAGGTCACCGACATCCTCAAGGGCGTGATCGAGGGCGGCACCGGGACCGCCGCCAACATCGGCTGCCCCGCCGCCGGCAAGACGGGGACGACCGACGACTTCACCGACGCGTGGTTCGTCGGATATACCCCGAAGCTGTCCACGGCGGTCTGGGTGGGGCATCCGAACGCGCGCAGCACGCTCGGGTACAACGCGTTCGGCGGCACGCTCGCGGCGCCGATCTGGCACGACTACATGCTCACCGCCAAGGGCGACTACTGCGGCGACTTCCCGCCGGCGCAGGACCCGGTGGAGTTCCAGCCGTTCTACGGCCGGTTCGCGAACGGCTCGTCCTCCACCTCCTCCTCGGGCGACACCTCGACGGGCACCACCGACTACGGGACCGGCACGACGACGCCGGCGCCGAGCACGGGGACCGGAACCGGGGACTTCGACTCGGGCGCCTACGCTCCCGGCATCCAGGGCGGCGCCGACCCCGTGGATGGTGGGAACTGACATCAGGAACGGTCTCGGCGCCGCTGCCCTGATCCTTCTGTGCGCGAGCGCGGTACCGCTCGCGGCCCCCGGCGAGGCGCTGGTGCCAGGGTCGATCGACGGCGCGCCGGGCTGGCTGCTCGGCCCATACGGCGACGGACTGGGAGTCGGCGGGGGAACGTACCTCGCGGCGATGATCGCCGCGTTCGTCGCCTACCTCGCGGTGGTGCTGTGGTCCGGCTCTCTCGGCCGCTCGGTGGTGTGGGGGGCGATCGTCGTGCTCGTCGCCGCGTTCGCGCTCGCCCCGCCGCCGCTGTCGCTCGACGTGTTCAGCTACATCTCCTACGCGCGGCTCGGCGCCGACCACGGGCTCAATCCCTACGACGCCGTCCCCGCCGACCTCGTCGCGGACCCGGCCGGCGACCGGGTCGAGGACTTCCGGTTCGCGGTCAGCGCGTACGGACCGCTGTTCACGATCGCCACCTACCCGCTCGGCGTGACGAGCGTCGCCTTCGCCCTCTGGGCGCTGAAGGCGGCGGCGGCGCTCGCCGTCCTCGGCGTGGCGGGGTTGACCGCCCGGCTGGCCTCGGTCAGGGGGGCGAGCCCGCGCGCGGCGGCCACCTTCGTTGCGCTCAACCCGCTGGTTCTGGTCCACGTCGTCGGGGGAGCGCACAACGACGCGCTGATGGCGCTCGTCCTCGTCGCCGGCGCGGTGGCGCTCGTCGCAGGCCTGGACGCCTCGGCCGGCGGCGGGCTCGTCGCCGCGGCGGCGGTCAAGGCGGCCGGGGTGTTCGCCGCACCGTTCGCGCTGCTGGGCGCGAAGCGTCGCGCGCGGCTGCTCACCGGGG
>Ga0126312_10003053_pt1 | contig 11256 bp, 11 predicted proteins | sample Plot104A_FD_92537 | JGI IMG/M metagenome (GOLD analysis project Ga0126312, IMG submission 92537) | Serpentine soil microbial communities from UC McLaughlin Reserve, CA, USA - Plot104A | ecosystem: Environmental > Terrestrial > Soil > Grasslands | place: USA: UC McLaughlin Reserve, Lake County... | reverse complement strand
AGGCCGAGGCCGCGCCGCCCGCGGCCGCGGGCCCGCCGCCGACGATGGCCTCGGGCGGCGGCTATTCGGGGCCGCTCGCGTACCGCCAGGGCAAGCCGATGCGACCGGACGTCGCCACTGCCTTCGATCGGCTCTCCGCGGCCGCGCGCCGCGACGGGGTTGCCCTGGTGATCACGTCCGCTTACCGTTCCGACGCCGAGCAGGCGCGCCTTTACGCCGCCAACCCCGACCCCCGCTGGGTCGCGCCACCCGGCACCTCCCTTCACCGTTGCGCGACCGAGCTCGACCTGGGACCCGCCTCGGCATACGGATGGCTCGCCGAAAACGCGAGCCGCTTCGGGTTCCTCAAGCGCTACTCGTGGGAGGCATGGCATTTCGGGTTCACGGCGGGTCCGCCTCCGTGCTCGGCGGCGGGCAACTCCCTCGCGGGCGCTTCGGCGGCGGAGTCGGCGGTCGGGGGAGGACTCCCCGACTACGTCCCCGCCGCCTACCGCGCGCCGCTCGCGCGGGCCGCGGCTCGCTGGGACGTCTCGGTGGCCCTGCTGGCGGCGCAGCTGGAGGCCGAGTCGGGCTTCAATCCAAACGCCGTCTCGCCCGCTGGCGCCCTGGGAATCGCCCAGTTCATGCCGGGGACGGCAGCCTCGTACGACCTCCGCGACCCGTTCGACGCATCAGCCGCGATCGACGCGCAGGCCCACCTGATGGCCGACCTACTGGCGCAGTTCGGCTCGACCCAGCTCGCGCTCGCCGCCTACAACGCGGGTCCCTCGCCGGTGGCTGCCTGCCACTGCGTCCCAGCGATCCCGGAAACCCAGGCCTACGTAGCCCGCATCCTGGCCCTGATGGGCGGGGCGGGGGAGGCGGTGCCGCAGCTCGAGGTGAGGTTGGTCGCGTGAGCAGAGACCGCTGGCCGGCACGCCGAACGCGGGGTTAACCCCCGATAGCGGGGTCAAGCCCGCACGCGCGCGGCAGGAGGACGGAAACTCTGGGTTAGGGTGTCGAATTCGCCGGCTCCCGTTCGTCTTATGAGTGGGAAGAAAAAGACCAAATCACGGCTGCCGGCGCCCAGTCGCCGGCGCGGGAAGGACGAATCATGGAAGCCACGAACGGAAACCAGAGGATTGCCGTCACCGGCGCCACCGGCCGGGTTGGATCGCACCTCGTCGAGATCCTCACAAGCCGCGGGCATGACGTTGTGCCGATCGCGCGCTCGAAGGGCGTCGACGTTGTCAGCGGCGATGGCCTCGAGGGGGCACTCGGCGGCGTGGAGACCATCATCGACACTGCTACCGGCCCGTCACCCGACCAGGAGGAGGCGACAGAGTTCTTCACCGCCTCGGCGCGGAACATCCAGCGAGTCGGTGCCGCAGCCGGAGCGAAACGGATCGTCCTCGTTTCGATTATCGGCATCGACAAGTTCCAGGGCGGCTACAACGCGGCGAAGCTCACGCAGGAGCAGGCGCTGCTGGAGGGCCCGCTCCCGGTCCGGATCGTCCGCGCGGCCCAGTTCCACGAGTTCGTCGATCAGTTTGTGGGATGGATGACACAGGACGGTGTCGCATACTTGCCCGAGTTCCGAACGCAGCTCGTCGCGGCCCGTGTGGTCGCCGAGGCGCTGGCGGACGCGGCGGAGGAGCCTGAGGCAGGCAATGGGAGGATCACCGAGGTCGCTGGCCCGCGGGAGGAGCGGCTCGCCGACATGGCGGCCGTGCTCTTCGCCCGCCGAGGCGACTCGACCGAGATCCGCGAGATCCGACCGCCCGATGACCCTGACGCGGTGGCATACGCGGAGGGCGCAGCACTGCCCAACCCGGGCGCGAAGCTCGCCGGCCCGAGCTTCGAGGAGTGGCTAGCGGCCGCCTAGCAGGCTGCGTGCCCTACCGCTAGCGTTCCGCCGATGCCGCCCGTCGAAGTCGACAGCATCGGACACCTTCAGGAGCTGATCGGGCAGGAGCTCGGCCCGACCGAGTGGCTGACGATCACCCAGGAGGACATCGACAAGTTCGCCGAGGTCTCGCGCGACGATCAGTGGATCCACGTCGATGTCGAGCGGGCGAAGACCGAGAGCCCGTTCGGGACCACGGTGGCCCACGGCAACCTCACGCTCTCGCTCACCGACGGCTTCCGTCGCCAGCTCATCCAACAGACGGGCGTGAAGCTCGGGATCAACTACGGGTTCGACAAGGTGCGCTTCCCGGCGCCGGTGCCCGCCGGCTCGCGGGTGCGCGCGAAGGCCGAGGTGATCTCGGTCGACGAGCTCGACGGCGGCTGGTGGCACATCGTGACGCGCTTCACGATCGAGGCCGAGGGCTCCGAGAAGCCGTGCTGCGTCGCCGACTCCGTCGGCCGGGCGCTCGTCGATTAGCGGCCGGTCAGACGGCGTCGGCCGGCGCGGCTCGCGCTAGTTGACGGTGAGCGTGCCCTCCATGCCGGCGTCGCGGTGCCCGTCGACCGAGCAGTAGAACGTGTACTCACCCGACTCGAGGTCGGCGTCGAGCGTCGAGCTGTCGCCGCCGGAGATCACATCCGTGCAGCCGACCTCGGAGCCGTTCTGCTCGAGGCAGAAGTCGTGGCTGGTGCTCGCCGGGTTCGAGAACTCGAACGTGGCCGGGCCGGCCGACGCGCTCAGCGAGCTCTGGTCGTAGGCCAGATCGCCGCTTGCCGCCGCCGAGACCTCGACGGCCGCACCGCCGCCGCCTCCACCGCCGGTCGTCTCCTCGGTCGTCGTCGCGGCGGTCTCGCCGCCGCCGTCGTCATCGTCGTCGCCGCAGGCCGCGAACGCGAACGATGCCAGGGAAAGGACTGCCAGGACGGTCAGGAGTTTCTTCATCGGCGGGATCTCCTCTCGATCGACGGAGCGTTTCGAGAGTCTATTCCCTGCTCCACGTACCCGGCTCACCTGCCGGTGAACGCGGGCTCGCGCTTCTCGAAGAAGGCGGTTACGCCCTCGCGGAGATCATCGGTGGCCATCGAATCCGCGATTCCGTGGCGCTCGAGCTGGAGATGGTCGGCGAGCGAGTTGTCGAGGCTCGCGCCGACGAGCCGCTTGCACATGCGAACGTAGTGCGGCGCCTTCGCCGCCAGCTTCTCCGCCTTCTCTCGAGCTCGCTTCATCAGGTCGGCGGCCGGCACGACCTCGGCCACGATACCCATGTCCCTAGCGGCCTCCGCCGAGAGCAGCGGATCGTTCAGAAGTAGCTCGACCGCCCGGGCGGGTCCCACCATGCGCGGGAGGAAGTAGGTCATACCGCCGTCGGGCGATGCGCCGATTCGACCGTAGGCGCACACGAACGCGGCCTCGTCGGAGGCGATTCTCGTGTCGCACATGAGGGCGAGCGAGAAGCCGGCACCGGCCGCGACGCCGTTCACCGCCCCGACCACCGGATACGGGATGCGGCGGAAGTCGACGATCGCCTGATGCAGAACGTCGGCGCCGCGCCGGACGCTGGACGGCAGGTCGTACTCCTGCGAGTCCACGCCCTCCTTGAACCAGGTCACATCGCCGCCCGAGCTGAAGGCTCGCCCGGCGCCCGTCACGATCAGGGCGCGCAGCGGTGCGCGGTCCGCCAGCCAGCTCGCCGCGGTGAGCAGCTCCCCGATCAGCTCGGGGCTCATCGCGTTCAGTGAGTCGGGTCGGTTGAGGGTGAGGGTCCCGATCTCCCCGTCGATTTGCAGGTCGATCGTCTCGAGCTCGGGCTTCTCTGCGGTAATTGGGCCGGTGGGCATGCGTCCTCCTGAGTTTGGTCGGACGTGGAGCCTAATCTTGTCTGCGTGCCCGATACCGCACCAGATCTCGACGAACAGAGGCGGGGGCTCCCCGACGAGCCCGGCGTTTACCTGTTCAAGGACAGCGAGGGCAGGGTGATCTACGTCGGCAAGGCGACCTCGATCCGCAAGCGGGTTGCAGGCCACTTCTCGGGTAAGACGACGATTCGCGATGCGACCTCGCAGGTCGCGTCGATCGACTACCTGGTGACCGAGACGGAGGCCGAGGCGCTGCTCGCCGAGCAGCAGTTCATCAAGCGCCACCGGCCGCTGTTCAACATCCGCCTCCGCGACGACAAGTCGTACCCGTACATCGGGATCAGCCTCGACGAGGAGTTCCCTCGGGTGTACTTCACGCGCGAGCGCCATCGCTCCGGCCGCGTCTACTTCGGGCCGTACTCGAATGCGAAGCGCACGCGCGAGACACTGGATCTGCTCGGCAAGCTCTTCCAGTACCGCACCTGCGAGGGGCCGGAGCCCGGTCGGCGCTCCGGGGTCCCGTGCCTCGATCACTACATCAAGCGCTGCCAGGCCCCGTGCGTGGGCTACATCGACCGCGAGGAGTACCGGCGGAACATCGAGGCGATCGCGGGCTTCCTCTCGGGTCGCTACCGGGATGTCGAGCGGGATCTCGAGCGGAAGATGGGCGAGGCCGCCGATGCCGAGGAGTTCGAGCGCGCGGCCGTATATCGCGACCGGCTCGAGGCGGTGCGATCCCTCATGCAGCGCCGAAGCGTCGCCGCGGAGGGCACCGAGTCCGCGGACCTCATCGGCGTAGCCGTCGAGGGCCCCGACGCCCATGCCCAGGTCTTCCAGGTCCGCGATGGCATTCTCGCCGAGCGCCACGGCTTCTACCTCTCCAACGCGGGCGAGCGCGCCGAGGGCGAGGTCGCCGAGGAGTTCCTCGCCCAGTACTACTCCGCGGCGCCAAGCGTCCCGCGGTTGATCGTGGTCGGCGACGCCCTGCGCGAGCGGGCCCGGCTGATCGCGGAGGCGCTCTCGGCGCAGCGGGGCGGGGCGGTGGAGGTCCGGGTGGCCGAGCGCGGCGACAAGCGGCGGCTCCGCGAGCTCGCGGAGCGAAACGCCCGCCTCGCCCTCGCCCAGGATCGGCTCCGGCGGGAGCGCCGCCGTGCTCAGCGGGTCGACGCTCTGGCCTCCCTCCAGGAGGCGCTGGACATGGATCGACTGCCGGTGCGGATCGAGGGATTCGACGTCTCCAACCTGGGCAGTGAGCACACCGTCGCCTCGATGGTCGTGTTCGAGGGCGGGGCGCCGAAGAAGTCGGACTACCGCAGGTTCAGGATTCGCGGCGACCGCTCTGCCGGGCCGGACGACTTCGCGTCGATGGAGGAGGTGCTGGGCCGGCGCCTCGCGCGGCACGCCGATCAGGCGGACCTCTCGCCGCACGAATCCGAGCGCGACGAGAGCTTCGCCTCGCTTCCCGACCTGATTGTCATCGACGGCGGCAAGGGGCAGTTGGGTGCCGGCATGCGCGCCCTGGCGCCGCTCATCGACGGCGACGTCGCGCAGGGCGCCGACGTCACGGTGATCGGTCTGGCCAAGCGGATCGAGGAGGTGTTCGTGCCGGGTCGCTCCGAGCCGTTGCCCATCCGCCCGGACTCCGAGGCGCTGCGGCTCCTCCAGCGGGTCCGCGACGAGGCGCACCGCTTCGCGATCCAGCATCACCGCGGCCGCCGGGACCGCGCGATGACCCACTCCATCCTCGATGAGCTGCGCGGCGTGGGCCCGGTGCGAAAGCGCGCCCTCCTGAAGCACTTCGGCTCGCCCGAGCGTCTCGTCGGCGCGAGCCGGGAGGAGCTCGAGGCCGTTCCGGGCATCCCCGGCAAGCTGGCCCGCGACATCCACCGCCAGCTCAACAAGACCGGATGACCGATCCGGTGCCGATCGAGTCCGACGGCGCCGGCCCGCCGGTCGATCTCGTCGTGATCTCCGGGCACTCGGGCGCCGGCAAATCCGAGGCCATCGCCGCGTTCGAGGACGGCGGGTACTTCTGCGTCGACAACCTGCCGCCGCGGATGATCGGCTCCTTGGGGGAGCTGTTCCGGCACTCCGGAAGCGGGATACGCAGGGCGGCCGTGGTCTCGGACGTGCGCGGCGGCTCGTACTTCGAGGAGCTCGAGGCGGTCCTGGGGGAGCTCGAGGCGAGCGGCCTGCGGCCGCGGCTGCTGTTCCTCGAGGCCGGAGAGGAGGCGCTGCTCGACCGCTTCAAGGAGACACGCCGCCGGCATCCCCTGGCGCCCGACGGCCGGATCACGGACGGAATCCGTGCGGAGCGCGAGGTCCTCGCGCCGCTTCGCGAGCGCGCGGACCTCGTGATGGACACCTCCGACCTCACCGCGGCCATGTTGCGGCGGCGGATCGCCACCGAGATGCTCGGCCCGCGCGGCCCCGCCAAGCTCGCGCTCAGCATCCTCACCTTCGGGTTCAAGAACGGCCCGCCGCGCGACGCCGACATGGTCCTGGACGTCCGCTTCCTGCCCAACCCCCACTATCGCGAGGACCTGAGGCCCCTCACCGGCCGCGACCCCAAGGTGGTCGAGCACGTGGAGGCCGGTGAGCTTGCGGCCGAGTTCTACCAGCGTCTGCTGCCGCTGCTTGACTTCCTCCTTCCCGCGTACGTGGCCGAGGGCAAGACCCACCTCACCATCGCGATCGGCTGCACAGGCGGCCGCCACCGGTCGGTGACGATCGCGGACCGCGTGGCCCAGCACCTCGCGGGGCGGGAGGACCTCGTCCTGCGGGTCGTGCATCGCGACGTCGAGCTTGACTGAGTCAAAGCGGCCGCCAATAACCTTCCGCGGGTGATTGACCCGGTCATCCGCGCCTCCGGCCTGCGCAAGTCCTACGGTGACACCGAGGCCGTTCGCGGGATCGACCTCGCGGTCGAGCCCGGCGAGATCTTTGCCTTCCTCGGTCCGAACGGCGCGGGTAAGACCACCACCGTCGAGGTTCTGGAGGGCTACCGGGAGCGCAGCGGCGGCGAGGTGAGCGTGCTGGGTTCGGATCCGGCCGCCGCCGGGCGCGATTGGCGGGCGCGCGTGGGGATCGTTCTGCAGCAGTCGAAGACCCATCCCGAGCTGAGCGTCGCCGAGACGCTCGAGCTGTTCGCGGGCTACTACCCGCGCGCCTTGCCGGTGGCCGAGACGATCGCCCAGGTCGGGCTCGAGGAGAAGGCGGACACCCGCGTCGGGCGGCTCTCGGGCGGGCAGCAGCGCCGCCTCGATGTCGGCATGGCGCTTGTCGGCGATCCCGAGCTGCTCTTCCTCGACGAGCCGACCACCGGCTTCGACCCGTCGGCCCGGAGGCAGTTCTGGGGCGTGATCGAGGGCCTGCGCGAGCTCGGCAAGACCATCTTCCTGACCACCCACTACATGGAGGAGGCCCAACGGCTCGCTGACCGAGTGGCGATAGTCGTATCCGGCCGTATCGTGGCGGAGGGCACTCCGTCCCAGCTGGTGGCGGCCGATCGCGACGCCTCCGCGATCCGCTTCAGGCTTCCGGCGGGCCTCTCGGCCGACGAGCTCCCGCCGAGCATCATGGCGAGCGTCGGTGGGGACGGATCCTTCACCGCCGAGGTGTCGGACCCGGTCCGCGCGCTCCATGAGCTGACCGGCTGGGCGCTCGAGCGAGGCCTCGATCTCGACGGCCTGGAGGTCCGCCGCCCGAGCCTCGAGGACGTTTACCTGCAGCTCACCGGCGATGCCGCTCGCGCGAACGACGAGGCGGAGGGCTGATGGGCGCCGTCCAGCTCACCCTCCATCAGTTCCGCTTCGACCAGAAAACGTTCTGGCGCAACCCCGCGTCGGTGTTCTTCACCGTGCTGCTTCCCGTCATGTTCCTGCTGATTTTCGCGACGATCTTCGGCAACGACAGGATCGAGGAACTGGGTGACATCAAGACGACCACCTACTACGTGCCGGCGATCGTCACGCTCGCGGTCGTCTCGGCGACGATGCAGAGCCTTGCGATCTCCCTGACCGTCGATCGCGAGAACGGCCTGCTGAAGCGAACGCGCGGCACACCGCTTCCGAGCAGCGTCTTCATTGCGGGGAGGGTGGGCAACTCGATCGTCGTCTCGGTCCTAAGCCTCGCGCTCGTGTCAGCGCTCGGTCGCCTGATCTACGACGTCGCGATCCCGTGGGACCACCTTCCGGCGGTGCTTGTCACGCTCACCGTCGGCGCGGCATCGTTCTGCTGCCTCGGCTTCGCGATCACCGCGGCGATCCCCTCCGAGGACGCGGCCGCCCCGATGACGAACTTCGCGCTCCTGCCGCTGTACTTCCTCTCCGGCGTCTTCATCCCCGAATCGGAGATCCCGAGCGGCGTCTTGCACTTCGCCGACCTGTTCCCGATCAGGCACTTCTTCGAAGCCTTCTTCACGGCCTGGGACCCATCGACCACCGGCGCCGGCTTCGAGTGGGGCAACCTGGCGATCGTCGCCGCGTGGGGCCTCCTCGGCCTCGCCATCGCGCTGCGCTACTTCCGGTGGGAGCCGCGGAGCTGAGCGGGTGGGCGGCGGGTAGGTTTCAGATGTGATCCACCACGTGAGCGTCGAGGTCGCGGACCTCGAGCGCGCAGGAAAGTTCTACGACTCGGTTCTCGGGCCTCTCGGCTGGCGGCGCCATATCGATACGGACGAGCGGATCGCCTGGGGCATCGTCCGGCCGATCTTCTACGTCGTGCTGCGAAGCGGCGCCCGCGCGGGCGGCGGGCACGTCTGCTTCGGCGCGAATGGGATCTCCGCGGTCAAGGCGGCGTGGGAGGCCGGCACGACGAACGGAGGCCTCAGCCAGGGGGACCCCGGGCAGCGACCGGAGTATGGCCCCACCTACTATGCGGCGTACCTGCGCGACCCCGATGGCCACCGGATCGAGATCACGGTCGGCCTTGATTAGCCTGGATGAAGATCGATGACAGGAGGAACTGAATGGCATCCGTGAAGGTCGGGATCAACGGCTTCGGTCGAATCGGGCGAAACCTCTTCCGCGCCGCCTTCGAGGCCGGTTCGGACCTCGACTTCGTCGCCGTCAACGACATCACCGACACGCGAACGCTTGCCCACCTGCTCCGCTACGACTCCATCCTGGGCCGCTTCCCCGGCGAGGTCGACGAGGGCGACGGCGCGCTGATCGTCGACGGCAAGGAGATCCGCGTCCTGAGCGAGCGCGACCCCGCCCAGCTCGGCTGGGGAGACCTCGGCGTGGAGGTGGTGATCGAGTCCACCGGCCTGTTCACCAAGCGCGAGGACGCCGCGAAGCACCTCGAGGCCGGCGCGAAGAAGGTGATCATCTCCGCTCCTGCGAAGGAGCCCGATGTCACCGTCGCCCTGGGTGTGAACTTCGACGACGTCTACGACCCCGACTCGCATCACATCATCTCCAACGCCTCCTGCACGACCAACTGCCTCGCTCCGCTCGCCAAGGTCGTCCACGACGCGGTCGGGATCGAACGCGGCTCGATGACCACCATCCACGCCTACACGGCCGACCAGCGGCTTCAGGACATGCCGCACAAGGACCTGCGACGGGCCCGCGCGGCTGCGCTCAATCTGATTCCGACGACGACGGGCGCCGCCAAGGCCGTCGGACTCGTCCTCCCGGAGCTGGATGGCAAGCTCAACGGCATCTCCGTGCGGGCGCCCGTGCCGACCGGCTCGGTCGTCGATCTTGTCGTCCAGGTCTCGCGCGAGACCACCATCGAGGAGATCAACGCCGCGGCCAGGGAGGCCGCGGACGGCCCGCTCGAGGGCATCTTCTCCTACACCGAGGATCCGATCGTCTCCAGCGACATCGTCAAGGACCCTCACTCGTCGATCTTCGACGCGGACCAGACGATGGTCATCGACGGGACGTTGGTCAAGGCGGTGGCCTGGTACGACAACGAGTGGGGTTACTCGAACCGTTGCGTCGAGCTCGCGGCGAAGGTGCTCGAGCCGGCAGCAGTCGGGGCTTGACCACGAGCGAAACGAGCCGCGGGACGTTCGGCAAGGCGAGCGTCCGGGACGCGGACGTGGGCGGTCGCACCGTGCTGCTCCGCGCCGATCTCAACGTGCCCCTCGCGGACGGGGTGATCACCGACGACGCGCGCATCCGCGCCGCGCTTCCCACCATCGAGCTGCTGCGCGATCGCGGCGCGGCGATCGTGCTGGTCTCGCATCTCGGCAGGCCGAAAGACCGTGACCCGGCGCTCTCGATGGCGCCCGTGGCCGCGCGGCTGGGCGAGCTGCTCGGCATCGATGCGGCCCTTGCGCCGGCGGTTGTGGGCGCCGAGGTCGCCCGCGAGGCGGAGGACCTCGATGCGGGCCAGGTCCTCGTCCTCGAGAACAGCCGGTACGAGCCCGGGGAGACGGCGAATGATCCGGCGCTTGCCGATCAGCTCGCCGCGCTCGCCGATGTCTACGTGGACGATGCCTTCGGGGCCGCCCACCGCGCCCACGCCACCACGGAGGGCATCGCCCACCGCCTCCCCGCCTACGCGGGCCTCCTACTCGAGCGCGAGGTCCGCGAGCTCACGGCTGTTCGCGACGATCCCCAGCGCCCGCTCTGCGTGGCCCTGGGCGGCGCGAAGGTCACCGACAAGATCGGTGTTCTGGGGGCCTTCCTCGACACGGCGGACCAGATCCTGATCGGCGGCGCGATGTGCTTCAGCTTCTTCAAAAGCCAGGGGATCGAAACCGGCGATTCGCTCGTGGAGGAGGAGGGCGTCGCGCTCGCGAGGGAGGTGCTCGAGAGAAGCGACGGGGCGCGGGCCAGCCTGCGACTGCCGACCGACTTGGTGATCGCCGCTCGCTTCGACGCCGACGCCGAGCATCGCGCCGTCGATGGTGTCGAGGTCCCTGAGGGCTGGATGGGCCTCGACGTCGGGCCGAAGACAGTTGCCGCGTACGCGGACGAGATCGAGAAGGCCGGGACGGTGTTCTGGAACGGCCCGATGGGGGCGTTCGAGCTCGAGCCGTTCGCCGCGGGGACGCGAGGCGTCGCGGAGGCCGTGGCGGCCGCGCCGGGGATGACGGTCGTCGGGGGCGGGGACTCGGCCGCGGCGATGGCGGACTTCGGCCTCGCGAACGAGGTCGATTGGCTCTCAACGGGAGGCGGTGCCTCGCTCGAGCTCATGGAGGGCCGGGCGCTGCCCGGGGTGGAGGCGCTCATGGAGCGGAACGGGGATGGCTGACCGCACGCCGCTCGTCGCGGCCAACTGGAAGATGCACAAGACCCGCGGGGAGGCCGAGCAGTTCCTCGAGTCGTTCCTGCCGGGGGTCGCCTCGGCCGGCTCGATCGAGGTCGTGATCTGCCCCCCGCTGACAGCGCTCGGAATCACCGTCGAGGGGTGCGCCGGATCGGGCGTGCGCGTGGCCGCGCAGAACATGCACTCCGAGACCGAAGGTGCCTTCACCGGCGAGGTGTCGGCGGCGATGCTCGTGGACGCGGGGGCCGACGGCGCGGTTCTCGGCCACTCCGAGCGCCGCGCGCT
>Ga0126312_10003050_pt1 | contig 11267 bp, 12 predicted proteins | sample Plot104A_FD_92537 | JGI IMG/M metagenome (GOLD analysis project Ga0126312, IMG submission 92537) | Serpentine soil microbial communities from UC McLaughlin Reserve, CA, USA - Plot104A | ecosystem: Environmental > Terrestrial > Soil > Grasslands | place: USA: UC McLaughlin Reserve, Lake County... | reverse complement strand
CGAGATGAAGTAATCCCTTTGGGGGCTCGTGGCGATCAGCACCCATCTCTATTCTCTCATATGATTTTAAGAACCTGAGGCCGTCGTCGGTCGTGACGTAGACCCGAGGTTCCGCTCCTCTATTATCATCGTACCCAATAAGACCACTGTCCATTAAATGTTCAAGGTATCCTTTTAGCAAGTTGGTATCTGACTCGAAACTCTTGATTTGGGATTTGATATCATTTTCAGATGCTCCCCCATTCGCGACTGATAGAACTTGTAACACAATATTATTGTCGACTTTAACTATTCTCTTTGCACCCTTTTCATCATCATTGACATTCATTGTGTATGTATGCATATGCGTAAAGTAAAGATTTATCATGTCCGTCAAATAATTCTGACGAAGGACTTTCTAAGAATTATTTGTAATAAAAGGTGGTATGAAGGTGATATGAACAGCAATTTGAGACAAATTGGCTTCTTGACACCTAACGTGCGCTTGTATATCAAATTTATATTGCAGTATTTCCGTGGATTGTGCTTTCTAGATAGACTATGTCTTTCTTTTGCTCCTATGGTAAGAGAACTGGTGTAATTAGCGGGTTCGGTGGGATTAGGTTCCTGCATGTAATGGGGTTCGCCTATTTGAGCTTTAAAGATTGCTTAATATCACAGATAATCTTTGTCAATAATTTAGGTGCGGGCCCAAGGGTCCCCGTGCTTTTAGAAGGGCTAATGTGAAGGTTTCAGTTTGATGATGTGCAAAGGAGCTAAAAAGTTTTTGTTTCCGAGCGGGCCCGTCGGGCCGCAAAGTGATATCACTTAAAAAAGGGAATTCTTTGATAGTCTTTTTTTGAATGTAATCGGTAACTAAAAAGGTTTCTGGAATCTAACGCCAGAGGGATTTGAATTAAAATTCATCTGAATCCAAATCTGCAGGTCTATCCAGCTAGTCACTTCTTAACTGAATCTATTATAGCCTCTTGATAACGCTTGTGAGGGTAATATAACCTGTAGCTGTTTAGTCTGTAGTTGCAGCACCTGTTGTTGATCTTTCTCCTGATTCTGACTGTGATAAATTAGGAGCCCACACTTGAAGACACTCATTGCTCAAATCAACTACCCGCCGAGGCGGAGAACTGGCCCTCGCCTGAGCCTTCAGAGCCCAATAAGGCATAAAAGCACCATAATATGTGAATCTGCACTTGATTTGCCAAACCGTCAAAATCAGTCTCCTATACATAGCCAGGGGATTCTAGCAATCTCTAAGGGCTGCCTAAATTCACCAAATGCAAGTCCAGACACACCACATGACGTGAAATAAGTAATCGCTAGTCTACTGCTGTGCAAATAATGACGATGGTAGTTTTAATAAAACACACACGGGAAGAAACTTGACAAATATACTCTGAGGACGGGTTTTGTTTATGTCTTTACCGAATAGAGCTCAATATACAATAAGATGCATTCGTCTTAATTTGAAATACCAGGTTTTGGTAGAGGCTCAATATAATCAGTTTAGAAAAGAATCATGAATTGCAGGAAGCCAGTTTGTAATCTCCAAAGAAAAAACCCAGCTACAAGAGAGATCAACAAAGTTTGAAGAAATTAGGCCGGGAGATTCTTTCCTAGAACGTTCTATTTTATATCATTCAGGCAATGTCTCTAGTTCTCGTTCTAGCACAGTACCTCCAGGTGGTGGTGTTCCCTCAGTAATCGTGACAGAAAGGCTGAAATCAGCATCATTGGGCGAGGCTATATCATGAGTCCCTATATTGAAGTTGTTCGCTTTTGTATATTCTTTGAGGAAATTATCAATCGGATTGTTGTTGTCAATAGCAGTCAAAAACAAGCCCCCATAAGCTTGCGTCTTGCCAAAAAAATCATCAGCAGAATCTGATTCCCAACCAGTAGTGCTGATGGTTAGTTTTCCATTATCAGGAACAGTTACATGAACCGTTTTATGTTGTAAATTTAATTTATCATCAGACCAAAAAGAATCAAAGTCTTGATGATTTTGAGTATCTTCTATAGGTCCTCCTACTAGCTCAATCCATTTGCCGTTGACACTTGCCCAAACTTTCCACTCGCCTTCACTAAAATAATCCTCGTCGTCACGGACCACGATAGAATTGAAGGTTACATCCAGCTCATGATATCTCTGGCTAGGAGTCTGCTCTCTCCATCCAGCTGCCACTACGGCACCAAATTTCTTATCAGGTGAAGCGGGAACTGAAGATAATAATGGGTAAACAACATGAACTTTTGGATTCTCTTGAGTACCTATTTGTGTCAGGATAGGACGCACATCACCAAAAGGAACCTCTAATACTTCAGTATACAACTCAGCTGTAGGTGAGGGCTTTGGTGGCAGGGCGATATCAAACTCATAGTTTTTGCCGCCAACCGCAGCATTGTAGTATCCCCCATAGCCGTGGATATATATGTACGTCTTGCTAGCCAGCGATGGTAAAGGATCCTTAACTCCATCGACGGTAAAGACCACTGGTTCTTGCCGGGTAAATGCGACTGCCTCAGGAGGATGGATCTCCGTTCTAAGTCCTTTATCATATATATGCTCACAATCCCAGACATATCTACCCATCATCCATACTCTGTCACCCTTCATGGGCCAAAACTCGGGAGGAAAATTTGCAGTCTCCCACTCCATTTCCATCACCTGTTCGCCCTCTACCACCTCATTAGCAGGGGCCTTGTAAGCATCATAAATCGGATCTAGCTTGACATAAAAGTTCTGATCATGGCTGTAGTGGTTAAATGGATACTCTTGGTAGTTGACTTCACTTTTTACAATTTCACCTTCTACTACCTGTGATTTATTGGAGATCACATGTGCCCAACCTAACTCGTCTGGGTCCAAAGCAATAATGATATTCTTGCCGTCAATAGTTAACCATTGAGCACATCTTGTCGGTGGTAATAAAAATGAGATGAAAGCAGGACGACCATTTGCCCTGAAGTTATCACACCCTGTCCCTTTCAGGCCAGGATAGCTCTGCAGTTTAGGATCATCACATGGCAAATTTGTATCTTCCCCCTCGATTAGTGGTGTAAATGAAAGGTGCAGAGTTCCTGGTTTTATCCATTCAGACGGTAGCTCAAAGTTCAAAGTAGCAGCCATGTCTCCTCTCTTAGCATTGATATCGGTCGACTGGTCCACTGTGATAGTATTTTTCGACAGAAGACGGCCCGGGGGCAAGGACTCACCTAGGTCAAGAGAACCGAACCCCTTTGGACCGGGATAGCTGGCGGATAGAAAGCCATTAACATTCCTAATTTCTTTAGTTGATTCGCTTGTCAAGCTCAAATATACACGTACAGACGTCTTTTTACCCGCAGTCAGAGTACCGGGAGGATAATCTTTGTCTGGATCAAATGCGCCTGATTGCTGTTGGTTCGCATCCATGCCTAGGAATACAAAACGAGTGTCATCTGTACTAATAGGAGCAAAGCTAACGGTTATTTTGTCGCTCTCAGTACTGCCATGACAATCTTGTACCGTGACTGAGATTATGTTAGAACCAGGAAACAAAAGTTCATTGATACGAGTTGGTCCAATTCCAAAATTGCCCAGTTCTTCTGGTGATATCAAAGAATCAAAGAGGTTCAGTGATCTTTCTTGAGGTGCTTCTGTTGTTGTCGTAGTATCAATTGATCCTGTCCCTATCACAGTAAGTGTAGCTTTTTGAAGTGGAGCTTGTGTATTTACTGCGCCCTGCAAAATGAATTCATTGCGCTGTGTGCTGAATCCATTTGCTGGCTGTGTAAGTGTTACAGTTGGATTCCGTGTGCTTGCACAAGCTGGAGACGGCCCTGCTGTATCAAACTCGATATCGTCAAGGGCCAAATTGTTCATCAAGACCGTATCTGGTGAAAAACTTACGGTTGCACGAATGATACTTGGAGTTTCAGTAATGACTTCAAGTGGAGTACTAATAGATTGGGAAGAAGCTGAATTAGACTGGAGAGTAGCAGTAGCCTGGCTGACTTCTGTACCGCCTGCATCAAAGGCACGCAACACTACTGTACGTGTCTCAGCAAGATTTCCGCGATAGCCAACCCATACTTTTATGTGTTTTTGAGCAGTAGTAAATGTCATTTCAAAGGGCGTGGTACAGAACTCTTTTGAATAGCATTGCTCGATTGCTTTTGTGCCCGAGTGTGCAAAATCTGGAGAATCCGAATAATCTAAAGGCACTGCATTATTGAAGGTGATTCCGCTGTCCCCGTACTGGGTAGATACAATACCCGCCTCCGGTGTACCAGGCTTATTGGCTGATATGCTCTCAAAATCAATCAGGGGCCCTGTCGCAGCTGCTATCTCATTTGTTGTAGCAGGCTCTTGCTCTTGTGGTACTGCCTCTTGCTCTTGCTCTTGCTCTTGCTCTTGTGGTACTGCCTCTTGCTCTTGCTCTTGCTCTTGCTCTTGTGGTACTGCCTCTTGCGCTGAAGCTTGTTGTATGGAAGAAAAATACGAGTCATCATCTACCACATGTGCAAATCCTGGTCTAGATGATGGTGTTCTTATTACCATCATAGGAAAGAACGAACTAGTAAACAAACTAGAGATAATAAAAAGTCCAGCTGCTGCCAATAACAAGAAACGTTTCTGGTTTAGCAAATTAGCCTCCTCCCCCTTCAGTCTGTAAATCCGTTGTAGGTTGCGAATCTAGTAGTTCCGCTGTTGTCCCATTCGTTAGTGTTGTTTGATTCGTTGATAGCACTGTTTGGTTCGTTGGTGTTGCTTGCTGTAACACATCTCTATTCTGAAGCTCCTCATAGGCACAAAATATGCCTTTATCAGTACTTAGACATTCATCTGGTACTGCCGCCGCCGTTGTCTCATTCGTTAGCGGCACATAAGGACAATATATTTCCCCTGTAGGACTTGTTATACATCCTGCTGGTACTGCCGCCGCCGTTGTCTCATTCGTTAGTGTTGTTTGGTTTGTTGGTGTAGCAGTAATTGTTTGGTAAGTTGGTGCTGTTATTCTTTCCGACGGCGCTTCTCCTATCTCTGTTTGATTGGTTAGAGTTGATAGTGTAACCGGCTCCACTACCTCCTCTCCCGCAGACCGAGAAGGAGTGCCACTCGTTGCGTTTGATGTTGTTTGGTTAGTTGGTGCCAGTGCTATTTCACATCGTAGTGTTACTGGGTTCAAAACCATCCCAGTCGGACATGGTTCTGGTGGTGTTGGTGTCGATGGCGACAAGAGACAATATTGTATGTCAGAAATATCGATGCATTTTGGTGGTAATGCCGTAGCACTTACTGGTGGCGAGCGTGGCGACGGCTCTGGAGCTAGTTGCGCAAAAGCTTGTTGCATCAAATAATAATTCGGATTATCATCAACATTAACCACCTGTCTGATTCCTCGTGTAAATGCAATCGTAGAGAATAACGGAGCATTAAGCAGTGTAAAAATGACAAAGACTCCAGCTGCTGCCACTAACAGGAAATGTTTCTGGTTTAGCAAACCTACTACTACTGTCCTCCTGTGTCGTTAGTTGGTGGTTCTTCTGTTATTCCTCCTGTGTCTAGTTCTGGTTCTGGCTCTGGTATTGGTATTGGCTCTGGAACTGTAACTAGTGGTGTGAGTGAGGCGATCCAGGTAGGAAGACCAACTTCTGGTAGAAGCGATTTGATGGCTTGGGCATACGCTTGTGCCCCAGCTCGGTTAGGATGAGCCAGAGATGCGGCACGGCATGCATATCTGGCAGTATCAATAAAAGAATAAAGCTCATCGCATGCTTTAATTCGAGCATCTTTAACATCATCTACTGGCGCTGGGTGGTTGATGCCAGTTGTATCTTCGGTAGCTCCCCATAAATAGGAATTTGATGCAAAAAGTGCGTTTTCATCTCTAAAATCTGGAACTGCAAGGAAGATTTGGTTTTTGTCAAGATCCTGATTTGCGTCCAATACAGCATATTCAAGGTCTGTGGTCGAAGTATCACGAAACAGTTGCCATCTCTGTGCCAGCCACTCCTTATCCGAGTCCTGAATATCAAACTCTTCTTTTACGCTTTCAGGTATTAGGCTCATATCTGTGTATTGGCTAAATGCTTTATAGTACCCTGTTACAATTACTTTAACCTCCGGATTATAATTAAATTTGGTTATAATTTTATTCAAAAGTTGTAACATGGAATAATAACAGTAGTTGGGGATTGTATTGTCAAAGTCATCGTCTTTGATATTCTTGTCAATAATTGTTTTAAAATTAACATCATTTATGCAGCCATCAACCAATACAAGATCAATCTTCCATGATTTCCTATAGTCATAACTCTTATAATTTTCAACCTGTTTGATTATGGTTGGATATGATGATGGAATTTCACCATAAAGTGCGGTTTGGCTAGCATCTCCTGAGTTAAGTCCAATTACGGCACCAGAATGAGCTTCAACACCCTGTATTCTAACAGGAATACCTTTACCTGTTTTCTCTCTGATATAAGCTCCAATTTCATTTGCAACTAGTTTATAAAATTGTCATCCTCCCTAAGGCCTTGACCCCACATGACAGAATCACCCACAACTAAAATATCAAAGTATTTTGATCCATCACTTTCACTAATTGGTGTACATTGACCTGTATTTTCATCCAAAATTTCGTCTTGTTTACAGGATTTCTCCTCCTTAGGCTCAGGGTCACAATGTATGCCTCCAGGAAGTTTTTCACATTCACCCGGTTCTGGAATTCCCCCTTGCGCAAAAGCTTGTTGCATCAAATAATAATTCGGATTATCACCACCAACCACCTGTCTGATTCCTCGTGTAAATGCAATCGTAGAGAATAACGGAGCATTAAGCAGTGTAAAAATGACAAAGACTCCAGCTGCTGCCACTAACAGGAAATGTTTCTGGTTTAGCAAATTAGCCTACGTCTTCAATTCTATGATATCACCCTTATATTTACGGGTTTTGGTGAATTTAAATGGTTTTTGCCTTCATTTGGCGTCAATGACCGTGCAATATTCTAAAATTTCGTCATTTTGCCCAGTGTTTAATTAAATTTTATTACTGATGAAATGTAGAGCACACAAGTATCAATTAGAGGATAAAAATAACCTCGGAGATCAGCTGGTGGTAAATGTTCCCTGTAGGCTATATCTGTAAAAATCAACAATATGGTCCCTTTAATCATCCTCATCTTTCTTTGAACTGCTTCCAAGCTTCTTCAATCCCATCATCAAAACCATGGCTCCATTCATCTTGCGGTCCATCTCTATACCATCAGCATAGCCGCCCTCCATTCCTACCACGAACTGCCTCTCCAGCTCCAAGTCAGAACATTTCTGATGTTGGGGATTATTTCCTTCTTCTTCTTCTTCTATTACTACTACTTTATGAGGAGAAGGGGGGATGCTTGGTATTGATATGTTTGGTATATTCTGCAACGGTTAGGTTAGTTATCGCTGCAATCTCTGCATCATGCTTTTTCTTCTTCGGGCTTGGAAGCGACAGGATATTTGCTGGATCTGGAGATGACGACATAGAGTTACAGGGAACTGGGGAGGGGAATGAAGAAGGTGAAGATATAGCTTATGGTGAAAGAGGCGACGACCTATGAAGCTCAACCATGGACTGGGAGAATCGGTCATATTAACGGCCAAACCTTTTACACCCAATGTTGTTTTTGTCGGCTGGGCTGGAGACCTTGTCAGCACTGCCAACCCCGCCACCCTTGTGGTAAATGGAAGCAAGACTGTACGGGCACGGTTCGCCTCAGTCGTTCCGCTGCCACGCCTTGTGTCCTGGTGGAGGGCCGAAAACGATGCGCGGGACATTATGGGCATAAACCATGCGACGCCGGGGGCTGGGATTACATTTGGCACAGGCAAGGTTGGACGAGCATTCAGCTTCAATGGGACTGCTGCTGCTGAAGTCAAAGTTTTAGCTTCTGAAACACTCAATGTCGGTACAGGCAATGGCTTTACGATTGAGTCATGGATTAAGCCGACAGATGCAGTCATGCGACATCCGCTCTTAGAGTGGCACGACGGCTCCAGGTTCGGCGCACATCTGTGGATTAACGTTGAGAGTCCTGGTTCGCTATATGCTAATGTCGTGGATACAGCTCATGTCAACCATCCCATCTCCTCTCCGACTGGCATAATCAGAGCCAACGATTGGCAACATGTCGCAGTCACTTATGATAGGACTTCTGGAATGTCGAGGTTGTTCCTGAACGGAGTTCAGGTCGCATGGACGAATTTGGGTATCTTCATCCCACTCACCGTGGCCGAGATTACCACACACGTAATGGGTAAAATATTGACAGCAATCGCCAAGTACGCCCGCGATAGAGCGAGAAAGAAACTCGAGTTTTCTGAAGATGACATCGCTCAGTTACACAAAGAATTGGGAGAATGGAACATAAGATCCGATGTTCTAGCCTCGAAGCTCAAAGTATACTTTCCGTCTTCCAACCTTGATGAGACATGGAGAGAGTACGCCGTTTTGCTGATGAATGTCTGGGAACTTGCAACTAGAATATACAACACTGCTACAAGAAGTGATCAGGTTGCTATCTTCATAAACGATCAAGAGAACAATTGGAAAGCACGACTTTCAAATGTTGACTGGTCAAAAATAAAAAATTTTGATTTAGATGAGGTAAAAAAACTGTCGTATACCGTTATGGCGTATAGTCAAGTTATTATCATAGGTCAAATTCTTGAGGCTCCTATGAGAAAGTTTTGATCTGACTAATGGCGTCATGTCTCCTATCATTACATGTGTGTCTGTGTCACTGTTCCTCCATATTGTGCTAACAGAACCACAACTTCCAACCACAACGATGGATAGTTATTTTGTCAGCAAGAAAATCGATTAAGATCAAGAACAGGTCAAACTGAACGTACTTTATCTACTATAGGATAATCTCTAAGGAATTTGCTGAACTTTCATTCTAATCCTTCATATTTTATACTCTTAAAAGCTAATTGCAAAATAAATTGAATCAGGAGTTATCAGTATCAAAGATGTTCCTTGGAGCGATTATGTTCACTTGACGTCATCTACTATGATACACTACTCTGCTTTTGGTCAATTCTCGACAACTTTACAAGAGCCACCAACAGAACCAACGACGACCACTCCATTAAGTCAAAATACTACAAGCAGCTCTGTAGACGAAGGTGTTATAATCAGTTCGTTAGTGTTTGAGCCAGATGGTACTGGCTGGCTCATGTTCAGACTCAATAACAACGGAACCGTAGGCCCTATGATACCGTTCACTCACAACTTCACTGAGGCGAATGGACGGTACCATAAACTTCCAGCAAGCTAGTTTTGGAAACTCTGGTAATCCAAATTCAAAATTGTTTTACCCCGGTTATCTTATGTCCATTCACAGTTATGGGATATGGACCGCTCCACCTTAGAGTTGATGCATCAAAAGTGTACGACGCCAAGTAATCATTTTTACCGTCAGAAGATTTCAAATGTGCTACGGCTTCAAAATTGCCATGGCCTTCTGTATTACGGAAATTACTTTGAATAAAACAGATACTAACTTGATCGGCTAAAGTAGGCGCTGTATCAGCCTCCAGCGAACCTTCGTTGAGCATTATTCCGCGACCAGCTGTTACTTCGTGCGCCCTACCGACACTAGCATCCAAAGTCTCTGTAGTCGGTGGAGTTGACTTGACTTTCTGTCGTGGTAGATCTCGTTTCCTATGCCATTTATTAGAACTAATACTATCAGTCCAGTAATGTTTTATTCTGTTTCCCATGGGAACTAACATCTCAAAACTTCCTTTGCCAAGCGTACTCTGAATTAAAATTGGTCTTCCTGTTACTCCTGTTTATAGGAATATCATATCTTGTCTCAATGGACTCTATTTCACTTATGGCTTCATCTTCACGTGCGATTTCAGCTCTCGCACTGGGAACAGTATCGTTGGAGGGAAACGATGATGTAGGGAGAGGTAGATCGTAACCTTGGTTCCAAGAAAAGTCTGTGGCATTATTTCTCCAGTAATGTTTCACTTTGTTTCTCATCGGAACTAGTAATTCAAAATTGCCATGAGTGTTGAGTCTCGAAGCCAGAGTAGTAAATGCCTTAACGTAATCACCATCCTTACCTTCATTGGTAATAAGGCTTGTTAGGTCGGGCAGACTATTGCCTGTCATAATTTCGTCTCGACACCAGTCGCTTTCTATGAATGTCCCGCTTGGAGATGATCTATTGCGTGGAAGAAACGCCGTATCTATCTTATCCAATGTGCCTGAGCATTCGGCCGCTTCAATAGAAGCTGATAGTAGGATCGGCGTAAGTGATTCGGGCTCAGTAAAAGTCGATTTAAATGTAATTGAATCCCACGGACCTGAGTAAACACCAAAGGAAGAGTCTCCGACATGCCTGCTAGGTGGTTTCGTATGTCACGGAAGACAACCTTAAGATCGGAAGGCGGTTGTAAATCCTTGCGTTTGTACATGCCAATGTCTTCAATTCTCTGTCTATACTTTGGAATGTTGGGCAGTTCTCTCCATATTGTATTGCCGTTCTTGTCAAGAATTTTTTGAATGTAAGCGTGTTCTTTGCCATTGAACCAGACACCCATGTGAGCGCTCGACAAACGCATGTAAATCTTCAGTTGGTCTAGTCCTTCATTCCTTGTCTTTCTCTTACATTCTACAACCATGAAGGCACTATCATACGTTTTATTCTCATTGTTGAATACGGCTATATCTATAGGGTATCCCTTATTTTCACTGCTAGAGGGCATTTTTTAACCCTGAATTGTGGTCTTGTCTGGATATGATTTACAGGTTAATTGTATTCTTCTACTAGTCTTCTTGAAAATACTTGCGTTGCCTCAATTTCTTCTGGGGTTCCCTTGACAGGCTTTCTTGAGATATACTCCTCAATATAGCCCTGCGGGAGTTCTGCTTGCTGACCCAACTTCAAGAGCTTCATGTATTCATTTATCGAACGAGAAGTCAATTTTTGCGAGCTTGGAAGTGAACTCTGAACAAACTTTGGCTTCTTCTTTGGCATACACTCACTTGATCTTTTTTACTTTCACAGGTCTAGCAACTATAACTAACTCATTGTCTATTATTAAATCATAGGCCGCGTCAGCTATAGTCCATGGGTAGATTATAACCTTCGCATAGAAACTCCTAATCTATTAATAACCATCAGAGGCGGATTATATCTCATATGGCAAAGATATTTGCCGACGTAAGTGAGAAAGAAATCACCAGAACTATTGCAGAAATGTTCAATGAAACAATGATGGAGTAT
>Ga0126312_10003049_pt1 | contig 11267 bp, 12 predicted proteins | sample Plot104A_FD_92537 | JGI IMG/M metagenome (GOLD analysis project Ga0126312, IMG submission 92537) | Serpentine soil microbial communities from UC McLaughlin Reserve, CA, USA - Plot104A | ecosystem: Environmental > Terrestrial > Soil > Grasslands | place: USA: UC McLaughlin Reserve, Lake County... | reverse complement strand
GTGGCGCACGCCGGACGGCGAGCCGTGCCTGGAGGCGCGCACGCCGCCCGAGCTGGAGGCCGAGCTCGGCCTGCCGGCGGGCAACATCTTCCACCGCGACCTGTCGTGGCCCTACGCCGAGGAAGGCGACGAGCCCGGCGGCTGGGGCGTCGAGACCGCCCATCAGCGCGTGCTGCTGTGCGGCGCTGGCGCCCGGCGCGGCGGCGGCGTCAGCGGCATCCCGGGCCACAACGCCGCGATGGCGCTCATCGGCGGCCGAGTCGCAGCGGCGCGCTGACCGCCAGCGGCGTCGCGCCGTCGGCGAGCGTGAGCACTACGCGGGCGCGCACCCGGCGCGGCGTCGCGAGCGCGAAGCGGGCGCGACCGCGCCGGTCGAGCCTGGCGCGGGCGACCGGCCACCAGCCGAAGCGCTCCCGCAGGCGCAGCTGGAGCACCACCGTGCCGCCGTGCCCGGGTGGGGTCACGCGGACGCTCACCCGGCTGCGCGCGCGCGCGGAGCGCGCCGTGGCGGCGACCGAACGGTCGAGCACGAGCAGCGGCACTGGTGGGCTCGCGGTGACGCCGTCGGCGACCGCGCGCAGCTGCTCCGAGATGTGCGGAAGCGCCAGCAGGCTGAACGTGCCGTCCTGCTGCGCAACCGTCGAAGCGACCCGGACGTAGCTGCCGGTGCCGCTGTCGGCCTCGATCCCGATGGGCGTGCCGGGCGCGAGCGCCGTACGGCCGTGCAACGGGAACGGACGCCCGGGCACGGCGGGCTCCGCGGGCCGGTCGAGCAGCAGGTCGTGGACCGAGACGGTGCCGCGCATGAACGGGTGGATCGTGCAGAAGTAGGCGACCTCGCCTGCGCTGTCGAAGGCGCGCGCGAACGCCGCGCCGCCGCGCAGCGGGCCCGAGTTGAAGCTGCCGTCGACCGCCGCGACGTCGTGCTGGCGGACGCTGACGTTGTCCCAGGTGATGCGGTCGCCCCGCAGCACGTCGACGAATGGCGGGTCGAAGGCCGCGAACGCGATCGAGACGGTGGTACCGCCCGGATCGGCGCCGTGGTCGCCGTGCTGCGCGCTCGCGGCGGCGGGCGCGAGCGCCAGTGCGGCGACGGCGGCGAGCAGCGCGCACCTCATCGGCGCTTGACCTGGTAGATGCCGATCATGCCCTGCTCCATGTGGGTCTCGACGTGGCAGTGGTAGAGCCACGTCCCGGGGTCGCGCTCGCGCCAGCGGATGCGGAAGCTCTCGGCCGGGCCGACGGTCTTGGTGTCTGCGGGCACGCCGTGCTCGCGCCAGCGGTGGCCGTGGACGTGGAAGGTGTGGTGCTCGGACCCCATCGCCATCACGTCCCACTGGACGAGCTGGCCGGGGAAGGCGGTGAAGACCGGCGTGTTGCCGACGAAGGCGCGCCCGTCGATGCTCTGGAAGCGGCCCATCGGCGCGAACACGACCACGAACTCGCGGTCGGGCAGCGGCTCGTGGCGGCCGCGGATCGAGAGCATCCCCCACATCCCGCCGTCGATCGACTCGTGCATCGAGGGCGAGTGGTCGTGGTAGGGCCAGACGCCGGCCGAGCTCGGCAGCGCGGTGAGCCTGTAGGTCCACGTCTTGCCGGGCTTGACGTCACCGTCGTCGCCCGAGAACCCGGGCACGTAGGCGCCGTCGGAGCTCGGCTTGTAGCGGACGCCGTGGAAGTGCATCGAGTGGGAGCGGTCGAACCGCGTGTCGAGGTTCTTGAAGTGCACGCGGATGCGGTCGCCGACGCGGGCGCGGATCAGCGGACCCGGCATCCCGTCGTCGTCGCCGGAGCCTGGCGGCAGGTTGCGCATCGGGTGCTTCCAGCCGCGGCTGTAGCGGCGATAGACGACCGTTCCGAAGACGGTCTCCGACGGGTCGTGGCGGACGCCCATGATCGCGTCGCGCCCGTTGGGCACGATGTTCCAGCTCACGGGCACCGCTGCGACCCAGACGTGCCGGACGGCGGCCCCCGCGGGGGCGGCGGAGAGACCCGCCGCCCCGATCGCGATCAGCGCCGCCGTCGCGGCTACGGCTCTCACTGCACCGTGATCCTCGCGTGCATGAACGGGTGGACCATGCAGTAGAAGTCGTAGGCGCCGGGCGCCCCGAACTTCACCGAGTCGCTCGCCGCGAGCGGCGAGTTGGTGGAGGTGTCCATCAGGCCCGAGTTCCAGAACCCGTTGCCGTGCAGCGCCGGGGTGAGCGTCGCCTGCGAGGCGGGCGGCTCGCTGCGGTACACGGCCTGCCCGGGCGGGACGGGCTCCTCGGCGAACTTCTTGGCGAGCTGGCCCAGGTAGGAGTTCGGCTCGGACTCCGGGTTGCCCGGGCCGGCGGTCGCCGTGTGGATGTCGAAGGACGCCGGGTGCATCCGGAACGTGACCGTCGTTCCCAGGGGCACCGTGAGCGTGTCGGGGACGAAGGCGAACAGCTCCTCGCCGTGCTTGCCGGCGGCGCCGACGTCGATCGTGTTGGCGGGAACGGCCGTCTTGGGCAGCTGCTTGGACGTCTTCAGCGCCGTCGCGACCTGGCGCTTGAGGGCCTTGCGATCGGCCTTGGCCGACGGCACCTTCGCGCCCTTGCCCTTGACGGAGACGACGCCCTTCATGCCCGCGTGGATGTTGCAGAAGTAGGTGAACTTGCCCTTCTTCTTGAAGGTCACCGTGATCGGCTTGAGGTCCGGGCCGAGCGGCAGGCCGCTGATGACCCGCTTGCCGCCGTTGTAGCTGACCTTCTTGCCGAACGTCGCCCCCGCCACGAGCGCCGGGTTGAACGAGACCTGGTCCTGTCCGTTGAACCAGAACGGGGTCCCGGCGGCGTCGTTCTCGCCGGCGATCTTCTGGCCGGTCGGAGTGATCAGCGGCAGCATGTCGCCGCCGCGGGCCGGGAAGTCGAAGGAGTGGAACCCGACGGGCAGGAACTTGACCTTGTCGCCCTTGTGGATCGTCACCCCGTGCGGGAAGAAGTCGTTGACATCGACCCCGAGCGGCTGGAACGCCTTGCCCGACTTCGGCGGGATGCCCATGTTGACCGACTTGGTGGCGGCCTGCGCTGCCCCCGGTAGCGCCAGTAGTACGACCATGGCACCGATCCCTGCTTTGCAACGTCCCGTCACGTGAGACCTCTCCCTCAATGGATTGGGCGGCTGTTGAGCCGACCCTAATCGGGAGCTAAGGGCGCAGGCAAGTCCAGAGTGAACGGAAGGCGAGGTCAGGCGCGCATGCGGATCCACAGCGCCTCGGCGCGCGCGAGCACGCGGCCGTCCGGCGCAAGGATCGCGGTGGCGCTGCGGTGCTTGCGTTCTTGGGAGCCGAGCGTCCAGCCGACGACGGCCAGCTGCTCGCCGCCCGGGACCGGCTCGAGCAGCTCGGCGCACATGCTCGCGAGCAGGCTCGGGACGTCGCTGCTCCACAGCGGCGGCGTGTAGCTCGGGCAGTCCAGCGCGGCCCAGACCAGCTCGGGGGCGAGCGTGCCGCCCTCGCCGGCGTGCAGCACCGCGGCGGTCATGTCCGGGCGCGCGCGCAGCGGGCCGAACAGCACGCCGAGCCCGTCCTCGCGCGGCGAGCAGACCCAGCAGGAGTCGAATGCCGCCGGCCAGGCGCCCGGGCGGCGCGCGGCGGCCTCGCGGGCCTCCTCCAGTGCCGGGCGGTACGGCGGCTCGAGCCCGTCCAGCGGCAGCGCCGGGTCGGCCTCCGCGATCAGGGTCCCGTCGTCGTGCAGGGTGACGTGGCCGTCGTCGTGGCGCTCGAGCTCGAGTGGCGCGCCGAGCGGCACCGGGCGGCGGAGGCTCACGTGTGCCGGGCCATCCACGTGCGACGCGACGACTCCGCAGGCGTAGCCGCCGTTGGCGGTCTCGGGCGGGCCGTTGTAACGGCGCTCGAGGACGACCCTCGTCGTGGTGGCGGTGGGCGACACGGGCACTCAGGCTACGCGCGCTTGTGCTTGCCGCCGGAGACCGGCGGGCAGGCGAGCAGGCTCGCGGCCACGAGCGCGCGCTGGCTGCGATGGAGCTCGCTGGCCTTGGCGCTGGGGACGGCGGTGAACATGGACACAGCCTCCTCCTCGGCGGGCCGCGCCCCCAGGGGGCAGGCCCGCGTCTGCACACGCCGGATCCCGTACCCGCGGGTGTGGCCCTCCGCACCCCGCACCGGCGGGTCCGCCGTCATGAGCCGACGGGGTGCGGCCGATACGGTGGTGACGTACCGCATGCCGACCGTCGAAGGCCTCCAGTTCGCCTACGCGCTCTACGCGCTCCCGCCCGGCCGGCTCCCCTTCGGGCGCTGGCGCTGGGAGCTCTGGCACGGCGCGACCATGGTCGCCGCCGGCTGGCGCCTCTCGCGCCCGCAGGCGGGCCGCGCGCTGCGCCTGCACGCTGCCGAGTTCGGCCACAAGCTGTTCGGCCTGCAGGCGCCCGCGCGCGAGGCGCACACGGGCGCCGGCGACCTGCGCCCCGGCGCGGCCGAGCGGCTCGCGATCGGCTCGATCACCTGCCTGCTCGTGCCGCGCGCGCTCGAGGCGCCCGCCGCCAACGCCGCAGGCGCGCTGCAGTAGCCCCGCGCGCGCGTCTGGTAACACGTGAGCGCGTGAACGCCGGTACCACAGATCTCGCCGCGGCGGCAGCCGCCCTCCGATCCCGCCTCCCTGAGCCGCTCGCGCCGCTTGCGGAGATCGCCTACAACTACCGCTGGTCGTGGACGCCCGGAGGGCCGGAGCTCTTCGCCTCGATCGACCCCAAGCGCTGGCAGGCGTGTGCGGCCAACCCCGTCCGCCTGCTGCAGGAGGTCCACCCCTCGCGACTCGCCGACGCCGCCGAGGACGCCGCCTTCGCCGGCGCGCTCGCGGAGCTCCAGGAGGAGCTCGACGCGGCGCTCGCCCGCGAGACGCTCGAGGAGGCGACCGTCTCCCACGAGTCGCCGGCCGCCTTCTTCTGCGCGGAGTACGCCGTCCACGGCTCGCTGCCGGTCTACTCGGGCGGCCTCGGCGTGCTCGCCGGCGACATCCTCAAGGAGGCCTCAGACCTCGCGCTGCCGCTCGTCGCGGTCGGCCTGATGTACCGGCACGGCTACTTCCGCCAGCGCATCGACGCCTCCGGCTGGCAGCACGAGTACTGGGTCGACACCGATCCGGACCGCGTCCCGGGCGCGCTCGTCACGGGCGACGACGGCGAGCCGGTCACCGTCACCGTGCCGCTCGGAACCGGCCGCGACCTCGTCGCGCAGATCTGGCGCGTCGACGTCGGCCGCGTGCCGCTGCTGCTGCTCGACGCCGACCGCCCGGAGAACGACGTCGCGGACCGCTGGATCACCTCGCGCCTGTACGTCGGCGACCCCGACGTGCGCCTGAGCCAGTACCTGCTGCTCGGCATCGGCGGCGTGCGCGCGCTGCACGCGCTCGGCGTCGAGCCCGGCGTCGTGCACCTCAACGAGGGCCACGCGGCGTTCGCGACGCTCGAGCTGGCGCGCACCTCGACCGAGGACGATCCGTTCGAGGCCGTCCGCCGCCGCACCGTCTTCACCACGCACACGCCGGTGCCCGCCGGCAACGACACCTACCCCGCCGGCCACGTCGCCGAGCGCTTGGCCGGGATCGCCGGCGAGATGGGCGTCGACGTCGGTGAGCTGGTCCGCCGCGGCCGCACCCATCCGGACGACGAGCACGAGCCGTTCGGCGTCACGCAGTTCTCGCTGCGCTCGTCGCGGATCGCCAACGGCGTCAGCGTGCGCCACGGCGAGGTCGCCCGCGGGATGTGGCAGGAGCTGTGGCCCGACCGCGCCGTCGAGGACGTGCCGATCGCGCACGTCACCAACGGCGTGCACATCCCGACCTGGATCGGCGCCCCGCTGCGCGAGCTGCTCGACCGCCACCTGGGCGAGGGCTGGATCGGCCGCGCCGTCGAGCCCTCCACCTGGGACGGCGTCGCCTCGATCTCCGACGCCGAGCTGTGGGAGGCCCGCAGCGCGCAGCGCCGCGAGCTGATCGCGCTCGTCAAGGCGCGCAGCGTGACCGAGCGCCTGCAGCGCGGCGACACGCCCGAGTACGTACGCGCGGCCGTCGACGCGCTCGACCCCGACGTGCTGACGATCGGCTTCGCCCGCCGCGTCGCGACCTACAAGCGCCTCGACCTGCTGCTGCGCGACGTCGACCGCGCGCTGTCGCTGCTCGGCGACGGCGAGCGCCCGGTGCAGTTCATCCTCGCCGGCAAGGCGCACCCGCGCGACGACGACGGCAAGCGGCTCGTGCAGCGGCTGTTCGAGATGAAGGGCCATTCGCAGGTCGGCCGTCGCGTCGTCTACCTCGACGACTACGACGTCGCGCTCGGCGCGGCGATGACGCGCGGCTGCGATATCTGGGTCAACGTGCCGCGGCCGCCGCTTGAGGCGTCGGGCACCTCGGGCATCAAGTCGGCGGTCAACGGCGGCCTGCAGCTGTCGGTGCTCGACGGCTGGTGGCCGGAGGCCTATGACGGCACCAACGGCTGGGCGATCGGCGGCGAGGTCGATCCCGACCACGGCGCGCAGGACTGGCGCCACGCGCAGGAGCTGTACTCGCTGCTGCTCGAGCAGGCGCTGCCCGCGTTCTACGAGCGCGACGCCGACGGCCTGCCGGTGCGCTGGCTGGAGATGGTCCGCGCCGCGCTGCGCACGGTCGGTCCGGGCTTCGGCGCCGGCCGGATGGTGCTCGACTACGTGCGCACGATCTACCCGCCCGAGGTGCCCGCCGGCGTGTAGGGAACCTCGCTGCCCTCGCGGGCGTAGAAGGGTCGTACGCCCGCGAGGAAGGAGCGAGAGATGCGCGCATGGTGGATCGCCGCCCTGGTGGCGGCGGCGGGGCTGCTGGGGCTGCCGGCGGCCGCGGCGGCCGGCGGCTGGGCGACGGTGTCGCTGAGCTCGACGCCCGACGGCCTCGGACCAGGGGATCCGTGGAACGTCGAGCTGACGATCCTGCAGCACGGCCGGACCCCGCTCGACGGCCTGGAGCCCTCGATCACGCTCACGAACGGCGCGACCGGCAACACGAAGCACGTCGTGGCGAAGCCGGCCGGACAGCCGGGCGTCTACGAGGCACGAGCGGTCTTCCCGGACGCGGGCCGCTGGACCTACGCCATCGACGACGGCTTCTCGCGGGTCCACGACTACCCGGCGGTGACGATCGGCGGCGAGGGCGCGAGCGCGCCGGCGGCCGCCAGGAGCGACGACGGCTTCCCCTGGACCGCGCTGCTCGCGTCGCTGCTCGCCGGACTGGCGGCCGCCGTGCTGGCGCTCACGCTGCGGCGGAGGCGCGACCGCCCGGCGCTGGGCTGAGCCGTGTCGCGCGCGGCGGTGCCGCTGATCGCCGGCCTCGCCGTCGCGGCGGCGGCGTTCCTGCTGCTCACGGCCGGCGGCGGCAGCGCGCCGCCGGCCGCGAGCGCGCCGGACGCGCCGGCCGGCCGCGCCGTCTTCGCGCGCATGGGCTGCGGCGGCTGCCACACGCTGGCCGCCGCCGGCGGCCACGGTGAGATCGGCCCCGACCTCGACGCGCGCCTGCCGTCCCACACCGCGGCGTCGCTGCGGGCGCAGATCCTCGACCCCGCCCAGAGCGGCGGCTTCGCGACGATGCCGACGGACTTCGGCAAGCGGATGAGCCGAGCCGAGCTCGACGCGCTGGTCGCGTTCCTGCTCGACTCGGCGCGCTAGCGGGAGGCCGCCCGCGGCGCCGCCACGCCAACCGGCGGGCTCCGTCGGCGCGATCCGCCAAGATGCGCAGCTCCCCGCTCCGAACCACCAGCGGGGGTGTTACCGCTGCCGTGCGCCTCAGCCTGATCCCGATCGCTGCCGCCGCCATGGCGCTCGCCTCCGCGGCGCCCGCCGGCGCCGCGTTCCGCGGGACCAACGGCGAGCTCGCCTACGAGGGCCGCGCCAGCGCCACCACCGGCGCGATCCTGCTCGCCGCGCACGGCGGCGGCAGCGCGCGGCGGCTGAGCGCGCCCGGCCAGCCCGCCGACCCGGCGTTCTCGCCGCTCGGGCGGCGGATCGCGTTCGGCAGCCGCAGCGAGATCTGGGTGATGTTCGAGGACGGGACGAGCGTCCGGCAGGTGAGCGTGAGCCCGGAGCCGGCGCGCGACCCGAGCTGGTCCCCCGACGCCGCCGCGATCGCGTACGCGCGCGGGTACGCCGGGGACCGCGACATCTACTCCGTGGGCGCGGACGGCAACGGCGTGCGCCAGCTCACCACCGGCAGCCACGACGACTGGGCCCCGGCTTGGGGGCCGACGGGCGCGATCGCGTTCGTGCGCGACGGCGACGTGTACCTCAAGGCGCCGCGCGAGCGCGCCCGCCCGCTGACGGGCGGCGGCGCCGACGATCGCGACCCGGTGTGGTCGCCCGACGGCCGCCGGATCGCCTTCACGCGGCTGGCGGAGCGCGCGCCCACACCGCGCGGGCGCAAGGGCAAGAAGCGGCGGCCGGCGCCGCGCCTGCGCGAGCTGTGGGTGATGCGGGCCGGCGGGGGGCACGCGCGCCGCCTGAAGAAGCTGCGCGGCGACGTCTCCTCCCCCGCCTGGTCGCCGGACGGCCGCTCGATCGCGTTCGCGATGGGCCGCAGCGGCCGCCGCGGGCTCTACACGCTGCACACGACGGGTAGTGGGCTGCGCCAGGTCGCCTCGCGCGCCGCCGACCCGCGCGCGATCGACTGGCAGGCGCGCGGCCGCGACCCGGTGATCGGTGCGGCCGGCGACATCGCCTGCGACCCGGACCTCACGCGCTACGCGACCGGCCTCGGCACCAGCGACGCCTGCCACATGCTGCAGACCTCCGACCTGCTGCTGAAGATGGACCTCTCGGCCGTGATCCCGCTCGGCGACCTCCAGTACGAGAACGGGACGCTGGACAAGTTCCAGCGCTCCTACGACCCGACCTGGGGCCGCCTGAAGGCCCAGACGCGCCCGGTGGCGGGCAATCACGAGTACCGCACGCCCGGCGCGGCCGGGTACTTCGACTACTTCAACGGCCCGGGCGTCTTCGACGGCCCGGCCGGCGCGCGCGACAAGGGCTACTACTCCTACGACCTCGGCGCCTGGCACGTCGTGACGCTGAACTCGCAGTGCTCGCACGCCCCCGCCGACAACCCGTACAAGAACGACTGCGCGGTGGGCTCGCCGCAGGAGCAGTGGCTGCGCGCGGACCTCGCCGCGCACCCCAACCGCTGCACGCTGGCGGCCTGGCACCACCCGTGGTTCAGCGCGGGCCTCGCAGGCGTCAACGACCGCGTCCGGCCGCTCTTCCAGGCGCTCTACGACAACGGCGTCGACGTCCTGCTGACCGGCCACGACCACGGCTACGAGCGCTTCGCCCCGATGGACACCGCCTTCAACCGCGATCCCGCCCGTGGCGTGCGCCAGTTCGTCATCGGCACGGGTGGCAAGAACGAGGAGACGCACCGCTACCCGCAGCCGAACAGCGAGGTGCGCGCGCAGGGGAGCTTCGGCGTGCTCGAGATGACGCTGCGTCCGAGCGCCTACACCTGGGAGTTCAAGCGCGACCGCGGGTCGTTCCAGGACTCAGGCGCCAACGCCTGCCACTAGCCGCGCTGGGGCTGCGTGAAGCGCAGCATGTTGCCCGCGGGGTCGCGGAACGCGCAGTCGCGGACGCCGTAGGGCATGTCCATCGGCTCCTGTAGGACGTCGCCGCCCGCGGAGCGGATGCGCTCGAAGACGGCGTCGCAGTCGTCGGTCTGGAAGTTCACGCCGCGCAGGTGGCCCTTGGCGAGCAGCTCCGCCACGGCCTCGCGGTCGGCGGACGGCGCGTTGGGGTCGGCGAGCGGGGGCTCGAGGACGATCTCGACGCCGGGCTGGGTGGGCGAGCCGACGGTCACCCAGCGCATGCCCTCGTACTCGACGTCGTTGCGCACCTCGAGGCCGAGGACGTCGCGGTAGAAGGCGAGCGCCTTGTCGTGGTCGTCGACCGCGATGAAGCACTGAGCGAGGTTGATCTGCATGCCGGCCACGCTACTGGCGCTGCGCTTGGGCGGCTTCTCCATTCCTGACCGGTCGCGAGCGGACCATCGCGACACACCCCGGTATCGCGGCGACCTCGTCGTGGCTGCGGCCGCGGTAGGCGCTCGGGCTCTCGCCGACGAGCTCGGTGAAGCGCGAGCTGAACGAGCCCAGCGAGGTACAGCCGACCTCGAAGCAGACCTCGGTCACCGTCAGGTCGCCGCGCCGCAGCAGCGCCTTGGCGCGCTCGATCCGGCGCGTCATCAGGTAGCCGTACGGCGTCTCCCCGTAGGCGGCGCGGAAGCTGCGCTGGAAGTGGCCCGGCGACATCAGCGCGACGCGCGCGAGCGCCGGGACGTCGAGCGGCCGCGCGTAGTCGCGGTCCATCACGTCGCGCGCCTTGCGCAGCCGGGCGAGGTCCTCCGGGGTCACCCGACCAACGATGCCACAGCCGCTACGCGGTGACGCGGGCGCCGGCGATCCGCGCCAGCCGCGCGCGCTGCTTGCTCGCGCCGCCCAGCAGCGCGGCGTCGAGCTGCGCGCGTTTGAACAGCCAGTGCACGTCGGCCTCCCAGGTGAAGCCGATGCCGCCGTGGAGCTGGATCGCGGCCGCGGTGACGTCGCGGCCGGCGTCGGAGGCGGCGGCCTTGGCCATCGCGGCCGCCTCCGGCAGGCGCTCCGGATCGGCGTCCGCGGCCCAGGCGGCGAAGCTGACCGCGGCGCGGGCGCCCTCCGTGTCGAGCAGCATCTGCGCGCAGCGGTGCGAGACGGCCTGGTAGGCCCCGACGGGCGTGCCGAACTGCTTGCGCTCCTTGACGTAGGCGACCGTCATCTCGAGCGCGCGCTCGCAGACGCCGACGAGCTCGGCCGCGACGGCCACGAGCGCGCGGTCGGCGGCCGCGGCGACATCGCCCGGGAGCGGCTCGCCCGCGCTCTCGGGCACGAGCGCGGCGGGGCGGGTCGGATCGATCGAGGCGGCGGGCTCGGCCTCGGAGCCCTCGACGAGGCGCGCTCCGTTGCCGTCGACGATCACGATCACCGCGGCGCCCGCGCCGCCGTGGACGAGCTCCGGCGTGTCGCCGGCGGCGCCGGTGAGCTCGCCGGTCGCCAGGCCGGGCAGCCAGCGCTCGCGCTGCTCGTCCGAGCCGGCGTGCTCGATCAGCGCCGCGGCCAGCACCGTCGGCAGGAACGGGACGGGCGCGACGGTGCGGCCCAGCTCCTCGCAGAGGATCGCCAGCTCGACGGCGCCGAGGCCCTGGCCGCCGTGCTCCTCGGCGACGGCGATGCCGGGCCAGCCC
>Ga0126312_10003048_pt1 | contig 11270 bp, 28 predicted proteins | sample Plot104A_FD_92537 | JGI IMG/M metagenome (GOLD analysis project Ga0126312, IMG submission 92537) | Serpentine soil microbial communities from UC McLaughlin Reserve, CA, USA - Plot104A | ecosystem: Environmental > Terrestrial > Soil > Grasslands | place: USA: UC McLaughlin Reserve, Lake County... | reverse complement strand
TAACACTACTACCGACTACTTCTTCATGTAACCCTAGCTGCTTAACGTCAAAACCTACTGGTGTTACCAGTAGGTTTGCGCCTGATATAATAGCTTGAGACTGATTAGCCATAAGGCCATACTTGTCAGCAAATTGTTTAAGTATGTCGTTTTTTTCTGGACTTGTAAGAGGCAGATTGCCTATCGCGTCTGATTTGTTAGAAGATATTAAGAACCTAGGGCCTCTTTGTCTTATTATTTTATGTCTACTTTGGAAAGATCCTATAACATTATTTATAGGTAAAGATAATGATTTAGCCCTAGGAGTTGGAAGTATTACACTTGTGTGAGATGGCCTATTGTCTCTTATTATTATTATATCTTCAAGTGGAATATTTACCTTCTGATCTTTATATACAACTGTTATTCTTTCAATTATGTCTGTTAACTTTGAATCTTTGGTGAAGTATATATTATCTTTCTCAACAACTTCAACCATGTTACCAGGTATTGCCCATAAGGCTTTTGTTTCTATCATATCCCATCCAAAAGGTTTTACAGGCAATACGACTGTATAACCCCAAAGATAAGTATTGATATAAACTTGCAACTCGAAGTGGTCCCAAGATTGTATGAGATTAGGACGCTCAAAAATCTTTCTTAATTTTTTTGCATCTGCAGTTTGAGATTCTTTACCTTGACGATTTAAAATCCAAGTCGTTCCTTTTATAAATGATTGTGCTTTTTGATCTATTATGGCGGCAAATGGAGGGCATGTATGATAAGCTTTTAATATAGATTCTCTTCCAGAATAGTCGAATAAAACATCCTTATCATTGTCTCCGAAGTACCACCATTCTTGCGGAAAATCCATCCCCTTGTAGGTAGATGGACTTATGATAGAGTCGAAGAAATTGTTAACAGCTTTTTCTGTTGCATTGAAAAACTTATTAATAATTCCTGTCTTACTCACTAGTAAATAGTTAAATTGTTACTAAATAGTGAGGAAGAACGGTAATAAGTAAGATGAGTATTATTTCACCAAACGAAGTAACTCAACTAAACGACACGTTTACCCTCATTTATTTAGTGGACAAATTTAACACAATACCATTATATACACCAAATTTAATTTGCCAATATATCTTTTAATCAGCCAAGCCTCCTTGTCCTTCTTTATCATTAGACTGCAAGAAAGACTTTACTAGCTTTGATACAGCAACGACTTTACTTAATGGTATAGAAAATTTAACCAGCTTTGTTTTCTCTCCGAATAGTGTTTTGCGGCCTGCCCCCTCTCTCCGGCCTCCACGAGCTTTCTTAACTTTAAGATTTTGTGCCATAATATAAGCATTTAACCAATTTTCAGCATCTCCATTGGTGGTTTGTAATGGAGGACTTATCTTTCTACCTATGCCATCAGTAAATTCTATCATACGAATCTTTATACAGTCTTAGAATAAAAAGGCTTATTCTGTAAATTAGAATTAAATCTTGAACAATCATAATTCCAAACTAATTTAGATTCGTCTTTATTAAGATAACATCCTATATTCTTATCAGGGCGAACATACTTTGCAAGAAATTCTACTTTACCATTTCTTTCAAGTCTCCATACGCATCCTTCAGATTTATCTGGATAAATAGCCCCATGGTGTCCTTTTTCACCAAGAAGTTCAAGTGCTTTTTCTACTGAAATCGCTCTTTTACCAAAAGCAAGCAAAGAAGGCGTTGTAAATCCTTGTTTATCTGTTCTGTTGAACAGTTCTTCATAAGTCTTTCTTTTATTATCAACTCCAAATATGTCAAAAGGAGCAAAAGGTTCAAATCTTAACAAAGAGTATCTTGTCCCATGAGCTTGAGCTAACCACTCACCCATAACTCTTTCTCCTGGTTCAAGCATTCCTAAAAACCTTACTCTGTTATCCATAACCCACTCTGCAAAGTACCAATGCTGAGTAAATGGAGAAGTGTTTGCTGCATAACCTCTTCTAGTTACAGGTAGTATTCCACATTCTCCTCTAACTACTCCGCAACAGCTTCCGTCAAGCTTTTCTTGAACAATAACTATATCTTTATTGTCCCTTGTTTTTTCAGTTAGGATTCTTGCTTGTCCTTCATGTATATGGTAATCACCAGGACCGACTTTGGAACCAGGCAAATGAGGTATAGAGCCGTAAGCTTTTCCTATTATGGCTTTGTTACTCATAACTTAAACTTTATAAAATTATAACCTTTATCAAAGAAACCTAGTATGTCATTTTCTACTCCGTCAAGTTCTTCTCCATAATCTGGAGAATAACTTGTGTAAAATGTCTGTTTAACTTCTTTACCAGAAAACTTGTAAAGTTTTATAAACATTAATGACTTAACTACACTTACGCTCATTATATAAAGTATGAAGTTTGTGGAAGTATTTCACCTATTTTGAATACAAAGTGAGGGTAATTATATAGTCCATATCTTAGTTCAAATTGATTGATTTGATCTTTTTTTGGAAAGTCTATTGAAAAGCCTTCATGTTTCCAGTTAATAGCTTTTCTTAAAAGACCGAATCTGCAATTATGGCAGTATATTCTGTCATATTGAAAGAACAAAGCGTCAAACTTTGACATTAGATCAACATAATTAGTGTGATTTTTAAGTATAAGATTCATCAATATCTTTCCGTTAACTCCTGGAGGCAATCTAATTATCTTCTTAAAGAAGAACCAAGTTATAGGCCTATAATCCTCTGTTTTTTCTCCAGACAAAACTCTTTGTTGATCTGGCTCTATCAGACCAACCCTCATTACCCCTTTTATCGTCTTCATTTATCTGCATTTGCACTTAAGAATAGAGTACCAATTTGTAAACATAGAAACTGAGAAATGAGTTACAACAGCTGCCAAACTAAATATCATGGCTACACATAATGCACATATAAGGATAACGAACAAGAAGTACAACACTTTCTTTATTCTGTTATGCCACTTAACTTGTGTAGTATAGTCTGCAGCTATCTTAGAATACTGATCTGCATCATCTTTAGTGAATCCTTGTGCATTTTCCATATTAATGGTTATTCTGGTTTTTCATCTTTAATTTGGATTTTTTGTGCAGCTTCAACAACAGCTGCAATAGCTACTTCTCTAGCTCTTTTCTTTCCTAGTAAATCTATATACTTCCCTTTAGGGTATATAGTCAACTGGAACTTTTTCTCTTCTTCTGGAAGCTTGTTCCTGCCAGGACCTCTTTTTGAAAGTTCAACATAAGGTTCGTCCATAATCGGTGTTTTTACAAATATAAAAAGGATTAATTAATTTACCAAATATTTTTTTTAATTATCTGTTTGATATTCAGATATTCTTATCTTTACACCTAATAAAGGCTCATTTATTTTATTAATGGCATCATTAATTAGTTCAAACTGATAGCCTGTTATAGAAAATACATTACTTACATTATAAGTAAAGATTTGTATCAGTTCTATTTTACAAAATTGTTCTCCTTCCATGGCAGAAAGGTTATTAAGCTGTCTTTCATCTTGTTCACTCAATCTGCAGAATGATTTTTGTCTAATCAAATTCCAGTAATCGTTTTCATCTTTAATGCTAGGATATTTTATGCCTAATGTATATTCTATTCTAGCAACAGAGTTATTGCCTAAATCGTTTCCTAAATCGACCAGTTTAACTAACATAATATTTATTTAAAGTTTTTAAAATTAACAAAAAAGTATATGGCAGTTGTTAAAAACAAGCTGCAATATTAAGATTATGATGAATTTATTTAAACAGACAATAATTCATAAGCTTTACTGTCTAATAATGATGCTTTTCCTATTAATTTACTTTCAACCCTGGCATCAAGTGATTTACTTACAGGCATTATGTGTTGAGTGTAATAAGTTACACCGTTGAATAAGCCCCATAATGTTTCACCTTTTTGATTTATCTCATGTCCTATTGCATCAAGCAATTCACTCATCCTGTCAAGATTGTAAGTTGTGTAATTCCGGCGAAGTTCGTCAGCTGATAAAGTCATATCAACTGTTGTAACAGCTTTGACAACTTCAATTAGGTTTTCTCTCTTTGCAGGTACTTCAGCCATTCTCATGTAATTTCCAATAACTTCTTCTTCAAGCCTTCTCAACTCCTCAATTCTCATAATAGATGATTCTATCTTATCTCTCATAGAACCTGTGTGACGAGCTTTGTTCTGGTGTTTTATTTGTCCTAAAGCCCTGTTAAACGTGTTTGCACAGCTTATTACTGTGTCACTGTTTCCCCATGATAGAGACCTGGTAGTGTCATGTGCATTTATGCCAGTAACCATTGTTTCTATAGTGTCATTATTTTTACCTATGCCTTTTACACTGTCAAGTTTTAATTGAAAATAGACATCTGCACCACCATTAAACAGGCCAGCATTCACCAACTCTGAACCTGTTACTCCAGCAATTAGGTAACACAGTTCAGCTAGTTCGTGATTCTGAAATACTGAGTATTCTTCCTTGCAAGTTGCAAATACTTTACCAGTATCTTGCCTGGTAAGGCCATAGAACGGTGTCTTTTCTCCTCCAGGCCTTGTAAGTTGTTCTTTAAGTACTTTCCAATCAAGACCGAAACTCTGAAGAACGCTTTCTATCTTTCCGATAGAAATTTTTGCACTTAAAGCTTCATTAATAATCTGATCGGCTGTTTGATTTTGAATGTTCATAACTTGTTTTGTTTGTTTAATTGTTAGTGATTTATAACACCACAAATATACGTCGTAATTGATTTATGGCCAAAAAATCAAACGTTTAATTTTAATTTTTTTTTATTTAGATTGGCCTCCTGTCATACTCTTGCTGTTAATGGTTCAATAATAATTCCAGCCTGCATGTCGTGAGCGAAGTCTATAAGAGATTGCCCATGCTTCGCAAAATCAGCCCTGTAGTTCACGCAGTCCTTGCATAAGCAGTGTCCGTCGCCCCAGCATTTACCTGATGGCGTACCCTGTTCAAAATCGTTTGTAGGGCACGGTTCGCTTGTTGATCTTTCGTTACTCATAGCTTAATATTTGTGGCTATTTATTTTCTGGCAGTCTTATATCATGCCATGCTATTGAGCATGCATCTTCTCCATATAGTTTTTCAATCCTTATACATGCATCAATGCACCAAGCTACCGCTTCAGAATAATTCTTTGCCGCATCTTCATGTTGTATTAAGTCAAGAAATTCTTTGTGTTCTTCTGAAATTTTAATGTTCATATTAATACTAATTATAGGCATTTGCTAATATTTTTTAATACTGTTGTACTTTTCTGCCATTAAAAGCGAATTGCTTCAAATAATCACTTTTAGGGAAAATCTTATTATCTTCTCCTGTATTAGCCCATTTGAATAAACCAAGTTTACCTTTGTAAATAACTAGGCTCGGCTTTAACGTTTTTCCGTATTTGCCAGACGCGACTTTAGCAGCATGAGACTGCCAAGATTTAATAGCTTGGTTTTTAATCATAGCTTTGTTTGCACCAGTAGCAAGCTTTTTCATCTTTGCTTCAACATCAACATCTTTCAATATTATAGCTATTATTTCCTCAGGTAGCATAAAGTTATTTACTTGAGTAAGAACTTTAACAGCCTCTCCTACCCAAGATATTTTATCTTCTTTCACTTTTGTATTTACAGCTTTAACTTCAATATTTTCAACCTTTTCTTCTTTTACTATCCTTCGTATAATCTCTTCTTGAGTAATCCGCTCTGATAGCATTTTTTCATACTTAGACTTTACTTCAAGAAACTTTTCTTCTGCCTCTTTAAAGAACTTCTCTTCTTCTTTAAATTTAGGACTGAATAAACTAATATCTTGCTCGAGTGATGCTAGCCTTAAGTTAGCATTTTGAATTATAAGCTCTTTCATCTCAACACTAAACAATTCTTGTTTCATTTTTATTTGTTTTATTTGTTAGTTATTCTAAGTGTACAATGATACCTGCCACCAAATAACAATTTATAGTCCCAAAAAGCTATACAGTCATCAAAGTCATCCATATACTTACAACATAACATAAATGTCGCCCTGTTACCAGAAGCGACATTTAATATTTCTATTTTCTCAGTTGGTGGCCTATGCTTGAACCAATGAATAGTTGATATATCTATTGTAAAGACTTTTAATTCATTGTCAAAAGTTATACCTTTTTCTTCTTTAGGATTGAAATACAATACTGGGATGGCCATGTCGTTTATTTTAACAAATATAATATTAAAATGAATAATGGCCAAATAATCAAACGGAAAATTATTTTTTTATAGGTTTATATATAATATTTAATTCTTCAGAACTATTCATTATTTTTTACTTTGTTAACCTTATTCATATTTTCAGTTTTAATATTTTCTATCATATTGTAGAACACTTGCTCATCAATTTTAAGAAGATTTTCTTTTGAATTATAAAAGGTAATAACAATTTTTTCTTTATTTTGCAAAAATACTATAATTATAATTCTTAAACTGTTATTAGTAAGAGTTACGTTATTAGTATTTACATTTGTTATTAGTAATTTATATGTTTCAATAGGAAACTCATAAATTTCAGAATACTTAAATTCATGCTCATTAACAAGTTTTAATTTGAATTTATCTATTAAGTCTTGTGTTATTTCAGACCTTTGAGTTGTGAATGCCATCTTTTATTATTTTTCTTGTTTGAAGATATAAATCCCAATATAGTACAATAAGATTCCATCCAGTTATTAAACCTTTATTCTTTTCTTCTTCTGGAAATCCTATTTCTTGTTTAGCTTTATTTATAATGTCTAAGTCTCCGTTACACAAGTTGAATATTTTAAGCTTAATATCTTTTAATGAAGGAATTAAGTCTTTAGAGAAAAACTTTACATAAAATCCACAGTTGTTGCATACTTGTTTAACATGAGGCCCAGAAATAACAAATTTAGCTTCATCTGTAACAGAACATCTGTGACAGTAATAATTGAAGAAGTTATCCATTTTACTCAGTTTTTGATTCTATATAATCAAAACATTTAGTTATAAAACTAATTAATAATTCTTTACCAGTTATTATCCAATATATAATAAAAGGAAAAAACAGTATGCAACCTAATAACAAAGTTACTACGTACGAAAATAAAACTATTAATCTCCTAATCATATATTAGTTTTAATATTATCTATTTGATCTTTTATTCGCTTACTAGTTACAAAAACTTCATTTTCTTGAGTACATATTTCATTATAAGCCTGAATAATTCTACTGTACAAATTAAACATATCAGGAGGCCATGTCTCAAACTTATGTCCATAAGAATTACTTCCTTTTAACGGAACGCCTTCAAATATTCCTCCTTTTTGATGAAGATTGTAGCCCCAGAATTTCCTAATATTAATAGTATAACTATGGCCATGTATATGAGTGTAGAAAATAAACCATATCTTTCTTTTAAATGTTAAGTGTATTTCAACTCCATCTTCAGTATTTTTTTGTCTTATTTCAACAGATATATTATCAGAAAGTTTTATTGTCATAAGTCGTATTTATCAGTTTTGATTATAAATACTTCGCGAATAGTTTCTGTTGAAGAAAGATTTTTACACTTCTGTAAATCTTCTTTATACATTTTATATGTATATTTTCCTTCTATTTCATAGATATATTTAGATATATCAACTGTCAAAACTGTTGTTATAACTTTACTAAACTTGATATTATCTTCAAGATTAGAATTTTTCAACCAATCTTTAACGGCTTTTGTTAAAGAACAGTCAAAGTTACGAGTAAAATCAGTATTTACAAAGTGTTTAACTTTTATTGCCACTCTTATTGACTTTGGTATCATTTTGTTTTATTTATTAATGTTAATCTACTTTGAAAACTTTATAACAACTTATGTCAAAATAATCAGCAAGTATTATGCCTGTCAATGTTTTATAGTCTTCTTTGTTATAATATAAACATTTAACTTCAACTTGAATTGCGCTAGTAGATATATATATTTCTATTAATGTATTATCTTCAGGAAGACCATCTTTATAAACAAAATATGATTCACTAGTTTCATCTGCCATATTTAAGTCAATCATTTTAACGAAGTACCACTTAAGAAACTTCATTATTTGAATATCTTTTACAATCTCTTTTGATATTTTAATTAAAGCCATAATTCAATAATTATTATTATACTTAATAATATTATTATTAAAATTACATACAAAAATATAGCAGCTTTTAAAGTATATTTATATTCATCTTTTAATATAATAATATCAAGGTTTACAAATAAGCTTGAATACATCTTATTTACTATATCTGGTTGTTTTATATAGCTTATAAGATTATTCATCTTGGCCAAGACTTTATCTGTTATCTTTTTTGTTAAAGCGTTAATAAAGTCAAAGCCAAGATATATAAATATAGATAAAAAAGAATATTCAGATTCAGTGAAACATAGTTTCATAAGCTATCATTTATGTTCATTACTTAAGTCTTCTGAATCAAACGGAAAATTCTTTAGCCAGTCATCCAGCATTTTAGCTCCATGGTCTTGCCTATTGTGCTTTTCTTCTTTTAGTTTTGAATTTTTTTGCTTGGCCAATTCTTTTATTAGACCAAATCCTAGTCCAAACTTTTCAATTAAATGAGGAGTGCAACAAGTAGAGTTTATTAAACATGCAGCAAACAAAATAGCTAATCCATCACTTAATTGAAGAAGTGATGAAATTGATCTAAGTATAGGTTCTGGATCATTTATTGAAGCAGAAAAGTCATATATAGGCTCTTCGTTTCTTTCATCTGGAAATGTCATAAGAAAAAACATAGATAATTCTGGATATCCAGAATCTTTTATAATCTTTGACATTTGTTCAGCTTTTTCTGAAAATTCTTTCATCTTTTCAATAACTTCTTCTCGTTTCATGGTTGTTTTTAGTTATATGTCTATAAAAAATTGTTTAAGTCCTAATAAAAAAAGAGTAACTTGTTTGCTGTCAAACATAAGTGATAAATCTTTTGATACAAAGTCTATCAAAGTTGTAACCTTTGTTATAGTAAAAGATATTATCATCCACAATTTTACAGTATTCTTTATTTTTGACAAAAACGGTTTAAAGCTCCTTGAATTCTGCATCCCATCTGTTTATCATGTTAATAAGATATTTTACCATAAGCTCTTTAACCTGGTCAAATGCAGTGTTTGATATAGACTGGTTAACAGTTTTATATACACAGCCTGAATACAGCTCTATGTTGCTAAAAGTAATTGCATTTTGCCATAAGTTCAGATCTTCTTTTGCTTCTTTTATTGATAAGAGAAGCTTCTCAGCCCTGTCAAATGTTTCAATAGTCATTTGTGTTAAGATTTATTTGTTTTAAAATAATAATCTAAAAAGTCTTCGTTGCATTTGATGTCTTTAACAAACCCAGAAGATATTATCTTCAGTGCTAGTTTGTAATCAATTTTTATAGACACTAAATTATTGTCATTACTTTTGTCTTGATTAGGTATGTAAAAATGAATAGAAAACTCATTTAAAACGACATTTTGAGTTATGCTTTCTACTTCTAAGTATAAGTTCATTATAAACTGTTTAAAACAAGATTATTAATTAATTCGTATCTTATAGCAGCTGTAAAATGCAGTTTCACTTTTTTTGTCCTTTCTATAACTTTCAAAAGAAAGTCTTTATGCTTTTTGTAAAAGTCAGTGCTTTCAGAAACAGAACAGTAATAAGAAAATAAACACAAAATGTTATAGTCCATAAAATCTATATACGGCTCTACTTCCTTTTTAACAACTTCAAAATCTGCACTATTATTCGCTGCATTAGCGAGGAACATCGCTAAATCCCATGCTTTTTCTTCATTCATGTGAAAGGATTATAGTTTATATGATAAAACTCGAATGATGTTTCAAAGTTATCAGACATAGAACCTACATACTTTTCGCGATTAATCATAGATTTTACTGATAAACAAGCAAGGAAGTATCTCATTAATCTTTTCGGTATAAAGTACCATTCTTCATTCAAATCTTGAATAAAAGTAAATGGTTCAAAAGGTATAGCAATAGTTTCAATATCGTCTACACTATTATACCATTCCTCATACAATGCGTAATAAGGCTCATCTTTGTTAAAGAACTTCATTAGTTTAGATTAAAGCTTTCAACAGATACTTTGTTATTAACATCTATTGACTTTATTGTAATTTCATTTCCGTCTAACTTGAAAGTCGTACCGAATGGACAATACTTTATATTTTTTACAGAATACTTATCTGAAAAGAATTGATATATTTGGTTTTTTAAGACAAAGACAAACAATCCATCATAATATGGGACTTTTACAAACCCAATAGTTTGATTCCTATCAGAGTCTTTTATAATAAAGACTATATAGTCTTCTTCCATCAAGGCATCGAATACATCTCCTTCAAAAAGTATCATAACAACAGGTTCTTCTATCTTATCATGAAAGTTATTAAGCATTTGGTTTTATTTTAACAAATATAATATTATTTTTTGAATAATTGGCCAAAAATCAATTATTTATTTTTAATCTTCTTCCATTATATTTATAAATAATCCAATGCAAATATGTATAGTTAATATTAAAAGCAACATCCACAAAGAATTATCAGTTATTACATAAATAATAGAAGGAGATAATCCAATTACAAATGGGCCTATAAATCTAAATAGAATCTTAAACACAAAACATATTTCTATCAATAATTTCTTCATAGTGCATTTTTAATCTAACAAATAAACTTTATCCATTTCGTCTACAAAAAGTTCAGACAGTCTCATTGCTTGAATATAAGCGTCTTTAGAAGAATAAAAAGGGCCTTTATCAGATAATATCCCTTGCAACGCTGAACATGCATAATATATTATAAGATATTTCTTATATTCTTCTTTAGTCTTGAAGTCAGATCTTGATTTCATTGTGGAAACTTTACAAGTTTTGAATTAGATTTACAAAATAAAGGATGTCTTGGACTTCCATCTAAGTTTATATAAAGAGCGTAAGCATTAGGAAACATTTTTATAACTTCTTTACTCCTTTCAATAGCTTCTTTAAACGCTCCCCAGGCAAAAACTATCATGTTACATTCAGACGCTACCTTTTCTATCCAACCATTATTATCTCCTAGTGGATTAGGATGAATTTTAAGTATAGATGGATCGCTTGATACAATAGCAAAAAGGTTAATCATATAGAAACCTCCATATCCATGGTAAACTACTATACTTTTAACCCTTTTTATCGTATTATCTTCTTCTATTTCATCAGCAGTC
>Ga0126312_10003047_pt1 | contig 11271 bp, 10 predicted proteins | sample Plot104A_FD_92537 | JGI IMG/M metagenome (GOLD analysis project Ga0126312, IMG submission 92537) | Serpentine soil microbial communities from UC McLaughlin Reserve, CA, USA - Plot104A | ecosystem: Environmental > Terrestrial > Soil > Grasslands | place: USA: UC McLaughlin Reserve, Lake County... | reverse complement strand
GGTGAGCTGCTCGGCGGCGGACTCTGCGTCGCCCTCGAGCAGCGCCGTCTCGGCGATCGCGTGACCGAGCGCCGCGAGGGCGTCGGGGTGACCGGACGCGGAGGCGATCGTGGTCAGCGCCTCCGCGCAGGCATGCGCGCCGGCGCGGTCGCCGGTCGCGGCCAGGAAGGCGGCGCCCCACCGCAGCCCGGGGATCGCGTAGTGCAGGTCGTCGCTGCTCCCCCAGTGCCCGAGGATCGCGCGGCAGCGCTCTGCGGCCTCGGCGGTGTCGCCCGCCGCGGCGGCGACGCGGGCGAGCGCGGCCGTCGTGTCGACGGTCATGTTGTAGTGCTCCGCGCGCGTGGCGCCCGCCAGCGCCGCGGTCAGCAGGCGGCGCGCCGAGCCGTGCTTGCCCTGGTAGGCGTGGATGGCGCCGAGCAACCCGCCGGCGACGAACGAGGAGCCGTCATCCGCGAGCATCTCGCGGCAGATCTCCTCCGCCCGGCGCCACTCGCCGCGCTCGCGCAGCACGAATGCGAGGCAGCCCACGCAGGCGCTCAGGGTCGAGGCGTCGGGGTTGGTGCGGCACAGCTCGAGCGCAGTGTCGAGCGCCTCCTCGGCGGCTGCGTAGTCGGCCGCCTCGTAGAGCGTCACCGAGAGCCGCTGGTAGAGCTCGGCGGCGACCGCGGTCAGGTCGTGCTCGAGCGCGAGCGCGAGGCCGTCGCGGACGATCGCCAGCCCGTCGGGGTACTCGCCGTGCTTGGCGCGCGCCAACCCCTCGATGCCCATCGCCCGCAGGCGCAGGTCGAGCCGCTCGGCGCGCTCGGCGTCGGCCCCCGCCGCGCTCGCCAGCTCGATCGCCTCGCGGTGGCGGCCGGCGATCCGCCGCTGGTTGGCGATCGCGATCCGCTCGACCGCGGCGTCGGCGGTGCGGCCGGTCGCGGCGAACGCGGTCGCGGCGGCGAGGCGCGCCGCCGTCGCCGCGTCCTGGTCGCCGCGCAGCTCGTGCACGGCCGCGAGCCGTCGCTGCGCGTCCGCGACCTGCGCCTCGGAGCCGGCGGAGGCGATCAGCTCGCGCCAGGCGCGCGCGGCCTCGGCGAGCTCGCCTGCGAGCTGGCACGCCGAGGCGTAGCGCTCGAGCGCGGCGGTGCGTCCGGCGTCGTCGTCGCCCGCCGGCCAGCGGTCCAGTGCCAGGCGGCCGGCCTGGGCGGCGTCGCGGTAGGCGTGCACCGCCTCCGACTCGGCGGCCGCGCGCACGAGCGCGTCGCGGGCGCGCGCGTCGTCGTGGGCGCCGAGCCAGTGCGGCGCGACCTCGCGCGCCGGCTCGCCGCGGCGCTCGAGCGCCTCGGCGAAGGCGCGGTGCAGCGAGCGCCGCGCCATCCACGGCAGGTCGGCGTAGAGCGCCTCCCGCACGAGCGCGGTCGCGAAGGTCCCGGTCCCGGCGTCCTCGCGCACGAGCCGGGTCTCGAGCAGCTCGGTCAGCGCCGACTCGCCGGCGATCTCGGCCACCATCCGCAGGTCGAAGCTGGTGCCGGCGACCGCCGCGGCCTCGATCGCGCGGCGCGCGCCGTCGGCGAGCTCGGCTACGCGGATCATCACCGCGTCGCGGATCGTGTCCGGCAGCGGCACCTCGCCCGCGCTGGCGAGCTCCAGGCCGGCGGGCGTCTCGCGCAGCGCGCCGCTCACGCACAGCGCGACCGCCAGCTCGCGCGCGAAGAACGGCACGCCCTCGGTGCGGTCTTGGATCGCCCGCACGAGCTCGGGCCCTGGAGCGAACGGCAGAACGCGCGCCACCAGCTCGCGCGTCTCGGCAAGCCCGAACGGCGGCAGTGCGATCTCCTCGAGCCGGCCCGCGCGGCGCAGGTCGTTGCGCAGCCGCCGCAGGCCGTGGCCGCGGGGCAGGCCGTCCGAGCGGTAGCCGGCGACGATCAGCAGCCGGCTCGTCGTGACCGACTCGCCGAGCGCGGCCAGCACCTCGAGCGTGGCCTCGTCGGACCACTGCAGGTCGTCGAGCAGGACGAGCGCATGGCCGAGGCCGGCGAGCGCGCAGTGCAGCGCCTCGAACAGCGTCGCGCGGTCGGAGCCCGCGGCCGGCTCGCCGAGCTCGGGCAGCAGGCGCGCGAGGTGCCCGCGCAGCGGGCCGCAGGCGTCGAGCCCACGCGGGTGCGCGTGCAGGTGGGTGCGCAGGGCCGCGACCAGCGGCCCGTACGGCGGCGTGCGCCCCTGCGAGGCGGCCCCGCGCAGGACCTCCGCGTCCGCGCGCGCGGCGAGCTCGGCGGCGAGCCGTGTCTTGCCCGCGCCGGCCTCGCCGGCCAGCAGGACGACCGCGCCGTGGCCGTCGCGGGCGGCGCCGAGCAGCGCCTCGAGCCGCTCCAGCTCCGGCCGCCTGCCGATCAGCTCCGTCGCCATCGGGCGAGCTTACGGCCGCCCGGACGCCGTGGGGGCGAAATACGGCATGTCGGGACGGCAAGTACGGCAATGCCGCGGATGTCAAGCGGGCGGCGCGGCCGTAGCGTCGACGGCGTCCCCACTACCCCAGGAGTGATCCTCATGCAGCTCTACGTCATCCAGCGTCGCAACGGCTTCCGCGACGCCGCCGACCTCCAGGCCGCCGCCGCGCGCTCGTCCACCGAGGGCGACAAGGACGGCTCCGGCGTCCGCTGGATCCGGTCCTACGTCGTGCAGGAGGAGGGCGGCGAGCTCGGCACCTTCTGCATCTACGAGGGGGAGAGCGCGGACGCGATCCGCGCCCACGCCGCCGCGTCGGTGATGTCCGCCGACGAGGTCGTGCCCGTGCTCGACACGGTCGTCGTCCGCCCCGACCCGGTCGCGGCGACGGCGTGAGGCATCGCGGGGCCCCGAGTAGATCGGGGCCCCGCTTCCACCGGCGCCTAGTTGCCGTCGACGTCCTCGGCGGCCTTGTCGGCTTCCTTCTTGGCCTTCTCGTCGGTCTTGCCGGCGGCCTTGTCGGCCTTCTTCGCGGCCTTGTCAGCGTCCTTCTTCGCGGCGTCGTCGGTGGCGCACCCCGGTGCGGCCGCGGCCAGCATGGCGGCGACGACGAGTGCGGGGATGCGGAGTCGGAGAGCGTCCATGGCCGACGGCTACCCCGGGGTGTCCCGGCGCGAACCGGCTTGACGGCGTTCAGCGGGAGCGGTTGAGTTGGCCGATGCAGTTCGTCGCATCCGCCGAGCACTACGACCGCTTCATGGGCCGCTACGCGCCGACGCTGGCGGTCGCGCTGTGCGACGCGGCGGGCGTGGCCGCCGGGATGCGGGTGCTCGACGTCGGCTGTGGGCCGGGCGGGCTCACGCACGAGCTCGTCGCGCGCATGGGGGCCGAGCGCGTCGCCGCGATCGATCCGGCGCCGCAGTTCGCCGAGGCCTGCCGCGAACGCCACCCCGGCGCCGACGTGCGCGTCGGTCCCGCCGAGGAGCTGCCGTGGGAGGACGGGAGCTTCGACGCGACGCTCGCGCAGCTCGTGATCGCCTTCATGCGAGACCCGGACCGCGGCGTGCGCGAGATGGCGCGCGTCACCCGCCCGGGCGGCGTCGTCGCCGCCTGCATGTGGGACCTCCACGAGAGCGGCATGACGATGCTGAACACGTTCTGGAGCGCGGTGCGGGAGATCGTCCCCGACGCCGGCGGCGAGCATCGGCGGCCGGGAACCGCACGCGGCGACATCGCGGCGCACCTCGAGCGCGCCGGCCTGCAGGACGTCGAGGACGGCGACGTGGGCGCGCGCGCGGAGTACGCGGGGTTCGACGACTTCTGGAACCCGTTCACGTTCGCCGTCGGGCCCGCCGGCCAGTTCCTGCGCACGCTCGACCCCGAGCGACAGGCGGCCGTGCGCGAGGGATGCCGGAGGGCGTTGCCGGCCGACGGGCCGTTCGCGCTCGAGGCCCGCGCCTGGTTTGCGCGCGGGACCATGCCCGCGCGCGCGTAGGCGCGCCCGTCAGCGGATCACGCAGATCAGCGGCTTGCCGCCCGCGAACGCGAACTTCTTCGCGGTGCCGAGCCCCTTCGGCACCTTCGCGCGGCGCACGCCGGAGACCGTTTCGCCGCGCATGATCTTCGCCTGCAGGTCCTCCATGCGGTTGATCTCGATGTCCTGATCGGACTGCACGTGGCGAGCGAACGCGCCGGTCTCGGCCTCCATCCCGCCGCCGGTCTCGTTCAGCTGCCGCACCATCGTGAGGGCGCCCTGATGGTGGCGTTGCATGTAGCGCAGGAACAGCAGGTCGAAGCGCCGGCCGTCCGACTTCGCGAGGCGCTCGAGCGCCGCCGCGCTGACCATGCCGGGCATCAGCGAACCGCCGCCGCCGTGGTCGTGCTTGTGCTCCTCGGCGGTCGGGACGGTCTCCCCGCGGGCGCGCAGCCACTGCTCCATCTGGCGCATCTCCGTCTCCTGCGAGAGCTCCATCCGGCGCGCGAACAGCGGCATCTCCTCGCTTGCGCTGCGCGAGCGGACCATGCTCGTCATCACGAGCGCCTGCGCGTGGTGGTGGATCATGCCGCGCATGAAGCGCACGTCGGCGTCCGTGTGCTTCGTCTGCTCGAGCTTCTCCGCCTCGGCCGCGGTGAGCTGGCGCGACGGCTCCCCCGGTGCGCCGGGCTGGACGATCCTGACATCGGCCTGCTCGTCGGACTTGGCGTCGTCCGAGCCGCCGCCACCGCAGCCGGCGACGGCGACGGCCAGCGCCAGGGCCCAGGTAACGGATGAGAAACCCATGGGAATTCGCATCGAGAATGTGTAGGGTCGCACAAGGGGCAAGTACACCGGAGGAGGAGCACATGGGGAAGGGTGTGGTAGCTGTCGCGGCGGCGCTCGCGCTGACGCTGACGATCAGCGCGTCCGCGTTGGCGCAGCTCCCGAGCACGACCGATCCGCGTGTCGGATTGGCGCCGGGGCTCGAGAACCCGGGCGTGGCGAAGAGCGGCATGGAGCTGCTCGCGCACAGGAACAAGCCGGCCGGCTTCTTCGACCCGAACAACGCGGGGTCGTTCTCGTTCGTGAACAGCGACCTCGCGTTCCAGGGCGATCACGCGTTCATCGGCGGCTTCAACGGCTTCCAGGTCTGGAACATCTCCGACCCGTCCGCGCCGACGCTGCGCACCGCCGTGGTGTGCCCGGGCGGCCAGGGTGACGTTTCGGTCTTCGGGAACCTGCTGTTCATGTCGGTCGAGGAGACCCGCGGCAGGATCGACTGCGGCGCCGGCGGTGCGACGTCCGCGACACGCCTCCTGGGCGTCCGCGTCTTCGACATCTCCAACCTCGACGCGCCCGTCCAGGTCGCCGCCGTCCAGACCTGCCGCGGCTCGCACACCCACACCGTGGTCACCGACGAGGACGATCCCGACAACGTCTACATCTACGTCCAGGGCACCGCGGGCGCGCGTTCGGCCACCGAGATGCCCGGCTGCTCGAACGCGGCTCCGTCGCCAACCAACCCGAACCCGTCGCGGTGGCGGATCGAGGTCATCAAGGTCCCGCTCGCCGCGCCGCAGAACGCGGCGATCGTCAACGAGCCGCGGCTCTTCCAGGAGGGCGACCGGATCGACGGTCTGCAGCAGACGCTGCCGACGCCACAGCACCCGTCGGGCATCAACTGGTCGCCGCAGCCGATCACTGACGCCTGCCACGACATCACGGTCTATCCCGAGATCGAGCTCGCGGCCGGCGCCTGCGAGGGCAACGGCATCCTGATCGACATCAGCGACGCCGCGAACCCGAAGCGGATCGACGCGGTCGCCGACCCGAGATTCGCCTACTGGCACGGCGCGACGTTCTCCAATGACGGCAAGACGGTCGTGTTCACCGACGAGTGGGGCGGCGGCACGTCGGCGCGCTGCCGTGCGACCGATCAGCTCAACTGGGGCGCGAACGCGATCTACGAGATCGTCGAGGGCAAGCTGCAGTTCCGCAGCTACTACAAGATCCCGCCGGCCCAGGTCAACCAGGAGAACTGCGTCTCGCACCTGCCGTCGCTCGTGCCCGTCCCGGGCCGCGACATCATGGTGCAGGCCTGGTACCAGGGCGGCGCCTCGCTGATCGACTTCACGGATCCGTCCAACCCGAAGGAGATCGGCTACTGGGACCGCGGGCCGATCAGCGCCACGACCCTGGTGCTCGGCGGCTTCTGGTCGACCTACTGGTACAACGGCGCGACCTTCGGCTCGGAGATCGCACGCGGCTTCGACTCGTTCGAGCTGACGCCGACGGACCAGCTGTCGTCCAACGAGATCGCGGCCGCCCGCGAGGTGCTCGTGGACGGGTTCAACCCGCAGCACCACGACCAGATCACCTGGCAGCCGAGCTTCGCGGTGACGCGGTCCTTCCGCGATCAGCTCGAGCGCGCCGGAGCGATCGACGCGGAGACGCTGGCCCAGGTCGACAAGTTCGTCGACCGGGCGGAGCGGTTCCGCAGCGGCCCGCAGGCGAGCGCCGCGAGGGCTCAGCTGCGCGCGCTGGCCAACCAGCTCGACGGCGAGCAGTTCGACGCGCTGCGCGAGTCGCTCCTCGCGCTGGCCGACGCCTAGGCAGTAACGCGGAACGCGCCGCCCCCCGTGCGGCGGCGGCGCATCCGTGCCGTCTCGGGCGATGGGCGGTCCCGGGCTCGAGCCGGGGAGCCGCGAGGCTCCTCGTCAGCCCCCGCCCTCGCCGCCGTGAGTCACGCCAGACAAGTCCGCGCCTCGCAAGTACCGCATCACTCCCACGAACAGGGAGACCGCCGCCGCCGCGAGGACCAAGCCCGCTGCGGTGCCGTCCAAGACTGTGACGCCGAGGATGCGCAGCGCCACCCCGAGCGACCGCTGATGCGGACGTCCTCCGGTGTCATGGCACTCAAGCGGATGGACAACGTTCTCATCGTCGTCGAGGACCTCGAGGCTGCCAAAGCGTTCTTCGCCGAGCTCGGCATGGAGCTGGAAGGCGAGACGCAGGTCGAGGGGCCTTCGGTTGATCGCACCGCGTCCTCTCCGACCGGCTATTCCGTACGCGCTCCGCGCCTCATTCCGCTCTATCCGTACTGAGCCGAGATATCGCGCGCATGGCAGATCGTCTCGCCAGCAGCGGATGGGATGAATGGAGGAGTCAGGCGGGACGGCGCAGTTCGTTGAAGCGCACAGCCGCGCGGCTTGCGCCAACGCGGTCGCCAAGCTGCGTCGCGAGCCCGTCGGCCACGAGCACGCGAAGCGCCTCGCCCGGCCGCGGGACGTCCCTGAAGCCGGCGTGGAGCTCATCGATACCGAGCAGACGAGGGTGCGCCTCGAGCAGGGCTCCGAGGACGGCACGCTGGGCGCGGTCGTAGTTGGTCATCGGCGATCAGGGACGAACATATGTTCGATAGACCAGCAGCTGGTCCCAACTCGCTTGTACACCCCGACTCACATGATCCTCGCCGTGGTCACCTGGGTCTTGAGGGGTATGGGCTCTTACTCGTTAGAGCGATTGGGCTTCTCGACTGCGCAGCGAGTTCCGGACAGCGGCTTGACACGCTCGGCCAACAGGCGTTGTGTTCGCGTCACCAGCCAGCGGAGAGGGCGGTACGCGGATGACGCCAGCGGAGGAGCACCACTCGGCCGTCGTGGTCGGTTCGGGCTTCGGCGGGACGATGACGGCACTGCCGATCGCCCGCGCCTTCAAGGCACGTGGCCAGGGCGAGACGGTTCTGATGCTCGAGCGCGGGACCTGGTGGACGACGCCGGTGGGGACCGTCCAGGATCCTGAGGTGAGGACGTATGGCTGGCTGAAAGACGAGAAGCAGCAGCCTGTGCAGCTCTGGTCCTCGGCGGAGAACTTCCGCGGGTTCATCGACATCTACACGCGCTGTTTTCGCCGCAGGGGCAACGAGGACGGGCTCTATGACCTGACGGTCTTCGGTCGTCGCGGTCTGTTCGGGCTGCGCGAGAACGATGGCGTGACGATCCTGCGCGCCTGCGGGGTGGGCGGCGGCTCGCTCGTCTACGCGAACGTCACGATTCGCCCACCGGACGTGGTCACCGAGGACGCGCGGTGGCCGCTTACGTGGACGTCGCAAGAGCGCGATGACTACTACGACCTTGCGCGCGAGGCGATCGGCCGCGGGGTCCTGCTCGCGCTCTATCAGCGCGATCCGGTGAAGGCGAGTCCGACTCCTCCGAAGGCTCCGAACACCGGACTTTCGAACATCGCCACTCGATCGGCACGGCTGAACCCGCGCTGGGCGACGAAGCCGGACCCGCTGAATGCGAAGCGCGGCCTCAAGCAGATCGACCCGGCCCACTCCACGGCCACGAACGACGACAACGCGTTGTGGATCGACCGTGCACGGATCTTCCAGACGCACATGGGCCAGTTGGCCGATGAGTTCGGGACCGTCGACTCGGCGATCAATGACATCAACCCCGAACCGGGACCCTTCGATCCCGCCGGCGCCCCGAAGAACTACTGCGAGCGCCAGGGCCGCTGCATCGTCGGCTGTCTGCCGGGAGCGCGGCACACACTGAACAAGCAGCTGATGGGCGCGGCGCTGGGTTCGTTCAAGGGTGACCCGCCGGGCTTGCCCGATCTCCACGTCCGGGCGCTGTCAGAGGTCGACGTCGTGGAGGCCCTGCCGACCGGCGGCTACCGCGTGCACTACGTCGAGCGCGACGTGAACGACCCGAACCACGCCACGCGACGCACCGTGACGGCCGACCGGGTGATCCTCGCCGCCGGCACGGTGGGCACCAACGAGATCCTGCTGCGGTCACGGGACCGGGGGACGCTGCCTCACCTGAGCGACCGACTGGGCATGAACTTCTCCACGAACGGCGACTACCTGGCCTTTCTCGACAAGACCCGCGAGCAGATCAGCCTGACACGCGGGCCGGTCACGACCTCGTTCGCGCACTTCAACGCCGATGGCGGGCACCGGTTTCACACGATCGAGGACAACGGCATCCCGCGGGCATTCTCCTCCCTCGCCGGGCACGGCGTCCCGCTATTGCAGTCGCTGACCAAGGCGCGGTCCCGTCCCTTGTTCCTCGTGCTCGCCGTGGCGCGTTACCTCACCGGGCGCCTGCCCGCGTTCGTGCGCGCGCTCCTCCGCAACCGGGTCACGCGCCAGAACGAGTTCGCCTCGGAGGACGAATGGACGGCCAACATGATGTGCGTCGCGGCCATGGGGCGAGAGGACTCGGTCGGACAGTTCCGCCTCGGCGGCCGGCGCGACACGACGCTCAGGGTCCGGCGCACCGACGGCAGGGCGTTCCACGAGGACCCGATCTACCACGAGATCAGGAGCACCCTGGACCAATTCGCGCGACGGCTCACCGACAACTCGGAGCGGGCGTTCATCAACCCGTTCCTCACCGACACCGCAGGCGCGCTCGGCACCCGTGCGATCGGCCTCTCGCACCCTCTCGGCGGCTGTCCGATGGGCGCAACGGCGGCCGCCGGCGTGTGCGACGAGTTCGGCCACGTCTTCGACACGAGTGGCGGGTTCTACGACGGTCTTTACATTGCGGACGGGGCACGCATTCCCACCGCGCTCGGGGTCAATCCGTCGCTGACCATCGCGGCGTTGGCTCTGCGCACGGCTGACAATGTGATCGAAGCGCTGCCGCCGGTGGCGGCCACGCCGCCGTAGCTCCGTGTCACGGCCAGCAGTGATGCTCGCGCTGATCGCGCTCGCTCTCGCGATCTCCGCCTGCGGAAGCGACTCCTCGCCGCTCGACCCGGCCGCGCACGTGGTCCGGCTTCCTGGTGCGGCCCAGGAGATCGACTTCGACGACATCGTCTACTCCCGGCAGCTCGAGCGGATCATCGTGCCGGCACGTCGCAGCGGCGTATACCTCGTGGATCCGCGGAGCGGCGCCGCGAAGCGCATCGGCAGGCCCGGCGACGCCGATTCTGCCGACGAGGGCGACGGTCTGATCTTCGTCGTCAACCGCGAGCAGAAGGCCATCACTGCGGTCAACCCGAGGAGCGGGACAACGGCGTTCACGTTCGAAATCGGCGGCTCGCCCGACTACGTCCGCTACGTCGCGCCCACCCACGAGCTCTGGGTAACCGAGCCGGGCGCGTCGCCGTCCGGCATCGAGGTGTTCGCGCTTCGAGATCCTCCGTCCGTGGCGCCGACCCGGGTGGGCTTCGTCCCGGTGCCGGACGGCCCCGAGGCCCTGACGATCGTCACCCGCAGCGACCGCGCCTACACGCACGCAGGCGACGATCTCGTCGCCATCGCGATCAGCAGCCACGCCATTAGCGAGCGCTGGCCCACGGGCTGCGACGGCACCCACGGATTCCCGCAGATCGACGAGCGCGCGCGTCTGGCGCTCGCGAGCTGCGCGAGTGACGGCCGGGTCTCACTGCTCCGGACCGACACTGGCGAACAGCTCGGCCGGTACGCCGTCGGCGGAGACGAGTCGCTGCCGGCCTTCTCGGCGAAGACCGGCCACTTCTACGCCCGTGGCGACCCCGGCACGCGACTCGCCACGCTCGCGGCCACGAAGCACGGCCTCCGGCCAGCCACCGGCGTCGCCGTGCCACGAGCGGGCCACTGCCTCACGGCCGACGACCAGGGCCATTACTGGACCTGCGACGCCGCTCGGGGCCGATTGCTGCGCTTCGACGATCCTTGAGGGACGCAGCCGGAAGCACAGAAACAGCCGGCCGAGCGACTGATCGCGGGAGCACTCACGCTCGTGATCACGAGGATCTCGCCTTTTCCGACCGAGATCGGGTGGGCGCCGGCTGCACCAAGGTCCTCGGCACACGTCCGGCTTGGTGTCCTGGGCGACACTCGACTGGTCCCGGATTTCACGCTCGGTTCATGAGTGAGGCGGATGGTCGTCGGATCGCCGTGGATCGCCGTACGTCCGATCCGCTCGTTGCGCTCGGATGTGTGGCAGACCGCGCGGCAGCTTTCCAGACCGATGAGGGGAGGACGTATGCATGCGCGCTTGAGGTTGCGACGACTTCGGGGGTGGCCGCTACCACTCTGCGCCGCGGCGCTGCTGCTGTTGCCCGCGACGACGAGCGCCGCTCCGCCGCCGAAGTGCGACACGCGGGTCAACGACACGCCGGCCGAGCTCGTCGAATGCGTCAACCAAGCTGACCTGATGCGTCACCTGCAGGCGTTCCAGGACATCGCCGACGCGAACCCCGGGATCGATGGGATGCCGTCGCGCAACTCGGGTGAGCCGGGCTACAAGGCGTCGGTGGACTACGTGGCCGCCGCGATGCGCAAGGCCGGATACGACGTCTCGATCCAGACGTACAAGTTCGACTACTACGCCTACGCCGGCGTCCCGTTCCTCCGCGAGGTCTCG
>Ga0126312_10003046_pt1 | contig 11271 bp, 8 predicted proteins | sample Plot104A_FD_92537 | JGI IMG/M metagenome (GOLD analysis project Ga0126312, IMG submission 92537) | Serpentine soil microbial communities from UC McLaughlin Reserve, CA, USA - Plot104A | ecosystem: Environmental > Terrestrial > Soil > Grasslands | place: USA: UC McLaughlin Reserve, Lake County... | reverse complement strand
GGACAATGGCCCCGGCGGACACGTCGTGAGCCGGCTCCAGCGCGCCAACCTCGGCCCGCTTCACCCGTTCTGGTGAAATCGCGCCGGTGCGCATCCTGCTCTGGCACGGCTACCTGCTCGGCGGCACCGGCTCGAACGTCTACACACGCGCGATCGCGCGCGTGTGGAGCCGCGCCGGCCACGAGGTTGTCCTGGTCTGCCAGGAGCCGCACCCCGACCTGTACGACCTCGGCGGGGCGCGCGTGCTCCGGCCCGAGATCGGCGGCGTGCTGCCGGTCTTCGTGCTCGACCGCTACGAGGGCGTGGAGGCAAAGCTCCTCCAGGACCTGACCCCGGACGAGCGCAACCGCTTCGTCGATGCGAACGTCGCGGCGCTGCGCGAGCTCGCCCCCGCCGACCTCGTCTTTGCCAACCACGTGCTGCTCGGTGCCCCCGTCGGCGCGGCGAGCGGATTGCCGTTCGCCGTGAAAGCGCACGGCTCCGAGCTCGAATACTCGATCCGCGGGAACGCCGAGCTAGCGGCGTGGGGGCGGGAGACGCTCGCCGAGGCCCGAGCCGTCTTCGTCGGCTCAGGCCACATCCGCGAGGTGCTCGAGGAGGTCGTCGGGCATGTCGAGCGCGTGCACGAGGTTCCGCCGGGAGTGGACGTCGAGGAGTTCCGCCCGGAGCCGCGCGACCAGGCGCTCGCCGCCCTCGTCGCCGAGGCCGGGCAGGACCCGCCGAATCCCGGGACCGCGAACGAGCGCCTCCCGGACGAGGGGAACGCCGAGCGCCTCGCCGAGTTTCTCGCCGGCGACGAGCCGACCGTCCTCTACTTCGGCAAGCTGCTCCGGAACAAGGGCGTCCACCTCGTACTCGAGGCGCTCCGCGAGGTCGAGGCTCGTGCAGTGATCGTCGGCTTCGGCGATTACCGCGCGGAGCTCGAAGCGATGGCCGCCGGCGCGAATGCGCTCTTCACCGGCCCCCTCGAGCACCGGCACCTCGTCCACCTGATCCCGCTCGCCGACGTCACCGTAGTGCCCTCGATCTTCCCGGAAGCCTTCGGGATGGTCGCCGCGGAGGCCGCGGCGGGCGGCTCGGTCCCGCTCGTCGCCTACCACTCCGGCCTGGCGGAGATCGCCGATGCCCTCGGCGCGGAGCTGACGAGCTTCGAGAGCGGGGCTGTGGTCGACCTCACTGCGAAGCTCCAGCGGCTGCTCGAGCTCCCCGCAACCGAGCGCGGCGAGCTGACGCGGCACGTGCGCCGCGTCGCCCAGGAGCGCTGGTCGTGGGCGCACGTCGCGGACCGGCTTCTCGAACCCTTCACATAACCTCCGCCCATGAGTGACGAGCAGCGGCTGAGCCCCGGGGAGCAGATTCGCTTCGCGCGGGAGGCCTTCGAATCCGCCGACGACTTCGCCGTCGCCGTGGAGGAGGAGTTCGCGATCCTCGAGCCCGAGACGCTCTCGCTCACGAACAGGTTCGAGGAGCTGCAGGCGGCGACGCTGGGGACCGAGCTCGAAGCGCATCTCGTTGGCGAGCTGATCGCATCGGAGGTCGAGATCCGGACCGGCCGCTGCGACGGCTTCGCCGAGGCGGCCGCGCGAATGGGCGAGCGGCGTGACCAGCTCCGGGGGCTCGCCGACCAGCTCGGCATCATGCTCGGCGGCACGGGGACACACCCCTGGAGCCCGTGGCACGAGCAGCGGATCATCGACACGCCGCACTACCGGCGCAACGACGAGATTCTCCGCTGGGTCGTGTGGCGGAACAACTCATTTGGCCTGCACGTGCATGTCGCGATCAACGGCGCGGACCGTGCCGTCCGGGTCTGCGACCATCTCCGCCACCTGCTCCCCGAGCTGCTCGCCCTCTCCGCGAGCTCGCCGTTCCTCGAGAACGTCTTCACGCACCTCCACTCGGTGCGCACCGAGATCTTCACCAAGCTCTTCCCCCGCTGCGGGATCCCGGATGCCTACGGCAGCTGGGCGGAGTTCGAGCGCTACGTCCGCCTCCTCTACGACACGCGCTCGATCGATGAGCACACGCAGATGTGGTGGAGCATCCGGCCGCACCTCGCGTTCCCGACGGTCGAGATCCGCATTTGCGACGCGCAGCCGGAGCTAGGCGAGGCGCGGTCGCTCGCGGCGCTCGCGTGCGCGCTCGCCGTCCGCACCGCCCGCGCGCTCGATGAGGGCGAGCCCCTCCCGCTGCCGCCGCACCGCCTGATCGAGGAGAACTTCTGGCGGGCGATCCGCTGGGGGCTGACCGGCGAGTTCATCGACCTCGAGAGCGGCGACCTCGTGGACAAGCGAAAGCGGGTCGAGCAGCTGATCGATTGGGTGCAGCCGGTGGCGGACGAGATCGGCGCGGCGCCTTTCCTCGCCGTGCCGACGGCGAATGCGGCCGAGCGGCAGATCGCCCGCTACCACGAGGGCGCGACGCTCGAGGAGATCTACGCGGAGCAGGTGCGGCCGAAGGAGCCTGTTGGCCGCTGAGCCGCCGCAGCCGACGCCGGAGGATCTGCTCGAGGCGGTGAAGAGCATGAAGGTCTCCGACCTGCTGCTCTCCACGGCGGCGACGCTGGCACAGCTCGGCTTCGCGAAACTCGACGAGGCGACGCGCGACCTCGAGCAGGCACGACTCGCGGTCGAGGGGATGAAAGCCCTGCTCGCGACGCTCGAGGGGGCTGTGCCCGACGAGGTGTTGCGCGACTTCACCCAAGTGGTCGCGAACCTGCAGCTGGCGTATGCGGAGGCCGCTGCCACGGGCGAAACAGCGGATCAAGCCTAGGCAAAACTATCTTTTCCTGTCACCCTTGGCTCAATGGGGCGGGGGGCATTTCTGGTCTTTGCGGCCGCCTGCGTGGTTGCGTGCGGCTGCGCTACCGCGGCGACGGGTGGCGCGACCGCTGCAGCACCGGAATACGTTCCCGACGAGATCATCGTCCGCTTCGAGCCCGGCGCCTCCGCGCGTGCGCGCGTAGCGGCGATCGCCGCCGAGAACGCCGCCGTCGAGAGGCGCCTGCGGGTTCCGGGCGCCATCCTCGTGAGGCTCCCGGCCGGCGCCGATGTCGGCGAGGCCGTCACCGACTTCGCGGCGAAGTCGAACGTGCTCTCGGCGCAGCCGAACTTCGTCTACCACGCGCAGGCGCTGCCGTCCGATTCCCTGTTCGGGCTCCTGTGGGGCTTGAACAACACGGGTCAGTTCGTCGGCAGCCTCGCCGGCACCGTCGACGCCGACATCGATGCTCCGGAGGCATGGGAGCTGACGATCGGGAGTGCTTCCGTGCGCGTCGCAGTCGTCGACACGGGCGTCGAGTACGACCACCCGGATCTCGCGGCCAACGTGAGTCGGCTCGGCCACGACTTCTACTCAGGCGACTACGACCCGCGGGACGAGAACGGTCACGGCACGCACGTCGCCGGCACGATCGGCGCGCGCAGCAACGGGCTCGGCGTCGTCGGCGTGAACTGGCAGGTCGACCTGCTGCCGGTTCGCGCGCTGGGGCCGACAGGCAGCGGGACCTCGGAATCGATCGCGAACGGCTTCACCTATGCCGCGCAGAACGGCGCGCGCATCGTCAATGCCAGCCTCGGCGGCTCGAGCTACGACCCGGCGCTGGAAGCCGCAGTCGCGAACGCGTCTGGAACGCTCTTCGTAGTCGCCGCGGGCAACGGCGGTCAGGACCGGATCGGCGACAACAACGACCTGGCGCCGGTCTACCCCTGCAACCTGCCGGAGGCGAACCTCATTTGCGTCGCAGCCATCGATCCCACCGACTCGCTTGCGACCTTCTCCAACTACGGTCCCAGCTCCGTCGATATCGCCGCGCCGGGTGTGCAGGTGACGAGCACCTGGGTCGGCGGCACCTACGTCGCTTCCTCGGGGACGTCGATGGCGACGCCGCACGTGGCGGGCGTGGCGGCGCTGATGCTCGCGCGGAACCCCTCGGCCGGTGTCGGCCAGCTCCGCGCGACGCTGCTCGGATCGGCCGACGTCCTGCCCTCGCTCCAGGGAAAGATCGCGAGCGGGAGGGTGAACGCGTACAAGGCGGTGGCTGCCATCGCTCCGCCGCCGCCGCCAGCACCTCCGCCGTCGGTTTCGCCGCCGCCCGTCGCCCCGCCGCCTGCTCAGGCGGCGCGCCGCCCGCTCAAGAAGGTCGTGAAGAAGAGGGCCATGTGCTTCCGGCGGCGGACGATCAAGGTGCCGAGGAGCCAGGTCGCGAAGTACAAGAAGAAGGGCGCCAAGCTCGGCGCGTGCACGCCGAAGAAGAAAAAGCATCGGTAACGGCTTAAGAAGGATGCGGTGCGGCCGACAGCGTTTGGAATGCAGGGTCTCGGGCGAAGTACAAGAAGAAGGGCGCCAAGCTCGGCGCGTGCAAGCCGAAGAAGAAAAAGCATCGGTAACGGCTTAAAGAAGGATGCGGTGCGGCCGATAGCGTCTGGAATGCGGGGTCTCGGAGCCGTCCTCTCGGTCCTCGCCGTCCTCGGATTCCCGGGTGCGGTGACGGCCTCGCCTCCTTCGAGCGCCGAGAACTTCGTCCCTGACGAGCTTCTCGTTCGCTTCGAGCGCGCGACGACGCCCTCGGCGCGCAACCGGATCGTGGGCGACCTCCACGCGAGAATCGTCGAGCGACTTTCGCTGAGCGGCCTCGTCCGCGTCCGGCTGGAGCCGGGAACGTCGGTCACGGCCGCCGCCGCGCGCTTCGAGCAGCGCGCCGGGGTCCGGTACGCGCAGCCCAACCACCGGTACCACCTCGACCAAATCCCCAACGACCCGCTGTTCGGGAGCCTCTGGGGGATGACGAAGATCGACGCACCGGCCGCGTGGGACACCAACACCGGCAGTCCCGCGGTGACCGTTGCCGTGGTCGACACCGGCATCGACTACACGCACCCCGACCTCCAGGGGAACGTGTGGCTCAACGACGATCCGATCAACGGCGTCGACGACGACGGCAATGGGAAGGTCGACGACCTCCGCGGCTGGAACTTCATGGCCGGCACCAACGATCCAATGGACGACGTCGACCACGGGACGCATGTCGCGGGGACGATCGGCGCCACAGGCAACAATGGCCAGGGCGTCGCCGGCGTCAACTGGAACGTCAGGGTGATGGCGATCAAGTCCTGCTGCGACGCGTTCGACAGCTTCACCGACGACTCGATCGTCCAGGGCTTCCAATATGCCTGCGCCAACGGCGCGAAGGTGATCAACGGGAGCTTCGGCGGGTCCGGCGGCACCCAGGCGATCCTGGACTCGATCAACGCGTGCCCGAGCGCGCTCTTTGTCTTCTCCGCGGGGAACGGCGGTTGGGACGGGATCGGCGACAACAACGACACGTTTCCGCAGTACCCGTGCAGCTACGCCTCGGCGAACGTCGTGTGCGTGGCGGCCAGCGGCGCAAGCGACTCGCTGACCAGCTTCTCGAACTTCGGCGTCAGCAACGTCGATCTTGCCGCCCCCGGCGAGGGGATCAAGAGCACTGTGCCCGGGCCCGCGTACGCGGACTTCGACGGCACGTCGATGGCCGCGCCGCACGTCAGCGGCGCCGCCGCGCTCGTGCTGGCCGAACGGCCGGGACTCAGCACCGCCGAGCTGAAGCGGTCGATCCTGCTCTCCACCGACCTGAAGCCGGCGCTCACGAGCCGTGTCGCCACCGGTGGGCGGCTGAACGTTCGGAAGGCGCTCATCCAGGAGCTCGTCGCCCCCGCCGGCCTCGCCGCGTACAGCGCCAGCCCGTCGTACAACCAGTGGTCGAACGTGAGCATGGCCGTCGCGACTTGGGGCGGCGCCAGCGACGCGTCGGGCGTCGACGGCTACTCGTTTGCGTGGTCGCCTGCTGCGAGCTTCGCCCCGGACGAGGTCAAGGACGCCGAGGAGAACGTCACGTCAGCGTCCGCGACGCTACCCGATGGCAAGCACTGGTTCCACGTCCGGGCGCTCGACGGCGTCGGCAACTGGAGCGACCCTGTCCACCTCGGCCCGTTCATGGTCGACACGTTCCCGCCGGTGCGGCCGACGCTCTCCAGCCCGACGCACCGCGTCGGCGTCGCCTCTGCGGACCGAACCGTCGACATCAACTGGATCACGCTCGGCGACTCGGTCAGCGGGCTCGACGGCCACTCGATCGCGTGGGCTCGTCAGCCGCTCGTGACGGTCGACGAGACCAAGGAGCTCGAGGAGGGCGTCGTGCGGACGACGAGCCCGGCGCTCGCGCCGGGCGCCTGGTGGTTCGGGATCCGCGCGCGTGACAACGCCGGCAACTGGACGGACACGACCATCCTGGGCCCCTTCGTCATCTCGGGCGTCTCGCCGGTCTGCAACGTGCCACGCCTGCGCGGTCTCAAGCTCGCGGTCGCGAAGCGCACGCTCGCGAAGCGCGGCTGCGCGCTCGGGCGCGTGACGCGCGCGTACTCGAGACGCGTTGCGCGTGGGCGCGTCGTCGGCCAGAAGCCCGGCCCGAGCCTCCGTCTTCGCCGGGGCGCCAAGATCGCCGTCGTCCTCAGCAAGGGTCGGCGCAAGCGGTAGCACGGGTGTGGTAGAAAACCGCGGCGCCGGGGAGACCTCGGCGCAAGCCTTCTAGGGACCGCCGCGGTGGAATTCTTCGATCAACATCCTGTCGTCGTCGCGCTCGTCTGCGCCGCGCTGGCGATCGCCTACGGCGTCGTCCTCACCGTCTGGCTGCTGCGTCTCTCCCCCGGCACCGAGCGGATGCAGGCGATCGCGCATGCGGTGCAGGAGGGTGCCTCCGCGTACCTCCGGCGCCAGTACACGACCATCGCAGTCGTCGCCGTCGTGCTCTTCCTCGTGATCGGCTTCTGGAACGACCTGGGCTGGTGGACGGCCTTCGGCTTCCTGATCGGCGCCGTGTTCTCGGCGGCCGCGGGCTTCATCGGGATGAATGTCGCCGTCCGCGCGAATGTCCGCACGGCGGAGGCCGCCAAGCGTGGGGTTGCGCCCGCGCTCCGCGTTGCGTTCTCTGCGGGCTCGGTCACAGGCCTGCTCGTCGTCGGCCTCGGCCTGCTCGGTGTCGCGGGGTACTACTGGATCCTGACGGCGGGCCTCGACCAGACGGAGAAGGACGCGACGGAGCATCTCATCGGCCTCGCCTTCGGCGGCTCGCTGATCTCCGTCTTCGCGCGGCTCGGCGGCGGCATCTACACGAAGGCGGCCGATGTGGGCGCCGATCTCGTCGGCAAGGTCGAGGCTGGGATCCCGGAGGACGATCCGCGGAACCCCGCCGTGATCGCCGACAACGTTGGCGACAACGTCGGCGACTGCGCGGGGATGGCCGCGGACCTGTTCGAAACCTACGCCGTCACACTCGTCGCGGTCATGTTCCTCGGGGCTGTGCGTTTCCCCTCAACGGACATCGTCGAGTACCCGCTGGCGATCGGCGGTGTCGCGATCATCGCGTCCGTGATCGGGACGTTCTTCGCACGGATCGGGCGCGGCGGCTCGATCATGAATGCGCTCTACAAGGCCGTCGCCGTCTCGACCGCGCTCTCGGCGCTCTTCTTCATCCCCGTCACGGCGGCGTTCGACAGCGACCGCTTCCCGTTCTGGAACCTCTACGCCTGCACGCTGATCGGGCTGGTCGTCACGTTCCTGCTCGTCGCGATCACGGAGTTCTACACCGGCACGCGCTGGGGCCCCGTGAAGGGGATCTCGAAGGCGTCGCTCACCGGGCACGCGACGAACATCATCGAAGGGCTCGCGATTGGGATGCAGGCGACCGCGGCGCCGGTGATCGTGATCGCGACCGCGATCGTGACCGCGTACGAGATCGAAGGCCTCTTCGGCGTGGGCGTCGCGGTGATGGCGCAGCTCGCGATGACCGGCCTGATCGTCGCGCTGGACGCCTATGGCCCGGTCACCGACAACGCCGGTGGGATCGCCGAGATGGCCGACCTGGACGAGTCGGTTCGGGCCGTGACCGATCCGCTCGACGCGGTCGGCAACACGACGAAGGCCGTCACGAAGGGCTACGCCATCGGCTCTGCGGGGCTGGCGGCGCTGATCCTCTTCGACGGCTTCACGACGGAGCTCGACGATCAAGGGCTGAGCGTGACGTTCGTCCTGAACGACGCCTGGGTGATCGCGGGCCTCTTCATCGGCGGCCTGATGCCGTTCCTCTTCTCGTCGCTCGCGATGCAGGCAGTCGGCCGTGTGGGCGGCCAGGTCGTCCAGGAGGTGCGGCGCCAGTTCCGTGAGATACCGGGGATCCTCGAGGGCACCGCTCGGCCCGAGTACGGGCGCACCGTCAACATCGTCACCGGCGCGGCGATCAAGAACATGCTGGCGCCGAGCCTGATCCCGGTCGCCTTCCCGATCATCATCGGGATCATCAGCCCCGAGATGCTCGGCGGGCTCCTGATCGGGACGATCGTCACAGGGATCTTCCTCGCGATCGCGATGACCTCTGGCGGTGGCGCGTGGGACAACGCCAAGAAGCTGATCGAGGACGGCGCATACGGGGGCAAGGGGTCCGACGCCCACGCCGCTGCCGTCACGGGTGACACCGTCGGCGATCCCTACAAAGACACCGCGGGCCCGGCGATCAACCCGATGATCAAGATCACGAATATCGTCGCCATCCTGATCATCCCGCTCATCGTCTCCATCCACGGCTGAAGTCAAATACCGTCGCGGAGATCGCGGCCATCCGCCGCCGGAGCGGGGCTAGGCCCACGAACAGAGATCCGGTTGACGCACCGAACGCCACGCCGGCTCCGATTACGTTCGACGCCGAGACTCGGCATGCAAGGGGTGGTCCGTGCGGGAACCAGGGGTTCCGCCACGCTACTAGAGTCCCGCCGTGCCGAGGCGGCGGCGCAGGCAGCAAGGTCTAGAGCGCGTCCTCGGGACGCCCGCACTCTTCGCCACCGCTTACGGCAACGTCGGCTCGTCGATCTACTACGCGCTCGGCGTCACGGCCGCCTTCGCGCTTGGCCTGACGCCGTTCGTGTTCGTGATCGCCGGCGTGATCTTCGTAGCGACGTCCCTGACCTACGCCGAGGGCACCGTCCGCTACCCCGAGGCCGGCGGATCCTCCAGCTTCGCCCGCCACGCCTTCAACGAGGTCGTCTCGTTCGGGGCCGCCTGGGCCCAGATGCTCAACTACATCATCACGATCGCCATCTCGGCGTTCTTCGTCCCGCACTACCTCTCGGTCTTCTGGGACCCGCTGCGGGAGAACCCTTGGGACATCGTCGGCGGTGCGGTTGTGATCCTCGTCCTCGTCGGGATCAACGTCGTCGGCGTCCGCGAGGCCGCGAGCCTGAACATCTTCCTGGCCGTCGTCGACTTCGCCACGCAGCTCCTGCTCGTCCTGCTCGGCTTCGTCTTGATCCTCAGCCCCGAGGTGCTCGTCGACAACATCGAGCTTGGCATCGCGCCCACCTGGAGCCAGTTCCTGCTCGCGATCCCGGTGGCGATGATCGCCTACACCGGCCTCGAGACGATCTCCAACCTCGCCGAGGAGACGCGTGACCCGCCGCGCGACGTTCCGCGGGCGTTCACGTGGGTGGCCGTCGCGGTGTTTGCCATCTACCTGACGCTGCCGTTCGTCGCGCTCTCCGCGCTGCCCGTCGAGCGCGTCGGCGGGGGCTTCGAGACGAAGCTCGGGCTGCCGCCCGACGAAGGCGGCTTCCAGAACGACCCGATTCTCGGGGTGGTCGACAACCTCGGCGTCAAGGGGGTGCTGCTCGACGGCCTAGAGGTCTACGTCGGGATCCTGGCCGCGACGATCCTGCTCGTCGCGACGAACGCCGGCGTGATCGGCGCGTCGCGGATCACCTACTCGATGGCGAGCTACCGGCAGCTGCCGGAGCTCTTTCGTCGCCTGCACCCGCGCTTCAAGACGCCCTGGCTCTCGCTGGTGGTCTTCGCCGGCCTCTTCTCGATCCTGACGCTGCTTCCCGGCGAGACGACCTTCCTGGGAACGATGTACTCATTCGGCGCGCTGCTCTCGTTCACGATCGCGCACGCGGCCGTGGTCGGCCTGCGCTACCGCCGCCGCGACGAGGAGCTCGTCTTCCGCGCCCGCCCGAACCTGAGCGTCCGCGGCGTGGACTGGCCGCTCTTCGCGCTCCTCGGCGGCGCGGCGACGGCGGCCGCCTGGATCGTCGTCGTCGTCCAGGAGGAGGGCACGCGCTGGGCGGGGCTGGGCTGGCTCGCGCTCGGCTTCGTCGGCTACGTCATCTACCGCCGGGGCGTCGTGCACGAGCCGCTCGCAGAGACAGTCCGGGCGCCGGTGCTCGTGCTCGGTCCTTCACTGACCGCCGAGTACCGGACGATCCTGGTCCCCGTCCTCCGTACGTCGGAGTCGGAGGAGGCGCTCGTCGCCGCCGCGCGACTCGCCGCCGAACGCGGCGCGACCGTCGTCGTCGTGCACGTGATCGAGGTGCCGCTCGACCTCCCGATCGACGTCGAGCTGCCCCAGGCGGAGGCCGAGGCGGACGACGTGCTCGACAACGCCGCGGCACTGGTCGAGGCGTACGGCGTGCGCGTCGTCTCCCGCCTGCTCCGCGCGCGCACCGCCGGGCCTGCGCTCGTCGAGGAGGCGGACCGCCGCAATGCGGAGCTGATCGTGCTCGGCTCGCCCCGCGCGCGGCCAGGGCGCGGACGCATCTTCGGGAGCACCGTCGACTACGTGCTCAAGCACTCGCGCAGCCGCGTGCTGATCGCCGCCGGCCGACGCGCTGCATGATCGCCGCCGTCCTCTCCGGCATCTTGGTCGTGCTCGGGATCGTGATCGTCGTCCGCAGCATCGCCGCAGGGGTCGGGGGCGGCCTCGGGCTGCTGATCGGCGCCCTTTTCATCGTCGCGGGAGGCGCCCGGCTGTACCTTCAACGCCGTGGCTAAGAAGCTCCCGGGGCTACAGCGGGTCCTCGACGTCCCGTCGCTCGCGGCCGTGGCCTACGGCGAGATCGCGTCGTCGCTCTACTTCGCGCTCGGCGTCGTCGCGCTCTTCGCGCTCGGGTTCACGCCGTGGGTGCTGCTGGCCGTCGGCGTGCTGTTCCTCGTCGTCGCGCTCTCGTACGCCGAGGGCACCGCCGCGATCCCGGAGACGGGCGGCGCGGCCACGTTCGTGCGCCGCGCGTTCAACGACCCCGCCGGGTTCGTCACCGGCTGGGTGCTCCTCCTCGACTACCTGATCGTGATGGCCCTGGCCGCGCTCTTCGTTCCGCACTACCTCGGCCACGCGCTCGGCTGGGAGGCGCTAACCGACTCCCCGTGGGACACGGTCGCGGGCGTCGTCGTGATCCTCGGCGTAGCCGGCGT
>Ga0126312_10003045_pt1 | contig 11273 bp, 7 predicted proteins | sample Plot104A_FD_92537 | JGI IMG/M metagenome (GOLD analysis project Ga0126312, IMG submission 92537) | Serpentine soil microbial communities from UC McLaughlin Reserve, CA, USA - Plot104A | ecosystem: Environmental > Terrestrial > Soil > Grasslands | place: USA: UC McLaughlin Reserve, Lake County... | reverse complement strand
GGGAGAGCCGGCTCCGGCGTACGCCCTCCTGCGCTGCCCGCCCGATCGCATACGTTGCGCCTGCTCGGAGCATGACGACGACGAACAAGGCGGCAACAGCGACGGGGTAGGGCCAGCCCGTCCAGAAGTCCACCCTTCAATAGTGATTGCTCGCGCAATGGCACGAGGACACCCGATTGCTCGCGCAATCGCGCGACGTGCGCGAGAAGCGCCCAAAAAAGTTGGAGGGTGCCGGCCATCCCGCTACGCCAAGCGGGCCCCCGTTGACCAACACCCTCCAGGCTCCAGGCCGCAACCCTCTCACGCAAACGGGATCGGCTGGAATCCCCCTCAACAGCTGGCCTAGCCCCCAAAGGCCGACTCACATATCTTGAACACTGCGGCAAATGTGCGACCACGAACAGCAGACGAACAATGAGTGATTCGCTCAGATGGCCGAAGTAGCGAGAACTGATCCAATCTGGCAAGAACATTTGCTCATGTGGCAAGGAAAAGATGAATCTGTTCGGTGAGGAGCTGCGACGCCTGCGCAGGCGCTCCGGCCTCTCACAGGAAACCCTTGCGGCCCGCGCCGGCCTGAGCCCGGAAGCCGTCTCACTCCTCGAGCGCGGCCGCCGTTCGCCACGACTGACCACCATGCGACTGCTGGCCGAAGGGCTGCGCCTGCCCGAGGCTGACCGCTCCACGCTGTTTGCCTCAGCCAACTTCAGTGAACCGTCGGTCCCCTCGCTTCCAGTCTTCGCCGACCGTCCGATCGGCAGGGACGCAGAGCTCCGAGAGCTGGCCGAGCTGATTGAGCGCGACGACATTCGGCTACTCACCCTTCTCGGGCCGGCGGGAGTAGGCAAGACCAGGATCGCCGTCGAGTACGCAGCAATCGAGCCCCCGCGGTTCCCCGACGGTGTGCATTGGTTCCCGATCGGAACCCTCAACGATCCGTCGACTGTGCTCAGCGCGCTGGCTGGAGCGCTCGGGGTACGCAGCTCACCAAGCCCCACCGTCGGGGAGATCATCGACCATGTGCGGCTATTGTCGAGCCTGCTGGTGATCGACAACGCCGAGCATCACCTGACGACCTGCGCCGAGCTCTGCCGCGCCATCCTGGCCGGCGCGCCACAGCTCACGATCTTGATCACCAGTCGCCACCTCACCGGTGTCGCCGGCGAGCATGCCTTCCCCGTTGTTCCGCTCAGGTTGCCGGCGCTCGGCATGCCGGCCGATCAGCTCAACAGCGTTCCGTCGTGCCAGCTGTTCCTCGCCCGGTCATTGATCAACAACCGGCTCGACCAGCGGGCGGCCGATGCTGTGGTGCGCATCTGCCATCGGCTTGACGGGCTGCCACTGGCCCTGGAACTGGCCGCTGCCCGAACCAATGTGCTGACCGTGCACGAGCTGGCCGACACCTTGGACAGTGAGCTCAGCGTCTTGCAGGCGCCCGGCCCGGGCGGTGAGCAGGAACTCGTGGACGCCATAGTCGGCTGGACCTACCAGCGGTTGAGCGGCACCGAACAGTTGATCTTCGAGCGGCTCTCGGTGTTCGGTGGGAGCTTCACCCGGGCAGCGGTCACCGAGGTGTGCGGCGGCGGCCTGGACGAGATCGAGGTCGTTGATGTGCTGTCTTCACTGGTGTCCAAGTCGCTGGTCGTACGCCAGGACGAGGGCAGCCAGCAGGCGCGCTTCCGACTACTGCAACTGATCAGGCAGTACGCGCGAAGCAGGTTCGCGTTGCATCCGGACCGGGTCGTCACGCACCGACGGCACGCCGCGTATTACCGCGATCTTGTCGAGCGAGCGGCACCACGGTTGACCGGGCATGATCAACACGAATGGCTGTCGATCATCGACCGAGAAGTCGGCAATATCCGGCCGGCGATCACCTGGTCGATCCAACACGAGCCGGAGATCGCCTTGCGTACCGTCGCTGCACTGGGCCGGTGGTGTTACCTGCGCGGACGCTACACCGACGGTAGACGCTGGGCTGCCAGCGCGTTGCGGGCCTGTGCGAGCGCAGCAGGGGAACTGCGGGCGCCCGTACTGGTGCTGGCCGGCACTTTGGCCTTCGTGCAGTGCGACTACGCGGAGGCGAAGCCGCTGGTCGAGGAGGCGCAAGCGCTCTTCGCTGAAACCGGTGATCGAGAAGGCCTGATCTGGTCGATCGGCAGGCTGGGAACGATTGCGCGTGAGCAGGGCAGGTACCAGGAGTCGGCCGAGCTGCATCGTCAGGCCCTGCGGCTAGCTCAGGAAGTCGGAGATGATCATGATGCTGCGGTCCAACTGAACTACTTGTGTTTCCTGGCCTGGCTGACCGAGGACCTGGACACGGCCGAGGCGATCGGCCCTGAGGCACTCCGCTCGATGCGCGAGCTGGGTGACTACGAGGGTGTGATCTGGGCGTTGATCAACTTGGGTACCACGGCGCGCTATCGCGGTGATCTCACCGGAGCGCGACTGATGCTCAGCCAATGCCTGGACATGTGCGAGGAGCTCTCGTTTCGTGAGGGGATCGCCTGGTCTCTCAATCAGCTCGGCGTGGTGGCCCGGCTCCGCGGCGAGACCGAACGCGCCTTCGGAATGCAGCTGGCCAGCCTGACCGAACATCACAAACTCGGCGATCGGTGGCGAGAGGCAAGCGTACGCGACGAGCTTGCGGCGCTCGCTCTACAACGTGGGGATCCGGCAGAAGCCGCCCGTCAGCTGGCCTTGGCGGACCAACTGAGGGCCGAGATCCAGGCCGCAGTACCGGCGGCCGAGAGGACTGAGCGTGAGCAGACAGTGCAGGCGGCGCAACAAGCACTCGGCGCGGCGTACGATCTCGCCGCGCTGACAGCAGGACTCAACGGCTCAGGCGGCTAAAGCGGCTAAGAATCTGATTCCGTGGTGGGTTGAGGGGCATGGACGCCGCGATAGAGCTCAAAGGCGCGTGCAGTTCCTTCAGAGTTGGGATCATCGACGATCGGCTGGTCGGCCATGAACTGTCGGATGACGTTGGACAGCTCTCCTGGGTGGGAGAAGTTGATAGCGTGAGCGGCTCCGTCGATAGCGACGAAGACGACCCGGTGTTCAACTTGCTCTGCGACCTCGCGGATGCGCGCCGGGCCGGGCATGAGCGGATCGCGAGTCCCGGCCACGGCCAGTGTGGGCACGTCCAAACCCAACAGCCGGTCCAGCGACGGAAATTGGGTGAGCGCTCGGAACATCCGGAAGGTGCTGGGCACACCGAATCGCAGATAATCAGGCACGGCGACGCGCAGCATCCGAACCGGTTCACGGAACCCGTCGTGACTCAGCTGTCGCACGGCTCGCCGGAGCGGTTGATTGTGGATACCGCCAGCCGGTGAGACCAGAATGGCTCGCTCCAGCCGATGCGGATACAGATAGCCAAACTCACAAATCACCGGACAACCCATGGAGTTTCCCACCAGTGTGGCCTTCTCAATGCCTTGGGTATCCAGGAACGCGGCGGCCGCGTGCGCAAGCTCGGTGATGGTGAGCGGTTCGATGGCGTTTCCGCTGCGGCCGAATCCGGGCAGGTCAGGCACGAGCGTATGAAACTCATCAGCGAGTGCTTCAGCGGTAGGCATCAGATAGCGCCCGGAGAGCCCAAATCCGTGCAGATGCACCATCACTCGCGCACTAGCTGGGTTGGGCGACTCACGATAGAAGACCTCAACGCCGTCGATCGTCGTCCAGCGCTCCGCCAGCCGAGACGCTGGCCGCGAGAAGCGCCTTCTGGTGCCGCGATGGGCCCTGGCCGAGGTTCGGCGCTTGGCGACGGTGGCGCCGTTCTCTGAGCTAGTCATGACTTTCCCGGCAACCTCCGTCTCGACTCGATCCGCCTGAGTATCGCGTGCTCAGTTCGCTCCACACATCACTCCCTGAGGGTGAGTCTGAGCCAAGCCAGCAGGACCTGCCCGGCGCTGGTAGACATGGACAAATGGGGAGCCAGGTCATCGTGGCTGGGGCAGGAATCGTCGGGCTGGCGACCGCGTTCGAGCTGACGCGCCGGGGGCGTTCAGTGACTGTGCTGGAGAAGGAGTCGAGGCCCGGTCAGCATCAAACCGGCAACAACTCCGGGGTCATTCACTCCGGGCTCTACTACAGACCTGGCAGTCTCAAGGCTCTCTTGGGCACAGCCGGGGCAACCTCCATGCGACGCTTCGCTGCGGACAACGGAGTCTCTGTCGACATCTGCGGCAAGCTCGTCGTGGCCACCGAGCTGTCCCAACTGCCAGCCCTGCAGGAGCTCTATCGCCGTGGACAAGCCAACGGCGTCCCCTGCCGGATGATCAGCGCCGAGAAGGCCAAGGAGTACGAGCCCTACGTCTCCGCCGTGTCCGCGGTACGCGTCGAATCGACAGGCATCGTTGACTTCCGCGGGGTGTGCGACGCGCTCCGCGGTCATGTCGAGCAAGCGAGAGGCGAAATCCGCCTCAACCAGCGGATCGTCGGCATCGCATCGAATTCCGATGCGGTGACGGTCACCACCAAGACCGAGGAGTTTCGCGCGGACCAGTTCGTCAACTGTGCCGGACTGCACAGTGATCGGCTGGCTCGGCTTGCCGGACTGGATCCGGACGTGCGGATCATCCCTTTCCGCGGCGAGTACTACGAGCTGACACCGGAGGCGTCGTACCTGGTGAAGGGGCTGATCTATCCCGTGCCCGACCCGTCGTTCCCGTTTCTCGGGGTACATCTGACACGGATGATCAACGGATCGATCCATGCTGGTCCGAATGCGATCTTTGCGCTGGCTCGAGAAGGCTATAGCAGGCTGAAGATCAATCCTCGTGATGTGGCGGACAGCCTCCGATGGCCAGGGCTGTGGAAATTGGGCAAGCGGTACTGGCGTACCGGAGTCGAGGAGGCGGCTCGATCGTTGTCGAAGAAGCGGTTCCTGGCCAGCCTGCGAGAACTCGTTCCTGATCTTCCTGATGATTGCCTGCTGCCTGCGCACGCCGGGGTACGCGCCCAGGCCCTGCACCGCGACGGCAGACTGTTCGATGACTTCTACTACCAGCGGGCGCCCCGTCAGGTGCACGTGCTGAACGCCCCGTCGCCAGCAGCTACCGCCTCTTTGGAGATCGCCAAGCGCATTGCCGATGAGCTAGAGATTTCCGAACTGCGAACGACTTCCTGAGCTCTGTGAACATCCCACGCTGCGTGGGATGTTCGCGGCCAGAATCAGCTCCGCGACTTTGTCCGACGGACCAGCCAGGCAATGAGCCCAGCCGCTGCGGCGACCCCAGCACTGCCAGCGATGATCTTGCCGCGAGGCGAGCGCTCGGTCGCCGGCTCAATCTCCTCAAAGTCTTGGCCGTCAAGCAACCTGACTGTACCTGCATCGCCATCCACCTTGATCAACTGGCCGCTCCGGATTCGGCGGGTCGCGACCGCCGTTCCCAGCACCGCAGGAATGCCATATTCGCGCGCCACGATCGAGGAGTGGCTGAGCGGGCCTCCAATGTCGGTGACGACCGCCGATGCCATGGCGAACAGCGAAGTCCACGCGGGTGTGGTGATGCTGGCCACCAGCACATCACCAGGCTGCATCGACCCGAAGTCCTGAGGTCCGCCCAGTACCCGAGCGGGTGCGGTGATCGTTCCGGCACTCGCCCCGGTGCCCTTGATCAGGTCGCCGGTCTGCTCCTCCGACGCGGCGGGCATCCAATTGCGGAACATGTCGCCCCAGCTGCCCTTGGGCAGCAGTTGTGGCGGCGTCGCCCGCAGCTGCCCGCGCCACAGCTGTTTGCGTTGCTCAACCTGCTCGGCGAAGTTGCCTACTCCGTCCTCGATCTCCTTGCGGCGCAACCAATACACCTCGTCAGGCTCGTTGATCACGCTCGCCTGCTGGTGTCGTCGACCGATTTCGGCGAGCATCCGGCGCAGCTGGGGCCAGGCCAGCCCAACATCGGCCAGCGCATCCTCGCGTACCGGCGCCACCCGCTGCGCCCAACGCAGCAGCCGGTGAATCGGCATCGCGCGCACCGCATCCAGCCGGGTCAGCACGGCCGCCGTCGCCTCCTCCCGGCGAGCCGCGGAGCGTTGCTGCCGCTCATAAGGATCGACGCCCTTGCCACTGACGAAGAACCGCAACGTCTCCAGGAGTGGTACCGGATCATCGGCGGGCACCGGATTGATGAAGTCGAGGTTGTAGACCACATGCCCGTACCCGGCGAGGTGGGCCTGGAAGCGCGTGTGCCATTCATGCCACAGCGGATCTTGTGACTCAGCCGCCGTTTCGAGGAACGTCTGCGGCGGCAGTGCGAGCAGCGACTCTGCCAGCTCCGGGTGACTGCGGGTCCAGGTCGCGAGGTCGTACAGGGACTTCTCGGCTCTGATCGGGGCGCTGTCGTAGCCGAGCAGGAAGACCGGCGCGGGCGGATCGTCCTTGGTCCGAACCACCGAGTCGTAGCACCAGGTGAACAGCACTTCGCTGGTAGCCGCGACTGGGATGATCGTCTGTACGGCGGTGTAGTACTCCGCGGCCGCATCCACCAGCTCCTGCACTCCAGCCAGCAACTCATCGGTGCTCAATTTGCTGATGTCTCGCGCGGTCCAGTCGCTGACAATCCGGCGATAGCGTGGATGGGAATAGCTGCGCCAGCGATCTTGTGTTCCCCCGCTGAACAGCATCCGAAAAGCCGGCGGGCTCTTCCACATGAGCCTGCCCATCCCGGAACGGGTGTAGCGGTAGTAGGCGTACCCGTTGACCGTCGTCAGGCCAACATCGCGCTCCCTGATGACGTCTTCCTGCAAGAGCTCTCGGAAGAGACTCTGCAATGAGCGGGTGACCGCGCCGTCGATCATGTCGGCGAACAAGGGCGAGAGCGGGTCAGGTAGCTGCTCGACAATGCTGGCCCGGACGTACATGGCGGTCGGCTCGGGCACGGTCCAGTCCGTCGGCATGGCAGCCTCAGGCTCAGGTAGCGCGGTGATCGGCCTGGCCTGCAGAATCCAGAAATTTCCGTCCGCGCGCGCCCACTCGATGTCTTGGGGTGTGCCGTAGTGGTTCTCGATGCGGGTTCCGTACGCGGCCAGCTCGGCGACCTCGGCTTCACTGAGCACGGGGCGTTTGCGCTGGTCGGCGGGCACCGGCCGCTCTTGGGTGCGCTGCTCGGCGTAAACGCTCATCACGGCTTTGTCGGCGATCTCGTTGGACACGATCGTGCCGTCCGACGTACGCACCACGATGTTGTCGGTGTTGACCGCTCCGCTGACCACCGACTCCCCGAGTCCCCAGGCGGCGCTGATCACTGTCTCGTCGCGGCGGCCATTGCTCGGGTTGGCGGTGAACATGACACCCGCGGATTCGGCGTCGACCATCTGCTGGACGACGACCGCGAGGCTCACGGTGGCCGGATCAATGCCCTGACGAGCCCGGTAAGCCATGGCGCGTGCTGTCCAGAGTGAGGCCCAGCAGTCACCGACGGCGACCAGCAGATCATCCAGGCCGCGCACGTTGAGGAAGGTGTCCTGCTGCCCGGCGAAGCTCGCCTCCTGGAGATCTTCTGCAGTTGCCGAGGAGCGGACAGCGACTGGCACGTCCTCTCCGAGGGCCGCGTACGCCTCAGCGATCTCGGTCCGCAGCGTGTCGGAGACCTCATCCTCGAAGAGGGCCTTGATCTGCGCCGCGGCCTCGTCGTATCCGGCCGGATCGTCGCTCGCCGCCGCGAGCGCAGTGATCTGCTCGTGCAGCTGGTGTTCGGCGATGTAGGCCCGGTAGGCCTCGGTGAGCACCACGAAGCCAGGCGGCACGGGGAGGCCGGCGCGCGTCAACTCACCTAGGTTGGCGGCCTTGCCGCCCGCCTGATCAATGTCGCTGCTGGCCAGCTCGCCGAAGTGTTTGATGAAGATCATGAGGCACCACCAGAGAATCTAGCCGCGGCCCACATACGGCATCTTGGCGGCCATCACTGTCATGGTCGCGACATTGCTGTCCAGTGGCAGGCTCGCCATGTAGACGACGGCGCGCGCGACATCCTCTACCCGCATCCTGGCCTCGGCCCGGACGCTGCCGTCGGCCTGCAGCACCCCTTCGGCCGTGGCAACAGTCATATCGGTGGCCGCGTTGCCGATATCGATCTGGCCGCATGCGATGTCGTAGCCGCGTCCATCCAGCGCAGTCGACTTGGTCAGACCGGTTATGGCGTGCTTGGTCGCGGTGTAGGCGATCGATCGAGGGCGCGGGGTATGCGCCGAGATGGAGCCGTTGTTGATGATACGACCGCCTTGCGGCTGCTGCCTGCGCATGATGCCGAATGCCTCTCGAGTGCAAAGGAAGGCGCCGGTGAGATTGAGGTTCACGACGGCCTGCCACTCCTGGAGTGGAATCTCGTCGAGCTCTCGCGGTGGCGCGCCCATGCCGGCGTTGTTGAAGAGCAAGTCGATTCGACTGTGTCGGGAAGCGGTGACCTGGAACAGGTTGCGTACCGACGCCTCGTCTGTGACGTCGGTCGGGACGGGATCAAGAGGTAGGTCGGTATGTGCGGCCGTCAATTCTTCCAATCGGTTACGCCGTCGGCCGGCGAGCACCACCGTCCAGCCGTCATTGGCAAGTGCGGTTGCAACTGCGGCGCCGATTCCGCTGCCCGCTCCTGTTACCACTGCAATTTTCTGCGCCATTGCGCTCCCCTCTTTAGTGAGCTGCTCACGCATCGCGCTTTGAATCCACCGCTCGCAGCTCTGGCGATTTATCAGCGTGGGTGGTCGCTATAGCGACCACAGCTGCTGACAGGTCGTCGATGATGTGTGCATGCAGCTTGCCATTCTGGGAACCGGCGCTGTTGGACCGGCATTGGGTAAGGCCTTCTCCAGTGCCGGTCACGATGTCGTGATCGGTACCCGTGACCCCGTTCAAACCAAACAACGAGAGCAGTGGACGGCGATCGACCTGCCGCTTGCGGCGTATCAAGACCTCGAGACCGAAGTGTTCATCAACGCCACAAATGGCGCCGGTGCGCTGTCCGCACTTCAGGCAGTGGGTGATGCGCTCACGGGCAATGTCGTGATTGACACTTCAAACGCGCTCGACTTCTCTCAGGGATTCCCACCCTCACTCTTCGTCAGCAACACCGACTCGCTCGCCGAACAGCTGCAGCGTGAGCTGCCGGAAATCCGGCTGGTGAAGATGTTCAACACCATGGCGATTGAAGTGATGGTCAATCCGCGTGGGCTCGGTCAGGACTCGACGATCTTCCTGGCCGGGAATGACCCGGCTGCGCGTCAGAGCGCGGCGTCCTTGGCTGCGGATCTGGGCTGGACCGATGTATTCGATCTTGGAGACCTCACCGCAGCCCGCGGACTCGAGATGTACCTTCCGCTGTGGACACGGATCTACAGTCTGCTCGGCCGGCCCGACTTCAACATCAAGGTCGTGCGCTGAGAGAGGGAGGCGCGATCAGGACCGGGTCGAAGCCGGCTCCTCATCGGCGGGCTCCTCACCCGCCCCAGGCTCGTGCCCCATTGATTGCTCATCGATGGGCGGCTTGGTGTTGCGAATGAAGAACGCCAACACCAAAGCCGCGATGCTGATCAGCGCTGCGACGGCGAAGGCGGTCTGAATGCCGCCGTTCAGCGCGGCCAGCTCCGGCAGCCCGGCTTGGGTCAAGGTGGCTGTTCTGCTCGCCATGATCGCCACCAGCAGCGCAGCTCCAGCCGCCCCCGCCACTTGCTGCAGTGTGCCCAAGAGGGCACTGCCGTGTGAATAGAGGTACGGCGGCAGCGGGTTCAAACCTGCGGTGAATGACGGTGTGAACAAGCAAGCGAGTCCCAGCATCAGCAGCATGTGCACCCCGATCAGCATCCAGATCGGCGTGCTGGCATCCGCATTGCTGAACTGCCACAGCGTGAAGGTCAGCAGGATGGCGCCAGGAATGGTCAACAGCTGGGGTCCGTACCGATCAATGATCTTGCCCACAGTGGGCCCGGCTAGCCCCATCAATAAGCCGCCAGGCAACAACATGAGCCCGGTAGCAAGCGATCCAATCCCCCGGACCGTCTGTAGATAGATCGGCAGCAAGATCACCATGCCGAACAGCGCCAGCATCGCTAGACACAGCAGCGCGAGGCTCAGGCTGAACATCCGGTAGCTGAAGGGGCGCAGATCCAGCAGTGGACTACGACCGTTCCGGGTCAGTCGCAGCTGCCGCCAGCCGAAGATCAGCATTAAGACCAGGCCGAAAGTGATGAAGCCGATCGCAACCTCTGGTCCTGACGCGCCACGTCCCAGCTGGCTGAGCCCGTAGACGAGACCGCCGAACGCTGGGATGGAGAGCAGCACCGAGGGGAAGTCGAGCTTCTGATTGCCCGGCTGACCGACGTTCACCAGGCGGCGCGAGCCGTAGACCAACGACGCCAGCGCGATCGGCAGCACCAGCACGAACATGAACCGCCAGGACAGGAACTGCAGGATCAGCCCAGACAGCGTTGGACCAATTGCCGGCGCGACTGAGATCGCTATCGTGAGGTTCCCCATCACCGCGCCGCGGCGCTGCACCGGGACCAGCGTCAGCACGGTTGTCATCAGCAGCGGGATCATCACCGCTGTGCCCGAGGCCTGGATAATCCGGGCAAGCAGCAGCAGCCAGAACCCCGGCGAGACCGCCGCAAGTAAGGTTCCGGCTGAGAACAGGCCCATGGCCAGCATGAAGACGGTCCGGGTTGAGACTCGCTGCAGCAGGAAGCCCGTGGTCGGAATGACCACAGCCATGGTCAGCATGAACGCGGTGGTCAGCCACTGCACCGTACGAGCAGAGATATCAAGATCGAGCATCAGGTGCGGCAACGCCACACTCATGATCGTTTCGTTCAAGATCACGACGAATGCTGCGATCAGCAGAATCCCAATGACCTGGCGGTCTCTAGCTGGAAGCCGCGCTTGCGAGACCGCTTTGCCCTGAGGATTAGCCGCCTCCTGACTGGTTGTGGTTGACACCAGACCCGTCCTTACTATGTCGTCGCGCCGTACACGGAATGTACGGCGCCAGTGCCGTACACAAACATCAGACTCACGGCCGCGGCCAAACTCATCGCCACCGCAGACGCCGGGCCCCTTCGTCAGGCTCAGGGCGCAACGACGCCAGTCAGACGCGACAACGTTATGAGCAGCCACTGACATTCCCCAACGGCTTTTTCTGTTCGCCGCGAGCCGACCCGCACTACTGTCGGCCCATGGCGAAGAAGCAACAGAAGCCGCCGAAAGTCTCCAACAAGGTTTACGAAGCAGAGATCTTCAGGTTGCAGACCGAGCTGGTGAAGCTCCAAGAATGGACGCG
>Ga0126312_10003044_pt1 | contig 11274 bp, 17 predicted proteins | sample Plot104A_FD_92537 | JGI IMG/M metagenome (GOLD analysis project Ga0126312, IMG submission 92537) | Serpentine soil microbial communities from UC McLaughlin Reserve, CA, USA - Plot104A | ecosystem: Environmental > Terrestrial > Soil > Grasslands | place: USA: UC McLaughlin Reserve, Lake County... | reverse complement strand
CGAGCCAGAAGGCCTGCACGATCGAGGAGATGCTCGCGAAGGGGAACACGATCAGCGCGCCCGCGACGACGCCGAGGATCCCCATGAACGGCGTGAGGAGCCCCACTCGGCGCGCGCGGAGCGGCAGCATCACGAACAGGAACGCCACCCCGACCGTCCCGGCGGTCTGCAGCACCAGGACGACGGGGCTGATGTCGCTCAGGTCCTTGGCCCGGTCGCCGCCGGCCGCCCCGCGAATCGGCGTGCCCGAGGCGAACTCGTCGGCGATGTCGATCGCGTCGATGGCGTAAATGACCTTCGACACGGCGTAGGCGATCGGCGCCCCGATGACGAGGTAGACGAACCAGCGCGGGACCCCACCGCCGCGCGCCTCGATCGCGCGGAAGAGGTAGTAGAAGGTGGCGGCCAGGAAGAGCCCCGCGAGCGCCGACAGGATCGACGACGTGATGTACCCGCTGTGGTCATCATGGATCGACAGGAGGAAGTCCGGCGTGGCCTCGACGCCCGTGCGGTTCTTGGGGATGAAGGTCGTCGTCGAGAAGAGCGTGAGGACGCCGGCCAGGAACGTGGCAATCGCGACCGGCCGGCCCCAGCGGGCCTCCCATGCAAGCTGCTCGTCGCGGGTCACGTCTGCTTCGGCGGCGGGGCGGACTCGCGCGTGACGCGCGGCGGGTAGTACTCGACGTCCTCGGGCTCGACCACCTTCGAGACGCGCTCGCCCACCGCGAGCATCAGGTCGAGCGCCGGCGCGGCCAGCCTGATGACCCCCTCGATTCGCTGGCGGGTGCGGAGCTGCCCCGGTGTGAGCGGCGCCATCGGTCAGCCCCCGCGCTGGTGGAAGTAGAACTCGGGCAGCGACGCCTTCGCCACCTCCGCCGTGATCCGCTGCGCCTGGTGCATATCGCCGGCGCGCACCGCCAGGTCGTCGATCGTGACGATTCCCACCAGGCCCGCGCCGTCGGTCACGGGAAGGCGGCGGATCCGGTGCTGGATCATCAGACCGACGGCCTCCTCGAGATGCATCTCGACCTGGCCGGTGACGAGAGGATGCGAGGCGTGGTCGCCGGCCGGGCTGTCCAGGTCGATCCGGTCGGCCACCACCGCGAGCGCGAGGTCGCGGTCGGTGATCACGCCCGTCGGGCGGCCCCCCTCGCAGATGACGACGGATCCGACGTTGCGGTCGCGCATCAGCGCACCGACGTGCTGGAGCGTGTCGGAGGTGTCCGCCGTCACGACTCCCTCGGTCATCACATCCGAGATCCGCATTGGTCGCGCGACAATATCGGGTCGTCCCCTACCCTTGACACATGTCCTCTGAAGACCCATTCGGCGGCCTCTTCGGCGACCCGGACGAGCTTCGCCGGCGCATGGAGGAGTTCGCTCAGCAGATGCAGGGAGCACAGCGGGTGGCCTGGGCCGACAACGCGATCAAGCTCGCCGTGGACATGACCGTGGCGGGCATCAACCGGCTCAACCTCCAGGGCAACGCCGAGCAGCAGACTCAGGAGCTCCGTGCGGCGATGCAGGCCCTCTTCCCGGAGGCGGTCATTCTCGTTCGCGAGGCTCGCGAGGGCTTCGGGACGTAGCGCGCTCCTCCTGGCCGCGAGCGATGACCTCCCTGAAGCTCCGGTAGCGGAAGATGAACACGATCGCGGCGAACCCGATGCCGAAGGTGAGCGCCCCGATCGCGATCTGCTGCCCGACCGAGTAGGACGCCACCGTGGCGCCCGGGGCGGTGCCGGCGAACACCTTGGTGAGCAGGGCCTGCTGCACCCCGGCGCCCTGTGGGGTGAACGGCACGGCGGCCGAGACCGCGTTGACACCGAGCACGAGCAGCACGTTCTTGACCGACCCGCCCACGTTGAAGGCCTCGAGGAGCATCCAGAAAGCGGCGAATCGGAAGCACCAGCCCCCCAGCTGGACCAGGAAGACCTCGCGGATGTAGCGGTCCCGGTCCTGGAGGATGGTGAAGCCCTGACGAACGCGCTCCCAAAAGGCCTTCGCGCGGAAGCTCAGCAGGGCGAAGCCGGCGAGCCCGCCCACGGCGATCAGGGTGAGCAGGAAGAGCGTGAACTCGGGGTGCTGGGCCAGGTAGGAGAGGTCGAACGCGTTCAGCTTCGCGAAGTCGGGCGGCTTCGGGAACACGCCCTGGGTGAACGCGAAGAGCAGGATCACCGAGCCCATGACGATGTCGAAGATCAGCTCGACGACGAACGACGCGGCCACCGCGGGATAGCTCGAGTTCGGCACCGAGTTCTTCGTGAGGAAGAGGCGGACGATGTCGCCGCCGCGCGCCGGGATCACCGCGTTGAAGCCATAGCCGGCGAAGTACGCGCCCCAGATGCGCCTGAACTCGATCCGCTCCGTCGGATAGGCGGCGCGGAGGATGTTGAAGCTCGCCCGAGCCCTCAGCGTCAGGTAGCACGTGAACAGCATCAGCGCGAGCAGCAGGGGCAGGAGCCGCACCGAGGCGAGATTCGAGACGAACTGGTCGACCGCGTCGAAGAAGGAGTCGAACGACTCGCCGATGCTTGCCACGGGGGCGGCGGGCACGCCAGGAAATTAACGATGCGAACCGGCGGCTCCCGGATCGCGTATAGGTAGAGGCATGGCGTCGAGCGACGCGACGCTCGTTGAAAGGCTCCCGTTCGACCGGAGCGGCGATGAGCTGCGCGAGCTCTACCGGCGCTACGCCCCCGAGCTGTTCGGATTCGCGACGAGCGCGCTCGGGGACCGAGAGCTCGCAGAGGAGGTGGTGCAGGACGTCTTCGCGCAGCTGTGGCGGCATGCGGAGGGTTACGACCAGCGGCGTGCCAGCGTGCGCACGTGGCTGTACGCGATCGCGCGCAACCGCATCATCGACGCCCACCGCCGGGCCGCGGCGCGCCCGAAGCGCGCGGAGGACGACGCGCTCGACACCGCGGCCGAGACGGACGCGGCACTCGAACATGCCGTCCTGCGCTGGCAGGTCACGTCGGCGCTCGCGCGGCTGTCCCCTGCCCATCGCGAGGTCATCCGGCTCGCGCACTACGGGGGCCTGACGATGCGCGAGATCTCGGAGCGCACAGGAGTCCCGCTGGGCACCGTGAAGAGCCGCACCTCATACGCGCTGCGGCACCTGCGGCTCATCTTCGACGAGATGGAGCTCGACCCGTGAGCGGCTGCCGTACCCACGCCGACCTGATCGGCCCGTACGTGCTCAAGGCGCTCGAGCCGGACGAGATGCACGCGATGCGCCGCCACCTCCAGAGCTGCGCCCGCTGCGCCGCCGAGGTGCACTCGCTCGCCGCGGTGCCCGCACTGCTCGACCGGGCAGATGCGGACGAGCAGATCGCCCCGCTTTCACCGGACCTCGAGGACGAGGTCCTGGACCGCTTCGTCAGGGAGCGCGCGGCGGCGCACCCCCGGCGCCGCCGATGGCCGCGTCTTGCGATTCCCGCCACTGCCGTGGCGGCGCTGATCGCGGGAATCCTGATTGCGGTGCTCCCCGACGGAGCGGCTCCTGCATACGCCCGCGCCCAGCTCTGGAGCATGCCGGCCGGTGGGGGCGCGGCCGGCACCGCCGCGGCGGAGGAGGTCGCGGCCGGAACGCGCGTCAAGCTGCGCGCCAACCATCTGCCCGTCTCGCGCGGGAGCGCATACGAGCTGTGGTGCGTGCGCAGCGACGGCCGTTGGGTGAACGGCGGCAGCTTCCATGCTCGCTCCGACGGCACCGCCGCGGCGGAGCTGACCGCGGCGGTCCGGCCGGGCGAGTATCACGTCGTGGTGATCACGCGGCGCTCCAGCGGCGGCGTGCGCGGCGCCGAGGTCATGCGCGGCAAGCTGACTTACTGAACCTCACCCGCGACCGGTGCGTAGACCGCTCCATGCGCGCTATCGCCTTCATCCTCCTGGTTGGTGCCATCGCATTCCCGGTCGCCGGCTGCGGCGGCGACGATGACGACAGCGGCGGCAGTAGCAACAACTCCGCCGGGGGAAATGCAAACACCAACACCACCGCGAAGAGCGGCCCAGGCGGCCGCCAGGAGCTGACGATCGCGGCGGACCCGAGCGGAGCGCTCAAGTTCAACAAGAGCTCGCTGTCCGCGAAGGCGGGCAAGGTCACCATCGTGATGGCCAACCCGTCCGACCTCCCCCACGCCATCGAGGTCGAGGGGAACGGCATCGAGATCAAGGGCGAGACCGTGAACAAGGGCGGCACGTCCAAGGCGAGCGGCGACCTGAAGCCCGGCAGCTACGAGTTCTACTGCCCGGTCGACTCGCACAAGCAGGCCGGCATGAAGGGAACGCTGACCGTCAGCTGAGGTCGAGCGGCCGGCCCGGCACCGGCGATGACTGCATGATCGACGTCGTGGTCTGACCGAGGACGGTGAACCGGTCGATCACCTCCTCGAGGTGCAGCACATCGCGCAGGTGGGCGCGCATGACGTAGCAGTCGTCGCCCGTGACGCGATGGCACTCGACGACCTCCGGGGTCTGACGCGCCAGCCCGGCGACGTTCTGGATCTGGCCCGGAGAGGGGTGGATGCGGATGATCGCGCTCAGCGTGAGGCCGAGCGCGCGCGGGTCGACCTCGGCCCGGTAGCCGGTGATGGTCCCGCTCTGCTCAAGCCGCTGAAGCCGCTCGGCCACAGCCGGCGGCGAGAGACCCACCCGCCTGCCCAATTCGGCGAGCGACAGCCGCCCGTCGCGCTGAAGCTCGGTGATCAGAAGGCGATTCGTCTCATCGAGCGGCCCATTCGAAGCCATATTGCTCACAATACCGTGGAGTGACCCTGTACGCGAGGGGATCCGTGTTCGAACCTGTTGGACTGTGTCCGACCGGGTTCCTCCGCATCTCTACTTCGTCGTAAGCGCGATCTTCCACTACCTCGGCCCGGCGTTCGCGGTCCTGCTGTTCGCGCGCGTGGACGTGCTGGGCGTCGCGTGGCTCCGGATCGCCTCCGCCGCGCTCGTGTTCGCACTCTGGCGGCGTCCCTGGCGGGCGTTCGCTCGGCTCGACCTGTCCGGGCGCAGGCTGCTCGTCGCATGGGGCGCGGTGCTGGCGGTGATGAACGCGTGCTTCTACATCGCGATCGACCGGCTCCCGCTCGGAACGGTCGCTGCGATCGAGTTCCTGCCGGTGATCGCGCTGGCGGCACTGGGCGCGCGCTCGCAGCGGAACGTGGTAGCGCTCGCCATGGCGGTGGCGGGCGTCTACATGCTCACGGGCGTACAGCTCGAGGGCGAGCCGCTCGGAGTGGCCTTCGCGTTCGCGAACGCGGGCCTCTTCGCGGCCTACATCGTGCTCGCCCACAGGGTGTCCCGCCACGGCGGCCTGTCGGGGATCGACGGGCTCGCGGCCTCGATGCTGATCGCCGCGGTGGTCGTCACGCCGATCGGGGGCTGGCAGGTCATCCCCGCGTTCGCCGACCCGGTCGCGCTGCTCGCCGGCATCGGCGTCGGCCTGTGCTCGTCGGTGATCCCCTACGTCTCCGACCAGCTCGCGATGAGGCGGCTCTCGCGCGCCACCTACGCCCTGATGGTCTCGCTGCTCCCGGCGACGGCCACAGTCATCGGGGTGATCGTGCTCACCCAGATCCCGTCGACGGCGGAGCTCACGGGCGTGGCGCTCGTCATCGCGGGCGTCGCACTGCATCGCGAGCCGCCGGAGCCAACCCCGCGAAGCGCTCGAGCGGAGCAAGCAGGGCAGGCGGCCCCGGCCAGTGCTCGCGGAGGAGTCTCGGGCCGGCACTCCGAAGCAGCCCTCTGAGGACGAGCGCGACCAGGATGGCGTCGTCTAGTTGCCCCAGCACGGGGATGAAGTCGGGCACGAGGTCGAAGGGGAGGGCGAGGTAGACGAGGGCGAGACCGGAGATGGCCTTCCAGCGCTTCTGCACACGCGAGTCGCCGAGCAGCCGCTTGAAGAGGACCGCGGAGTACGGCACGAGCCGCGCGAGCACGCGGATGTCCCACTGGCGGGCGCCGACGGCGAGTACGGCGATCAGCGCCGCGTAGAAGCAGGCTAGAACGACAGCAGCGAGCACCACGTAGTCCATCCGGCGCCGGATCCTAGGGGGTGGGGCGCTTTACCTGGGCATTTCGCAAGGGAAAACGCCCTACCCCTCGGGCCACCCCTAAATGAAACGCCCAACCCCCTCGGGCCACCCCTAAATGCCGTCGTTCGCCGAGCTCTCAGGCCGCGTCGCGGAGGACCGCCAAGACCTCGTCGTCGTGCGTCTTCGGCGACACCTTCGGGATCACGTGGGCCACCGTGCCGTCCGGGTCGATGATGAACGTCGCTCGCTGGACGCCCATGTAGGTCCTGCCGTACATCTTCTTCTCGCCCCAGACCCCGTACTGCTCGGCGACCGAGTGATCCTCGTCGGCCAGGAGTGGGAAGTTCAGGCCCTGTTTGTCGTGGAAACGCTTCACCCGGCCCACCGGGTCCGGCGACGCGCCGAGCACCACCGCGCCGAACTCCTGGTAGTCGGGCAGGTGGTCGCGCACGCCGCACGCCTGTGTCGTGCAGCCGGGCGTAGCCGCCTTGGGATAGAAGTAGAGGACCACCGGCTGGCCGCGCAGCGACGAGAGCCTGACCGGCTCCCCGTCCTGGTCGGGAAGCTCGAAGTCCGGGGCGTCATCGCCGATTCGCAGCATCGGTTTTGATGCTAGAGGTGCGGGCGTCGGCGCCTCTGTCTGCGTCCTGGTTCACCTGCCCGAGAGCCCGGCCGGTGAACTCGGTTGCGTCGAAGACGTACTCGGACCTACTTCAATAGCCGCGACAGCCGTCTGTCCTTTAGAACTCGTCCACCCGTCTGCTCCTGCGGGCAGTAGCACATGACGTAGTCCTTGAAGTGGATCGCCTCGATGCGGGCGCCGCAGCGCGGACAGTCCTCGCCGGCGCGGCGGTGGACCTTGAGCGGCATCGGCATCTTGTCCGGGATCGTGTCGCCCACGACCTCCTCGTAGTGCGCGAGGGCGTCGCCGAGCACCTCCTCGCATGCCGCGTGGAGCGCCTCGACCTCGTCCTCGTCGAGGTCCGAGCCCTTCTGGAACGGCGACAGCCGGGCGGTCCAGAGCAGCTCGTCGACCCAGGAGCGGCCGATTCCCGCGATCGTTCGCTGGTCCCGAAGCAGGGGATGCAGGTGGCGAGGCTGATCGATCAGCTTGGCCAACTCGTCGAGTGGCGGAGGCGGGTAGGCGTCCGGCCCGAGGGGGGCGACGGCCTCGTCCTGCGCGACCGCATCCGACGGCAGCAGCTTCGCCCACGCTCGCTGCTGCGTCCCGAACTCGCGCAGCCGCAGCTCGCGGCCGTCCTCGAGCCGGACGAGGATGCGCGACGCGCGATCGCGCAGCGACGCGCGCGAGTCGAACAGCTGCAGCCGCCCCGCCGACATCAGGTGGACGAGGAGCGTGAGGTCGCCGGCCTCGACGGCCAGCATCTTGCCGATCCGCTGGACGGAGTCCAGCTCCCGGCCGGCGAGGGCGTCGAGCGGAGGATCGAATGTCTTCAGCGCCACGAGCCCAGGCGCGAGCGCGGACTCGACGCGCGCACCGCCCACCCCCGCCGACAGGCTGCGTGCGGTGATCTCGACCTCGGGCAGCTCCGGCATTGCCTCAAGACTAGGCTGAGGAGCGTGAAGATCTCGGTCGCCGCAGACGAGCGAACCGGCGTGGCCGAGGCCGTGGCCGACGAGCTGCGGCGACGCGGCCACGATCCGATCGTGCACGGCGCGCTGAGCGACGAGGAGCGCGACGACTGGGCCTGGGCGAGCGAGGCGGCCGCGCGCGACGTGGCCGAGGGCCGCGCGGAGCAGGCCGTCGTGTGCTGCTGGACGGGCACCGGGGCGTCGATGGCCGCGAACAAGGTGGCGGGCGTGCGCGCCGCGCTGTGCGGCGACCCGGAGACCGCCCGCGGCGCGCGGAGGTGGAACGACGCCAACGTGCTCGCGCTGTCGCTCCGCAGCACGAGCCCGGCGCTGCTCGAGGAGATCCTCGACGCCTGGTTCGAGTCGGCCGCGAGCACGGACAGCGACGACGTGGCAAACATCCGCCACGTCGACGAGATCGCCTAGCGGGCGGTCGTGGCTGTCGTTGGGCCGAAGCGCAGGAACCGCGAGCGACCGCGCAGGCTGCCCTTCTGCGCGGTCGTGCTGAAGCTGCCCGTGACGCCGAGCACCGGCTTGACGAGCGCCCGGCCGCGCCGGTTCGTCTTCGCGCGGAAGCCCGCTACGCTCACCGCTGCGCCCGCGACCGGCCGCCCGGCGCGCCGCACCGTGACCGTCACGCGCGGACGGAGCGTCCTCTGGCGCGTGGCCCGCATCCTCACGAACAGCCCGCGCCGTGGCCAGCGCCCCGCGGCGAAGTGCAGGAGCCCGACGGTCGGGCCGAAGGTCGGCTTGACGGCGAGCGGGGCCACCAGGAAGTGGAGCCGCGCGCCGAACAGCGGAACCTGACCGAGTCCCTCGGCCTCGCCCTGGACGTTCCGAAGCTCCAGCTCGAGCCGGCGCGTCCCGTTCGAGACGTCCACCGACCACACCTGGTACGTCGTGCCCTGTGCCCCGGCCAGGAAGAGGCGCCCGCGGTAGAACGCCGCGCCGGTCACGCCGCTCGGAGGGACCGCGCCCGCGAGCCGCCGCACCGCGTGGATCGGCTGAGCGCCGGGCGCGGCGTTCGCCGGGTTCACGTCGGCGGAGCTGTATGCGAGCAGGTCCGGCCCGCTCGAGGTCCAGAAGAGCTGCCCGTCCGGCGAGGCCTCGACCCACATCGCCTTAGGGATCTCGGCCGGGTCCAGCTTCACGTAGTACTGGAACGCCAGCGTGGACGGATCCGCGGAGCCGATCGCGCCGGTGCCGCAGGTGTTGCCTCCGTTCGGCGCCCCGGGCGTGTAGCACTCCAGCGGCAGCAGCACGCGGCCGCCCTGATAGCCGACGTCCCCCACGTGGTTGTAGCCCTCGGCCGCCTTGACACCGGCGGGGATCACCGGATCGACGCTGCCGGTCTGGCGGAGGCTGGGCGTGGTGCGGCGGAGCCCGGTGACGGTGCCGGAGAAGAACAGCGGCTTGCCGGGGCCCGGGGTCGTGACGCCCTGCCAGTAGAAGTTCGAGACGGAGCTCCAGCCGGTCAGAGTCCAGCGCCCGGGATCGCGCGCGCTCGCGGGAGCGCTCGCGACGAGCGCGAGGGCCAGTCCGAGCGCGAAGATCCGGAGCGGCTTCACGTGCTCAGCGTACGACGAAGAAGTTCCGGCGCGTGATCTTCTTGTCGAAGTCGTCCACCACCGTGAGCACGCCGCGGTATTTGCCGCGCTTCAGCCGCCGCAGCGTGAAGGCGTGCGTCCCCGGGTCGATACGGCCGAGCTTGACGGTGCGTCGCGACGGCCCCTTCAGCGAGTAGCGGACCGTCGCCGGCTCGTTGAGCAGGAAGCTGACCCTCGCTCGCCTGCCGGTCCGCTTGGTCCTGAACCTGCTGATCGAGTCGACGACGGCGTCCGTCCCGACCTCGACGACGCCCTTCATGAAGTCCCTGTGCTGGAGGCAGACGTACTGGAAGCGTCCCGGGGTGTTGAAGACGTGCGTGTACGACGTGCCCGCCGCGTTCACCCCGTCGCCAACTGACCTCCACGAGTCGGGCTGGCCGCCGACGCTGGCCGTGGTATGGCCGTCCACGGAGAAGTTCCAGGTGACCGAGTCGCCCACCGCGATCTTCTGCTCCGAGGGCTGGAACTCGAAGTCGATGACGTTCGTATTCCAGTCGAACGCGGCGGCCGGAGCGGCTGGGGCGAGCAGGAACAGGACGGCCAGCGGCAGCATGAATCGATTCGGTCGCATGTGGCGTGTCAGCTTAGAGGGGCGAACCGCCGCCTCCTGAGCGAGACTGCGCCAGAACCATGCGACTCGGACTCCGTGGCCGCATCCTCCTGCTCGTGCTCGTGGCCCTCGCGCCGCCGACCGCTGTCGCGTTCGCCGTGGCCTTGGAGGAGCGCGACGAGGCGCGCGAGCACGCCCAGCAGGACCTGCTCGCCACGGCACAGCTGGTGCGGGCCGACGTCGCGCGCCTTGTGGACGCCACGGCTCCCTTCCTCACCGCGGTCTCCCGGAGTGCGCCGAGCGACCGGATCGCCGGAGCTGCGAGAAACTGCTCCGCCTCGTCCCTCGCTCAACCGACCGGTACAGCGCGGTGGCAGTCGCAGAGCCGACTGGCACCATCCGCTGCGGCGCCACGAGGATGGGCCTCGCGCGGCCGATGGATCAGGTCAACGTGGCGAGCAGGGGCTGGTTCCGCACGGCGCAGAGGACGCGCCGCTTCGTGCTCGGCGAGCTCGGCAGGGATCCTCTGACCGAGACGCGCGCCCTGATGGCCGCGACCCCGTTGCCGGGCCCGGCCCACGCGCCGCACAGCGTGATGTTCGCGGCCATGGACCTACGGAGCTTCGCCGACGCCACGGCGGTGAAGGATGCGCCGCGCGGAATGACGTTCGTGGTCATGGACTCGCGCGGGACGATCGTCGCGCGCCAACCGCCGCTCCGTGGGGTCGTCGGGGAGCGCGTTCCCGAGGAGCCGCTCGTCCAGACCGTGCTCGCGGGCGATGTCCGGCGCCGACATCCCGTCGGCCGTCATCCGCAGGATCTCGTCCTCGCGCGGGGTGAGCAGGCGCTCGTGGTCGCCGCTCCGGCGGCGGATCTCCTGTGCGACCGCGGCCTGGACGTCCGTGCCGAGCGTCGTACGGCCCTGCGCGGCCGCCACGATCGCGTCGCAGATCTCGTCGGCGGTCGAGTCCTTCGAAAGGTCGCCTGAGGCGCCGCTGCCGAGCGCGCCGTAGACGACGTCGCTGTCGAAGTAGGCGGACACGAACAGCACCCGCGCCTCGACGCCCTCGCGGTCGAGCGTCCTCAGCACCTCGACGCCGCCGAGGCCGGGCATCTTCACGTCCAGCACGCAAATGTCCGGACTGAGGCCTCGGATCTCCTCGAGCGCGGCGGCGCCGTCCTCCGCCTCACCGACCAGCTCGAGCTCCGGCCTGCGCTTGACCGTGTCGACCAGCCCTGTTCGGTAGAGCGGGTGGTCGTCCGCGATCAAGACCCGGATGCGATTCTTCGGCACGCTCACTTTCTACATCCGTATCGCCGATCCCGCGACCGTAGGAGGCCGATCGGAGGATGTCTCTGACCACAAGGTCAGGCCGCTCGGGTGATGGGCGAAGTATGCGTCGAGGCCCAATCTTCAGGTGAGATGGAGATCCCTGCCGACGCCAGCGGGCCACGCGCCGTCATCGGCACGGACGGCGCCGTCTGG
>Ga0126312_10003043_pt1 | contig 11280 bp, 9 predicted proteins | sample Plot104A_FD_92537 | JGI IMG/M metagenome (GOLD analysis project Ga0126312, IMG submission 92537) | Serpentine soil microbial communities from UC McLaughlin Reserve, CA, USA - Plot104A | ecosystem: Environmental > Terrestrial > Soil > Grasslands | place: USA: UC McLaughlin Reserve, Lake County... | reverse complement strand
GTACGCGGCGCAGTCGCTGCGCGGCGGCGCGGTCGTGAACGACGCCATCCAGGGCACGGAGCTGCACGACCTCTCGAAGCTCATCGGGAGCCAGCAGAAGATCTTCGCCGCGCTCTCCTCTCACGAGGGCTCGCTGAAGGACCTGATCACGAACTTCAACACCACGATGGGCGCGCTCGCCTCCGAGGAGGCGAACCTGCGCGCCACGATCCACGAGCTGCCGGAGGTGCTCGAGGCCGCCCGGCCCGCGCTCGACAACCTGAACGCCGCCTTCCCGTCCACGCGGGCGTGGGCGCTCGAGATGATCCCCGGCGTCCGCGAGACACCCGCCACGATCGAGGCCGGGTTCCCGTGGATCCGCCAGGTGCGAGCGCTCGTCTCGCCCGCCGAGCTCCAGGGGCTGCTCGACGACCTGAGGCCCGCCGTGAGCGACTTCGCGGAGTTCACGGACGGGCAGCTCGAGCTGCTCCCGGTGCTGGACGACTTCAACCGCTGCCAGCTCGAGACGATCCTGCCGACGCAGGAGCAGGTGATCGACGACGGCTCGCTCTCCACCGGCCTGCGGAACTACGAGGAGTTCTTCCAGACGATGGTCTCGCTGGCCGGCGAGTCCCAGAACTTCGACGGCAACGGCAGCTACGTGCGCATCCAGGCGGGCGGCGGGCCCTTCCCGGTCCAGACCCCGTCGGTCGGACCCGGCGGGCCGCTCCACTCGGCCGCCACCGAGCAGCCGCTCGGCACGCGGCCGGCGAAGGGGCCGAAGCCGCCCTACAAGCCGGGCGTCAAGTGCCACACCCAGCCGGTGCCGGACCTGAGCGACGCCGCGATCGGGGGCGGCCCGTGAGGCGCCAGATCAAGAAGCAGGCGCGCGTCTTCGTCGCGATCATGTTCCTGTTCGTGGCCGCGCTCGGGATCGGCGGCTACATCCTGTCGAACCAGCGCTTCTACCTGCCCGCGGAGGTCCCGCTGCTCGGGACCGACTTCTACACCGTGAAGGCCGAGCTGCCGAGCGGGCAGGCCATCGTGCCGGGCCAGGGGCAGACCGTGAACATCGCCGGCGTCAAGATCGGCGAGGTCGGCTCGGTGCGCCTCGAGGACGGCAAGGCCGTCATCGACATGCACATCCAGGACGAGTACCGGCCGATCTACCGGGACGCGACCGTCCTCCTGAGGCCGAAGACCGGGCTCAAGGACATGTACCTCGCGCTCGACCCCGGCAACAAGCGCGCCGGGAGCCTCCCCGAGGGCGGCCGCGTCCGCGTGGCCAACACGCTGCCGGACGTGAACAGCGACGAGTTCCTGGCCCAGCTCGACGAGGACACGCGCGCCTACCTCCAGATCCTCCTGAACGCCGGCGGCACGGCCTTCGACGACAAGGTCACCGGCGCGGACAAGCGCTACGACCAGACCGCCGCCCAGGACCTGCGCGAGACCTTCAAGCGCTTCGAGCCGACCGCGCGCGACGGGCGCCGCATCACGCGCCTCCTCGTCAAGCGCCGCCACAACATCAGGCGCGTGATCCACAACTTCCAGACGTTCTCCACGGCGCTCGCCGAGCGCGACGACCAGCTCGCCGCGCTCGTGGACTCCGCGAACGCGAACTTCGAGGCGCTCGCCTCCGAGGAGGGCGCGCTGCGCGAGGCGGTTCGCCTGTTCCCGGGCGCGCTCGACCAGACCGAGCAGACGCTCACGAAGACGAGCGCGCTGGCGGCGGAGCTCGGGCCGGCGCTCGAGCGGCTGCGGCCGTTCGCGCGCCAGCTCGCCCCGGCGCTCCGCAAGACGCAGCCCTTCTTCCGCGAGACCACGCCGATCATCCGCGACCAGATCCGCCCGTTCGCGCGCGACGTGCAGCCCACGATCCGCGACCTGCGCTCGGCCACGAGCGACCTCGCCGTGGTGAGCCCGCGGCTCGCGCGCAGCTTCGGCGTCCTGAACCGCTTCTTCAACATGCTCGCCTACGACCCGCCCGGTGAGCGCAAGTCGTTCAACTTCTGGGCCGCGTGGACCGCGCACGCCGGCGCCACCCTGTTCAACCTGCAGGACGCCCACGGGCCGATCAGGCGCGGCCTCGTGCTCGTGAACTGCAACGGCTACGACGTGCTCGAGCAGGTCATCCTCGGCAACCCGGAGCTCGGCCTGCTCACCCGCCTCCTGAACCTGCCGCCAGAGGGCCAGGTCTGCCCCAACAACGTGCCCCCGGACGACCGCATCCCATGATCAAGGAGACCCCCAGCTTCGGTCGGATCTTCGCGATGGTCGCGTTCACGCTCTCGTGCTTCGGGATCCTCGTGTTCCTGTGGCTGAACTTCGGCGGGGCCGTGCCGCTCCAGCCCGAGGGCTACCGCGTGACCGTGGGCTTCCCGTCCGCCACCCAGCTCGCGCAGGAGGCGGATGTGCGGATCTCCGGTGTGCGGGTCGGGCGCGTGAAGACGAAGGAGCCGAACGCGGGGACCGGCCTGACGGACACGGAGCTCGAGATCGACGCGCGCTACGCGCCGATCCCGAAGGACACGCGCGCGATCCTGCGGCAGAAGTCGCTGCTCGGCGAGACCTACGTCGAGCTGTCGCCCGGCACGGGCAATGCCGGGAACGTGGCGGACGGCGGGAAGCTGGCGGCGGGCCAGGTCGCCGACACGGTCGAGCTCGACGAGATCGTGCGCGCGTTCGACCCGCGGACGCGCGAGCGCTTCATCACCTGGTTCGACCAGGCCGGCATCGCCGCGGAGGGCCACGCGGAGCACCTGAACGACGCGCTCGCCCTCCTCACGCCGTTCGCCGAGGACACCGACCAGGTGCTCGCGGTGCTGCGCCAGCAGAGCGGTGCCACGCAGCGATTCGTGCGCGACACGGGCTATGTCTTCGACGCGCTCAGCGAGCGGAAGGGACAGCTGCGCGACCTGGTCAGGAACTCGAACCGCACCTGGGAGGCGATCGCGAGCCGCGACGCGCAGTTCGCCGACACCTTCCGCGTGCTCCCGACCTTCCTGCGCGAGGGCCGCAGCACGACACAGCGGCTGTCGGACTTCGCCGACAACACGGACCCGCTGATCGACCAGCTCCGTCCGGCCGCGCGCGAGCTGTCGCCGACCCTGATCGAGCTCGACAAGCTCGCGCCCGACCTGAAGGGCGTGTTCACGAAGCTCGACCCGCTCGTGCGAGTTTCGAAGGAGGGCCTGCCGGCCACCGGCGAGGTGCTCGACAACACGAAGCCGCTGCTGCGCCGGCTCGACCCGTGGCTCCGCAACCTCACGCCGATCATCGACTACCTCGGGCTCTACAAGCGCGAGATCTCGGCGTTCTTCTCGAACGACGCGGCCGCCACGCAGGGCACCGAGGGCAGCTTCAACGACCCGTCCAAGTTCCTCCATTACCTGCGCACCGCCAATCCGGTGAACCCGGAGATGATGACCGGCTGGCCGTTCCGGCTCAGCACGAACCGTTCGAACCCGTACACGGAGCCCGGGGGCTACGACAAGCTCCGGACGGAGGGCCACCTCGAGGTCTTCGGCAGCTACCTGTGCACCGACAACCCCGTGCCCCCGACCCCCGAGCCGAACGAGTGGCTGTCGGAGGAGGTCGTCGAGCAGCTCGACCAGTTCGTCTTCGGCGGCGCCGAGAACCGCGGCAAGGCGCCACCGTGCGACCCGCAGGCCCCGCTCGGGCGCGTTGTCGGCCAGCCCGGGTTGTTCCCGCGCCTGCAGCCGCTCCCCTGAAACCATCGCTGCGCAGCGGGCACGGCCCGCTGCTTGCGCCAGGCGCGTCTCCTAAGCTGACGGCGTGATCCAGGCGGTGCTTCGACGGCTGGTGGGGGTCGTGACGCGGCGTCCGCTCGTGGTGCTGGGAGTCACCGTCCTGCTTGCGCTGGGCGGCGCGGCGCTCGCGCTCCGGCTAGAGCCGAGCGCGGCCACGGAGACGCTCGTGAACCGCGGCTCCGACACCTACAAGGACACGCAGCGCTTCAAGCGCGACTTCGGGGACGAGGCCGTGCTGGTGCTCGTGCGAGGCGAGCTCACGAAGACGGTCCTGACGCCCGACCTGGGGCGGCTGATCCGGCTGGAGGGCTGCCTCAGCGGGAACGTGCCCGACAACGCGAAGGGCCTGGGGCGCCTCCCGCCGGTGTGCCGCGACATAGCGGAGCTCGACCCGGCCAAGGTCGTGTACGGGCCCGGCACCTTCATCAACACCGCCGTGAACCAGATCGGAGCCGAGTTCGAGCGAAAGCAGCTGGGCGCGAGCAAGCAGGCGCAGCAGGCCTCGGAGGCGGCGCGGCGCCTCTCGAAGCGGCGCGGCGACCCGCCCGCCGAGCAGGAGCGGCTCGCTCAGGCCGCGGCCCAGGCGGTCCAGGCGAAGTTCATCAACGAGGCGCTCCGGCTGGCGCTGAAGTACGGCATCACCGGTCCGCCCCGGATCAACGACCCGAGCTTCGTGTCCGCGATCGTCTTCGACCGGACGAGCGAGCCGGGCAAGCCGGCCGAGCCGGGCGTGCCGAAGTCGCGCTTCGCCTACCTGTTCCCCTCGAAGAACTCCGCACTCGTCCAGATCCGGCTGCGGCCGGACCTGACGGACGCCGAGCGCAACCGGGCGATCGAGCTGATCCGGACGGCGACCTCCGAGAGGGCGTTCACGCCGCGCGAGGGCGCCCGCTACATCGTCACGGGCGTGCCGGTGGTGGCCGCGGGGCTCGCCGACGCGGTGCAAAAGGCGATCTTCGTGCTGCTCGGGGCGGCGCTCCTCCTCATGGCCGGGACACTCGCGCTCGTGTTCAGGTCGCGCCTGCGGCTGCTGCCCCTGGCGCTTGCACTCGCCGCCGCGGCGATGACCTTCGGGGCGCTTCAGGTCGCCGGCGGGGACCTCACGATGGCCTCGATCGCGGCGCTGCCGGTCCTGATCGGCCTGGCCGTGGACTACGCGATCCAGTTCCAGGCGAGGTTCGACGAGGCCGCGGCGCGCGGCGAGGGGGACCGGGCGCAGGCGGCGGTGGCCGCCGGCGGGCCCACGATCCTCACCGCCGGGCTCGCGACGGCGACGGGGTTCCTCGTCCTGCTGCTCTCGCCGGTCCCGATGGTGCGCGGCTTCGGAGCCCTGCTCGTGGTGGGCATCGTGCTGGCGCTCGCGTGCGCTCTCTGCGCGGGCTTCGCCGCGCTCACGCGCTTCCGGCGCGGGCCGGCGGAGGGCCGCCGCCTCGGCGCCCTCCGTGAGCACCCGCGCGTGCGGGCGGCGGGCGAGTGGCTCGCGGACCGCTCTTGGCGCACGCTCGGCTTAGCGCTCTCGCGGCCGCGGCGCGTGCTCGCGATCGGCCTTGCGGTGGCGGTGGTCGGGCTCGCGCTCGACACGCAGAGCGAGGTCGTCTCGGACGTCCGCGAGCTGGTGCCCCAGGACCTCCACGCCCTGAAGGACGCGAACGTGCTCCAGGAGGAGACGGGCGTCTCCGGCGAGATCGACGTGACGATCCGTGCCGACGACGTGACCGACCCGAAGGTGATCGCCTGGATGACGAGCTTCCAGGAGCGCGTGCTGCGCGCTCACGGCTACCGCTCCACCAAGCGCTGCACCCAGGCCGACAGGCCGCCGGAGCTGTGCCCCGCGCTCTCGCTCCCGGACCTGTTCACGACGGCGGGCCAGGTGAACGCGCGCAGCCTCCTAGACGCGGTGCCGGCCTACTTCTCCCAGGCGGTCGTGACGGCCGACCGGAAGACCGCGAACCTCGCCTTCGGCATCCGGCTCATGCCACTCGACAAGCAGAAGGAGGTCGTGGACGACATCAAGGCGCAGCTGAAGCCGCCGGCCGGGGTCGAGGCGTCGGTGGTCGGCCTGCCGGTGCTCGCGGCCGAGGCGAACGGCGCCCTGTCCTCGCCCTGGCGGCGCGCGCTGACCCTGCTCGCGGCGCTGGCCGGCGTCTTCCTCGTGCTCCTCGCCGCTCGCCGCTCGGCGCGCGAGGCGGCGGTGCCGCTGATCCCGATCGCGCTCGCCACGGGCTGGTCCGGCCTCGTCGTGTTCGTGCTCGGCCTCCTGCCGGGCCCGCTCGAGGTGGACCTGAACCCGATGTCCGTGACGCTCGGCGCGCTCGTGATCGCGATCTCGACGGAGTTCAGCGTGCTGCTGTCGTCGCGCTACCGCCAGGAGCGCGACGGCGGCGCCGGTCCCGCCCGCGCGATCGAGCTCGCGTACGCCTCGACGGGCGCCGCCGTGCTCGCCTCGGGCATCACCGCGATCGCGGGCTTCGCCGCGCTCGTGTTCTCGGACATCCGCATGCTGCGCGACTTCGGCATCGTGACCGTCGTGGACCTCACGGTGTCGCTGCTCGGCGTGATGGTCGTGCTCCCGGCGGCGCTGCTCTGGGCCGAGCAGCACGGGCCCTTCCACGTCCGCGACCTGCTGGGCGCGGTGAGACCGCGGCCGCCACAGCCGGACTCACCGTGACGCGCGGGGACGGCGGCGACCGCTTCGAGGACCTCTCCGTGGGCGAGCGCCTCGCCGAGCGCGACCGCACCCACCCCGAGCCGGTCCGGCGCCCGGAGGTGCCGCGCCCGGGCAACAAGTACGCATGGCTCGTCGGGATCCTCATGCTGATGGGGCTCGCCGTGCTCCTGTTCGCCCAGACGCTTCCCAACCAGGGGAAGGGCCTCAGGGGGCCCGAGCCCGGGCAACGCCTGCCCGCGTTCGCCGCGCCCGCGGCGGACGGCGACAAGGAGGGCGACGCCAACGTGTGCCAGAAGGAGCCCTGCAACGAGAACGCGGGGAAGATCCCGGCCTGCGAGGTCGAGGGCAGCGGGATCGTGAAGGTGTGCCCGACGGAGCGCGGCGCGCGCGTGATGACCTTCGTGGTGACCCGCGGGACCGACTGCGAGCCGCAGGTGGACCGCGTCGAGCGCGTCATGGGCGATTTCCCCCAGGTGCGGTTCGTGACGGTGATGAGCGGCAACTCGAAGGACGAGGCAAAGAACCTCGCGCGGGCGCGGCGCTGGCGCCAGCCGGTCGCGGTGGACGAGGATGGCTCCCTGGTGAACCTGTACGGAGTGGGGGTGTGCCCGGTCACGGTCTTCGCGCGCGACGGCCGCGTGCGTGCCACGAACGTCGGGAACCTCACCGAGCCGGAGCTGCGGCGCAGGACGAAGCGGCTGCTCGGATGACCGACCTCGACCTCGAGCTGGTCGAGGGCTGGGTCGAGCCGGAGCTGGCCGAGGAGTTCCCGGAGCTGAGCCTCGTGCACGCGGGCGTCGACGTGCGGCCGGCGAGGTCGCCGCGCGAGGTGAAGCAGCGGCTTCGCATGCTGGCCGACCGCTACACCGGCGGAAAGGTCGTGCACATGCGCCAGGACCCCGTGCCGTGGGCCTACCGCGTCTTCTCGAGGCAGGTCGGGATCGACCCAGACCATGACCGCACGCCGGTCGAGGCGGTTGCGCTTCGCCGCTTGAAGCAGGGCGGGCTCCAGAGCGAGAACCTGGTGGACGACGCGCTCACGATCGCGATCGCCGAGACCGGCGTGCCGCTGATCGCCCTCGACGGCGAGCGGGTGGGCGGCGAGCTCGGGCTCAGGCTGGCGCGCGCCGGGGAGCGGCTCGGCCCGGTGCGCCCGCTCTCGGAGCGCCAGCTCGTGGTGGCCGACCGCGAGCGACCGGTGGCGGTCGTGCTCGGGGAGGTGGGCGCCGACGCCGGCGTCACGCCCGAGACCGAGCAGATCGTGCTCTGCGCGCTCGGCGTGAAGGGCGTGCCGCGCATCAGCCTCGAGGAAGCGCTGTGGTCCGCAGCCGAGACGCTTTACACTTAGCCACCGTGCTTGACGTGCTGGACACCCCAGCCGTTACTGGTCTCCCGGAGGCGCCTCCCGACGAGCGGGCGGCGCGCCGGACTCTCCTCGACCAGGTCGCGCATCTCGAGAACGAGCTCGCCCAGGTCTTCTGCGCCACATGGCCGCGAACGGAGATGGCGCGCCCGGTCGTCCGCGGTCGCGGCGGCGGGCCGCGCATGCTCTCGCTCGCCGAGCTCGAGGAGCTCCGCGACGAGCTCGCCGCGTGCGTCTCGGACTCGAGGCGGGCGCTCTCCGACCGCACCTGGGTCGAGGAGGGCAACAGGCGCCTGATCGAGGAGATGATGCTCGAGCCGGAGCGCCACAAGTGGCGGCGAGTGTCCGCCGAGGACATCGGCGAGCGCGGCTGCCGCCACTGGCACGTGCGGCCGCGCTGGAGCTTCATCGGCATGCTCATGGGCTGGTGGCGCGTCGTCGTCAGCTCCGGTTGCCCCTTAGCCACCTGAATGGGCAGGCGTAGCCGCAAGCGCGGTGATTCGACGCGCGCCGAGCGCGACGCGGCGCGCCGCGCGCGCGCGGCGGCGGGCGAGTCCAGCCCGCGGCCCCGGCGCGCCACCGGCGAGCGCCCGCGCGCGCCCTGGGGAAGCTTTCCGCTCTCCGAGCTGATCATCCTGCTCGGCATCGTGCTCAGCCTCTGGGGCGTGGCGCGCGGCTCCGGCGGGGGCGAGATGCTCGTGGCGGGCCTCGTGATCACCTCGCTCGGCGGCGGCGAGCTGGCGCTCCGCGAGCATCTCGGCGGCTACCGCTCGCACTCGAGCCTGCTCGCCGGAGTGGCCGCGTTCGTGGCGGTGAGCATCGTCGCCCTCGGGCTCGGCCCCGTGCAGCTGTGGGTGCTCGTGGTGCTCGGGCTGGCGGTGTTCGGCGCTACGTTCTACGCGATGCGCGAGCTCTTCAAGAGCCGCTCGGGCGGGCTCGGCTTCCGATGACGGAGCGCCGCCTCCGGATCGCGGGCCTCCACCACATCACGCTCCTGTGCGCCGACGTCGAGCGCTCGCTCGCCTTCTACCGCAACCTGCTCGGCATGAGGCTCGTGCAGCAGACGGTGAACGACGACGACGCCGGCGCGCGTCATTTCATCTTCGGCGACGAGGACGGCCGGCCGGGGACGCTCGTGACCTGCCTCGAGTACCCGGACCTCGACGAGGGGAGGGTCGGGCGAGGGTCCACCCACCACTTCGCGCTCGCGGTCGAGAGCGACGCCGAGCTCGCGGCGTGGCGCGACTACCTCGTGGCCAACGGCATCCCGGCGACCGAGGTGATGGAGCGAAGCGGCTTCAGGTCGATCTACCTGCGCGACCCCGACGGCCACATCGTGGAGATAGCCGCGACGGCTTAGGCGGCGCGGGTTGGGCGCTTTCCGTTGCGAAATGGAAACACAAAGCGCCCAACCCGGTCACTTCAATGCCGTCGTTCGCCGGGACACCGGAAGGCGGGCGGGAGGGCGGCCGGCCTCTCCCCGGCCGCCCTCGCCCTGTGCTCCGGTCAGGCGGCCGTCAGTGCGGGCATCCGCGCTGGCTCGGCGGACTGCACGGAGGCCTGAGGTCCTGCCGGGGCGTTCTTGGCGGCGAGCACGGATGCCAACGCGCGGCGCTGGCGCTCGGTGAGCGTCCCGACCTGCTTGTTCTCGGGGACGCCCAGCGCGACCAGCAGCCGTCTACAGCGGGCCCTGCCCCAGCGCTTCTGGCTCATCAGCAGGTCGCTGATCGACATGCTGTGCGCCTGCCAGGGACAGCTGAGGATGACCTCGGCGGCCGAGAGCTCGCCCGCTGCGATCCGACGCTTCATCCCAGCTCTCGCGAGGCGTACGCGGTTGGCGTACTCCAACGCCTGAAGATGCTGTTCTTGACCAGCGTCGATCGTGGCCGGCTTGCCCATCGGACCTCCCCGCACTGAGTGCGATCTCTAAGGAACTTCCTCGACGATGCAGATACCCCGGTGGCCTCGGAGCGGCTTCGGCAGAACACGTGAGCGGGTGGGCCAGACACGCGGTTTCCGGTCGCTCTGAGGCCGGGGCCCATCAAAACCCGTCTCAGGCCGACCGTCAACATCGGGTCCGGGTTCCCGCCCGCTAAGAGCGGGCTTTTCGTGGGTATCGTGCAGAACGCATGCGCTCGACGAAGATCGTCGCGACGATCGGCCCAGCCTCGAAGGATCCGGACGTGCTCGAGAAGATGATCTCGGCGGGCATGGACGTCGCCCGGCTGAACTTCGCGCACGGCACATCCGAGCAGCACGCGGAGATCGCGGCCGCCGTCCGGACGGGCGCCGAGCGGGCCGGCCGGGACGTCGCGATCCTGGGTGACCTGCCGGGGCCGAAGCTCCGAATAGGCCCGGTGGCCGGCGGTGTGGCCGAGCTGGCGCGCGACTCGCAGGTCGTCCTCACGCCCGAGGCGATCGAGGGGACGGCCGAGCGCCTGCCCGTCGCCTGGGAGGGCTTCTCGGAGCTCGTGGGCAAGGGCGACGTTCTCTACCTCGCCGACGGCGCGGTTCGTCTGAGGGTCGGGTCCGTGTCCGACGGCGAGGTGGTCACGACCGTCGAGGTCGGCGGCAGTGTGGCCTCGCGGCAGGGCATGAACCTGCCGAACGTGACCGTGTCGCTCCCCGCGGTGAGCGACGAGGACATCGACCTGATCGACGCCGGCCTCGAGATGGGCGTCGACTTCTTCGCCCTCTCGTTCGTCCGGCGCCGCGAGGACCTCGACCCCGTGCGCGACCACCTCGCCGCGCGCGACGTCCACGTTCCGCTGATCGCGAAGATCGAGAAGCCGCAGGCGGCCGCCAACGGCGAGGAGATCATCGACGCCGCCGACGGGATCATGATCGCCCGCGGCGACCTCGGGATCGAGCTGCCGATCGAGGAGGTCCCGCTTGTGCAGAAGCGCCTGCTCGCGCTCGCCGGCCGGAGCGCGACACCGACGATCACGGCGACCCAGATGCTCGAGTCGATGGTGCACTCCACGCGGCCGACGCGGGCCGAGGTGGCCGACGTGGCCAACGCGATCTTCGACGGCACGGACGCCGTGATGCTCTCCCAGGAGACCGCGGTCGGCAAGCATCCCGTGCTCGCCGTGGAGATGATGGCCTCGATCGCGCAGACGACCGAGCGCGAGCTTCCCTACGGCCGCTGGCTGGCCGACCGTGGCCCGCGGGCGAACAACCAGTACCACGCGATCGCCTTCGGAGCCGTGGGCGCGGTGTATCAGCTCGGCCTCAAGTGCATCGTCTGCCCGACGAACACGGGGACCACCGCCGGGCTCATCTCGGCGTACCGGCCAAAGGCGCCGGTGCTGGCGCTCTCGCCCCGCATGGAGGTAGTGCGGCGCTGCCAGCTCCTATGGGGCGTGCACCCGCGCCTGAACGAGGAGCCGATGGACACGCTCGGACTGATCGAGGCGTGCGCGGAGGTCGCCGAGCGCGAGGGCTTCGCGCAGACCGGCGACAAGATCGGGATCACCGCCGGGCTGCCCGCCGGC
>Ga0126312_10003042_pt1 | contig 11280 bp, 11 predicted proteins | sample Plot104A_FD_92537 | JGI IMG/M metagenome (GOLD analysis project Ga0126312, IMG submission 92537) | Serpentine soil microbial communities from UC McLaughlin Reserve, CA, USA - Plot104A | ecosystem: Environmental > Terrestrial > Soil > Grasslands | place: USA: UC McLaughlin Reserve, Lake County... | reverse complement strand
GCGGGAACACAGTCGTCTGGAAACCCGCCGAATACGCGGCCGCCACCGCCCACGCGCTCGTCGAGCTGTTCTGGAACGGCGGCGTACCGCCGGAGGCCCTGAACGTCCTCCATACCGATGGCGCGACGACGTTCGAGGGCCTCGAGCGGGCGCTGGAGGAGGGCACGATCGACAAGGTCGGCTTCACGGGCTCGACGGCGGTCGGGCGCAAGATCGGCGCCCTTTGCGGGGCGCACCTGCAAACCCCGTGCCTGGAGCTGGGTGGCAAGAACCCACTCGTCGTGATGCCGGACGCCGATTTGGAAGTGGCCGTCCAGGGAGCGCTGTTCAGCGGGTTCGGGACCGCCGGGCAGCGATGCACCTCGCTGGGGACCGCGATCGTGCACGAGCGCGTCCACGACGAGTTCCTCTCGTCGCTCAGCGAGGCCCTGGAGGAAGCGCCGATTGGGGACCCCACGCAGGACGTTCTTTACGGGCCGATGATGGAGGAGCGATTCCTGCGCCGCTTCGAGCAGGAGTGGCTTGCCCTTATCCGCGACCACCACGAGGTTCGCGGATCGCAGGGCATCGGTCGAATCACGGCCGCCAATCCGCGAAGCGGATTCGTCGGTGGCGATCCCGAGCGGGGGATGTTCGTCCACCCGACGATCGTGAGCGGGGTCAGGCATGACGACGAGCTCGCGCGCACGGAGACCTTCGGCCCGCTGATCGGCGTCGCCCGCTTCTCGGACTGGGAGGAGGCGATGGCGCTGGCCAACGGCCACGGCTACGGGCTCTCCGCGGCGATCTACACGAACGACCCGCGCTCGGCCTTCCGTTTCCGGGCCGAGTCGACGGCGGGGATGGTGAGCATCAACAACTCCACCTCCGGCGCCGAGGCACACCTTCCATTCGGCGGCAACGGCAAGTCCGGAAACGGCTCGCGGCAGGCGGGCGTTTGGGTCCTGAACGAGTTCAGCCGCTGGCAGGCGGTGAACTGGGACTACGCGGGGCAGCTACAGCGAGCCCAGATGGACGTTGCGGAGATCGCGGCCGATCCCGATTTCCGGCTCTAGTTGAGGCTACCGTCGGCGTTGTCCTCGATTCGGTTATGCCCAGCGCTAGTCGAGGTCGTCGACCTCGCCTTGGTACTGGGCCATGCCGCGGGCGATGCCCTCGCCGATTACGGCGTCGACGACACCCTGGGACTCGACGATCAGGTCCGCCCGTGCTACCCGGCGTTGGAACTCCTCGTCGGCGCGTAGCGCGGCGACCTGATCCTCGCTTCCGCGCAGCAGCGCGAAGCCCTGTAGGTCGCCCCCATGGGGCGTCAGCAGCACCACGTCGAAGTCCTCAATCTTGCCGTCGCCCTGAAGCCCTCCCCAGTACTCGACGGACTCGTTGAACACCTGGACCGCGCGCTTCTCACGTCCGCGAACCACCTGACCCCACCCGATGAACAGTGCTGCATCGGCCATTCGTCTCTCCTTCCCCGACCTAGCTGCTTTGAGTTTCTTCGACCCTACTCCCACCCGGGGGCATGGGGCAAGCCGTGATTTGTTCGGTGTTCGGGGATTGACCCGCACCCCCGAGGGCGTCTAAGGTCGCCCGCGCACGGGGATCGAGTCGAAGGAGCGACAAGATGAACATCCAGATCGATACGCCCCACGGTCCTGCGCGCGTGCACCTGCACCCAGTCGAGCGACCGGTTGCCGCGCTGGTCCTGGGACACGGTGCGGCTGGCGGTGTCGGCACGCCTGATCTCGTCGCGGCCTCGGAGGCGGCCAACGAGGCAGGGGTCAGCGTGGCGCTGGTCGAGCAGCCGTACGTGGTCGCGGGCCGCCGATCCCCGGCGCCCGCGCGACAGCTCGATGCCGCATGGGTTGCGGTGGTCGAGCAGCTGCAAGGCGATGCGTTCGACGGGCTCTCGACCATCGTTGGCGGACGCTCGGCCGGCGCCAGGGTGGCTTGCCGCACGGCCGCCGACGTCGATGCCATAGCCGTGCTCTGCCTGGCATTTCCGGTGCACCCGCCGGGCCGCGGCGACGACCCGACCAAGAGCCGCCTTGGCGAGCTCGATGCCGTGCGAGTGCCGACACTGGTGGTGCAGGGGGAGAGCGATCCGTTCGGGATGCCGCCCGAGGGTCCCGGCCGCATGGTGGTCGGGGTCGAGGGCAACCATTCCCTAAGGGACACGGGCGCGGTCGCCGACGCGGTGCGGGACTGGCTGCCGACCCGCATCGCTGCCTGAGCCCCACACGCCGAGCAGTATCAACCAGGCCCCGAACATCGCCTGGCTCGCCCGCTGGAGGAGCCCCTTGACGGACTCGACGTCGCCGTTCAGGTAGCTCAGCCCGGTCAGCGCCGTCAGCACCAACCAGACGGCGCCGATCACGAACGTCACGCTGCTGGCCGTCCGGCGCGGATCGACCCGGGCCTGCCCCAGGCCGATGAGGGCGAACGCCAGCACCGTCGCGGCGGTTGCGGCGAACTCCGCGGTCGCGTGGAGGACGTCGAGGGCGTCGTAGTTGAGCGAGCAGGATGGATCGAGCGTCTCGGCGCAGCTCAGCGGTAGGGTCCCCCCGGCGACGGTGAACACGCCCTCGGCCGCGAGGGCGAGGAGGCCGGTGCGGATCAGCGCCGAGCGCTCTCCAAGTCGTCCCAGCAGCAGGAGAGCGAAGCCCACCACCGCCAGGCCCGAGGCGATCTCGAGCAGCTCGAAGCGCCAGCCAAAGGCCTCGGTGCGGGCGGCGAGGTCGCTGATCCACGACGCCGTCGGCTCCGTGCGCTTCGCCAGCGCCCCCTCGAGCACCCAGTAGTTGCCGAGCAGGGCGGTGCCGATGCCCGCCAGCGCGATCGGAAGTGAGCGCTTCACCTAGTCGGCTGACGGCGCGGGGGGTGCGGAGGCGGCAACCGGCTCCGCCGTGTCCACGCGCTGGCGGATCGGCGGCTCCAGCATCCGGCTCAGCACCGGCACCTCGAGGAATCCCTCGACGCTCGCGTAGAGCATCGCAAGACGCGGCAGGTCGGACAGGTCGTCTATCACGACCGAGCGCGGCACCCACTCGGGCCCGAACTTCTGATTGAAGTCGCGCAGTGACTGGATCTGGAAGAACGGGTTGAGTCCCTTGGCGATCAGCCGCTGCAGCCTGCCCATCAGACCGGCATCCTCGGCGCTGTCGAGGAGCCGCCCCCAGGCGGCGAAGTTGAGTGAGAGGCGCTTGAATCCTCGCGCGCCGAGAGCTAGTCCCGCGTTGGCGATCAGGTACTCGGTCAGGCCGTTGGCCGAGTCCGGGCGGCGGCGCATCAGGTCCAGCGAGTAGCCAGGCTGTTCGCCGTAGACGGGGACGAAGCGCAGGAATCCCGCCACGCGGCCACCCTTCTTCTGGCGGGCGACCGCGATCACGAAGTCGTTTTGCGTGCCCTTGACGTCCTCGCCGAGCTCCATCGTGAATCCTCGCTCCGGAGCGCCCTTCCGCCATTCGGCGCTGATCTCATTGAGCTCGGCGATCAGCTCCGGGCTCGCCTCGGTCTCGCCGATCAGCTCGAAGCTGTGATCCCGCTCCACGTGGCGGACGGCGGCGCGGACCTGCTTCATCGGTGCGCCCTCCAGGCTGAACTCGTCACAGCGGAGAATCGCCTCGTCGCCGAGGTACACGACGTGCATGCCGCGCGCGCGGTAGATGTCGGCATCGGCCTCGCGGACCGCGAAGAACGCGACCCGCCAGCCATGGTCGCCGCAGAAGGCGAGGAACTCGTCGATCGTACGGGCGGTGTCGTCGGGAGGACCGATCGGGTCGGCGGCGACCATCGCGGTGCCCCGCACGTAGAGGTAGGCGATCAGCGACCGGCCGTCCGCCGAGAAGAAGTAGTTCTTGTCGCGGCGCAGCGCGAAGTAGTCGAGCGTGTCGTCGCCCCACTCGCGGACGATCTCCTCGGCGCGGTGGCGCCGCTCGATGTCGGGCGGCTGGGCCTGGACGAACGTGCGGAGGACGAGGAATAGGAGGATTGCGACGCCGGCGATCCCTAGGACAAGGAGCGCCGTGTTGAAGAAATCGCTGAATACCCCGCGCTCATACGTGTACGGACCGTCGAGGCCGATCAGGCCCTTGTATGCGGTCTCGGCGATCCCGCCGAAGGTGAGGCCTTGGGTGATGTGGTCGCGCTCCGCGAACAGGGTGACCGCGGTGAAAGCGAGGACTCCCAGCAGGTAGGCCGGCACGAACGCGATCGCCTGCTGCATCGACCCGGGGTCGCCCTTGGCCCGGAAGTCGTGCCTGAACCAGATCAGCGTGAGGAGCATCGCCGCCGATAGCAGGACCACGACCGGGTCCGGCCCGCGCAGCAGGTGGACCACGGCGGCGGCGGCGAAGAGTGCCACCGCGATCATCCACGCGCGGCGCTTCCCGCGGGCGAGCCCGCGGGCGACGATGATGATCCCCAGGCCGATCGCGACCGAGACGATCAGCCCGGCCGAGCGAGTCGTCGTGGTGACGTAGGAGAAGTGGCCGAGCGAGAAGTGGATCTGCGTTGCGGTTGGCAGCAGGGAGAAGATCCCAACGATCACGCTGGCCCAGGCCAGGGGGCGCAGCGAGCGAGCTCGCCGCGGCCGCACCGGCGCCGCCGTGGCCGTAACGGGCGCGACCTCGGCCGGCTCCGGCGCAGGCTCCTCCGTCGCCGGCGCGGCGAAGTCGGCGGCCGATGGCGCGCCGTCCGAGGTCACCATCGCCGATGCATCGACTCCCTCGTGCCCCTCGGGCCGCAGGGTCGGGAACAGGATCACGTCGCGGATCGCGTCGGCGCCGGCGATCAGCATCACGAGGCGGTCGAGCCCGATCCCGAGGCCGCCGGTCGGCGGCAGCCCGTACTCCAGCGCCTGCACGTAATCGTCGTCCACCGGCTCGGCCTCCTCGTCGCCCCCTGCCTGGAGCCTCGTCTCGGCCTCGAATCTTCCCGCCTGGTCGACCGGGTCGTTGAGCTCGCTGTAGGCGTTGGCCAACTCGCGGCCGGCGACCACCATCTCGAAGCGCTCGGTCAGGGCCGGATCGTCGCGATGGGCGCGGGCAAGCGGCGAGACCTCGCGCGGATGGTCCATGACGAAGGTCGGCTCGATCAGCTTCGACTCGGAGCTCTCGTCATAGACCTCGCTCATGATCTTGCCCGAGCCCCAGGCGTCGAGCCACTCGACGCCGTTCTCGTCGGCGATCTTGCGCGCGTCCTCCACCGGCATCGTCGGATGCATCTCGACCCCGACGTTCTCCTTGATCAGCTCGGCCATCGTCACCCGTCGCCAGGGCGGCTTCAGGTCCACCTCCTGGCCTCGCACCATCACCACGGTGGTGCCGATCGCGTCCTCCGCGGCGGCCGCGATGATCGCCTCGGTGAGGTCCATCATGTCGTGGTAGTCGCCGAACGCCTGGTAGGCCTCGAGCAGCGTGAATTCGGGGTTGTGGCGGGTGTCGAGGCCCTCGTTGCGGAATACCCGGCCGATCTCGAAGACGCGGTCCATGCCGCCGACGATCAGCCGCTTGAGCGGCAGCTCGAGCGCGATCCGCAGAGTCATGTCGATGTCGAGCGCGTTGTGGTGGGTGATGAACGGCTTCGCCGCGGCGCCTCCGGCCTGGCCGAGCAGGACCGGGGTCTCGACCTCCCGGAATCCGCGCTCGATCAGCACCCGGCGGGTCGCCGCGATCACCGCGGAGCGGATCGTGAAGGCGCGGCGGGACGGCTCGTCGAGGATCAGGTCCAGATATCGCTGCCGGTAGCGGACCTCCGGGTCGGCGATGCCGTGGCGGACGTTGGGCAGCGCTCGCAGGCTCTTCGCGAGCAGCTCGAAGCTGGCGAGCCGCACCGACAGCTCGCCGTGATCTGACGAGATGACCGTTCCCTCGACTCCGATCCAGTCGCCGAGATCGAGGTCCGAGAAGTCGTGAAGCGCCTCGGGGCCGACCACGTCACGCGTGATCAAAAGCTGGATGACGCCGGTCTCGTCGCGAAGCTCGGCGAAGTCGAGGCCGCCGTGGAGGCGCTCGCCCATCACCCGGCCGGCGAGTCGAACCACCTTGCCGGTGTCGGATCCCGGGGCGAGATCCCTGAATTCCGAGCGCAGGGCCGCCGCGGTGGAGTTGCGATCGAAGCGGACCGGGTAGGGATCGATGCCGCGCTCGCGCAGCCGGCCGAGCTTCTCGAGCCGGTGCGCGCGGGTCTCCTCCTGGAAGTCGGCGCGCTCGGCGCCGGCGCCGCCCTCGACTTGGTCCTTATCCTCGCTCGACCCCAACCGGGACGATCCTAAGCGGTGGCGGGGGCCGAGAGGGGTTTCGTCGCGGTCTGCGACTGCGTTCTCGCGAGGATCGCCATCCCGGCCAGCGCCGCCACCAGGGCGACGAGCGTCGCCGCCGTCCCAAGGGCGGTCGTGTGCAGCGACTCGTCGAGCAGGGTGACGCCGAGGACGACGCTCGCGATCGGGTCGAATGCCATGCTCGTCGCGATCGCGGGCGCCAGCGCGCCCTGGTTGAGAGCGAGCTGGTTGAGCGTCATCGAGATGTAGCCGACCACGATCAGCGCGTAGAGATGCCAGCCGGCGATCACGTCGAGGATCCCGTCGTCGAGCTCGTCGACGACGGCCTTGGTGAGGGCGGCGGAGAGGGCGAACAGGATCCCGGTCGCGATGCCCAGAAGCGCCGCGCGGCGGGGCGGAGACCCAAATCGGGCGAGCAAGATGAGAACGGCGGATACCAGGCCGCAGGCGCCGCCCGCGATCAGCCAATCGCCAAACGGCGCGTCGTCGCGCCCGCCGGAGGGGTTGGCGATCACGAGGAAGACGACCAGGGCGCCCACGACGAGCAAGGCGGCGCCGACGTCCATGGGTCTGATCCGCTGGCGGGTCAGCCAGACGCCCAGCGGCAGCGCGAAGGCGACGCTCGAGACCAGCACCGGCTGCACCACGGCGAGCCGCCCGAGACCGAGCGCGGCCGCCTGGGCGACGAAGCCGAGTGCGTCCGCGGCGATCCCCGCGATCCAGACCGGTCGCTGTGCCATCCGGATAAGCAGGCTCGCGCCGGCGCCCTCGGAGGGCTCGTCGATGCCCGCCTTCTGCTGCAGGACCGTGCCGAGCGCAAAGAGGAGCGCCGCGACTAGAGCGAGGACCACGTCCACGGCGGTGATCATGACTGCCGCGGCGGTTAGGTTTTCCGCACCTGGAGGAGAGGCTGCCGCAATGGGGTGACGGGAGGGTCAGCCCGATTCGGATACGTCCAGCTCCCAGTGGTTGACGCGAAGGGGCCGGCCGCGGAACTTGACGTCGCATTCCTCGGTCAGGGTGAAGCCGAACTTCCGGCAGAGGGCGTTCGACGGGACATTGGTGACGCCGGGAAAGGCGTGGATTCGGTCGAACGCTCCTCCGTGCGTGCGCGATCGAGGATCAGGCCCAGGGCCTCGCTGGCGATGCCACGTCCCTGAAACTCCGGAAGCACCATCCACCCGACCTCTTGGATCGGCTCTCCCTTGAAGGTGGAGTCCCAGATGCCGATCGTCTCGGCCGGCGAGCTCGATCGCTCCGGCACGATGACGACGTACCACCACTCGCCGTTCGCGACCGGCTCGACGCCGATGGATGGTCTGAACGTCAGCCGGGTCAGCCGGGCCGCCCAGCTCTTGCATCATCTCCGGATCGAGCTCCAGCGCCTCGGTGAGGGCAAGGTGGACGTCTTCGTAGGGCACGAACTCCACCCGACCGAATCTAGCGACGCCTAGATCCGGGCGTCCTCGAGAAAGCGCACGATCTCTTCGGCGCAGCGCTGCGGCTCGTCCTCGAACACGAAGTGGCCGCCGCTGGGGATCAGGATGAGCCTCGAGCCGGGGATCTCCTTGTGGAAGCGGTGGGCGCCCGCCGCGGGGGCGAACGTGTCGCGCTCGCCCCAGAGGATGAGGGTCGGAACGTCCAGGGTCGCCAGGCGGCCCTCATATGGGATCAGCTTCTCGAAGTCCCCCGAGCGGTAAAGGGCGAGCTGGGCGCGGCGGCCCTCCTCGGTCTCGTACGCCTTCCAGTAGTCCCCGATCGCCTCCTCGTCGAAGCCGCGGCCGGTCTCACGCAGCATCGCGGCGAACCCGTCGCGGTCGATCGCCTCGACCACGGCCTCGCCGGCGCCCTCGGTACGGAGCGCCGCCCCTAGGCCGTGCCACTCAGCGTCCGGGAAGAAGCCGGTGTTGCTCACAACGAGGCCCCCGACCGCCTCCGGGTGATCGCAAGCCCACCGCATCCCGATGAGCCCGCCCCAGTCGTGCACGATCAGCGCCACGCGATCGAGCCCGATGCCCTGCCGAAACCGCTCGACGACCTCCACATGGCTCTCCCAGGTGCCGGACATGAACGGCGGAGAGCTGCCGTATCCGGGCAGGTCGGGGGCGATCGCCCGGCGCCCCGAGTCGGCTAGAGGGGGGAGCAGATGCCGCCACATGAGCGAGCTCTCGGGGTAGCCATGGATGAGCAGAACCGGGAGCGATTCCCTGTCAGCTTCAGCCTCCGCAATGGCCTCGCGATAGGCGATCTCGCCCGCGCGCTTCAGCTCGACGTCGGGCACGAGCGCACCCTACTGCGAGCCTGCGATGCCGCGTCGCAGCGCTATTGGCGCCCGCTACGCTTGCCCCGGCGCGGCGCCTTGGCGGAGTGGTTACGCAGCGGCCTGCAAAGCCGTTTACACCGGTTCGATTCCGGTAGGCGCCTTCGGCTCTAACGAGCCGCCACCTCGTGAACCGGTCTGGTGCGGCGCGCCCCCACGGCGATCGTCCTGAGCGGCAACCTCAACCTGCGCCGCAAGGCCCTGGTCCGCGTGGGCGCCCCTGATCGCGGGCCAGGCAAGACTCCCGCTCCCCGCCAGGCGACGGCGTGCAGAGCGTTGCTCAGACAGTCAGCGGCAGCCGATCGTCCATGCCGGTCACGTCGAGCATTCTTCGAACGACGCCAGATCCGCAGCGGATGCGGAGCACATCTCCGTTTGCCCGCGAATGCGCCGCCGCCCGGAGCAGTACCCGCAGCCCCCATGAGTCGATGAAGCTCACCTCGGCGACGTCAAGAACGATCGACGCAACGTCGCCGTCTAAGGCGTGCCGCAGCGTCTCCTCGAGCGTTTGGGCGGTCGCGATGTCAAGCTCGCCGGCCGCATGGACTGCGAGCGAGGCGCCATCTTCTTCAATCCGGACCGTGAACAGACCCTCGGGGCCAGGAGATCTAGCAGTCAACGGCCCACTCTCCTCTCATCCCCCTCGAAGTTGTGCCGCCTTTGTGACTGGAAGGAAGAGGAAGGAAAGCGCCTTCGACGACTGCAACGGTCAGCGTACTCCGTACGGCACCAGATATGTGGCGACTTCCTGGCGGCCAGCTATGCGGCTCGCGCTAGGGCGAGGGCGGTATGGCACCACCGCCAGCGTCGACCTCCAGACGGGACGACGATTCCGGTAGGCGCCTTCGCCCCCAGGACGGCGCGACGCCGGCTGATCGATACGGTTGTGCCATGGATCCTGATCGCGCCCGCGAACTCCTGGCCCGTGAGCGGCAGCGAATCGAGGCCGCCATCGCCGACCTGAATCGCGAATCGCCCGAGGAGGCCGACACCAGGGTCGAGCCGGGGGACGAGCGGGACGAGGGTCTCTACCAGGATGAGTTCGACTCGGGCCGCGCTCGGGACTACGAGGAGGAGCTGGCCGCTCTAGAGCGGGCCGAGGCGCGCCTCTCCTCCGGGGCCTACGGGCTCTCGGTCGAGAGCGGCGCCCCAATTCCGGATGAGCGACTCGAGGCCTATCCGTTGGCGGAGCGCACCGTCCAGGAGGAATCGGGCAGCCATCCCAGCTGACCGCTAGCCGACGGCCGATCCGGCGGTGATGTTGATGGCCGCCGCGGTGATGGTCATGGTCTTTGTCCGATGCCGTGAAGGCGGCCACGTTGCCAACGTGAGGCACGCGAGCGGCCTCAAATCCACCTCCACGGTGGATTATTCGCCGCTCGCTGCGATGAGCGACCTGACGTAAGCGGATACGTACCAACTCGGGGAGAGCCGCGTCTTCATCGGGGCGATAGGGCGCCGGTGACGCTGGCGATCAGAGCCTGCTCCGCTGCCTTGGAGGACATCCGGCCGCTGCTGGCGTCGCGGCTTGCGGCGTGGATCAACTCGAGGATGACCGTCAGCATCCAATCCAGCGGAAGATCGCGGTTGAAATCTCCGTCAGCCTGGCCGCGCTTGAGGAGTGGGCGCAGCTGCCCGAGCACTGGCGCGTGGAGAGCGCGCAGGCGGTCCGGGGCGAGGCGGGCGTTGATCTCGACCAGCGCGTGGTAGGGGCCGAGCGTTCGCCAAGCGGTGGCGAGCACCCGCGTCAGGGCCTCGCGCGGATCGCCCTCATCGGGCGAGGCGGAGGCGATCACCTCCGCCGCATTGGCGATCGCGCGCTCGGTCACCGCGTCGATCAGCGCCTCGCGGTTGGGGAAGTGGGCGTACAGGGTCGCGCGCGCGACCCCGGCCCGCTGAGCCACCGCGTCCATGCTTGCATCCCGGTCACGCGAGAGCTCCTCGACGGCCGCGTCGAGGAGCCGCGCGATGCTGCGCCGGGCGTCGGCGCGTCGCGCCCGCCCGGTTCGCTCTTGGGTCGATCCGGCCGCCATCCTCAGTGGATGCTGACGGTTGCGGGAGCTTCGCGCAGCCGGGGCAGGAACCGGCTCGCCGCCGGCAACACGACCACGGCGAGGAGCAATCCGGCCGCCGCGATTCCGGCCGCGGCGAGGAACGCGTCGCCCAAGCCTCCGGCGAGGGCGTCGGTGCCGGTTGCCGCGCCACTTTCGATTGCGCCGGTGGCAATCGTCGCCAACGCGGCAATCCCGAGCGAGCCGCCCACCTCGTGACCGGTGCTGTTCAGGCCCGACAGCATGCCGGCGTCATCCTCGCGCGCGCCGGTCATCACCGCGACCGCGACCGAGACGATGGCGACTCCCAGTCCGACCCCCGCGACCAAGATGCCGGGGAGGACGTCGCTCGCGTAGCCGCCGGCGCCGCCCACGCGCGACAGCAGCAACATGCCTGCGCCCGCGAGCCCGAACGCGATCGCCATCGGTATGCGGACGCCGACGTGGCTGGCCAGGTGGCTGCCCAGGTGCGCCCCGGCTCCGACCGCAGCCGCGAACGGGAGGAATCCGATCCCGGTCTCAAGCGGCGAGGCGCCTACGACCTCCTGCAGGTAGATGGAGGTCAGCAGCACCGACCCCATCAGGATCGCGGCCGCCGGGAGCATCAACAGCGCGCCTCCGCCGATGGCGCG